>Ga0318514_10000013_pt1 | contig 27711 bp, 18 predicted proteins | sample GRESIP176b2f18_FD_203684 | JGI IMG/M metagenome (GOLD analysis project Ga0318514, IMG submission 203684) | Tropical soil microbial communities from Luquillo Experimental Forest, Puerto Rico - GRE.SIPMG.176b2f18 | ecosystem: Environmental > Terrestrial > Soil > Tropical forest > Bulk soil...
GCTATTACATGATTACAAATTCGACTCTTCAGCTACACAAAACACCAGGTCACAATGCCCGTGCAGGGTCAGACCAGTCCAAGAGGGGGGAACTTCGGCTTAGGGGTCCGGGGATCGGTGGTTGGATCGTGATGGGTCTGACCCCAGAGGGCCAGGTCGTCGCGGAGGGCACCGCAAGCCGGGCAAAGCCGACTCGAGGGATACCACCGGTCGGCGACGACGAGTTCGCCACGGCGCCAAGCTTGTTTGTAACCCAGCAGCCGAGCAAACTCGGCCCAGCCCGCATCGGAAATGGCCCGGGCCAAGCGACGATTAGCCAGCATCCCTGACACATGCAGGTCCTCGATTACGAGCCGATCGTGGGTCTTGACCAGCTTGTTGCAGACTTGGTGCAGGAAGTGCCGGCGCATATTGGCGACGTGATGATGATGACGCCTCAGTCTGGCTGCGACGTCGCGGCGGTTAGCTGATCCTTTCTGCTTGCGCGACAACGATTTCGCCAGCAGCCGCTGCCGTTTGAGGCCACTGGCCAACGCTCTGGGTGCATCAGTGATGCGGGCCACCTCGGTGCCGCCGGCGGTGGCGGCGACCAGGAAGGCCGACAAGCCGCGATCGATGCCGACCCAGCCGCCCCGGTCACCGTCAGGGCGGGGTGGGTGCTGATGGGCGGTGTGCAGGTCGGCGGCCTCGACGTTGAGCGAAACCCACCAGCGCCCGCCGTGGCAGGTGATGGTGGCGAACAGGATCTTGGCCCGGTTCTTGGCGATCATGCGCCGCAGTCGGCGGGTGTCGTCATGCACCCCGATCGCGCCGACGCCGGGCAGCGTGATCGAGCGAGGGCGGTTGTTGTCGCCGACGCGGATCAGTGGTCGGCAACCCTGGGAGTGCTTGTTGCGCAGCCGAAACGACACCACCGCGCCGCTCTTCTTCATGAAGCGCGGAAAGCCAACTCGCTTACCCGTGCGCTTGCCGGAACGGGACTCCGACCAGGCTTTGAGTCCCCTGCCCAAATCGACCGCAGCTTCCTCGAACACCTGCTGACACACTTCCCGCCGCCACGCCAGGCCGGTCACCACGATCTGGGCGTCACCGGTTGTGTTGACGCTGAACATCCGGCCACCCTCTTCAGTCTTCTTCCATGCGTTAAACGCGTTGATCAGATCAAATCCGCTCCACGGCACATCGAAGGTGGGGTTGGTTTTGCGTTGGGTGAGTGCAGTTTTCACTATCCGCAGACACTGATTCATGGCGAACCGTGACGCACCGGCATGCCGGGCAAGCACGTCGCACTGCTCGACGGTCGGGTCGACGCAGAAGCGGAATGTGGTGTGTCGCGACATCTCACCGGTCAGCCTCCCACCACCCACCGACAGCAATGCTCACCAGCTACGACACGTGAAAACGCGTGATGACGCTCAGGTGTTATGTGACCCAATTCGGTGCACGGTCGCCGGTGTCGACCCGATCAATCCGACACCGCGTGTGCGCGCATTTGCCCGATTCATCGGGCCGGATCATCCCCACGGTAGGCCGCCCTATCCGTCTCAACGGTGGCCGGAATACCTCGACGCAATCCTCTACGTGCTGCACACCAGATCCGCGTGGCGGCACTTGCCACACGCCTTCACTGTCGGCTGGTCCGCGGCGGGCACAAGCACCCCTGGCAGCGATGTCGCGCCGGCACCTGGGCCAAGGTTCTCAGCCCGATACGCGGCGAGGTCCTGCACCCGCTCAGGTCGGTGAAGACGGCCCAGGCCAGCAGCGGTGGACTCATCCTCGGCCAAAGCGTCGCCGGCGGCCGGACCGCACGGTCTCGACAGCGCCAAGGATGGCGGTGGCGGCCAAATCGTCCTACTACTCCAACCAATCGACCGTAGTCAGCTGTTCACACCCTCTAGCCAGACGGGATTTGTCAACGCGATCATCGCGCCGGGCCGGCCCCGCTGCGCCTCCCGCACCTCCAGTCGCACAAAGCGCGCCGAGGCATTGAGCTCCCACTGCAACCGGGCCCGCCCTGACGTCACCGCCGCCCGTCCGGCGCGGCCCGCCGCGGTGACCAGGACGGCGTTTGTGCCGGGAGCGCCGCTGATCACGGCGGTGACGGTCACCGCCGTCTGGGGCGGCACCCGCAGCGTCTGCCCGGGACCGGCCGCGTGGGCGCCGCCGCCTGCGCAGGACGCGGTCAACTCGCAGGCGACGCCCGATGATCGGACGACGTACGAGCGGCCGCGGCGCAGCCCGTCGACGATCGCGGGTACCGAGAGTTCATGCGCGTGCACGGCCGTTTGCGGCGAGCCGACCCGCTGGTGTCTGCCGTGGGAATCGCTGCCGCCGACCGCCACCACGCGCCTGCCCCGTCGCAGCAGCCGTTGCCAAATGCGAAGGGACAGTTCATCATCGACGTTCCATCGGCCGTTCCAAACCTCGAGCGCCTGCACGTCGGCAAAACCGAACTCCCACGCCGATCCCGGCAGCGGCACGGCGGGATGGGCGGCGACAACCAGGCCGCCGGCTTCGCGGACTTCGGCGGCGAATCGCGGGAACACCCGATCGCGCGGCCCATATCGCCAGTCGACCCAGGCGCGTCCGGGCAGTCCGACGGCGAGCCAGTGCCCGTGCCGCGTCGTGACCTCCTCGCCGGGAATTACCAGGAGCGATCCGGTGCGGCACATCGGCCACACCCGGTTGGCCGCGTTGGTGTTGTGCTCGGTGGAGACGATGAAATCCAGCCCGCCGGCCTGCGCGTCCGACACCAGTTCACCGGGATGGCGCTCCCCGTCGGAGTAGACGGTGTGCAGATGCAGGTCCCCGCGGTACCAGCGCGCACCGCCGCTCGACGCGGCCGGGAACGCCGTAACCGGGCCGCCACGCCCGGCTGGCCGCTTACCTTCCACGTCACTCCCGACGGCGGGCTCCCCGCGCTCCAGGGTGACGCGCACCTGCCAGGCCATCCCCCAGGGGCTCAGCACCACCGGGCCGAGGGCCACGGCCCAGACGCCCGGCTTGATGGGGCCCGCCAGGTAGCCCGGGGTGGCGTAGGCGCACGAGATCACAAAGCCGTCGCGGGCTCCGCCCGACCAGCCCCTGAACCCGGCCGCGTTCCCCAAGTCGTGGCCGGCCGGGCCAAAGACGCCCAGATCCAACACGTTTCGTGCCAGCGCGCCCACGGCGAAGTCGTCATGAGAGGTGGCGACCCGGATCTGCCGCACACCCGCCGGCACATCGAACGGCAGGTAAGCCCACCGGTAGATGCCGAACCCGAACCGCCCGGAGAACGTCACCTCGATCGTCTGGCCGTCGCGCTGCTCGGTGACGGCGGTGGGCGCGACCGTCGCGGTGCTCATGCCCCCAGCATCCGCCACGTTGGAGTAACCAACCGTTACATCGACACCAACACCTGCCGTCGGGCCGCTGATGACTCGTGGCCGACGAATCCTCGCGAACCGGCCACGTTGTCGGAGCCAGGTTCTAGGGTGGCGCTCGATGGCGCTTCATCTTCATCGTGCCGAGCGCACCGACCTGCTTGCCGACGGTCTAGGCGCCCTGCTGGCCAACCCGCTGCCCGACCCGTTCGCCGAAGAACTGGTGTTGGTGCCGGCGCGCGGGGTGGAGCGGTGGCTGAGCCAGCGCCTCTCGCACATGCTTGGGTGCAAGCCCGGCGATGGCGACGGGGTGTGCGCGGGCGTGGCATTCCGCAGTCCGGCTTCGCTGATCTCTGAGATTTCTGCGATCACCGGCACCGTCGACGACGACCCGTGGTCGCCGGAGGCGATGACCTGGCCGCTGCTGGAGGTCATCGACCGTAGCCTCGGCGAGCCGTGGTGCGGAACGCTGGCAACCCATTTGGGCCACTTCCACGCCGGTGAAGAGGCGGAGTTGCGCCGGGCCCGGCGGTATTCGGTGGCGCACCGGCTGGCCGGATTGTTCGCCTCCTACGCCCGGCAGCGTCCGCAACTGCTCATCGACTGGTTGGACGGCAACGCGCAAGACCTCGACGAAGACCTGATGTGGCAGCCGGAACTGTGGCGGGCGCTGGCCGGGCGCGTTGAAGCCGATCCGCCGCACGTCCGTCACCAAAAGACTGTCGCGCGGCTGCGTGAAGGGCCGAGCGACCTGCCGGTGCGGCTATCGCTGTTTGGGCACACCCGGCTGGCATGCACGGACATCGAACTGCTCGACGCGCTGGCCACCCACCACGATCTGCACCTGTGGCTGCCCCACCCCAGCGACGACCTGTGGCGGGCACTCACCGGTCGGCGCGGCCCGGTGCCACGAACCGACGACACCAGTCGGCGCCACGTCCGCCATCCGCTGCTGCAGACACTGGGCCGCGACCTGCGCGAGCTGCAAAGCGTATTGCCCGCCGCACCCGCTACCGATGAATACCTCGGCGCGGCCACGCGACGCGAAACCTTGCTGGGCTGGCTGCAATCCGATATCGCCGCTAACGCGGTCCGGCCCGAGAACAGGTTGCCGGCCGTCGGCGACCGATCAGTTCAAGTGCACGCCTGCCACGGCACTGCCCGGCAGATCGCCGTGCTGCGTGAAGTACTGCTCGGCCTGTTGGAGGACGACCCGACGCTGGAACCGCGCGACATCGTGGTGATGTGCCCTGACATCGAGAGTTGTGCGCCGCTGATCGTCGCAGACTTCGGCCTGGGCGAACTACCCGGCGCCAACCATCCTGCCCACCGGCTGCGAGTCCGGTTGGCCGACCGCGCTCTCACCCAGACCAATCCACTGCTCGGCGTGGCGGCAGAGCTGCTCGACATCGCCGGTAGCCGCGCCACCGCCACCCAGGTCCTCAACATGGCCCAGGCTCCCCCGGTGCGCGCCCGATTCAAATTCACCGACGACGATCTCGACGCCATCACCGCCTGGGTGCGCGAATCCGGTGTCCGCTGGAGCTTTGACACCCAGCACCGCAAGCCCTACGGGCTCGACCACATCGTTTCCAATACCTGGCGATTCGGCCTCGACCGGATCCTCACGGGGGTTGCGATGTCCGACGACTCACAGGCCTGGCTGGCGACCGCGCTCCCCCTCGACGACGTCGGCAGCAATCGGGTAGAACTCGCCGGGCGGCTGGCCGAGTATGTTTCCCGGCTCCAGTCCGCGGTCGACGCGCTCGGCGGCATCCGCCCGCTGGCCGAGTGGATCGAAGCGCTGACCCACGGTGTCGCGCAATTGACGCAAGTGAGCGCCGCCGACGCCTGGCAACCGGGACAGTTACGCCGCGAGTTCGCAAAAATACTGGCGCACGCCGATTTTCGTAGCAGCGCCATGGTGCGGCTGTCGGATGTGCGGACACTTCTGGCCGAACAACTCGCCGGCCGTCCGACCCGGGCGAATTTCCGAACCGGTACCTTGACCGTCTGCACGATGGTGCCGATGCGCTCGGTCCCGCACCGCGTGGTGTGTCTGGTCGGACTCGACGACGGCGTGTTTCCGCGGTCGGCGCTGTCCGACGGCGACGACGTGCTGGCCCGAGCGCCGAGGACCGGCGAGCGCGACATCCGTTCTGAGGATCGCCAATTGCTGCTCGATGCGATATGCGCGGCCACCGAAACCTTGGTCGTCACCTACACCGGTGCCGACGAACACACCGGACACCGGCGACCGCCGTCGGTGCCGCTGGCCGAACTGCTCGACGCACTCGACCAGACCACGCCGGCTCCGGTGCGCAACCAAGTACTGATCGAGCATCCGTTGCAGCCGTTCGACATTCGCAACGTTACGCCGGGAGCGCTGGTGCCGGACCAACCGTTCACCTTCGACCCCGCCGCCCTGGTGGCGGCCCGGGCCGCCGCCGGCGACCGGCACCCGCGACCACCCTTTTTCACCGGCCCGCTTCCCGAACCGGCGGCTGACGATGTCGCGCTCGCTGATCTGCTCGCCTTCTTTCGGGATCCGGTGAAGGGATTCTTTCGCGCGCTGGACTACACGCTGCCGTGGGAGGTCGACGAGATCAAAGACGAAATGCCCGTCGAGATCGACAACCTGGAAGAGTGGTCGGCGGGCGACCGGATGCTGCGAGACATGTTGCGCGGCTTGGATCCTAGCAAGGCCGCGGAAGCCGAATGGCGGCGCGGGACGTTGCCGCCGGGGCAGCTCGGCTGGCGCAAGGCCAAGGAAATCCGCGCCCAGGCCGCCGAACTGGCCGCCGAGGCACTGCGGCATCGCCGCGGTGTGCCCTCTGCCTACGACGTCAACCTGCCGTTGGGCAACGGGCGGCGGCTCACCGGGACGGTGACATCGGTCTTCGGCACCCGCACCGTATCGGTCACCTACTCCAAGCTCGGTGGCAGGCATCTGCTCGAATCGTGGATTCCCCTGCTGGCGTTGAAGGCAGCCAATTCGCGTCGCAAGTGGACCGCCCTGTGCGTCGGGCGCGCCAGGCGAAACAATCAGATCGAACGCCGCCTGCTGGGCCCGCCACCGGACTCCCTTGAAACCCTCCGTGAACTGGTGCGGCTGTACGACGCGGGCCGCCAGGAGCCGTTGCCGTTGCCGGTGCGGACGTCGTTCGCGTGGGCGGAAGCCCGCAATTCGGACCGGGACCCGCTCCGGGCCGCGGGATACCGGTGGAACTCTCAGAACAACTTCCGCGGTGAAAATGCCGAGCCCGCGCACGAAAGGGTCTGGGGCCCAAGGGCTCAGCTCGATCTTCTGCTCGGACCGCCCCACTCCGGCGAAGAGTGCCCGGGTGAGGGCACCCGACTTGGCGCGCTGGCCGCCCGGCTGTGGGGGCCGCTGCTGCGCTCTGAACTCTCAGCGCGGGAGTTGGGCTAATGAAGCGCTTCGACCTGCTCGGCCCGTTGCCCGCGATGGGGTCCACGACGGTGTTGGAAGCCAGCGCGGGCACCGGCAAGACGTTCGCACTGGCCGGGCTGGTAACCCGCTTCATCGCCGACGGCGTGGGCAGGCTCGACGAAATGCTGCTGATCACCTTCAGCAAGGCCGCCAGCCGGGAATTGCGGGAGCGGGTCCGCTGCCAGATCGTGGACGCCGTTGCTGTACTTGATGGTTCGAGGTCAGAGAAGTCCAATGATCTGCTTACTCACCTGACGGCCGGCACCGACGCCGAGCGCGGCGAGCGGTGCGGGCGGCTGCGCGATGCGCTCGCGGACTTCGACGCCGCCACCATCTGCACCACGCACCAGTTTTGTCATCTGGTGCTTAAATCGCTTGGTGTTGCCGGTGATGCGGATACTGGCGCCACACTGGTGGAAAGCCTCGAGGATTTGGTCGGGCAAATCGTAGACGACCTGTATCTTGCGCATTTCGGATCGCAGCGCGATGAGGTAGCCCTTAGCCATCACGAAGCGCTGGCACTGGCCCGCGCGATCGTGGAGGATCCGTGCGCGCAGCTGCGGCCGCAGCACCCCGACCCGCAATCCGTTGCCGGGGTGCGGATGCGATTCGCCACCGACGTGTTGGACCAGCTCGAACTGCGCAAGCGTCGGCTCGGCATCTTCAGCTACAACGACCTACTCAACCGGCTGGCCCATGCTTTGGAAAGCCGACCGGGGTCCCCGGATTCGGCGGCGTCCGACTGGATGCGCCGCCGCTGGTCGATCGTCATGGTCGACGAATTCCAAGACACCGATCCCATTCAATGGCAGGTCATCGATCGCGCCTTCAACGGCCACTCCAGGCTGGTGCTGATCGGCGATCCCAAACAGGCGATCTACGGTTTTCGCGGCGGGGACATCTACACCTATCTGCGTGCCGCAGCGACGGCTGGCGAGCGCCGCACGCTGAGCGTGAACTGGCGGAGCGACAAAGTGCTTGTCGACAGCCTGCAAAAGCTGTTGTTTGGGGCCGCACTCGGCGACCCCAACATAGTGGTGCGCGACATCGAGGCGCACGTGGCGGGCCATCGGCTGCAGAACGCGCCGCACAATGAACCGTTTAGGCTCCGGGTCGTCAGCCGCGCCGCATTAGGGTGCGACCAGAACCGAACCATCCCGATCGACCGACTGCGTCGCCACATCTCGGCCGATCTCGCCGCCGACATCGGCGCCCTGCTGGCCAGCGACGCCTCCTTCGACGGACACCGGATCCATGCCGGTGACATCGCGGTCATCGTCGAATCCGGCAAGGACGCCCGGCCCTGCCAGACCGCGTTGACGCAAGCCGGAATTCCTGCCGTCTATACCGGCGACGGCGACGTGTTCGCCGCCGAGGCGGCCAAGGAATGGCTGTTCCTGTTGGATGCATTTGATCAGACGCACCGCGCCGGACTGGTGCGAGCCGCGGCCGCGACGGTGTTCTTCGGCAAGACGGCCAGTGACCTGGCCGCCGGCGGCGATAACCTCACCGACGAGGTGGCTGCCACGCTGCGGGACTGGGCCGACGAATTGCGTGATCGCGGACCGGCTGCGGTGTTGGAGGCCGCGCAGCTGGCCGGCATGGGCCGGCGCGTGCTTGCCGAGCAGGGCGGTGAGCGCACCATGACCGACCTGGGTCACATCGCCGAGCTGCTGCACGCGGTGGCCCACCGCGAACGGATGACATTGCCGGCACTGCGCGATTGGCTCCGCCGGCAATGCGCGGAGCGTGCCGGAGCACCCGAACGCAGCCGTCGGATCGACAGTGATGCCGCGGCGGTACAGATCCTGACAGTGTGGGGGGCCAAGGGATTACAGTTCCCGATCGTCTACCTGCCGTTTGCGTTCAATCGGCACGTCTTCATCGAGGACATTCCGCTCTACCACGACGACAACGACATTCGGTGCCTGGACATCGGCGGCCCTGGGGGCCCCGACAGGTGGCGCATCGAGGCGTTCAGCCGCGCCGAGGCGGCCCGCAACGACATTCGGCTGACGTATGTCGCGCTGACGCGAGCGCAGTCGCAAGTGGTGGCGTGGTGGGCACCAGCGAAGGACGAGCCGAACGGCGGACTGTCGCGGCTGTTGCGGGGGCGGCGCCCGGGACAGGCCGAGATCCAGGATGCCTGCACGCCCAAGACGCTTTCAGAGGACGAAGCAATGGCCTGCTTTCGGACATGGGAAGCCGCCGGCGGCCCGGTGATCGAAGAAGCGTCGGTGGTCGAGGCCGCGACGTTCCACCGGCCGACGCCATCAATCCAGCTGGCAGTGCGGCACTTTCACCGTTCGATCGACACCACCTGGCGACGCACCTCGTATTCGGCGCTGGTGCGTAACGCGGAGGAGTCCTACGATTCCGGCGTCAGCAGCGAACCGGAAACGTCGACACGCGACGACGAGATCGACGACGCCGCGATGGCCGCCACGTCGGAGGCGCTGTCCGCCGAGGCCGACGTCGTTTCCCCTATGTCGGAATTGCCGGCTGGCGCAACCTTCGGGTCGCTCGTGCACGCCGTGCTGGAAACCGCCGATCCGTTCGCCCCCGATCTCGCCGCAGAGCTGGAAGACCACGTGCGCGTTCATTCGATGTGGTGGCCCGTTGATGCCGACTCCGCGACGTTGGCGTCGGCGTTAGTGCCCATGCACGACACTCCTCTGGGCCCGCTGACGGACGGTCTGACTTTGCGCCAGATTGGTCTGCGGGATCGGTTGCGGGAGCTGGACTTCGAAATTCCGCTGACGGGTGGCGATATTCGGCGTTCGGTTCCGCCGGTTCGGCTCGCGGATGTCGGTGCGCTCGTTCGTGAGCACCTTGCGGCCGACGACCCGTTGGCGAGTTACAGCGATCGGTTGATGTCGAATGCTCTCGGTGGCCAGTCGCTGCGCGGTTACCTGTCCGGCTCGATCGACGTCGTGCTGCGCCTGCCGCGGCAACGCTACGTGGTAGTCGACTACAAAACCAACATGCTTGGTGCCACCGCGGCCGACTATCGTTTCGGCCGATTGACCGAAGCGATGTTGCATTCCGACTACCCCTTGCAGGCGCTGCTGTATACCGTTGTGCTGCATCGTTTCTTGCGATGGCGTCAACCCGACTACCAGCCTTCCCAACATCTGGGCTGTGTCTTGTATCTATTCGTGCGGGGGATGTGCGGGCCCCAAACCCCTACGGTCGACGGCCATCCCTGTGGAGTTTTCAGCTGGCAACCGCCCGCCTCGATGGTGGTGGCGCTGTCGGACTTGCTGGACGAGGGTCGGCGGGAAGGTCGGTCAGGATGAACAGCACCGACATCGACGATCCGCTGGACTGGCGGGTAGCCTCCTGCGCCGGCGACGCGTTGCGCCCATTCAACGAAGCTGGGGTGCTGGAATCCGCCGACGTGCATGTCGCGCAACGCGTTACCGTGCTGGCCGAAGAGACCGATCACAGCGTCATCCTGGCGGTGGCACTCGCGGCCCGGGCGTTGCGCGGCGGGTCGGTGTGTTTCGACCTGACGACAGTGGCCGACGAGGCGGGCGTTCCGGAGCTGCCCTGGCCCCAGCCCGGTAGCTGGCTGACGGCGCTGCGGGCGAGCCGCTTAATCGGCGATCCACCCGTGTTGCGCCTGTATGACGACCGGCTGCTTTACCTTGATCGGTACTGGCGCGAGGAAGAGCAAGTCTGCACCGACCTGCTCACACTGTCGGTTCCAGCGGAGCAACCGGAACTGTCTGGCTTTGCGCGACTGTTCCCGGCGGGCTTCGAAGAGCAGCGGACGGCGGCCGAAATAGCGGTGTCGCAAGCGGTCACCGTTCTGACCGGCGGCCCGGGTACAGGTAAGACCACCACGGTGGCGCGGCTGTTGGCTCTGCTCGCCGAGATGGCGGCTAGGTCCGGGACGACCCGTCTACGGATCGCGATGGCCGCGCCCACCGGCAAGGCCGCGGCCCGGTTGTCCGAAGCCGTGGCAGCCGAAGTCGACAAACTCGACAGCGTTGACCGCGAACGGCTTTCCGGCCTGCATGCGGTGACACTGCATCGGCTGCTTGGCAGCCGTCCGGACACGTCGGTGCGCTTTCGCCACAACCGGGGCAACCGCCTGCCGCACGACGTGATCGTCGTCGACGAAACGTCAATGGTGTCATTGACAATGATGGCCCGGTTGCTGGAGGCGGTACGCCCGGACGCCCGGCTGATTCTAGTCGGGGATGCCGACCAGTTGGCATCGGTAGAAGCAGGTGCGGTGCTGGCGGATCTCGTCGACGGCCTGTCCGCCCGGGACGACGTGCGGGTCGCGGCACTGCGAACGCCGCACCGGTTCGGCCAGACAATTGGGAACCTCGCCGAGGCGATCCGGGTCGGCGACGCAGATCGCGTTGTGGCACAGCTACGCTCGGGTGGCGAGCACCTTGAGTTCATCGAGGACGCCGACCCCACTATGTCATTGCGCGCAATCCTGCTGCCGCATGCGTTGCGGCTACGCGAGGCCGCGGTGGCCGGCGCCGTCGAGATAGCGCTGGCCACACTGGACGAACACCGGCTGCTGTGCGCGCATCGGCGCGGCCCTTTCGGTGTGCAGTACTGGAACCAGCAGGTGCAGCGCTGGCTGGCCGAGGAGACGGGTCAGCCGGCATGGTCACCGTGGTACGCCGGACGCCCGCTGCTGGTGACGGCCAACGACTACGGCCTGCGGGTCTACAACGGCGACACTGGCGTCGTGGTCGCCGGCCCGGAGGGTATGCGGGCGTTCATCGCCGGCGCCTCCGGCCCGCTTGACTTCGCAACCAGCCGCCTGGCCGACATCGAGACGATGCACGCGATGACAATTCACAAAAGCCAGGGCAGCCAGGCGGCCGAAGTGACAGTTCTTATGCCGCCTGAGGATTCGCGGTTGCTGACCCGGGAGCTTTTCTATACCGCGGTGACCCGGGCTAAAGCCAAGGCTACGGTGGTCGGCTCGGAAACCGAGGTTCGCGCCGCCATCGGGCGGAGGGCGGTGCGGGCGAGCGGACTACGGCAGCGATTGCAGGAGGCGCGCTAGGAGCGCGCATCGAAGGACGATAAGTCGGGTGGTGACCCGGGCCGCGAAATGCCCTTCGCGTAGCAACTTTTCAGGATCTCAGCCGGTCGGTGCCAGCATCTCCTTCCATCCCTCGTCTCCGATATTGCGTGAGTTCTCAACGGAATAGACCACGCCGTCGGGCCCCACGACCTTGCCGCTCTGCACGTCGTAGATAGCAGCGCCAACCGCGCTCGGGGTGTAAATGCACGGGTTGGGTTGCTGCCCATTGCACTGGACGGTGCCCGATCCCGGTCGCTGCAGCGGATCGCTGACCGGCGGCGGTGTGCCCGGCAGCCGATCTGCGGGCAGCGGGTTGAGGCCGTTGTCGACCGACGGCGCCGGGATCACCAGACCCGGTTTCACCGGCTGGTCGCACCGCGCGGCCGGCGCGGGGCAGGTGAGGATCTGATTCGGGTCTCCGTACCACGGGTTGGTACCCAGCGGCACATAAGGTTTGTCGCTGCGGCACTCCCGCGGTGAGGCGGCCCGCTTGCCGGGCACGTCCGCGCATGGGTAGTTGCGTGCCCCACGGACCACATTCTGGGCGTCCATCGGGATCTTGCAGTAGGTGCCGCTCGGTAGCGACGCGGTGCTGGTGTCGGCCGGCGGCCGCCACTCCGATGCCGACAGGAAGCCGGTCAGACACGGCGGTGGCTGGTTGAGGGACAGGGCGCCGAGGCCGAGTGCCGCCTGGCCGGGAAACTCCGAGGTAACCGACTGGGCGATCGCGGCGGATTGCGGCAAGAACACCAACGCCTGCTCGACGCCGTTGTGGTAGCGCTTGAGCATGTCGATCACGACCTCGAGATTGGCCAGCGCCTGCGGAAGTGATTCCTGCACGTCGCCGAACGTGGCGTTGACCTGATCGGCGGTCGGCACTGCGCCGGCCAGAAGGCGACGAATCGCTTGATCCTGCTGCGCGGTCTGTGCGGCCAGGGTGTTGAGGTTGGCAGCCCAATGCCCAATGTCGTCACCGGAATTGACCTGGCTGTCGATGATGGGTGCCGAACGCGCGATGATGTCGTCGATGTCGTCGATGCTGCCCCTGAAGTCGTGGCTGATTCCCTGGGTGGCGTCGACCAGGCGCCGAAGCGACGGTCCCAGCCCACCCAGAGCCTGTGACGCCTCGTGGAGCAGTGACGCCACCTTGTCCTTGGGCAGCACCGCTAATCCGCGGTTGGCGGCATCGAGCGCCGGGCCGATCTGGCTGGGGACCGTGCTCTTGGTGATCGTCTGGTTGTTCTGAAGGTAGGGACCGCCGGTGCGGGTCGACACCAGGTCGAGGTACTGCTCGCCGACCGCCGACACGGAGTGCACGTTGGCCGACGCGTCGGTGGGGATCTGGTAGCCGTTGTCGATGCTCATCGTCGCCCGGGCGCCGCGCTGGGTCGGTTCGACGTTAGTGACCTTGCCTATGGTGATGCCGCGGTACGTGACGTTGGCGGTTCGATACAGCCCGCCGGACTGCGGCAATTCGGCATAGAGCGTGTATCGACCGACGCCGACAAGGCTTGGTATCCGCAGGAAGTACCAGCCCAGGACCAGCACCGCGGCAACCGCCAGCACCACCAACAACACCAGCTGGGTTTTGATAAGGCGGGTCAGCATCTCTCACTCGCCCCTTTCCACCAGCGGCCCTCCCGGGGCGTCGTTCGGGTTCGGTGTATAGCGGACATCCGGGATCATGGTGGCCGGATCCCGTCCCCACGCCTGCTCGAGCGCTCGCAACATGCCCGAGAGTCCCGTTCCGCTCAGCAGCGCGTTATCGAGGGCGCTGAGCGTCAGGTCTAGCCCGGCCGACACGTTGACGAAGTCGCCGCGGATCAATTTCGGGACACCGTCGATGTTGAACGGCGCTGTGAGACCCAACCGCAACGCGTCAACGATGAGCGGCGAGGCCCGGCCGAGTTGAATGAGCGGTCGCTGCAACGACTGCAGGTCCGGGTGAAGGTTGGGCTGGGTATCCGCCAGCGCCCGGTTGGCGACGTCGCTGAACCGCCCCAGGGATTCGGTGGCGTCGGCAAACAATTCGCGCGTGTCGGCGAAATGCCTGATCAGCGGTGGGATGTCGGTGAGCACCCGATCCAGCGTGTCGTTGTGGTTCGCAATGATGGTCAGGAGTTGGTTGGTCGAATCGATTGCGCGGGTGAGGTCGTCGTGTTGGCGGTTCAGTTCGGCGGTGAATGTGTCTAGCCGCCTGAGGAATTCGCGGACCTGATCGACATGGCCGTCAAGGGCCTTGAGGATCTCGGTCTGAATCACGTCGAGGTTCGCGATGCCGCCACCGGTGAGGATGACCGCGACGCTTGCCAACGTCCGTTCGACCGTGGGGTAGGCCGAAGAGTTCGCCAGTCCGATGGTGTCGCCGCTCTTCAATGGCTGCGGCGACGGGTTTTTCGGCGCGGCCAGTTCGACGTGCTGGGTGCCCAGCAGGCTGGTCTGACCGATCTTGGCGGTCGCGTTTGCCGGTAGCTTCACGGTCGGATCGAGGTCCAGCGTCAGGGTCGCGACCCAGTTCTTCAGCCTGATGTCACGCACCGTGCCGACCCATACGTCGGCGACCCTCACCCGGCTGTTGGTGTTCAGCGCCAGCGTGTCGGGCATCTGCACGTAGATCATCATGTGATCCGGACCCGTAACACGGCCGAATGGCAGCGGCACGTTGGCGATCCCGCGCCAGGTGCACGACGTCAACATCAGCGCTGACAGCACGAACACCAGTCCGCCGCGACCGGTGCCGACGATCACGCGCTTCACCGGCCCGGCCCCGGCCGTGCCGGCTGCGGAAACCACGGCGGCGCAGGCGGATTGGACTCGTCGTAGGCGTTCGGCGGTCCCGACAGGTTGGTTCCCGGCGGCGGGGGCGCGATGTCCGGACCACCCATCAGCTCGGCCAGCGACTCCGGGGTCAGCATGTTCGCCGTAAACGGCTGAACCTGCGTGCCCTGCATCCCGGGCGCGACCACCCAGCCCGGTTCGTGGTTGCCATACGAAAACGGTGTGTCCGGCGAGAAGATCCCCGGGACGGTGGTGTCCTTGTACCCGGGGGGTGGGCGCAGCCGCTCTTCGGAGTAGGCGACCTCCTTGGGCAAAGTGTTCGCCGAGCTGAAAGGGTTCGCGCTGAACGGCAGGTAATTGAACTTGATGGAGTCCAGAACCGGCGCCAGATACTGTGCGCACAGCTCGGCCGAGTCCTGATAGCCAAGTCGGCTGCCGGCCTGAATGGAACTGCAGATGAATTGAATCGGGTTGGCGAAGTTCGGGAATACGAATGTCCCCACCAGCGTGCTGTGCGCCGGATAGTAGATGTTGTTGAAGTTGCCCGCGAAGGTGGGCAGCACGTGCAAGGCCGTTTCCAGGCCGTCGCGCGGCTCGGGTTGCAGGAGGGCGGTAGTCGCGTCAGCCAGGTTGTTGACGTCGTGGCCCAGCGCGGACCTGTTGTCGTTCAGAAACTTTCGGGCAACACCGAGCACGTCGTCGACCCGCTGAACCGTGTCGGCCACGTCGTGGTCGGATTTGGTGAACCAGTCGGTGAACTGGGCCAGGTTGTCGTTGAGGGCGACGAACTGTCGGTCGTTCTGGTACAGCGCGCCGATGAATTGCGCCAGGCTGCGGGTGATCGAGACGAAATCCCCACGGCCGTCGTTCAGCGCGGTCAAGGCTTCCGACAGGCTGTTCAACGTGTCGTGGATCTGCTTGCCCTTGCCGGCCAGGTTGTTCGCGGCCGATTCGACGAGCTCACCGAACGGGCCCTCCGGCTGCTGCGGTGTTGGACCGAGCTGCCGGAGGATCCCATTGATGGAATCGCGCAGCTGATCCCACTCGACGGGAACCTGGGTGCGCTCGACCGGGATTACCGCGCCGTCCTTCAGCACCGGCCCGTCGGTGTAGGGCGGTGACAGCTGGATGGTGCGCGAAGCCACCAGGCTGGGGTTGAGTATCGACGCGGTGGCGTTGGCGGGCACCTTGTACTTGTTGCCGTAGTGGAAGGTGACCCGCATCTTGTCCCCGGCCGGTTCGATCTTATCGATCAAACCGACCCGCACACCCATGATCTGAACCTTGTCGCCCGGGTACAGCGCGAGAGTCTCGGAAAAATACGCGACAACGCTGGTGTTGGTCAGCTTCCGGTACAGCTGCACTCCGGCGACAAGTGCGATGAGGGCCAACACAATTGCCAACGCCCCGGCGAGCACTGCCTTGCGCGACACTTTCGGGAGTCGAAGGCTGCGGATGTCGAAGATGGTGCTCATTGGCTGCTACCTCCCGTTCCGCCGGGCGTGATGAACGGCGCCGGCAGCTGCGGCCCCGGTCCCGGTGGTGCGGCGGGGCCCGGCGGCAGGCCCGGCGCGAACGTCGACGGTGGCGGCGTCGGGCCGGCCGGTGCCAGCTGCCCGGTGCGTGCGCCGGGAGGCACCTGCGCCGGCAACGGCACCGGCCCGCCGGGAACGTTCGGCGGCGCCTCACCCGGCCGGCCCGCGATCGCGATGCCGGGTGCCGGCATCGGCCCATCGGGGTTTGCCGGCGAAGTCTCGACGTCGAGCGGCGCCGGGAAGGCGGGGCCGCCGAACGGGCCGATGGCGGCGCCCGCGCAGGGCAGCGGATTCTCGGGCCGCGGCGCCGCGCCGGGCCCAGGCGTGTAGGAGCACGGCGATCCGGGCGGGACGGCCGGCCCCGGATGATCCGGCGTGCCCTCCAGCACTGGCGGCGCCGGCGGCGGCGCGCCGTTGGGGAACCGGGTGCCGTTGGGGTCTGGCCACCGGAACTCGGGCAGCCCGGCGCTGCGCCAGAAGTTCTCCGGGTCGATGCCCCGCTTTTTGAACGCCGCGTCAACCCACGGCTGAAGAATCTGGTAGGGCAGCAGGTTCGCCACGATCGCCTTGAAGTACGGCCCGGAAGCGACGGCTTCGGTCAGGGATGCGGTGTATCTGCTGAGCAGTATCAGCACATCGGCCAGGTCGTTCTTGCGCTTGACCAGTTCGTCGCTGACAGTGCTCAACTGCTGCAGCACATGGTTGAGGTTGGGGTTCTCGTTGATCAGGCCGGACACCTGGGCTGACACGTCCGACACGTTGCTCAGCAGAATGCTCAGCGCCTGGCTGCGTTGCCTGAACGCGGACAGGAGGGTGTCGGCGTTGACCAGCAGCCCGTTGAACTGGCCGCGGCGGTCGCCGAGCACGCGCGCGATCTTGCTGGCGTTCGCCAGCAGTTGCTTGAGCTGCTCGCCACGCCGGCCGACGGTGTCGGAGAATGCCTTGACACCATCGAGGGCGGCGCTTAGATGCGGAGCAGTCTGATCGAAGGTCTCCGACAACACCTTCAGTGACCGTTTGGTGGCCTCGATGTCCCAGCCCGTCGCCGCCTTAGTGGCATCGACGAAAGCGTCGTAGACCTGGTATGGCGTGGTGGTTTGCGCCGCCGGAAGGAAATCGTTGGGCCGCAAGGGCTCTGAGCCGCGCGGTTCGATCTGCATGTTCTTGCGGCCGAGAATGGTGTCGGTGCGGATCGCGATTCGGCTTTGCGACCCGATCGTCCTGCCGGCCAACGTGAATCCGACGGCGACCCTGTTGCCGCGGATCGCCAGGGAGCGCACCAGACCGACTTCCACCCCGGCGATTTGCACCTTGTCGCCCGTGTTGATGCCGCCCGTGTCGGCGAACTCCGCATAGTAGATGGGCGTGGCGAACAGCATCGGCACACTGGTAAAGGTTTGCCCCACAGCAACAACGAGCACGGTGACCAGCACGCCCATCAACCCCACACGTCCACGGTTGAATTCCGTCAGCGTCCTCATTGCGGCGTGCACCTCCCGGTGGGCTGTCCGAAGAGCTTGATGGTGCGTACCGGACCACCGGGCTGTAATCCGTTGACTTTCAACGAGAGGTCGCACAGGTAGAAGTTGAAGAAGTCGCCGTAGGTGCCGCCGGCACGGCCGATGATCCGGTATGCGCCCGGCAGCTTGCGCAATACGTCGTCGAGAGTCGGCAGATTGTTTATCAGCGACTGCTGGATGACCTCGAGGTGTTCGACGGTGCTGTGCAGCAACGGCCGGTCCTCACCCAGCAGGTCGGCCAGGGTTCCCGCGGCGTTGCTGATGTGAGCTACCGCCGCGGCCAAGGGATCGGCCCTGTTCTTCAGCCCGGTGATCAGCACCTCTAACTTGTCGACCGTTCCGTCGAACTCCTTCTCGTGCTTGACGGTGGTCGCCAGCACGGTGTTCAGGTTGTTGATGATCTCGCCTATCGCCTGGTCCCGGTCGGCCAACGTTGCGGTGAGTGAAGCGGTTTGGTCGAGGATGTCGCTGATGGTGGCGCCCTGCCCCTGGAACACGGTGATGATCGACTGAGCGATCCTGTTGACCTTGTCCGGGTCCAGCGACTTGAAAAGCGGACGGAATCCCCCGATCAGAGCGTCGAGATCCAACGCCGGCTGGGTGTGCTCAAGCGGGATCGTGCCGCCCGGGGCCAGCAGCTGACCGGTGTCGCCGCGCTTGAGTTCCAGGTAGCGGTCGCCGATCAGGTTGAGATAGCGGATCGACGCGGTCGTCGCCTTGTCCAGCCGCAGCGAGCTATCCAAGTTGAAGTCCACCAACACCCGCTTGTCCCCGTCTACCAGCGTCACCTTGGAGACCTTGCCGACCTCCACCCCCGCTGCGCGGACGAACTGCCCCTTGCGTAGCCCGCTGGCATTGGTGAACACCGCGGAATACCCGGTCGTGCGATCGAAGCGCACTTGCCCGAACACGACGACGATCACCACGGTGAACATCAACAGAACCAGCCACAAGATGCCGAGTTTTACTGCTGTGCCAGTGGTTTTCATGGGTTTATCGTGTTCTCCCCAAATTGGCGTCCCCAGACGTATTCGCCGAGCAGTGGCTGCCCGAGTCCGAGGTGGTTGTACGGCGCGATGCTGGCGCCCGTGTCCATCACCAGATACGGCGCCGGCCACAAATCCCGGGTGATCGTCTGCCAGCAGCCCGGCCGCCCACCGGGTCCGCCGCGAGCGTTCACCCGCGGCAGGTTGTCCGGATAGACATAGGGGTTGGGCGCCGGCAAAATCGCCCCGGCGGCCGCCAGCGAATAGCCATTGCCGCCGGCCGCATTCAGGATCAGTGGCGCAGCGTCGCGAAAGTTGCGGATCGTGCAGAACAGCGCGGGGCTGTAGGTGTCGAGCAGCTCGGCCGTGGGTACCAGGTCGGCGGCCCCGCGTGCCAGATAAGGCCCGCCCCTGGCGAAGATGTCTTCGCCGGTCTTGCCCACGCCCACCGCCGCCAACAACGCCGCATCCAGATCCCCCTGTTGCCTCGTCAGTGTGCGGGCCGTGGTCAGAGCGTTCTGCAGAAAGGCCCACAAATCCGGCGAGGCACGGGTGTAGATGTCACCGAGATCCGCCAACCGCCGCACGTCGTAACCGAGCTGCTTCACTCGCGGGTTCAAGTGCTCGAGAATCTGATTGCCATTGACCAGCGACGCTCCGAAGCGGTCGCCCAGCCCGTCCAGGGCCTGCGCCAGCGCGGACAACGTGGCGTTGAGTTCGATCGGATCTACCTTCTCGGCGATCGAGGTGATCGTCTCGAACAGCGTGTTGAACTCGGTGGTCACCGACCGCACATCGATCACGCCGTGCGACGAGATCCGTTGGGGCTGCGGGTTTTCCGGTGACGACAACGACACATACTTATTGCCGAACAGGGTTGCCGCCTCGATGCTGGCCACCACGTTGGCCGGAATCAGCTTGACGTACTTCGGATTAACCTCCAACACCAGCTTCGCTGCCGGGCTGCGATCACGCTCGATCTCCGAGATGCTGGCCACCCTGCCGATTCCCACCCCGTTGAAGGTGACTTTCGCTCCCGGTTCCATCACCAGCCCCGCCCGCGAAGCCACCAAGGTCAGCTCGGTCTTGGGCGTGAAATCCCCGCGAAACTGCATGTACACCAACACGAGAACCAACGCGCCGACCGACAGCAAGACCACACCCTCCACGTACAGGAGGACCCGTCGGCTCTTCCGCGTCAGCAGCGTCGTCATGGCGGTCACACCGTGAGGTTGAAGTTCGGGTCGACGCCGTAGAGCGCCAACTCGGCCAGCAGGACAACCACCACCACCGAGACCAGCGAAAATCGCATCGATCGTCCGACTGCCTGGCCGACACCGACTGGGCCGCCGCTGGCGGTGTACCCGTAGTAGCAATGGGTGGTCATCACGACCACCGCAATGATGACGACCTGCACGACCGACCAACCCACATCCTCGGGACGCAGGAAGGTGCGGAAGTAGTGCTCGTAGGTGCCGTTCGACTGTCCATAGAAGATCGTCGTGACCACCTGGCCGGACGTGAAAGCCATGTCGAGGGCCAGCGCGTACAGCGGCACGATCACCACCAACCCGCCCAAAATCCGAGTGGAGACCAAAAACGAAATCGACTTGATGCCCATGACTTCGAGCGCGTCGATCTCCTCACTGATCCGCATGGCACCCAACTGGGCGGTCGCGCCGGCGCCGACCGTGGCGGCCAGCGCCACACCGGAGACGATGGGCGCGGCGACGCGCGTATTGGCCAGTGCCGCAAAGAATCCGGTGAACGCCTCGACACCGATGTTGCCCAGCGACGCGAAGCCCTGGATGGCGATCAGCGAGCTGCCGGACAGCGTCACAAACCCGATGATCGCGACCGTGCCACCGATCACGGCCATCGCGCCGGTGCCCATGCCGATCTCCGCGGTGAGCCGCAGCGTCTCCCTGCGGTAGCGGTGCAGCGCCCACCCTATCTGCATGACGCTGATCCGCGTGAACCTCGCGAAAATCCCTATCTGCTCAAGCCTTCGGACCGCACCGCCGCCATAGCGGTTGACGTTGGCGGCGGTCCGCGGGTAGCGGGCGCGCAGGACGGCTCGCGTCGACACGTCAGCGCCCTGTCCCGAATCGCACGCCGATCGTGGTCAGCACCACGTTGACCGCGAACAGCGCGATCACGCACAACACCAGCGTCTCGTTGACGGCGGTGCCCACGCCCTTGGGACCGCCCTTCGTGGTGAGGCCGCGATAACAACCCACCAGGCCGGCGATCGTTCCGAACGTGGCCGACTTGACCACCGAGATGACCACCTCGGGCAAGCCGGTGACCAGGGTGAGCGTGCCGACATAGGCGCCGGCCGAAATGTGCTGGATGAAGACGCCGAAGACGAAACCGCCGACCAGGCCGATGGTTATCACCGCGCCGTTGAGCAGGGTGGCGACGATCGTCGCGGCAACGACGCGGGGCACCACCAGCCGGTGGATGGGGTCGATGCCGAGGACCTCCATCGCGTCGATCTCCTCGCGGATGGTGCGGGCACCCAGGTCGGCGCAGATGGCGGTGGCCCCGGCGCCGGCAATCACCAGCACGGTGGTCAGCGGGCCCAGCTGTGTCACCGCGCCCAGCGCCGCACCCGCGCCTGAAATGTCGGCGGCGCCGAACTCGGCCAGCAGGATGTTGAGCGTGAAGATGATGAGCACTGTCAGCGGAATCGAGACCGCGAGGGTTGGCAGCAACGAGACATTCGTAATGAACCAGCCCTGCTCGATCGCCTCACGCCACTGGAAGGGCCGTCGAAACAGCGCTTTGCCGGTCAGGACGCAGGTCCGGTAGAACCCGCCGACCGCGTCTACCCCGGGCTGGATCTGGCCGCGGAGATAAGTGGTGATCACGGTGGCGGTGCTCATCGTCGATTCCCCGGGCTGTCGAGTCCGGCCAGCACGCTGGTGTTCGCGACTTCGAGCAATTCTTCGGCGGCTTTCTTGGCTCCAGCGGGATCACTCGAGCAGATCGCATCGGCCAGTTTCCGATACGCATCCGGACGCTTGACCTCAGCGGTCGTTGCGCCGGCCAGGACAGGGAGCGCCGGCTCATATGTGGCGCGAAATGCGTTGTACATCAACCGATATACGATCGAACCGGCGCCGTCGACCACGTGATCCCAGAAAGTGAGCACATGACGCTGCCACTCGCTCGGATCCTTCTCGATCTCCAGCGCACGCAGCGAATCCTCGAGCAATTCCGCCAACTCGGGTTCGTGCCGTTCGGCCGCCAGTTCCGCGACCTTCGGACCGTTTCGCAGCCGGGCCTCGAGAATGCTGCGGAGAACGGAGATGTCGAGCTCGCCATTGCGAAACAGCAACCGGGGCAGCAGGTCCAGGCCGGCATGCCGTCGGAAGTCGCGCACGGTGGTAACGCCGCCATGGCGCACTTCAACCAGACCGGCCGCCGAAAGCCGCTTAAGCGCCTCGCGGACAGCGGGCCGGGATACCCCGAGAACGTCAGCCAACTGGCGCTCGCTGGGCAAGGCCTCGCCGGGCTGCATCTCCCCGCTGAGCACGTCGGCGGTGATCTGCTCGAAAACCTCCTCGGGCACCGATCGACGAGTCACCGGCTGCAGCGCCATGCGCTCAGTGTGGCTGGTCGGAGGTCGGACGTCAAGTGGCCAGACCACTTATCTTCGTGCTGGATGTCCGCCGGTCTGAGGGAAGGCCCAAGCGCGCAGGATTATCGAGACTGCACTCAGTGCTAGAAGACGTTCCTTCGGCACACTCTGTGCGCAGTTTCGATGCGTTCAGCGCAGACTCGGTCGAGCACGCATCCCAGCCGGATAAGCCTTGCAGCACAGTGCTATTCGATGGCAAGGCTTGCGATGGGATGCAAGGCCACCTAGGCTCGCCCTGCATGACACTTCCGCCGCCATCCGCAGGATCGGTCGCCCTGGTCACGGGGGCGTCCTCAGGCATAGGTGAACAATTCGCCCGTCAACTCGTGGCCCGCGGCTACCGCGTCGTCGTCACCGCCCGCCGGGAGGACCGGCTGCAGAAGTTGTGCACGGAACTCGGCGGCGAGAAGCACGCGGTCGCGGTGGGGACCGATCTCGCGGTTCCGCAGGACCGGGACCGGCTGGCCGCACGGATCGACGAGCTGGGCGCCGAGGTCGACGTGCTGGTGAACAATGCGGGCCTGGGCATCTACACGAAGTTCGGCGCGGAGGGTCGCGACAAGGAACTGCAGATGCTGCGCGTCGACGTCGAGGCGGTGGCGGACCTGATGCTGCGCTATCTGCCGGGCATGGTCGATCGCGGTCGCGGCGCGATCATCAACCTGTCGTCGGTGTCGGGATTCCAGCCGTCGCCGTACAACGCCGGCTACGCCGCCGCGAAAGCGTATGTGCTGTGGTTGTCGGAGGCGGTGAACGCCGAAGTGGGCGGCACCGGTGTGACGGTCACCGCGGTCTGCCCCGGCCCGGTGCCCACAGAGTTTCAGGCCACCAACGACGCCGATTACCTGGTCGCCCGGCTACCGTCGTTCACCCACGTTCCCGCCGAGCGGGTGGTCGCCGACGCGCTGAATGCCGCCGACCATGGCCGCGCGTCGGTGGTGCCGGGCGGACCGCACGTGCGATTGGCGCTGGGGTCCTCCCGGTTCATACCGACTCCGTTGGCCTTGCCGGTCCTTGCGCGCATGCTGAAGCGCTAGGCGCCGATACGCGCATTCCGGACTTACGCCGCAGCCGATGGTCAAGACTGGGGTCATGACGGATCCCGGTGCGGGCCGCGTGGCGGTCTACCTCGACTTCGACAACATTGTGATCTCGCGCTACGACCAAGTGCATGGACGCAATTCGTTCCAGAAGGACAAGGCCAAGGGCCTCGACAAGCAGGTGGATCGGTTGGCGCGGGCCACCGTCGACGTCGGCGCCGTCATCGACTTCGCGTCGTCGTTCGGGACGCTGGTACTCACCCGCGCGTACGCAGACTGGTCGGCCGAGGTCAACACCGGCTACCGCGAACAGCTGGTGGGCCGCGCGGTCGATCTGGTGCAGCTGTTCCCGGCAGCGGCCTACGGCAAGAACGGCGCCGACATCCGATTGGCGGTCGACGCGGTCGAGGACATGTTCCGGCTGCCCGACCTCACCCATGTGGTGATCGTGGCCGGCGACTCCGACTACATTCCGCTTGCGCAGCGCTGTAAGCGGCTCGGCCGCTACCTGGTGGGCGTCGGGGTGGCCGGTTCGTCGAGCCGGGCGCTGGCGGCCGCCTGCGACGAGTTCGTCACCTACGACACGCTGCCGGGGGTTCCGGTGGCCAAGCCCGAAGCGGCGCCCACCGACGACGCGGCCACCCCGACGAAGCGACGCACCCGTCGCACCAAAGACGCCGAGGAGCCGCCACCGCCCGATCCCCAGGCCGCGGCCACCGATCTGCTGACGCGCGCGCTGCGGATGGGCCTGGAGAAGGACGACGTCGAGTGGCTGCACAACTCCGTGGTCAAGGCGCAGATGAAGCGGATGGACCCGTCGTTCAGCGAAAAGTCCTTGGGCTTCAAGTCTTTCAGCGACTTCCTACGTTCCCGCTCGGATCTCGTGGAGCTCGACGAGAGCTCGACGACCCGGGTGCTGCGACTACGTTAGTTCCCCCGCCGGTGCGCGGACACGAATAGATACGGCGGGACGGCGTCCTCGATCTGCTGCGGAAGTTTGCGGCCGTAGCCGGCCATCAGCTCGTCGGAGGGTGTCTCCGTGACTTGCCAGCCGTGGCGACGCCACCAGTCGCCGACGTCTTCGCGTTCCTCGAAGTACCACAGCTCTTCGGTTCGCGGGATTTCACGCTGTGGGTCGGCCTTGGCCATCAACGCCCGGACCCGCTCCATCCGCTCACGCCGCTGCAGCATCGCCTCGGGATCGGCGAAGTTGGGTGCAAGCGCCTCGACACCGACCCGGCTGCCGGTGGCCGTGAGCCCTTGAACGCGGGTGAACAGCAACTCTTGCGCCGATGCCGGCAAATACATCAGTAGCCCCTCAGCCGACCAGGCACTCGGCGCCGAGGCATCAAACCCGGCCTGCTGCAACACTCCCGGCCAGTCCTGGCGCAGGTCCACCGGCACGCCGACCCGATTGCACGTCGGCTCGGCACCGTGTGCGTGCAACGTCGAGGCTTTGAACTCCAACACCCTGGGCTGGTCGAGCTCGTAGACGATCGTCCCGGCCGGCCACGGCAGCCGCCAGGACCGTGCGTCCAGGCCGGCCGCAAGGATCACCACCTGACGGATGCCCGCGCTGGTGGCATCGAGGAAGAACGTGTCGAAAAAGGCGGTCCGCGAAGCGAAGTAGTCGACCATCGACTTCATCCGCAACGGCAACCCTGGTTCGACGTCCACGACCTCGGCGGGCAGCTCAGGAGCGGCAAACCAGTTCCACTCGCCGTCGCCGGCGGTATCGAGAAACACCCGCGCGAACGGATCGCTGATCAGCGGATCGTCACTTTCGGTTGCCGCCGCCCGCGCCGCCGCTACGCCCAGCGCCGTCGCGCCGACACTCTCGGTGATCTCCCAGCTGTCGTCATCGGTTCTCGCCACTTCCCGACCCTACGTGAACCGGCTGTACGGAAGAATCGCTGTCGGCATGGTCGATAATTCCGCACCGACGTCGCGGCGGCGCCACCTCGCGCGGCTCGCTGTGTTCGCCCTGTTCCTAGTCGGCGTGTTCTACCTGGTGGCCGTCAAGCGGGTCATCGACATCGAGGAGGTGCGGCGCGTTGTCTCGGCGACGGGCCCGGCGGCACCCCTGACCTATGTCGTGGTGTCGGCGGCGCTCGGCGCGTTGTTCGTGCCGGGCTCGATCCTGGCCGCGGGCAGCGGCCTTCTGTTCGGTCCTGTGCTGGGGATGTTCGTGACGCTGGGTGCGGCGGTGGGCACCGCGATCGTCGCGAGCCGCATTGGCCGTCGGGCCGGCCGCGACAGCGCGCGGGCCCTCGTGGGAAGGGAACGCGCCGAGCGCATCGACGCGCTGATCGAACGCGGCGGATTGTGGGCGGTCGTCGGTCAGCGCTTCATTCCCGGCATATCGGATGCGCTCGCCTCGTACGCTTTCGGGGCGTTCGGAGTTCCGTTGTGGCAGATGGTGGTTGGCTCGTTCATCGGTTCGGCGCCGCGGGCATTCGCCTACACCGCGCTGGGTGCCTCGATCGGGAATCGGTCGTCGGCGCTGGCCTACGCGGCGATAGCGGTGTGGTGCGTGAGCGCCGTCGTCGGCGCGTTCGCTGCGCGGCGTGGATATAGACACTGGCGCGGTCACGCCCGCCGCGGTGAGGACGGCGGCATCCCGGATTCGGATCAGGAAACTGAGGCGCGCTGACGAGGAATTCGGCCGGCTTTGGTCGCCTCCGTCCGTCCCACCAGTCACTCTGCCCAACCACTATGCGAAATGTCCACCTCCGAGCCACTTTTCATCGACGGCGTCCGCGCGGTCCGGCGCCACCAACAGCGAAGCCGCACAACGGATGCAGGAGTACCTCACCGAGACATAAACCACGCACACCCGCAGCCGCGTGTCGTGTGCGTGGTTTATGTGTCGCGGACAAATATTCACAACGCACCCGCCCACCGGTTGGCGAGCGGACTGATCGACCGGGAGCTCACGTCATGTAACGGTCTCGCCAGCGTGCGAAGCGATTCGTCGGAACCTGAATCGCAGCCATGACCGCGCTCATCGGCGACGCCACCGACTTCGCGCGTGGTTTGGGCTCGGCGACTGGCGGGCCATCGCCCTCCCACCACGTCGGCTGCAACAGCGCCGTAGTCACCGGGATCGCCCGCTCGACACTGTCGCTCCCCCACCTGCTCGCGCGATCGATCGACGCGACGGAGGGCGCCAGGTTCGCCGGCGACAGCGTCGGCTCGAATCGGACGAGGTGATCGGCGTAGGGCAGGTTACGCACCATCTGCAGCTGGATCGCCTGGGTGATCGGCACCAGCCACAGGTGGCGCGGATCCCATTGCGGGTGAAAGCAATCGAACGCCAGGTAGCACGCATTGCGGGTGCCCAGCCGCCCATCGCGGATGCGCTTCCACGCCAGTTCGATCGGGACGTTGCTCGCGGTGCCGCCATCGACGAGGGCCGCGATGTCCTTTTCCTCGAATAGCTCGTCGAGCATCGGGATCATCCGCGGGTCGCTGGTTTCGTGATGCAGCACACCAGGAATGGCCGCCGAGAACGACGCCGCGTCGACGACGTCGAAGTCGCGGGCCGGGTCGTCGTCGCCAATGATGATGGGCTTGACGACCCGCAAGTCGATGAAGGCGGCCACCTGCCACATCCGAGCGCCCACCAGTGGGCCGATGCCGATCGGGCGAAAGGGAAGCGACCGCAACTGCAGTGCCGCTAACTCGGGACGGCGGAACCTTGATGGCAGCGCCGAATACGGCTGCTTGCGCACTCCTGCGACCACGATGTCGAGCGGAATCGCCAAGTCCGACATGCGCATCCGTTGACCGTCTGCGCGGCTGAGCATTGCGTGCGCGAACTGGTCGAAGCGCAGCGCGAACATGCCGGCCAGGCTATGGCGGCGGCGCAGCCGTTCGGGTCCGAGAATGGCGCGGTACGACACCGTTTTCGCCCACGCGATGTATTCCTCGATCGGCACCGGCAGGTCGCGGGCCACCAGGCTGCCCAGGATCGACCCGATCGACGCGCCGATCATGTAGTCGGGCACCTGACCGGCCTCCAGCAGCCGCTGCATGCCGCCGATGTAGACGAAACCCGCACCACCCCCGCCGCCGAGGACCGTGACGAGCTTCTTGTAGCCAACCTCGGCGTCCAATTCTGCCGGGGAAAAGTCGTTTCCGTGGCGCTCGATGAGGACTCGCCGTTGGTCGTCCTGGTCGGCGGCCAGACCGGTCAGCGCCTCTCGCGCAGCCCTCAGCGCCGTGATCGGATCCGGCTCCTCGCGCAGCGGTCCGTATAGCGTGTCGGCGACCCTGGACCGCCAGGGCGCGATTTCGGCGCCGACCGAGACGTCTCCGCGCCCTGGCGG
>Ga0318514_10000016_pt1 | contig 26927 bp, 28 predicted proteins | sample GRESIP176b2f18_FD_203684 | JGI IMG/M metagenome (GOLD analysis project Ga0318514, IMG submission 203684) | Tropical soil microbial communities from Luquillo Experimental Forest, Puerto Rico - GRE.SIPMG.176b2f18 | ecosystem: Environmental > Terrestrial > Soil > Tropical forest > Bulk soil...
AGGGATACGTCTGCGCCCTGGCCATGGCCTATGTGCTGTGGAACTACCTGGCCAAGGCCAATCCCCAGGAGTACTACGGGATTGAGCGGGACAAGCAGCTGGCGTGCATGATATTCGCGGGCAAGCGCGAGCAGGCGAAAGAGAACCTGTGGGGTGACCTGTACAACGTCATCACCGGGGCGCCTTGCTACACGCGATACATCTCCCAGGCGCTGACCGAGTTGCTCACCGTTTATGCGCCCTACGATTTCATCCGGATGCAGAAGCTCCTGAAGCGCGGCATCACTTCCACCAAGGACATCGCCACCTTCCGGATCGTCCCCCGGGAATCGACGCCGCTGGCCCCCCGTGGCCCGGCCGGATGCATTCTCGGATTCGACGAGGCCGCGCACGTGCGGAGCACCGGAGTGACGAGGGCATTCGGGGACGTCTACAATTCGGCCACTCCGAGCCTTGATCAGTTTGGCCGCGATGCCTTTATCTGCCTTCCCTCCTCCACCTGGGAAATGATCGGCAAGTTCTACGAGCTGTGGGAACTGGCCCTGGAGCGTGAGCCGACCGAGCCCGGCGCCCCGGTGTACCCGAACAAGCTCATGCTCCAGCTGGCCAGCTGGCAAATCTACGAGGACTGGGAGAAGGCGCACCTGCTGCCGCTATTCCCCCGCCAGTTCAACGGCGACCTCGGCGAATATGCCGAAGGCGAGCTGCCGCAGCTGCAATCACTGCGCGGCGCCATCCAGGCCTATGACGAGGAGCTGGCGAAAGAGGAGCGGGCCAACCCGGATACGTTTGCTGTTGAACGCCGATCGTATTGGGCCACCGCCCTGGACGCCTACCTGAACACCGGCAAAGTGGACCTGATGTTCAAGCCCTGGACCGGCCGCCTGCCCGAGCTGGGACGTCCCGAGCTGGAGTTCCAGGTATCCGGCCCGCTGTCCATCGCCTACTACGCGCACGGCGACCCCTCCACCGTCAACAACCGGTTCGGCCTGTCGGTGTGCCACCAGGAGCCCGGCGACGATGGCCTGAACCACGTCGTGTTCGACCTGATCCACTTCTGGGATCCGGCCAGTTTCCCCGATCACACGATCGATTACGACGAGGTCATCGACTGGATATTCGAGAACGTGGTCAAGCCGTTCCAGACCATCGAGTGCACCTTTGACCAATTCAACTCCGTGGCGAGTGTGCAGTACCTGCAGAAGAAGGTCCGGGCCGGGCGGCTGCAGAAGCACATCAGCGTCTATGAGCGCACTGCCACCGCGCCGCTGAACTGGACCACCTGGGAGACGTTCAAGGCCGCGCTGAACATGGAGCTGGTGCATTCCCCCTATCACGCCGAGGCCGCCCAGGAGCTGAAGTTCGTGCAGAAGCCCGAGGGCCAGATGAAGGTGGTTTGCCCCGACTCCGGGCCGGTGACCACCAAGGACATCGCGGACACGATCGCGATCAACGTGCACCGCCAGCTTGGTGAGCAGATGGCCGCGTTCCTCGGCAAGGACCTGCGCAACCAGCGGCCGGCCATGGCCATGGGCCCCGCCGACGCCGACCCACTCAAACGATTTTCTCCCATGGAGAACCTCCACCCCTATGCCAAGCAGCTGGGCCAGGGCCTGACCCGGGGCATACGCCCGGACATGATGAGGGGCGGCAACAGGCTGAACTCGCCGCGCCTGTTCCCGCCAGCTAGGCTGCGCCGGGGCCGGAATTAGCTCTCGCAGCCGCTCGCCTGATCTTTCGCTTAGCATTTCTGCATGTCTTGCAGATTCGCCCGCCATTGGTGTTCATGATCGTGTTTTCGGGTGTGTACTTGTGGCCTTCCCGGCACTGGTCAACCGTGTGCTCGCGAACCTGATAGCCGGTCGCGTAATTCCTCTTGCTTCTCTCGGTCTCACAGGCACGGCACCTTCTTTGCCCGTTGTATATCTTGGTGTTCCCTGGTGTGTAGGCGTGCTTCTCCGGGCAATGGGTCTTGGCCGCGTTGATGGCTGCCAGGGTATTGGGGGCGCGCATGATGTTGACCCGGCTGGTGACCGGTTCCATGTGCTCAGGGAAACAGCAGGCTTTGGACTCACAGCCACGGGCCTTGACATGGTCAAGGGTGAGCTTAGGCGGGATCGGGCCGACGAGCAGTTTCCAGACCAGCCGGTGAGCCCGGTGCGTCTTGCGTTGCCACCACAGACGGCCATACCCGGATTCAAAGGTTTTCTGGGTCTCCCAGCAGCCTGACTGCGGGTCGATGACGATGCGCTGGCGAAGGACTTCTGGCAAGTCCTCGAAGCGGACTCTTATGATTGCCCCTGACATCAGCCCGCCCGCCTCTTACGCCTTATTTCGCGCTGGGCGGCGTTCTGGCCGCCTCTCGGCCAGCCCCAGACCACGCTGTCATTCCGCCGTGGCCGGGCCATCAGGCCGCGCTCCGATGGATCGAGGCATTCATTCCTAGCCGAGGTCGCTGGGTGGCACCACTCGTAGGTCAGGCTGTTGGAGAAGAACAGGCCGCACATCAGGCACTCGGCGGCCGGCCGTCGTCCATGCTCCTCGGCATATGCTTGCGCAGACTTCCGGTTCTTCTCGCGGGCCCCGGGATTCTTCTTGAGATAGGCCTGCATCTGTGCGTTCTTCCGCTCGCGGATTTCAGGATCGCTGCAGCGGGCCCGGTCGTAGAGTCTTTTCCGATCGCGTATGCGCCAAAGATTCTTACGGCGATAGGTTCGCTGCTGTTTCTTCTGCTTTTCGCGGAACTCGGGATTCTTTGTATAGGCCCGTTGCCATGCGTTCTTTCGCTCCTTGACCTCAGAGTCGCCGCGATAGGCTCGCTGAATATCTGCTCTGCAGGCCTTGCACCAGCTCTGGCACCCGTCAGCATTCCTAGCACAGCGGCTGAACTTGTCCCGCCGCTTGCGCTTCCCGCACTTCGAGCACCGCTTGGTGACTCTGGCCATGGGCTCAGCCTAACGGTTGCACTGCGGCGGTTTGATCCCGGCCAGGCGAACCCCTATGCCCAGCAGCTGGGCCGGGGTGCCCTGTCCCGTGGGCTGCGGGCTGGCATGCCGCAGGCGCGCTTCCCAGGGCCGCAGAGCCGCCGCCTGGCTGGCCCGGCATCGTGGCGGCGCGGCCGGAACTGAGCACCGGCCGCACAGCGCTGCCCTGCTAAGCTAGCCTGGTAGTCAGCCTCGGGGGCACGAGCGCAGGAAGGAGCAGACCCGTGGCCGGTCCGCGCTGTGCCCGACCCCGGTGCCATCACTCTTGGTCGCTCCATGGCAATGGCACCTCAGCGTGCATGGCGATGGGATGTTCAGCGGGTGGCGAAAAGGGCAGTCACATTCCCTGCCCCGGGTTCGTCGAGGAGGCTCCAGAAAGTGCGCCGGACGAGGCAGATGACCATAGTAGGACCAGCGTTGCTGGCGCAGAGCCTTATGCAGGAGACCGGGGGTGACGATGAATACCGCGCCATCCTCGAAGCCGACATCCGCAATGACCCCGGGATTTACTACAGCGAGTACCAGGAACTGTGCAACCGGCTGGGCTCCAAGCCGTTTCCCCGGGGGATATGGCAAGACTTGTGCGCAGCTTAGCTAACCTGCCGGGAAGTCTCGGGAGGCCCCGTGACCCTCACAGAGCATTTCGCCGCTGCCCGGCCGCCCCGGGGGCAGGAATCTTGCGGCTGCTGCAAGGGCTCGGGTGAGCACGTCCCCGAGGGCCACGAGTGCTACCGGTGTGATGCCTCGGGCACGGTGCGCCGGGGCTCGAAGGAGCCCTACTGCGACGACCAGCGCCAGCCCCGCCGCCGCCACTGGCGTCAGGCCGCCCGGCACGAGCTGATGAGCGTGGAGGACTTGCTCGGCCTGCACTCCGATGAGGCCCTGCGGCTGTGGCGGCGCCGCTGGGGCGACTCGCGCCTCGGGCACGGAACCGGCACCACGGTCCGTGACATCTACGATCGCAAGGCCGCTGAGATGGCGCGGAACGAGCCCGCCTGGTCCCGGCTCGATGAGCCCATCCGCACCGGCACGATCGACCCGGTGCTGCTGGAGAAGTCCGGCAGCGGCCACACGGTGGTCAATGAGGGCGGCCACCGCATCGTCCGCGCGCACCAGCTGGGCGTCAGCCATCTGCCGGTGTCCTGGGATCCGGGCTCTCAGCTGCACCGCTACGACTGGGAGGATCCCGAGCCCCTGCCGCACGAGGGCAAGCTGGCCGGTGTCGGGGACTACGGCATGGGCCACCGGCCGCTGCGGGATGGTGCCCCGGCTCACGATCTGCATGAGGGATACTCCGAGGACATCTACACGCACCCGCAGTACTGGGCATCCAGCTGGCCGTCACGCCCCGATGCCGAGGGGCTGGCCCAGCTGCGCCGGGTGCGCGGCAAGCCCGATGACTTGGTGACGATATACCGGGGCGTCCCTGAAGGCACTGAGCGGCGGTTTCACACGGGCGAATGGGTCTCGCTGTCGCGGACTTATGCCCATAACCATGCCTATAACGAGGGCGAGGCTGACGAGAGGGCGGGCCACCCCTGGGTGGTGCACAAGGCCCAGGTGCCCGCCAGGCACGTCCGGGACGCCGGCACGGCCCAGTACACCGAGCAGGGCTACTGGGGCCCGGACATCGACGCCGAGCAGGACGAGCCCGGCCATCACACGGCCTTGCTGGCCGATCATCCCGAGTACGGTCCTGAGCCCGAGTACCACTTCGCCCCAGAGGACTGGCCCCAGGAGGAGCGGTTCGCGCACAACGACCGCGAGTTCGACAAGCGCAGGCAATGGAAGCAGCACATCCAGCGTGGCCTGTCCCTGGGCCATATCACCCATGATGAGACGAAACAGCTGGGCTATTATCCGAGTGGGCATGCGCACCGGGATGAATGGACAGGCAAGGGTGGCTGGCAGCCGCTGCCGCAGCGGATGTACCACGTCACCACCGACCTCGAAAGTGTGCGCCAGCACGGGCTGAAGACCCGTGATGAGCTGAATCAGATGCACGGCCATGGCCTGGGTGGCGGGGAGTCCGACACCATCTCGCTGACCACCAATCACGGCCTGGCTGGCCACATCCTTGGCGCGCTGCATGAGATGCACCGGGCGGTCAATGGCAAGATCACCCCGCAGCAGATGTGGAACCAGGCCAGGCGCGGCTACCGGGCGCAACGGCCCTACCACGAGTCCATCGCCCGCAACTGGCACAGTGACTGGAAAGAGGGCGACGAGCTGCCGATGGGCCTGCGCGAGGGCCTGCGGGGCTATGAGGTCAAGCAGGGCGGGATGCTTGGCAGCCCGGAGGAAATCCGCGAGCGGCACGGACCGGGCTGGGAGCCTGCCGACGAGGGCATCGACGTGCCGAAGGGCCGGATGCATTACACCTGGCGCCGCAAGATGGATCCGGACAAGCAGCGCGAGTTCGCGGCCGAGGTGTACAAGCGCTATTCCAATGGCCGCTGGCACGCGGGTGGCCCCGAGGACCCGATGTTCTTCCTTTCTGACACCAAGGCGTTCGCCAAGAAGGACCCCAAGAACTTTGCTCTTTTGCATGTGAGGCCCAGGCCGGGTGCGCAGGGCTACCCGGTGTCGGGGATGAACGAATGGCGCACCGGCACCGGGGACGCCCTCGACGTCCACCATTACGCCCATCAGCCCAGCGGGGAACTGCACGAGGCGATCTTGGTAGTAGCTGGTATAACTCCTGATGATGAGTTCGTGCACCAAGGCCCCTCGCCATTGGACTACCGGGAGTCTTCTGCATTGCACCCGGACCGCCTGGCGATCGTGAACTCTGCGGCTGGTGAGCACCCGAAAGGCGATGCTTACTTCGCTGAGACCAGCCGGAAGGTATTCCGTAACCCAGATACCGGGCGCCGCCTGAAGAACCCGCGCACGATCGTCACTCCTGGCGCTGAGCCAGGGACAGTCGCTTTTGTAGACTATACCCGGCCGACGCCAGACTCGGTGTATGTCAACTACATGAAAACGCGCAGTGACCGAAGGGGCGAAGGCTTGGGCACGGCTTTGGCCGAGAATCTCATTGCCCGGCATCCTGATGCTAAAATCATTCACTTCGGGAAAATGATGCACCCGGCGATGGGGCATATCAAGGAGGAGATGGCCCGGCGCTATCCGGACAGGACCATCCTGGGCCACGTCCGATATGCCAGCCTGCAGCACGAAGCGGCCCGCAGCACCATCACTGCCTACGCCTGGTCGCCCGCCAGCATCCACCTGGCGGCCGGGGAGGCATGGTTTCACGGCTCCGATCGTCCCGAGGAGTTTGACCGGTTCGACCTGTCCCGGCACCGGGCTGCGCACGAGGAAGGCGAGCCCGACGAGAACGACACCAAGCAGCGCTGGTGGAATTCCCGCCTCGGCTCGCACTTCTCCTCCATGCACCATGTGGCGAGTAATTTTGCTGAGCTTAATGGCGATGGCTGGGTCTACCACGCCGACTTGTCGGTCAAGAACCCGGCGCATTACCGGTCGGAGTACGACCTGGACCGGCACGGGTTCACCTGGGCCCGCCAGCATGGTTACAGGTTCGACCCGCTCCATGAAGCAGCCAGTGATGATCCTGATCGCCAGGCGGACCACGCTGGGGCACTGCGTGAGCACCCGCAATCCCAGGAAATCGCTGATGGTTTCCGGAGGCATTTGCAGGAACGTGGCCACGACGGGATCACTTACGGCAATGAATACGAGGAGCCGCATCTGCACCTGTGCGCGATAGCCTTCCACCCCGATCAGGTGCACATCGGCGAGTCGCACCGGGTCTACGCTCATTGCGACCAGACCCAGTCCTGTGAGCATTGCGGCAATCAGGGCGTCGAAAAGAGCGACCCATACTGCGGCAGCTGCGAGCGGCTCAACCAGCACGTGGCAGCCGTCTTCATTCCCACCAAGAGAATCTTCGGCCCGACGACCTGCCTGGACAAGGACTTGTTCGACGGAGACCACCTGAAGCCGCAGGTGCGCAGCACCCTGCTGGCCCGGCTGGACAGTGTGCTGGCCCCGGTCCTCGGCAGCGGCTGGGAGGATGTCGCCTCGGTGCACCTGGCCGGCTCACAGGTGTCGATGTGGACTGATGAGAACTGCCAGGGCAACGGCGACCTGGACACCCTGATCGGCATCGCCTACACCCACGCCCGCAACCGGATCCCCGCCTGGGCCGTGCTCACCGACGAGGCCATCGACAAACTGCTGAACGCGGCGCTGCGCGAGCACTACAATGCCAGCCACTGGCACCCGGCGTTCGCTCCCGGGGACCGCGAGTTTGACCTGACCGGCTACGTGAACTCGGGCGCCATCGACATACGGTCGCTCAATCCCTACGCGGCCTACGACCTGATCCACGACGACTGGACGGTGCGACCGCCGCAGCTGCCCTCCTGGGGCCCTGAGAGCTTTCCTCAAGGCCCGGCGCTGTTCCAGGAGGCACGCGGGCTCATCGCCCAGGTGCGGGCCATCCTGAGGCTTCCAGAGCCGTTCCGGGCCCAGGAGGCCAGGCGCATCTGGGCCTACATCCACGAGGGCCGCAAGGCCGACTTCAGCGAGACTGGCATGGGCTGGCTGGGTGTTGGCAATGTGCTGGAGAAGGCTCTCGACCAGGCCAGCGGTGACCTGGTGGGCAAGCTGAAGGCGGCCGTCTACGGCCAGGAGACCGGCCCGCAGGCGCTCGGGCATGCGATGAGCACCGCCGACGCGGGGAGTGCTCGTGACTAGCCTCACCGAGCACATGGCGGCCTGGTACCACGGGACTGGTCATGAGCTGGCGCCTGGTGACCGGCTGACCCCGGAGAAAGCGGATGAGCTGGGCCGGGTGTATGACGCCCGGGATGAGCACATCTTCTTTACCGACAGCCCGGCGCACGCTGCGACATTTGCTCTGGGCGCGACGAATCTCCACAATGCGCTGTGGCCGAAAGACGCGCAGACTCCGCACGTCTATCAGGTCGAGCCCGAAGGTGAGCATGAAGAGGACCCGAATCTGCCAGGCCTGGGCGGGCGCCGTACCATGGCCCCGTTGCGGGTCGTGCGCAAGGTCTCCCTGCTGGAGCACATGGCGGCCTGGTACCACGCCTCGCCTGAGCAGTTTTCGGCCGGGGACATGCTGGAGCCTGGTCATGAGCGGGCGATTGACAATTTCCTGCCCGGCCTGTCAGAGCACGTTCACGCGACCAATAGCCGGGAATGGGCGCGGGAGCTGGCTGAGCACCGGCTGCCCTATGGGTCGCGGCATGTCTACGAAGTCGAGCCGACCGGTGACTATGAGCCGGATACCTTTGACACCGTGTCTGGGCGGTCGGTGAAATCCGTGGCTCCCTGGCGTGTGCTGCGCGAGGCGAACCTGCTGGAGCACTTCGCCGTTGTTGAGAATCCGACCATCGAGGGATTCCTCAACCCGTATCACGGTATCAAGCGGTTCAGCGGCAGGCCGGAATGGTCGCACACTTGGTTCCATGGCACACGAGGTACCCCGGAGTTCGGTGAGCGCGGGGGCGACCGTGATGTCAGTGAGCGGATGAAGATGCCGCCAGAGGAGAGGATGCATGGCATGGGCTGGCCGCAGCCCAACCAGCTGCTCGGCGTGCACTTCAGCCCGCTGCACGAGATAGCCCACAAATTCGCCCCTTCGGTCAGCAGCCAGCCGACCGCCATCGCCCATGCCCGGCTGAACTTCCGCAACCCGGCGCACTTTCCCACTGAGGATCATCTCAACATCGCCATAGCGGCCTGGGGCCAGCAGCATTACCCGCACTGGCACAATGACAAGCTCAACTCCACGATGGGCTGGAACTACTCCGATCAGGAGGGCACGCGCCGCGACTTCACTCATCCGCCCGCCTACCGGCCCGGTGGTGATTACGCCGACAATCACCCGTTCCACCGGTTCGCCGATAGCGCGCAGAGCCTGCTGACCTGGCACCCGCACCTGCCCGAGATTCTGAAAGGCTTCCGCCAGCACCTGGAGGACCAGGGCCACCACGGCATCACCTATGGCAACGACCTGGAGGGCCCGTATATCACTGGCGCCACCAAGGGCGGCGAGGAGGCGATGAAATACCTCGATAAGCGCCGGGACTGGCCGACCGGGCACCCCTACAGCATCTCGGCCATCGCCCAGCCTGAGGACATCCAGACCACGCACGTCGAGCACATCGCGCCGTGGCGGGAGGAGCCCAAGGCCCACGAGCGGACCTGGGACGCGGTCCGGGACCAGGACGAGCCCGATGAGATGAAAGACCGGGTGATGGCCTACCACCGGATGCACGGCGGCATCTACCCGAGCGGCGGGGAACGCGAGGCCAGCCTCACCCAGCACATGGCCATCACCCAGCCTTACAAAAGCTCAGAAGACCGGGTGTACCTGCGGTTCGGGGACTGGCACCATTCCGAGCAGTCGCGGAACTACGTCACCGGCTTTCCCGAGGCGGGCGTCAGCGTTTATGAGCTGAACCATCACGGCGACCCGATCGATCCGGATGAGGACCTCCTCCGCTGGCATGAGCACAATGAGCACTGCGAGCCCGATTGCGATCTGGACCAGTGGAACGACGAGTACACCAATGACACGCGCGAGGAAATGCGTGACCGGGTGCAGCGCGCGGAGCATGATCGGTACCGGGGCGAAGACCGGTCCGACACTCCCCACCTGGTCCGGGGAAGATTTGCCGGCATCGGCCATGATGGCGAGCCGCTGCTGAATGGCGTGCGCAAGGTAGGCGACTGGATCGATCACCGGCACCTGTTCATCCCCGGGGCGTCCAAGCACCGGCTGGCCCGGGATCCCGGCGATGAAGGTTATGAGCCGCCTAAACTCCACCACGAGGCCAGCCTCACTGCGCATTTCGCGGTTCTGGATGTCCACGACTACAAGGGGACGGTCGGCGATAACTCCCATATCACCCGCAATGAGTACGGGAGAATTCCCACGGCGGCTATCGCCCATATGCCGGGCATGCGCGGCGAAGTGCCTGGCGAGCATCGCAACATGGACGATGCGGACGAGTGGCCGGAATTCAAGGAAGACATCCGCCGCAACGGTATCACCGACCCGATCTTCATCAATGTGTTTCACGGCAAGAACCCGATGATCAATGAGGGCAACCACCGCCGTGACGCGGCCGTCGAGCTGGGCCTGTCCCACGTCCCGGCAGAAATCCGCTACTTCGGCCACGCCGAGCATGAGGGCACGGTGCTGGATCGGATGCGACGTACTGCGGCCAGGCAGATGCCGGTCACCGAGATTGGCCCTTTGTATCACGGCACGACGGCAGAACGTGCTGGCCGGATTCTGGAGCATGGATTTGAGGGCGGGAAAGACCGGCATGAGGACGTGATTCACCTCACCCCTCATCCTGAGCTAGCACTCAGCTACGCAGAAGGCCGCGTGCGGGCCGATGGCGGCGGTACCCCGGCAGTGCTGAAGGTGGATAAGGTCAGAGGTGTTTCGGCGACCGAGACCGGCTACATGAATCCGGCCAAGAACCGTGCTGCTGGCGCCCATTACATGGACAAAGGCCCGGAGGTCCTGGTCCTGGATCCATCGGCAGTTCACGGAATTACCCGGCATGCTTCCTCTGGGGGCGTCTACTACCACGGCACCGCGTACCGGTTTAAGGCCGGTGACATGATCGAGCCCGGATATCACAAGGCCCATGAGATATCGAGCCCGGAGCACGTTTACCTGGCGGCATCTGATTCGGTCGCGCGGACTTTCGGCGGCCAGGCGGCTCTCCGCAACAGGGCGAAGACATATGGCATTTACCAGGTGGAGCCGACCGGGCCCGTCGAGCCCGATCCCGATGGTCCGGGCTGGCGGTCGAAGCACCCATTGCGCGTGGTCAGGCTCTACGAGCGCGGCTCCGCGCCCGGTGACCCGAATCCCTGGTGGAATCAGCCGGGCACGGGACGCGGGTACAAGCGCCAGGCTTCCTCGGGCGATCGTTACGTCACCTGTGATCAGGGTCATAGGCACTGGGGCGCCTATGGCGCGGCCGGGCTGCTGGTCCGGCATACCGACCCGGGCGGGACGCGCCGCTACCTGCTGCAGCATCGTTCCGAGACCGTTCAGCACGGCGGCACCTGGAGCACCCCGGGCGGGGCCCTGCACGCCGGCGAGACACCCGAGCAGGGCGCGATGCGCGAGTCCACTGAGGAGATGGGCCGCCTGCACCCGGAGATGACCCACGCCCACACCTACACCGACGATCACGGCGGCTGGCGGTACCACACCGTGGTCATGGACTCCCCGGAGCGGTTCGAGCCGCCCGGCCACGGCGGGACCTCCTGGGAGACGGCCGACCACGGCTGGTTCACTGACGGCGAGATTAAGGCCATGGGCCGCAGCGGCAAGCTGCACCCGGGCTTCGCCGAGTCCTGGGACCAGGTCCGCTCGCACGGCCAGGGCCCGAAGACGGCAGTCCGGGGTGAATACTTTAGGGCTGATGAGCGCCCGTTGGTGTGGAATAAGAGGGCATGGCCTGATGAGCCGGGCCAGGAGCCGGTGAAGTATTTTTTCCACGGTACCCGGTCAGAATTGCAGAAAGGCGATTTGATACATCCGCCCGAAAAGCTGGGCATTGAGCCTGAGGTCTACGGTGAAGGATTGCAGGCGAAAACCCGGCCGTCGAAGTCTCATGTGTACTTTACTCATAGCCAGGGCTGGGCGTCCCAATTCCCGCTGGCCTCCAAGCGCGAGGGTTATCCGCATGTCTATGTTGTCGAGCCGACTGGTGCTTATTCCCGGGACCCACATGATAAGGAGCTGGGATTTCCTGGTATGAGCTACCAGTCCAGGTCACCACTGCGGGTGATTGATGAGGTGAATCCTCGCGTTGTATTCCATGAGCATGAGCTTGGCTATCGACGGCCAAAGGAATCGGCCAAAGATGGCCCTTCGCACGGGCCCAGGCTGGCCGCCCGCGAGCACGTGACCTACTACCACGGTACCTCTGACGAAGCGGCCCGCAGCATCGAGAGCCAGGGCCTGCGGCCGTCCACGCGCGCCCCCCTAGACACGCCTGACTACCTGTCGGTGGACTACGAGCCCGCTGAGCCGGGCATGCCCGAGCACATCCGGCGCCAGATGCAGCAGGAAGGCTCCGTCCGGTTCACCCGGCGTACCGCCGTGTTCCGCACCGAGGACCTGCCGCCCAAGCAGCGGTCGATCTTCGAGGACTACGAGCACCCGCACGAGGAGTCCTACAAGACCTGGAGCCGGCGGTTCCTCGATGTGGCCAAGACCGCCGAGCCGGGCACCCACGTCTGGCGTGGCGAGCGCCGCCCGGTCGGCGAGGACCTGACCAAGGCCACCAGCACCGGCATGCACTGGACCGCCGACCCGGACATGGTGATCAAGGGCCACACCATGCCCGATACCACGGTGGTGGTCTGGCAGGGCCAGGTCGATCACCCCGGCCAGCATTTCCCGCGCAGCCATCCGATGTGGTTCGGCCGGGGCCGCTCGCTCGACACCGAGGCCGAAATCCGGTTCAAGCCCGGCGCCCAGGTGAAGCTGCACGGTGCCTATGTGTGGCATCACAAGAACGATCCGGAATCGAAGTTCGCGCCGGGCCAGGAATACACCGGCATGGGCCCGGTGCCTTCTCATCCCGAGCGCAACGATCCGAACTGGGAATGGGTCCCGATGCACGGGAAGACCATCACCATCAAGCACAGCGGGCACGGCGCGGCCGACTACTCCGAGTTCGGCGTCCACCGTGAGGCGGCGGCTGAAGTCCAGCGCGGGATGATGATCGCTATCGTGCCGCCCGGGGATGTGCTCGACGGTCTCATTGACGCAATGAAACCGATCAGCGAAAAGACCGAGTCCCGGGACAACATGCACCTGACGGTGCTCTACCTGGGCAAGACCGGCGACCACATCCAAAGCCACCGAGACAAGCTGCCCGAGCTAGTGAGCCAGTGGGGCAAAACCCAGGAGCCGTTTACCGCCAAGGTGCAGGGCGCGGGCACATTCGCCAATGGGGATGAGCATGTGCTGCATGCCCTGGTGGACATTCCCGGGGGCCATCACATGCGAGCCTCGCTGGAGGAGTTCCTGCAAGGCCACGGCATTTCATTCCCGCAAGAACACAACTTCACCCCGCACATCACCCTGGCCTACGCCGACCACCGGATGCGGTTCCTGCCGAAGATCGAGCCCCGTGAGTGGCCGGTTGATTCGGTGTGGTACGTCCAGGCCGGCCGGTGGCAGGAAATCCCTCTCGGCCGGTGGGAGAAGGCGTGAAGAAAGCAGAATACCCGCAACGGATGTGCCGGGAACCGGTGCAAGGCGGAGCGCAGGATTACTGGTGCGAGCTGCCCGAAGGCCATGCCGGGCCGCCCGCCAGTTTCTCGGTGCAGGCAAGCGTGGCACGGCGAGATGCCTGGGAAGCAGCCAATCCAGGCTGGGAGAAGATGTCAGCCTTCGACGATCCTTTTAAGGACGTGACCCCATGAGGACCTTCATCGCGGTAGTGAACCATTCCAGTCTGGTCACCAACCAGCAGGCCTACAACATGACTCTCCTATGTGAGTGGCAGGCCCGGTTCCACGCCGCTCCGGCCTACGGGATCATGCCGCCCGTGGTGCACTACCTGGCCAACGAGAACCAGGCCCCGCCCGGCTCAGCGGTCCTGGGCATCTTCGACAACGCCGACCAGGCGGGCGACCTCGGCTGGCACACCGAAGGACCCAACGGCATCGTCTACGGCCGGGTGTTCGCCCAGCCGGTGCTGACCAATGGCGGCAACGTGCTCACTGACGCTTTGTCGGTGGCCTCGGTGCTTTCCCACGAAACGCTGGAGACCCTCGGCGACAGCACCTGCAACCGGTGGTGTGACACCGGTAACAACATGGCCATCGCCCAGGAGTTGTGCGACCCAGTGGAATCGGATGCCTATCAGCTGACGGTCGGCGGGGTCACCGGAACGGTCAGCAATTTCGTCATGCCCGCCTGGTTCGACCCGCAGGCGCCATCGGTCTCGCATTTCGACTGGCTGGAGCTGACCCATGCGCCGTTCCAGGTACGGCCCACCGGATACATCATCAAGATGGTGGAGGGTAATGTCACTCAGCAGTTCGGCGAGGAATACCCGGACTGGCGCAAGCAGACCAAGGAGAGCGAGCTGGCCCGGACCGCGCGGCGGCTGGAGCAGGGCAGCTGATGACCCGGCAGGAGCGGCTGGCCGAGGCCTATGCCGCTTATCAGCAGCTGGAGGTCCTGGCATCCCTTGCGGCGCAGTATCCGTTCGTGCCCGGGGAGGGCCCGCTGAATTCTCCCATGATGCTGATTGGCGAGGCGCCGGGCGAGCAGGAAAGCAAACAGGGCCGCCCATTCGTCGGCCCAGCCGGGCGCCAGCTGAACAGGTTGCTCGCCGATGCTGCCCTGGAGCGCCGGATCCTGCGAGTCACCAACGTGCTGCACTACCAGATGCCGGGCAACCGGGCTCCCGAGCAGTATGAAATCGCCGCCTCCCGCCGCTGCCTGATGGAAGAACTGGACATTGTCCGGCCCAAGGTGATTGTCACTCTGGGCGGTCCGGCGCTGCGGGCTCTTGGGCGCATCGTCTTCCCCCGGCTCACTGACTGCCATGGCCAGCTGATTTCCTGGCCGCATCCCTATGGCTGGAATGTCGCGGTCTACCCGCTGTTCCATCCCTCCTATACGCTGCGCAATCCCGAAGCCGAGCAGCAGGTACAGAAGGCCCTCAGCATGCTGTCAGGAGCTGCGCATGCCACTGGATGACGGCAAGCTGGAGGAGCTGCTCACCGAGGCCGCCGAGCCGGACACCACCATCGAGCTGGACTGGACGCCCACCCGGGACTGGCCCGAGGACATGCACATCCTCCTGCTCGATATGCAGGAAATCGATGATTTGCATGAGCAGCTGAAACGCGCTCCCGCTGATGAGCCCGCCTATCACATGTGCATGGAGCTGCTCCAGAAAGTTCGCAAAGAACAGCGCCTGCAACTGTCCCTGGCTATTTTGGAGCTTCATGGCATTGACCTACCCGACCTTCCCCAGAAGGAGGGGAAGGATGGTCATGATCCAGACGTGCTGGGAGGAGGGCGTCCTTTGTGATGCCTGCGGGCAGCCGATTCTATTTGGCCAGGAGATGCTTTACGGCAAGCATCTCTCCTGTGCGCATGATCAGGCCGAGGCGCATCAAGGCGTTTCCGGCGATCTGGCCGGTGCCATTGAAACGGCTCGGCAGAAACTGGCGACAGGCGGGCGCCTGGCCCTTTCCTCCCGGACTCTCCGCATTCTTGTGCGAGCCGCCTGTGCTCACGGTATTGACCCGGTGCGCCGTCCCGATGCCAGGGGCCGGGGACCGTGGTACGGGCGAATGCACGGATGGTCGGCCCGCCGCGTAGAGCGCGGCCTTTCCCTGCCGGAAGTCCTTGGGCTCTGGCTGGATTACATCGATAGCGGCCGGGTGCCGCCATTGAGTCACAATCATCTGCGGATGGTCATGGCCGCAGCCAGCCCGGAAGGGGCGGCCAGCGGCGAAAAGGAGCGGTCATGACCCAGCGCAGCGAGCTGCTTGATGCAATCTCCAGGGCGGATGGCTCTGGACTTCCGGCAGCGGTCGCGGCGCTTGCCGCATTCGACCGCCAGGCTCAGGCGCAAGCGGCGGCCGATCGGGAGCTGGACCTCAGCGGCCATTTCGTCACCGCCGCCATGACCCCGGTGCCGTTGCACGAGCACCACACCGCCGCGACCGACTGGCTGCTGGATGTGGCCGGGGAGCAGCCCGCTGATTACCGCACCGCGATGATCACCGAGGCCGCTACCTGGATCCACGGCCTGGACCCGGCTGTGGCTGCTGATGCCGAGGAGTTCACCGAGCAGGCACGCGGCCGGGCCAGGACCGCCGCCAGCGCCTTCGGTGAGTATGCGGGCGAGGCCCAGCATGAGTTCCTTCAGGCGGTGGCCTACCTGGCCCAGCGCACGGGAGCTTCCGGGCTGCCACAGATCGATCAGCTGATCGACCCGAACAACCAGCCCGCGCCCACGCCCTATCCCACGGAGGTCTTCGACAACTTTGCCCCCGAGGTGAACGACTTCAACGGCGGCGTCGAATCCGACAACCACGCCAGCGCGATCAGCAGCGAGATAGCGCCCGGCCCCAATCAGATCGCGCAGCAGAACGCCGGCGGCTCCGGATTCGGCTCGGGCCCGGAAAAGCCCGATGAGCACTCCACGTCCATGGACACCTCCAACTCCTACGCGGAGATTCCGCTGGGCCCGCCAGGGCAGATTCCCACCGCCGCGCCGGGCCAGGGCGGCGGCCCGTCCGCCCCCACGCCCGTGACCGGTCCCGGGGAGCCGCAGAACGCCGACAAGCGGCCCCAGATCGCCGCGTCCTACACCCGCCCGGACCCGATGGGCTTCCGCTGGGCCATGGCCGTGCTGAGCGCCGACGATCACACCGCTCCCTGGCATACCAAGTGCGCGGCCTTCCACTACCCGGATGAGGGCTGTGGCGCCAGCCGTGCGCACATGGCGTCTGTGGCGATCGACCACTCGATGACCCTGGATGAGGCGCTGCGCCGGGAGGGCTTCGAGCGCGCCGGGGCCTGGGAGGGCTACGGTGTCTGGCAGTCGGGCGGCGGCAGCCTGCAGCCAGTGATCGAGCACCACAACCGCATCCTGCGGGGCTTCACTGCCGCCGCCCGCACCGAGGACGAGGTGGCCTGGCTGCACGGCTACCTGGCCACGGTGCGCCCGCTGCTGTCCGAGGGCATCACCGCCGAGTCAGCCAAGGGCCTGGCCGGTGGCGGCGGGGTCACCGAGAAAGAGCGCAAGGGCGCCGAGCACCACCTGCCCGGCACCGACAAGTTCCCGGTCAGCAGCGGCGCCGACGTCGAGAACGCCAAGCACGACGTCGGCCGGACCAACGAGCCCAAGGGCAAGGTCCGCAAGTACATCAACGAGATGGCCGAGGAATACGGCGAGGCGCCGCTCGGCGGGGAGAAGAAGGACAAGAAGAAGAAGAAGGCAGCTGGCCTGGAGATGACCGCCCGCAAATGCGGCAACTGCCGCGACGGCGACTGCGCCGACTGCGAAGGCGGCAGCTGCTCGTGCACGCACCCGGCCCAGTCACAGCATTTCAAGCAGAAGAAGCGCGAAGGCGCTCTCCAGGGGTCGCCAAATTTTCCCTGACCGCTAAGGCGGCTATTCGAAAGGGCGCCCCATTCGCGGGATACACGGACTTCGCGGACTGTGTCAGCAAGAACAGCGACAAAGGCGACCCGGACGCTTACTGCGGTTACATCAAGCACCGGGTGGAAGACGGCAAGAAGAAGAAGAAGTCGTCGCTCTACAAGGTGGTGGCTGCGATGCGCCCGCCATGGTTCGAGGATGCCGAGAGGGAAATCACCGCTGCCTTGCGCGCCCAGGCCGAGCGGCCCTATGAGCGCGACTCCTATGATTATGTCGAAGGGCCAGGCCGGTCCATTCCCCGCGACGTCATGCAGCATCTGTGGCGTAATGACCCGGACGGCTGGTCCCACCGGGAGCCCACCGATGCCGACCGGGACCGGTTCTACAACTGGGTCCGGCATGAGTATGGCCCCGACATTCACCGGGCCTACTTCGGCACGGGCGAATACACGGGCGCTTCCTCCCTGCCGGTCCAGCATCAGGTCACCGACCCGAACAACGTGCCCACCCCGCAAGCCGATCAGTTCGACGAGGCGACCATGTTCCCGCTGAACCCGGCATTCGAAGGACAATGGGTCACCGGGCCCAATGGCCCCCAGCCAGTCGGCCAGAAGCAAGGCGCACGCGGCAGTATGACGCCGTCCACGGCAGCGGTGAAGATGTTCGGCCGCCTGGACGCCATGGAGGGAAAAGACCCGCACCACAAGGACCATTACCCGTTCAGCCCCAAGGCTCATGCGAATTACACCCGGGGCTGGGCGGAGACGCGCGGGGTCATGGATGGCACTTTGGATAAAGAGCCGATGTCCAGAGAGGACTTCGGCGCCAAGACCGGACGGCCCAACCTGCACGGGGAATACCTCGAAGCCCACGCGATTGGCCGGGCCCGCAAGTTCAACCAGAGCGAAGGCGGCACCCAGGCCGAGGCCAGCCGCCGCCAGGGCGCCGCCGACTCCGACACCCGGCCGGCCGAGACACTGCCCACCGGAGAGCAGGTCGGCGACCAGGACGGCGACCTGTGGGGCGGCCGGGGCGAGCAGGCGGTCACAGCGTTCCTGCGGCCACGGAGCACCTGGACCAGGCTGGAGCGCCAGGCAGTTGCGCAATCCATAGCCGTGTTGCGCAAGCGTGCGGGCGAGGACTGCCCGAACTGCGATCACCCCAGGCACGAGGGCCAGTGCCGCGACGGCGACTGCAGCTGCACCTACGCCGGGCGCCACCTGATCCACTCGATGCGCAGGCAGGGAGACAGCTGGACCCAGCCCCGCCACTCCACCGACGACATCAACCCGCCGTTCAACCGGCCCGAGACCACCCCGCAGCCATGGGCCTCGAACATGGACGCAGACGCCCAGGCCGGGGCCCGCGACGGCGCCGAGGACGCCCGCAACGGCCAGCGGCCCACCTTCATGGACAACAGCTCCCAAGTCTCGCCCTACGTCAAGGCCTACGCCGAGAGCTACGCCCAGGCCAGCGAGCAGATGCGGGGCCAGGGCCCCCAGGACGTTCCCCGCTCGATGGGCGGCGACAGCGGCCAGGCAGCCAATGCTGTCGATGCCCAGACCCGGTGGCAGGTGGCCCAGGGCTCCCGGATCCGGGTGTCAGCTGCGTTCGTGACCAGGCGCGAGACCGCCCAGCCGGACTTCCGCAAGGGCTACCGGTTCGCCCGCCGCTGGCGCCCCGGCGACCGCTTGGTTTCACGTGGAACACCCGCGTTCGAGGCCGGCTTGTACGCGGGCATCTCCGACTCGCCGGGCATCCAGGAACGCTGGGTGACAGCTCACAAGTCCATGGCTGGCCGTCATCCGGCCCTGGTTGCGCGCCTGGCGGCACACCAGAGCTTCACCGCCCAGTGGGCCACCAGTCACCCGGACGCGCTCGTGCGGGGCCTGTACGTCTATGCAGCACGAGACGATGACGATGACAGCTGCGACTACCCGAACTGCGGCATGAGCGCGTCGGCGACGGTCAACGGTAAGCGGCTGTGCGGGGAGCATGCCCGCGACTACCGCAAGATGCTCAAGCAGCAGGGCAAGACGGCGGGCACCTCCACCGACCTGATCACCGATGGCCCTGGGACGTCCCCGGACCCGATGGGCAGCACGCCCCTCAACGGGCCAGGGACCCCGCCGCCCTCGGGCGGCAGGGGCGAGCCTGCGCGTCCTGGCGGGGCTCCCCCGTACCAGGGCGCCCCGCCGATGGGCGCCGGCCCCGTGGTGACCGATGACGTGGCCGGGCAGGCCCAGGAGGGCGAGCAGCCCGCTGGCCCGCTCGCCCAGGGGTTTAGCGGCCCTGGCACGGGCTACGGCAACCAGAATCAGCAGCCGCGCGGTGGCATCGACCTGGCGCCTACCGCACCCAACATGGCAGCCGGGCCCGGCTACTCCAATGAGGACGCCGATCAGGGCAACCCGCACCACAAGAACCCGAAGGCAGCCGCGTTCCGCGCGACCGTCCAAGCCAACCTCAGACAGCGGCGGGAGATGGCGCCGGTATGACCGACCTGTTCACCGAGGCGAGCTACGACCACGAGGGCCTGGCGCGAGTGGCCGCGCTGGCCCAGGCAGAGGCCGGGCTGGGCGAGCTGTTCCCGTTTTTCGCCCAGTCCCGGTCCTGGCGTGACTATACCCACCGCCGTGCCCTGGCTGCCGGCCAGCTGACCGCCATCGCGGCCCGGTCCGGTGTCGGCCTGGCCGATGTCTGCGACCTGGCCGACAGTCACATGGTGCTGTATGTGGAGGCGATGACCAAGGCCGCGCTGCCCGAGGGAGCGGATCCGCTGCAGGCGGTCACCGACGCCTCCCGGCCGCAGGGCGCCGGGCCCGCCAAGGGCTACGAGCACGACGAGGGCCCGGACTTCTCGGGCGGCTACGCAGAAATCCCCCAGGGCCCGCCAGGCGGCCCGAGCCCGGCCGTGACCCAGATGGTCTACGAGAAGCCGCAGCCCGTCCAGGAGGCCGTGGGGAGACGCACAGGGGCTGCCAAGAGCTGCCCCAGCTGCAGCTGCTCGATGACCTCCAAAGGCAAGTGCCGGGGCTGCAAGACGCGGGGCGGCTGCACCTGCACTCCGGGGGATCCCTGCGGCGGCACCAAGGCCATGAAGCAGGGCTCGCTGCGGCACACCGCCCAGGACCCGGGCAACCGGGCGGCCGGGCAGCCGTCGATGTCCTCCCAGCTGCCCGCTGGGGTGGGCCCAGGCATGGCCGGCGGCTCCTCCGGGACCCCCGATGGCACGATGCAGGGCGGGTTCGCGCCGATGGTGGCGCCGCCCGGATCCAACCCCCGGGGCCAGGCATCACCCGGCGACCAGGTCAACCAGCAAGTGACCGCCGTGGCCACCTCGATCGCGCTTACCAACCCGCAGCTGCCCCAGGCCGAGTGCCGCAGGGTGGCCCGCCGCGTGGTGGGCGGCTACCTGCGTCAGGCCGACCTGGAGGGCTCGGTGATCGGGGACCAGCCGATCGGTGGCGACAGTGAGGGCGGTGGCGGCGGCGGCATGACCGGCTGGGAGAAGTACCGCGCCACCCGGGGCCTGATCGACAAGCTCCCCGACGTCGGTGCCGAAGCCGGGGAAGCAGCTGAGCTAGCCGCGCTCTGAGCCGATCAGCGCGATCACCTGGACCCGCAAATCACGCAGGTTGCCGAACCGGCCATCGCGCACCTGGTGCACCTCATACATGCCGGGAATGCCGCTGAGCGCCTCAGCGAGCGCATCGAGCGGCTCCCCCGAGGACACATAGAAAGCGTGGATGCGGTAATGATGCGCCCGGAAGGCCGCGCACTGGCGCCCCCGCTCATCACAGGCATCGACGATGACCGAGGCAGTCTGCCCGAGCCTGTCACGCGGCAGCTGTGCTCCGATCCGGTCCCGTACCTGGGACGGGCTGCCGATTTCAGCAGACAGGATCATTCGACCGGCTTCAGGACGAATGCCACCTTGTCGGTCCCGGCGACGATGTCCAGGCCGCTGGCGGTCTTGTAACCGGTGCGCTGTAGTTCCCGGGTCACCACGACCTCGGCGGTGACTTTCTTGGCTGTCTTGGGCTTGGCTGGCTTAGCGGGCGGCGCGGGCTTATCCGGGACGGCGACCGCCTTCCCGTTGCCGTTCAGCGGCGTGTACAGGTACCAGCGCGGCTCGACCCGGGTGACGCCGGTTTCCCTCGAATGGGTCACGAACTTCCGCAGCACCTTCTGCGTCGAATCGAGAGTCAGCTTGCAGATGTCCGCGACCTGCTGGTCCAGCATCTTCCTGCCCGGATTGGCCTGCAGGCAGGCGGCGATCAGGAACATCGCCGGCTGGCGCGCGTTGTTCCTGCTCTTGCTGGGCGCCTCGGTGGCCATGTCCGGTATCACCAAGGCGGTACTAGGCTTGCTCATCGCTTTCCTCCTGTGCTCGTCCATAGCCCTGTCCCCCGGCCAGCCGCATGAACAGCGCGGCGTTTTCGGCGTCGGTCATCCGCCCGCCCTGCTCCAGCAGGTAGCCGTCTTCGTATTTCCGGTAGGGCGTCCGGTCCTCCCGGAATCCCCACCGGGTGTAGTAGACGGTGACCTCCAGCGCGCACACCGGGCATTTCCATTCAATGACCCAGCCGCCTGACACAGGCTGTGGCCGGGGCCATTCGCTGGGATCGGCGGGCATCGAATGCCGTTTCATGATCCGGCACAAGGCGAAGTTGGCAGGATAATTGTCGAGCTGCTGATGCCGGTCGCGCAGCGGTTTGCCGTGAGTGCCCTGCCCGCGTGCCACCTGGACACGCCGTGGCCGTGAAGCTGGCATGGTTCCCCCTATTTCTTGGGCAGGCCGTGCAGGATCCGGCCCAGCACGACGGCGTCTGCCAGCGGCATGGTCAGCAACAGCACGCCGTCGTGCAATGCGACATTACCGTCAATCCGCAGATTGACCATGCGCTGGGCGGGTGACTGATTGTTCTGTGGTTCGACGTGGATGCTGGCATGCTTGTTGCTCTGCCGGTTGGTGGCATCCACCTGATGCCTGATGGCCATTGCTGCTCCCTAGTTTGCTGGTCCTGCGATCGGTCTTATCCAGCTGGCGCCCTGATCGGTGCGCAGCTCCCGCCAGTCCTCTACGCGCTCAGAATGCGGGTGCTTGATGAGCTGACGGGTCGCCAGGCTCCTGCACCGTTCCCCCACCGCGACATGGCATATCCGGCAGCCGATGAACTGGACCGAGTTGGCCTCATCGGCGGTGCGCTGCGAGCCGCTCACCGACGCCGCCTGCGCAATGACCTGTAGTAGGTCAGGGGACCGGCGCCGGTAGAAATGCCGTTGCCTCCTGCGCCGCCCCACAGCCGCAGCCAGCGCGGCCCGACACCGGCCCGGACACCGCGCCTGGATATGCGCAGTTTCAGGAACCGGCTGGGACGCAGGTAAAGACTCATGAGATGCTCCTACACAGTTGCGGGCACGGCCACGGGGTGGAAGGCCACGAGCTTGTTGACCAGGTCGGGCTCGGCGTCATAGTCGGCGCCGTTCCATGACCAGCAATGCTGGTGCGAACTGTCGTTGTTGCGCCACCACAGCGTGTAGATGTGTGCCGAGGGCGGCAGCTTGCAGCCGAGGATGAGTTCGATCTGCTCGAAGCTCAGCGTGATCGTGATATTGCGGCCTGCCGTGAGGAATCTCGTCAGCGGGTCATATCTTGATGCCATGATGATTGCTCCCTATTTTGTCAGTTCGATCAGTTCGCCGAGCGCGTCCTGGAGCATCTCCAGACTGCCGTCCTCGGCGTCCAGGAATGCCTCATAGGATTTGACGACTTCATTGATGCCGGCGTGGAACAGGCTCTCGGCGTCCCTCTCCCCTGCCTTGTAGGCCCAGGACACCACGTCGGCGAGCTGGCCCACCCAGCCGACGTTTACCGGCAGTCGTCCCTCGCTCACCGCCGCGCGCAGGATGCCGATCGCCTCGTCCTGGTAGGCCCGCAGCGGCACCCGCTGCTGCGGCAGGGAGACAGCCAGCGCCCCCTGCTCGCCCTGGAACACGGCGAACCCCGCCTTCGTCAGGGTCTCGGTGTATGAGCCCAGCATGCGCTGCCGGGCCGCCTGCGGGTGGATCCTGGTCGTGACCACGGCGGTGACCTGCACCATGCCGGGATATGCCTGGCGCACCTCGAAGCCCCCGGTCACTCCCGCGAACATCTGGTCGCTGCGCCGGTTGCGGGTGTGCCCCGCATGGGACAGCCGCTGGGAGATGCCCCGGGCGCTGATCGACTTAGGCGCCGCGCTCACGAGCCCACCTGCTCGATGGCGATCGGGCCGGTGCGGCCGGTCGTGCCCGAGTCCCAGCTGATCACCAGGTAGCCGCCCTGGGCGCCGGTCCCGGGCACATGGCGCTCCACGGTGCCCTCCTGGCCGCCGACGCGGCCCCGGATGCGGGTGCCCTGGGGGAAGTCCCGCCGCACGATCTGGGCGGTCCGCTGAGTCCGCAGCCAGTGCCGTTGCTGGCGGGTGTCCCGGGGGTCGAAGTGCCAGCCGGTGACCGGGGCGCGGCGGCTCACCGGGCTGCGCTCCTGCGCGAGCCGATCAGCGAGCCGCCGAGCAACGGCAGCTCGGCGTCGGCCAGCAGCTCACGGATGGTGAAGTCGGCCGGGCCGCGCCCGTAGCAGCTGATGCCCACCTGCTCGACGCCTTGCTCCCTGAGCCTGCGGAGAGCAGTGTAGGTGACCGGGATGTAGGCCACGTTCTGGAAGGCCTGGCCCGGGATCCACGTCTGGGTGATCACGGGGGACTGCTTGCGCTGGCCCTCCTCGCGCCGCCGCTCGAAGTAGGCGGTGACCTTCTCCGGGACCTCGGCGGTATCCGGGGCGACCCGCACCGGCTTGCCGGTGGTCCGCCAGTGGTAGGAGGCGCCCTTGCTGACATTGGTGAGGTATCCCCGCGCCCGCAGGCCGGTGGCCAGGTGGCCGACCGTGGCCCGGCTGAGCTTGGTCACGTAGGCGATCTGGCTATTGTTGCCGGTGCTCTTGCGCGGGCCGGTCCGGAGCGCCTTGACGGCGGCATAGACCTTGAACTCATCGCCGGTCAGGTACTCGACTCCGCCGCTGAGGTATGTCATCTCGGGTCCTCCTGTGGTGGTCAGTTGTGCTTGCTGGAAGCAAGCCTACCAAGCTATCTTGGTAATGCCAAATCAGCGCTGGTACACATCCATGCCGAGGCTGGCGTAGGGCACGACCTGATCGGCCCTGGTGCCCCTGTAGACAGCGGCCTTGTTCCGCAGCCGGTTGGCGCCGCAGAGGTAGGCCCCGCCCTGGGTCTTGTGCTTCTTGAGGCAGTAGTCCTTGTGGACACGGCCGAGCTGCTCCCAGGTCCAGTACACCGTGTCGGTCCAGTGCATGGGCGAGGCCTGGTGCTTGGTGATGCTCATCGCGGTGCTCCCTGCTTGGTGTCGTCGGCGACGATGATGGTGAGCTTCTCGCCGTTCTGGCCGTCCAGGGCGAACCGGGCGGTGGCGTCGCTGCCGTGCTCGGGCACGCCCAGCTTCCAGTAGTTGCCAGCGCCGGACTCCTCCAGCGCATCCCGCACGGTCATGATCATCGAGCGGGCGGCATCGCTGCGGCCGGTGAGCCGCTCCAGCATCGCTTTGTCGTCGCGCTCGTAGTCATAGGCGTCGCTCATGACAGCCTCCCCAGCGCGGCCTGGGCCTCGGTCACGGCCACGGAGCGCTTGGGCTGGGCCCAGCCGAACCGGCCGACCACGATGCCCTCGCGGTCCTCAGCGGTCACGGAGAACCCGTACCACTTGCCGCCGCGCCCGTACTTGTCGCTGATGGACACCCCGCCCTTGTCCGGCACCGCGATCCAGATGCTGGAGCTGACGCCGTGCACGACCCGGCCGCGCTCGGACTGGGTATAGGGCCTGCGGTCGATCCGGGCGGTGATGCCCTGGGCGGCCAGGTCGGCGGCCAGCCGGTCCCAGCGGTCTTGCCGGGTGGCGGTGTCGGTCATGAGGTCCTCCTGTGGTGGTCTCTTGCTCTCACCATCGAGATTACCAAGGAAGTTTGGTAATGCCAAATCAGGATGCCCTGAGGGATCCGGCGAGCCGCTGCCAGTCATCCAGGTCCAGATCGGGCGCCCGGTTCCTGCTGCTGCCCGTGTAGAACCCGTAGCTGGCCAGTGCGGCGTTGACGTCCCGCCAGGCCTGATCCAGTTCCTCGGCGGCCTGGGCCTCCAGCCGCTTGCGCTCCTGCCACTGCTCCCAGGCGGCCGGGGTGAACCACCAGCCCTCGCTGGACCCGGTGAAGTCGCGGCCCTTGTAGATCAGCAGGCCTTCGTCTGCCAGCTTGTGCAGGGCGCGCTTGGCCTGGCCGTCGAACCGCACGGTGGCCAGGTACTCATCGCGGGCGGTCAGGCCCGGCAGCAGTTCCTCGGTGTGGGTGTAGCCGCTGTTGTAGCCCTCGCCCTTGCCCAGCTGGTCGGCGATCGTGCGCCCGGCCTCATAATTGCGCAGCGGCCAGGAATCATAGTCGGCTGCCAGCTTGCGCGCTGCGGCCAGCACCTCCTGGGGGGTAGCGGTGATCATGTCTGTTCCTTCTTCTCGATAAGTTTGAGCAGGTCATTCCAGCTCGCCGGGCTGAGATGCGGGTGAATAGTGGAAGACCTGCTGCTGTTGAATCCCAGGGCATTCAGCCGTTTGTTGATCCATTCCCAGCTGGCGGCAATGCGCTCTCGCGTCTCACGCTCTCTGCGTTCTTCCGCTTCGTCCTGTGCCGCCTTTTCACGCCAGGCAGCGATGGGATAGAAATAGGTGAAGTTCTTGCTCTGGCCGAATCCCCCCTCTTTCTCTTTATACAGCTTGCCCTGATCGGCCATCGCATCCAAGACGCGGCGCACCTGACCCTGGAGCCGGGGCGTGTCCAGGTTGCGGCTGACTTCGAGGCTGTTCCGCACCGCAGTGAGTACCTGGCGGTCCCAGAACCGCTCGGTTTGCCAGGTGACCCAGGTCTCCACGTGGCGCCGCACCGTGCTGATGTCGAACTGCGGCTCGAACGAGCTGCGCCTCATGACCGCCTCCCTCTTGGCATCGGCCGCCTGCGGTGCTCCATCGCGTCCCGCTCGGTGCGCCACTGCTGCTGAGCGGCCTGCAGGGTCGGCCAGGCTGCCCTGGCGTACAGCAGCGTCAGGTCCGCGCCCTCGGGCAGCAGGGTGCCGTCGAAGTCCAGGTTCCAGTAGGCATCGGCGTCCAGCACCTCCTCATCGGGCACGGGCGCGTGGTCCTCGCACTGGTGCTGGCAGTGGGGAATGATCTTGGTGTGCTTGCCTCCGGTGAACATCACCATCAGCGCCGCCTCCTCATGTCAGGCCGGCTCGCCTCGCGGGCGAGCAGCAGGTGGTTGGCCAGGTCGCGGGCAGTCTGCTCACTCAGCACGATCGTGCCTTTGACGCCGCCCCGGGCGCCGAGGATGGCCAGCGTGGTCGTGCCCACTGACCCGGTGTCCACCTGGACCACGGCGGTGCCGCCTGTGCGGCCGGGCACCCGGCCCAGGTAGCGCTGGCGGATCCCGTCCGCGAAGTTGGTTAGCTGCCGGGCGTTCATGACTGCTTCCACTCGATGCCCATCGCATCGAGGGCGGCCCGCAGCCGCTCGATCGTCGGCCAGTAGACCAGCGCCATGGAGGTCGTCGGGCCATGCGTCAGCGGCGGATACGCCGCCACCGCGATCACCGCGTCCAGCAGCTCGGCCTCGGGCTTGGTGTCCTCCAGCGCGGCCGAGACTGCGTCATCCAGCGATTCGGTCATGGTGTCAGC
>Ga0318514_10000037_pt1 | contig 22539 bp, 20 predicted proteins | sample GRESIP176b2f18_FD_203684 | JGI IMG/M metagenome (GOLD analysis project Ga0318514, IMG submission 203684) | Tropical soil microbial communities from Luquillo Experimental Forest, Puerto Rico - GRE.SIPMG.176b2f18 | ecosystem: Environmental > Terrestrial > Soil > Tropical forest > Bulk soil...
TGATCAACACCGTGTACGACGACTACGGGGCGTGGCGCAACATCAGCGGAGTCTCGGGCGGGGCGTACTGGAACGACAAGGATGGGGACGGGCTGCCGGGCTGGATCCCGGCGCACGATCCCCGGCTGCTGGTGCCGGCCCGCTCGGTGCGACTGGCGCTCGGGCTGTCGTGGTGAGGGCCGACGGCACTCCGAGCGGACGCGCCGCTGCGCGTGCGATCGCGACCGGCCGCGCTATTTGAGCGAAGCGATCAGGTGATCGAACTCGGGGGCGGCGTGATCGACGGTCTTGGTCGGGCCGGTGAGCTTGAAGAACACCGCGCCCTTCGGGCCGCCGACGATCGCGCCCAGCAGCTCGTAGCCGGGCTTCTTGCCCTGCGATTCCATGTTCGGCCCGCCCGGAGCGAGGTAGGTGCCGTGCAGCTTGACCCGCGACACCGCAAGCCCGTGCACGGTCTGGGTGCTGCGCGCCGGGGTGTCGGCGCCCTCGAACTGGCCGACCCAGCGATCGATGTTGGCCTCTACGCCGCCACCCTGGTTGGGTCCGAAGTAGAACACCGCGCACTCGCCGCCCTCGGCGTCGCCCGGGACCGCGGGCACCGAGTAGGTCGCGAGACGCATGGGGCGCTCGCCCTGGGTGGTCCAGCGCGGAGGCACGGTCCACGTGACGCCGGGGTCTGCGCTCTCGGTTCCGCCCCCCGCGTCCGCGCCCGGCATGCCTGGAGCCCTGGCGTTGGTGTCGCCTCCGGCCTGCGGCGCGGGAGCGGGGGGCGCGGCCTGCTTCTTCGGCCAGGCCACAAACGCCAGAACGGCCACTCCGATGATGAACAGGAACGCAATCGCTCGAATCGACATGCTCGCTCGTCCTTCGTTGGAGAATCCTCCCGCCCGTGAAACCGGCATCGCCCGCGCGTAAAGTGCCCGATCGGGCCGCGGGCGTCCAGCGGCGCCGCCGCCGTCCCGCAAGCGCCGGCGGCGGGCTCCCTTCGCGGCGGGGCGCAACCCCGCGCCCGATGGTCACGTAGAGTGGCCATAGGTACAATCCCGCGCCACGGCCCGGCCCCGCCGTCTCGGCGGCCGCCGCGTGGCCGAGAGCCCGAGGAGGTCCGCCCTTGAACGTCTCCTACTCCGCCCCGCTCCAGCGAGCGTGGGGACGCATGGTGCGCATGCTGTTCCGGCCGTTCCGCTTCGAGTTGTGGCTGGTGGTCGGTTTTGCCGCGTTCCTCTCCGAGCTGTTTTCGGGTGGCGGCGGCGGCGGGAGCAACCTGGGCGGCAGGTTCCGACGCCATGTGCCGATGGTGGCCGGGGAAGTCCGGCAGCGAATCCTGGACTTCTTCCACCAGCCCGGGATGCTGGTGGCATTGATCGCCCTCGGCTGTCTGGCGTTTGCGCTCGCCATCGTGCTCCTGTGGGTGAACTCGCGCGGGCGCTTCATCTTCCTCGACAACGTCATCTACGAGCGGCCCGCGATCGTCGATCCGTGGAGGCGCTACGCCCAGCTCGGCGACTCGCTGTTCAGGTGGATGCTGGTGTTCACGGCCGCGTCCGTCGGTGTGGCGGTCCTGATCTCGCTGCCGTTCATCGCCGTGCTGCGCACGCTGTGGTACGAGGGCAGCTTCCACTGGGCCGGCATCGCGTCCATCTTCGGGCTGATGCTGATGGCGGTTCCGGTCGCTATGGTGGTCTGCTTCGCCCTGCTGTTCCTCTACCACTTCGTGGTGCCGATCATGATGCGCCACAACCTCACCACCACGGCGGCGTGGCAGTACTTCCTGCCGCTGCTGCGCGCCCATCCCGGAAGCTTCCTGCTGTTCGGCCTGATGATGCTGCTGGTCGAGATCGTGTTCTTGGTGGCGATGGCCGTCGTGAGGGTCAGCACCTGCTGTGTCGGTTTCGCGCTGTTCGCGGTGCCCTATGTCAAGCAAATCGCCTTGCTGCCGGCGCTGGCGACCATTCGCGGGATCGGGCCGGAGTTCCTGGCGCAGTTTGGACCCGAGTTCGACCTGTACGCGTCGGCGCCCGCGCCGGCTTCCGCGCCGCCCGCGCCGGCCGGAGGTAGCGCGTGAGGCCGGGGTCCCGGCCGCGTGCAATCGCGGTCGCGGCGACTCCGGCGCTGCCGCCGCGAGTCGCCGCGTGGTGGCTGGGGACCGCGGCGCTCGCGGGCGCCTGGCTCGCCCTGCGCGCCTGGACGCCGGACCCCGATCCGGCGCACGCGCTGTGCGCGCTGCGGCGCGTCGCTCACATCGGCTGCGCCACCTGCGGGCTCACCCGCGCGCTCGCGGCGCTCGCCCGCGGGCGGCTCGGTGAGGCCGTGGCGCTTCACCCCCTGGCGCCGATCGTGGCCGCCGAGATCGCGCTGGTGTGGGGCTGGTGGGGGCTTTCACTCGCGCGACTGGTGCGCAGCCCCGGCCAGGCCTGGATCCCGCGCGCGATCGCCGCGAACGCCGTGGCGTTCCTGCTGGTCTGGGTCGTGCGCCTCCTCGCCGGCACGATTCCGGTTTAGGAGCCCGGCGACTCCCTAGAATGTTCGGCCATGCCCGAGGTGCGCGAATAGCCATCGAAGGCCGAACAGCAGGGCGACCGCGGCGACCAGCCCGAGAACCGCGACCAGCCTCCGCCCCCTGGCGAGCGCCATGGTCAGTGTGCCGGCGAACATCAGGTTCGCAAGGTCCCGCGCCGTCGAGTGCAGGTAGGGGTGATACCAGAGCAGCAGGATGAACAGGGCCCCAACCGTTGCCCACAGCACGATCTCTCTCCAGTTCACAAGACTCCTCTAGGGATCGCAGGGGAAGCCGTCCTGATACGTGAAGTACCAGTCCCGCGCCGCAACCGCTTCCGCTCCAACGAATCCAATGCCCGCACCCCACCAGGACTTGCTGCCCGCGCCGACGATGCCGGCGTACTGTAGTGCCTCGGGGAGTACGCTTTCCACGTAGTTCACGTAGGCCTTGCGCACGCACGGATCCATGCCGGCCATCACGAGCATGTACGACGTGTAGGGACTCGGGTTGATGGCGCCGTCGATCAGCAGCCCGAGGATGTTGCCGATATCCAGCATTCGCGCCGGGCCCGCGATGCGGCCCGCGCGGGGTGCGGTCGTCGGTGAGACGCCGGTCAGGATGAAGGGCGAGATCGCATCCTCGGCGATGCCCAGCGTGCTGTCCGGGTTCAGCACGTACACGGCGCCGCTGGCCTGCGTGATCGCCCCGCCATTCCACGCCTCGGAGTGAACGATGATGCACGGCTGCCGCGTCGTCGGGTCGTAGCCGGGCTGCTCGAACGCGATGAGCACGGTCCCCGTGGTGTCGGCGTTGATGGCGCCGTCGAGGTCGGCGCGGCGGACGAACCCGTACGATTCCATCTGCGCGACCGCCCAGCGCACCATGTTCATGCGCCTCGCCTCCGTGAGCATGAACTCGGGGGGAACGCCGTGGCCGAACGGGACCGTCTGCGGGCCTCCCCACCACGGCGCGTGCAGATACCCGCCGCCGCCGCGCTCGACCTCGCCGTACTCGTCGATGTAGTAGATGTCCCCCGGCTTCGCGGTGGGCTTGGGCCGGGCCGTCGTCGGCGCCCGCGGGGCCGGATCCGGCACCGCCGCGCGCGGGGCGCTGACCCTCTGGATGTCCTTCGAGCAGCCGATCACCAGCATCGGGATGAGCAGCAGGGGCAGGGCATTCCGCTTCATGGCTCCCTCCAGACGCGGGGGCAGTGGCGGGGCCACCCGCCGCGCCCGCAGGTGTGCCCTGCGGTGACACTGCGGATGGGCGGGTTGCGGTGAGGCGCGCGGCGGCGGTGGCCGCGCCGACCTCGCGGCGGTGGCGGCGTCCGCGGCTTCGTGGTCGCCCCGGCGTCACTCCCCCGCCGCCGCGCGCCTCACGCCCGCGGCGCCAGCGCATCGGCCGTGCCAGAGGGGCGGCGGGCGGCGCGCCCGACGTGCCTCATGCACGCGCGGCGGCGCTGGGCTAGACTGCGCCGCATGCGGGTCGAGCCCGAGGCGCTGTCACCGGCGGCGATGTACCGGTTCATGATCGGCGTCATCGTGCCGCGTCCCATCGCCTTCGTCTCGACCGTCGACGCGCGCGGGCGCTTCAACGTGGCGCCGTTCTCGTACTTCAACGCCATCACCAACCGGCCGCCGCTGATCGGCATCTCGATCGGGACCCGCGACGGCGCGCTCAAGGATACGTTGCGCAACATCCGCACCACCCGCGATTTCGTCGTCAACGTTGTCGACGAGGCGCTGCTGGCGCGGGCGGTGCAGGCGTCGGGCGACTGGCCGGCCGACGTCAGCGAGTTCGAGCTCGCCGGGCTCACCGCCGCGCCCTCCGACCGGGTGCGGGCGCCGCGGGTCGCGGAATCGCCGGTGAGCCTCGAATGCCGCCTCGAGCGCGAGATCGCCCTCGGCGAGGCCACCTTCGTGGTGGGCGGCATCGCCTGCGCCCAGGTCGCCGAGCGGGTGCTCACCGACGGGCGCGTCGACATCACCAAGCTCCGCCCCGCCGGCCGCCTGGGAGGCGAGGGCTACTCGATCGTGCGCGACGTCGTCCAGCTGGCGCGCCCGCAGGTGGCGCGCGCGGGCGGCGGCGGGGACTGACGACATGCTCGCCCTCGGACTGGCGGTACTGCTGACCGGAGCGCCGGGCGCGGGCACGGCGCCGGCGCCGGTGCCGGACAGCACGTTCCTCGAGCAGTACGCCGCGACCTATCACTTCACCCTCGGCCGCCCCACCGGGATCAAGGTCACCCCGGGCGGTGACGCGGTGCTGTTCCTGCGCTCGGGGCCGCGCAGCTTCGTCCAGGATCTCTACAGCTTCGACATCGCGAGCGGCCGGGAGCGCGTCCTCCTCACCGCGGCGCGGCTGCTGAAGGGCGGCGACGAGCGACTCACGCCCGAGGAGCGCGCGCGGCGCGAGCGGCTGCGCCAGGCGGCGCGCGGCATCGCCTCGTTCCAGATCTCGGACGACGGGAGCCGCGTGCTGGTGCCGCTCGCCGGCCGTCTGTTCGTGCTCGAGCGCACCGGGAAGAGCGCGGGCACGGTGCGCGAGGTCGGTGGCGGCGCGGGGGCGGTGATCGACCCGCAGCTCTCGCCCGACGGCGCGCGCGTGAGCTACGTGCGCGACGCCGACCTCTACGTGGCCGACGTCGCCGGGGGTGCGGAGCGCCGGCTCACCGAAGGCGGCTGCGACACCCTGACCCACGGCCTCGCCGAGTTCGTGGCCCAGGAGGAGATGAACCGCTTCACCGGCGCGTGGTGGTCGCCCGACGGCACGCGGATCGCGTACGAGGAGGCCAATCTCGCGCGCGTCGAGACCCTCCACATCGCCGACCCGGTGCATCCCGAGCACCCCGCCCAGTCGTGGCGCTACCCGCGCGCCGGCACCGCCAACGCCGAGGTGCGCCTCGGCCTGATCGCCGCGCAGGGCGGCTCCACCACCTGGGTGTCCTGGGACCGCGCCCGCTACCCCTACCTCGCGACGGTGCGCTGGGACAAGGGAGCGCCGCTCACCCTGGTGGTCCAGAACCGGCGCCAGACCGAGGAGGCGGTGCTGGCGGTGAACGAGCAGAGCGGCGCCACCACCACGCTGCTGGTCGAGCGCGACGACGCGTGGCTCAACCTCGATCAGACGATGCCCAAGTGGCTCGCCGACGGCAGCGGCTTCCTGTGGACCACCGAGCGCGCGGGCAACTGGCAGCTCGAGCTGCGCTCGCGCACCGGCAAGCTGCAGCGCGCCCTCACCGCGCCGGACTTCGGGCTGCGGCGCTTCGATCACCTCGACGACGAGGCGCACATCGCCTGGGTCGAGGCCAGCCCCGATCCCACCGCGCGCAACCTGTGGCGCGTGTCGCTCGACGGGCGCACCGCTCCGGTGCCGTTCCAGCCCCTGCCCGGGCTCGACGACGCGACCTTCGGCAAGGGCGACGGGGTCTGGGTCCAGGGCCACGAGGATCCCGGCACCACGCTCGAGCTCACGGTGCGGCGCCGCGACGGCACGACCGTCGGCATGCTGCGCTCGGTGGCCGAGAAGCCGCTCATCACCGCGCGCCCGCGCTTCCTCCAGGTGGGGCTGGACGCGCGCCACATCTCGGCCGTCGTGCTGACGCCGCGCTCCGGCGATCCCAACCAGCACTGGCCGGTGATCGTCAGCATCTACGGCGGCCCGACCGCCCAGACCGTGCTCCAGGCCCGCGACCGCTACCTGCTCGACCAGTGGATCGCCGACCACGGCTTCGTGGTGGTGACGTTCGACGGCCGCGGCACGCCGGGACGCGGGCGGGCCTGGGAGCGCGCGGTGCGCGGCGACCTGGTGGGCCCGATGCTCGCCGATCAGGTGGCGGCGCTCCAGGGCCTGGGCCGCACCATGCCGGAGCTCGATCTCGATCGGGTCGGCATCTTCGGCTGGTCGTTCGGCGGCTACGCCTCGGCGCTCGCGGTGATGAAGCGCCCCGACGTGTACCGCGCCGCGGTGGCGGGCGCGCCGGTCACCGACTGGCACGACTACGACACGCACTACACCGAGCGCTACCTCGGCCTGCCCTCGAGCGACGCCGAGGCCTACGAGCGCAGCTCGGTGCTGGCCGCGGCCCCGGCCCTGTCGCGGCCGCTGCTCATCATCCACGGCACCGCCGACGACAACGTGTATTTCACCCACAGCCTCAAGCTGTGCGACGCGCTGTTCCGGGCCGGGAAGCCGTACGAGTTCCTGCCTCTCTCTGGCTTCACCCACATGGTGCCCGACCCGGTGGTGGCGTCGCGCCTCTACGGGCGGATCGTCGGCTTCTTCGAGCGCAATCTCGCCCCCGCGGGGCCGACGCCTTGAGGCCGCCCGCCCAGCGCGCCGGGGCGGTCTCGCTCTCGCTCGCGCTGCTGCTGTCGCTGCCGGCGGCGCGCGCCAGGGCGCAGGGGATGGTCTGGGGGGTCAAGGGCGGCCTCAACGTGACCAACGTGACCGGCGGCAGCGACCTGTTCGACTCCAAGCGCGGCGTGGTCGCGGGCGGGTTCGGGGTCTACGATTTCGCGCCCGAGTTCGGTGTCGAGGTCGACGCGCTGTTCTCGATGAAGGGGGCGCAATCGTCGGGACGATCCCTGGATGCCAGCGGCAACGTGATCTCGGTTTCGCATTCGTATCTGATCCTCGACTACCTCGAGTTCCCGATCCTGGCCCGCTACAACTTCCACACCGGCGCCGAGGCCCTGACCCACGTCTTCATCGGGCCCACGCTCGCCGTCAAGATCGGGGCACGGTTCGACTACGGCTCCTCCACCGCCGACCTCAGCGCCGCGAACGTTCTCGATTCGGGGATCGCGCTCGGCGCCTCGATCGACCTGGGCGCCGGCCCGCGCAAGATGGTGTTCGACGCCCGCTTCGGGTTCGGGCTCACCAACGCCTTCAACTGGTCGGGCCCGGACCTCAAGAACCAGGGCTTCTCGCTCATGGCGGGCATGTCGTTCTGAGCCCGGGGACACCCGATCGGCCCGAGCCGCGCCGCATCGCCGTGCGCCGCGAGGATCTGTGGACCTTCACCCAGCGCAACGTGCCGCTGTGGGATCTGCTCGACTTCTTCCCCCCCGACGCCGTCGGCCCGCGCGGGCCGGGCGACGAGCCGCGTCCCTATCCGGTGCGCCCAATCACCATCGAGACCGACCTCGGATTCTCGTTCGAGACCGACATCCAGTACGGCAGCTGGGTGTTCCGACCGCGCTCGCCGAAGGAGCCGGGCATGATGAAATGGTGCCGCGAGCGCGGGCTCAAGGAAGGCGATACGCTGGTTTTCGAGCGGCTCGCGGAGCGCCGCTTCCGCCTGTGGCTCGAGCGCGACGGGCAGCCGGCGCCCGCGCCGGGCGCGGGCTGATGGGAACAGGGGACCAACAGGAGGGAACGGACCATGCGATGGCCGGGCAGGATCATGCTGCGAACGATGCTGGTGGCGGCCGGGGTGCTGGCGGCATGCGCGGCCCGGGCCGCGGAGACCGCAACGCACGCGGAGGCGGTGGGGAGCGCGGACACGGTGCTGGCGGCGCTCAAGGCCGGGAATCAGCGCCACGTGAATGCCAGGTACACGCACCCTCATCAGACCACCTCCCGCCGGCTGGAGCTGGCCCGCGGCCAGCAGCCGCGCGCGGTGATCCTGACCTGCGCCGATTCGCGGGTGGCGCCGGAGATCGTGTTCGATCAGGGGCTCGGGGATCTGTTCGTCATCCGCGTGGCCGGCAACATCGCCCCGCCCGCCGAGGTCGCGAGCATCGAGTACGCGGTCGAGCACCTGCACACGCCGCTGGTCGTGGTCATGGGCCATCAATCCTGCGGCGCGGTCGGAGCGGCGATCGAGGGCGGTGAGGCGCCCGGGCATCTGCCGGCGCTGATCGACTCGATCCGCCCGGTGGTCGAGAAGGCGCGTCTGCTCGGCGGGAATCTGTCCAACAACGCGGTGCGGCTCAACGTGGAGCGAGTAGTCGATCAGTTGCGCTCGTCCACGCCGTTGCTCGCCGGCGAGGTGGCGGCCGGGAAGCTCAGGATCGTCGGGGCGGTCTACTCGCTCGACACCGGACAGGTGGGCTGGCTCCCGGCGGCGCCCTAGGCGAGCAACCGCCGAAGCCAAGGCCTGGCCGCGGCCAGCCACACCCACCTCAAGCCGGAAGCTTCTCCAGGATCTCCCGAGGATCAGGGAAGCGGCCGAGCTGCTTCTTCGAGAAGATCAGCTGGCCGTCGAGCACCACCTCGAACTGCCCGCCCGAGCCCTTGACCAGGACGGTGTCGATACCGCGCGACTTCTTGATCTCGGCCGCCAGACCGGCGGCCCGTGGCAGGTAGTTTCACTGCACGCAATAGGTGATTTCGAGCTTGGCCATGGTCCCCCCGGTGGTCATGGGCTGCGGCCCCGCCGGACTATATAACGTGCTGCGGGGGTTGGGCCAGACCGCCGAAAACAGGAGGGCAGCCCCGCTTGACCCGGCCCCGGGGCTGGTCCAAGTTCGGCTGGACGCCATGAACTCGCCACACGACGCCCGCTTCGGGGAGGCCATGCCGACACGCACGCTCGCGGTCGAGGACCGGCTGCGCAAGGTCCTCGGCGACGGATTGCAGGTTAAGGAGCCGCTGCGGCTCCACACCACGTTCCAGATCGGGGGCCCGGCGGATTTCTTCTACGCCGCCCGCACCCCCGACCAGGTGGTCCAGGCGCTGCGCGCCGCGCGCGAGATCGGGGTGCCGGCGTTCCTGCTCGGCGGCGGCAGCAACCTGCTGGTCTCGGATCAGGGCTTCCGCGGCCTGGTGGTGCACAACGCCTGCGAGTCGATCGAGTTCGACGGCACCGTGGCGCACGTCGGCTGTGGCGCCGACTTCCTCGAACTGATCTACCGCTGCCGCGATCGGGCGCTCGCCGGACTCGAGTTCGCGGCCGGCATCCCCGGCTCGGTGGGCGGGGCGATCTACGGCAACGCCGGCTGCTACGGCCTCGACATCGGCTCGCTGATCATCGAGTGCACCCACGTCACGCTCGACGGCGCGCGGGTCGAGACCTGCCCCGCGTCGTGGTATCAGTTCGCTTACCGTGACTCGCGCCTCAAGCGCGAGCCGCGGGCACTGCTCACCTGCGTGCTCCAGCTCAAGCCCGGCGACCGTGCCGAGAGCCAGAAGATCATCGACGAGAAGCTCGAGATCCGGCGCGTCAAGCATCCACAGTGGCGGGTCGAGCCCACCGCCGGCTCCTACTTCAAGAACCTGCCGCCTGACTGGAAGATGCCGGGCGGCAAGCTCTCCCCGGGCACCCATCGCGTGGCCGCGGGGCAGCTCCTCGACGAGGTCGGCTGCCGGGGCCTGCGGGTCGGCGACGCGGTGGTGTTCCACAAGCATGCCAACATCATCGTCAACGCCGGGCACGCCACGGCGCGCGACGTGCTCGAGCTGGCGGCAACGATGAAGGCGCGGGTCAAGGAGCGCTTCGGCGTCACGCTCGAGGAGGAAGTGATGTTCCTGGGCGAGAAGCCCCGGATCGGCGGGGGCGCGGGCGGCCGTTGAGCCGGCGCGAAAGCGTGCTCGCCGCGCTGGCGGCGTCACGGCAGCAGCTGCTCGCCGCGATCGAGGGCCTCGAGGAGCCGCGCTTCTCAGAGCGCCCCGCGCCGCGCGCGTGGTCGGCGGCCCACGTGATCGAGCACCTCGCCCGCGCCGAGGAGCGGCTCGCCCGCGGCATCCGGGCCGTGGCCACCGGCACGCTCGTGTTACGGCCGCGCTGGGACGATCCGCTGCGGCGGCTGCTCTACGTCACCGGCGCCTACAGGTTTCCGCGCATCCGCGCCATCGCCGCCCTCAGCCCGGCCGAGGCTGCGCGGCGCCCCGAGGCGCTCGCCCGCATCGCCGCGACGCGCGCGGCGGTCGTCGAGGCGATCGAGCGCGGCGACGGGCCCGCGATGTGGGCCGGCACGCTGCGCCATCCCGTCATGGGGCCGCTCGCGATGGAAGAGATGCTGCGCTTCGTCGGCTACCACGAGGAACGCCACGCCGGCCAGATCGGGCGCATCCGCGCGGCGCTGGAGCGCACGCGGGCGAGGCCGAGGTGACGCTGAGCAAGGCCGCCGGGGTAGCAATCAGGCACGGCATCGAGCTGGGAGCGCCGGCGCTCGTCACTACAGTCATTGGGCTAGCGGTGGCCAGCGGGCATGAGACATTGCAGGGCGTCGTCCTCGGCGCCTTGGTTCTAGAGTCGATCGCAGCGATTTGGCTTGCAATCGGGTTCGAGCGTAATACGACGCTGAGGCTTGTCAGCATTGTGGTTCATGTAGCGATTCTCGGCTGCATCGGGTGGGCAGCGTGGCGTTTGTTCAGTAGCGTGGATTGATCGATCCGGGACTTGAATGGGCACGAAGCCGCCCGCTGTTCCGCGCACCGCGCTGCACAGCACAATCCAGCGCGTGAGCTAGGTTGCCGGCTGGGAGCTATGAATGGAACCTTGCAGCAGCAGGGGAAGACCCCGCTCCGCGCGCGCCCACTTTATTGTGCTCGTCTTGGGATGGACGTACGCAATCTTGTGGGCCGTGGCCGCTGTCTGGTTTGCCATTGATAGAAGGCGACTTCACCCGGCTCTTGCGGTCGGTTTGCTGATCGCGCTCTTGATCGGCGTTCCGGCGGCCCGGCCCTTGTTCTGGTCGTATGAGCGGTACTTGCAATGGAAAGATGAGATGGGGGCTAAGGAGCCCCCATCGGAGGCATAGCCGACCGCTGAGCGGCGGGCCGACCTAACCCCCGATCGCGCTCATGCCGCGTTCGGGCTGCTTGAAGAACGGGCTGTTGATGAGGTGCCCGGGCTCCTTGCGCCACACCGCGGCCCGCAGCAGATCGGCGATCTCCGCGTCGCTCGCGCCGCCGCGCATGGCCTTGCGGAAGTCGTACTCCCGGAGCGCGAACAGGCAGGTGCGGATCTGGCCGTCGGCGGTGAGCCGGATGCGGTCGCAGTGGCCGCAGAAGGGCCTCGTCACCGAGGCGATGACGCCCACGCGCCCGCGCCCGTCGAGGTAGCGGTAGAGCGAGGCCGGGGCGCTCGGGTCGCCGCCGCGCTCCGGTTCGAGCGGGAACGCGGCGTTGAGCTGCTCCAGGATTTGGGCCGCGGGCACCAGCTTTTCGCGCGACCAGCCGTGCTGGAAGTCGAGCGGCATCCACTCGATGAAGCGCAGCTCGTAGCCCTCATCGCGAGCCCAGCGCGCCAGCGGCACCGCCTCGTCCTCGTTGAAGCCGCGCATCAGGACGGCGTTCACCTTGATGGGCGCGAACCCGACGCGCTTCGCCGCCTCGAGCCCGGCGATGACCTCGCGGAAGCGGTCGCGTCGCGCGATTTGGTGGAAGCGCTCGGGCTGGAGGGTGTCGAGGCTCACGTTGACGCGCGTGAGCCCGGCCTCGCGCAGTGCGTCGGCCATCGCGACCAGCTTCAGGCCATTGGTGGTGACCGAGAGGTCGAGCCCGGGGCGGAGTGAGGCGAGCATGCGCACCAGCACCGGCAGGTCGGCGCGCACCGTGGGCTCGCCGCCGGTCAGGCGAATCCCGGTCACGCCGAGCTCGAGGCAGACGCGCGCGAAGCGTGTCAGCTCCTCGTAGGTCAGCAGCTCCTGCTTGGGCAGCCAGGGCATGCCCTCCGCGGGCATGCAGTACACGCACCGCAGATTGCAGCGATCGGTGACCGAGATGCGCAGGTCACGGACCATGCGGCCCTGGGTGTCGACCAGCGTTCCGACGGGCATCGGGAGAGGTCCTCCAGGCGAGGAATGAGGATACGCCGCGCGGGTGCAGCCGGCAATGGCGCCGGTGGGATTCGGGGCCGCGGCCCGGGCGCCCGCTGGGCTAGGATGCGCGCCACAGGAGGTTCCGCCGATGCGATTGAGCCGCAGACTCATCGAGCCCGCCATCATCATCGCCGCGCTGTCGCTGGCCGGCGCGCCCGCGAGCGCCCAGCAGCAGGTCGCCGACTCCACCTACGACACCTCGGTCGCGAAGCCCGCGTACACCAACACCCATCCGCGCGTGCTGTTCGACGAGGCGCACCACAACTTCCACACCACGACCGGCCGCTACCGCCCGTTCGCGCAGCTGATCACGAACGACGGGTATCGGGTGACGCCAAACACGAAGCCATTCTCGGCTCGAACGCTCGACGGCTACGACGTGCTGGTGATCGCCAACGCGGCCGGCGAGGGCTGGGACTCGGACTCGGGGGTGGTCAAGCCCGCGTTCATGAGCGACGAGTGCGACGCGGTGCGCGACTGGGTGAAGGCGGGCGGCGCGCTGCTCCTGATCGCCGACCACGCGCCGTTCGGGACCTCGGCGGCCAACCTCGCGGAGCGCCTGGGCGTCAACATGAACACCGGCTACACCATCGACTCGACCCACGCCGATCCGGAGGGGAAGAACCCGGCGAACATCGTCTACTCTCGCGCCAACGGCCTGCTGCGCGACCATCCCATCACCCGCGGCCGCGACTCGACCGAGCGCATCTCGCGCATCATCGCCTTCACCGGCCAGTCGCTCGCCGGCCCGGCGGGGAGCGTGGCGTTCATGCCGCTCGGCGATCAGGCCCTCGATCTGCCGCTCAAGACCTTCGCCAACGCGCGCTCGTTCAAGATGGCACGCAGCGCCGCCACCCCGGCGGCGGGCCGCGCCCAGGGCGTCGCGTTCGGCTACAGCAAGGGGCGCGTCGTCATGCTCGGTGAGGCGGCGATGCTGTCGGCCCAGGCGATCATCGGCGACGACGGAAAGGTCATGTTCCGCATGGGCATGAACCGCCCCGGCATCGACAACCGCCAGATCGCGCTCAACATCATGCACTGGCTGAGCGGCGCGCTGAAGTAGGGGCGCTCCGGCCCGGGAGCCATCACTACCGCCGCCGGCCCTGCCAGGCGTGGAGCACCAGCGCCACGGTGATGACCGCGTAGGCCACGAACACCCGGAAGTACTCGCCGATCTGGGCGTCGCCGAGCAGCGCCTTGCCGGCGAGCGGCGAGACCACGAACAGGGTGTGGAACAGCAGGGTGCCGAGCAGCGCCTGCCACACCGTGGCCCGCGACACCGTGGCCCCCGACACCAGCAGGGCCGCGACCGAGAACATGCCGGTCTGATCGTGCGAGCTGTAGGTGTTGAGGGTGCCGAGGTTCTGGAGGAAGAACAGTTGCCCCCAGGCCGCGAACAGCGTCGAGAGCACGGTGGCGATGACGCGGTTGCGGTCGACGTCGATCCCGGCGGTGGCGGCGACGTGCGGGTCCTGGCCCATGGCGCGCAGCTGCTGGCCGAGCCGGGTGCGCTGGAAGAACAGGTTGAAGGCGCACACCAGCCCGATGAACAGGAACGTGACCAGCGGCACCCGCACCGGCGAGCCTTCGAGCACGACGTGCACCTTGATGAGGTCGTCGAGCGCGTACTGAATGCGCCACAGGTCGACGGTGTTGCGCAGCCCGAAGCCCTGGGGCAGGAGCATCGAGGGATCGTGCCAGGGGATCAGGCTCCCGACCGCGAACAGGAACAGCAGCTGGTAGAGTCCGTTGGCGAAGAAGCCGGCGACCAGCCCGGTCACCATCTCGCGCGACTTGGAGCGGTTGAACAGCCAGCCGGTGCCGATCCCGAACACCACCGCGAGCGGCGCTGCGATCGCGCAGGCCAGCGCAAACCCGGCGATGCCGCCGATGCGCCAGTAGGTGACGAGGATGGCGCCGATCTGGCCCGCCATCGCGCCCACCACGATGCCGAAGTTGAGCCCCAGCCCCGCGAGCACCGGGATCAGGAGCGACACCACGAGCACCGCGTTGCGCGCGAAGCGCGACAGCATCTCGCGCAGCAGGAACTCGGGCCCGATGTGCGCGACCAGCGCCCCCGAGACGCACAGCAGCAGGAACAGCAGCGGCACCGCGGCGCGTCCGAGCAGCGCGCGCGCCCGCCGCGCGGCGGAGGTGGGCGGGTGAGTCGCGGGCGACCGCGCGGGGACCGTGCTCACCGGTCGCTCTTGCGCGTCAGCGCGTAGAGGATCATGCCGTTCTGGATGATGAGCCGCGCGGTCTCCGAGAAGTCGCCCTGGACCACCTGGCTGGTCACCGGCAGCGCCACGGTGAGGATGGACTGGAACAGCACGGTGCCGATGACGACGTGGGCCAGCGTCGCGCGGCTCACCGAGGCGCCGCCGATCAGCAGGCAGGCGACGGTGGGGAAGGCCATGAGGAGCGGCGCGGTGTAGAGCTGGACGAACCCGTAGGACTGGCAGAACACCACGATGCCAAGCGCCGCGATCACGGTCGACATCACGGTGGCCTGGACCCGGGTGCGCTCGTCGAGGATGCCGGCGGCGAGCGCGAAACGCGGGTTGCTGCGCGCCGCGCTGATGCTCAAGCCGGCGCGGCTCTTGAAGAACAGCGCGACCAGCAGGCAAGCGAGCGCGAACAGCGCCAGGGTGCCGGTCGGGATCCCGACCCGCCCGATGTGGAAGCCGCCGAGGTTGTCGAGCAGCTTGTCCCAGATTCCGGTCAGCGTCAGCGTGGTGCGCAGCCCGCGTCCGCTGATCGCCCACACCAGCGCCGGATTGGTGAACGGGGCCAGGATCCAGAAGATGCTCATCCCCGAGACCACCGCGAAGCCCAGGTAGGTGCCGACCATCATCTCCTGGCCGCGGGTGCGGTTGAGCAGCCAGCCGTAGCCCAGCCCGGCGGGGACCGCGAGCGCCATGCCGATCGCGGCCGACAGCCCGAACCCGGCCCAGCCGCCGATCGCGGCGTTGAGCGTGATCACGCAGCCCAGCAGCCCGCAGATGATGCCGACCGGCAGCCCGAAGTTGAGCCCCAGCCCGCCCTGGATCGCCGGCAGCAGCGCCAGCACCAGCAGCCCGTTGCGGGCGATGCGCAGGATGCAGTCGGTGATCAGGGCCGCCATGTCCATGTGGGTCGCGAACGCGACCGCGAACAGCGTCAGCAGGAACAGCGCGATCAGGAGCCGCGGAATCCCGATCTCGCGCAGCGCCTCCCGCGCCGCCGTCGCGGCGCCGCGGCGCTCGCCGGCGGGAGCGGCGCGCTCAGCCACGCGCGGCCCCCGCGGCTTCGCGCTCGCCCGCCATCGCCAGGCCGAACTCGGCGTCGGCGGCATCGGGCGGCAGGATCGCGGCGATGCGCCCGCGGTAGACGATCGCGATGCGATCGCACAGCGCGCGCAGCTCGGCCAGCTCCGACGAGGTCACGAGCAGGCTCATGCCGCGCTCACGATTGAGCTGGCGCAGGATCTCGAGCACCCGCTCCTTGGCGCCCACGTCGATGCCGCGCGTGGGCTCGGAGACCAGCAGGCTGTCGGGCTCGAGGGTCATGGCGCGCGCCAGGCACACCTTCTGCTGGTTGCCGCCCGAGAGCCGGCGCACCTGCTGGCGCGGTCCGGTGGTGCGGATGTCGAGGGCGCGGATCATCTCGCGGGCGTGGCGGCGAACCGCGCCGCCGTCGAGCAGGCGCAGGGCCGGGATCGGTCCGTGGTGGAGGAAGCGGTTCTGCGCCTCCATCGCGGTGATCACGATGTTGAGCTCGATGCTCTCGTCGGGCAGGATGCCGACCCCGCGGCGGTCCTCGGAGACGAACGCCAGCCCGGCCCGGATCGCGGCGCGCGGATCGTTGAGCGCGAACGCCTTGCCGTCCTTGAGCACCGTGCCGCGCGCCGGGTACAGGCCCATGAGCCCATTCGCGATCCCCACCTTGCCGTGGCCGGCGAGCCCGGCGAGCCCCAGCACCTCGCCGCGCTCGAGCGTCAGCGTGACGCCCCGCACCTCCTCGCCCGGCATGTCGACCTCGAGCTCGCGCACCTCGAGCCGCGGCGTCCCGCCAGCGCGCCGCGCGGCGTCGGCGTGGCGCACCGTGGCGGCCGGGCGTCCGACCATCAGCTCGGCGATGTGGGCCACGGTGGTGGCGCGCGGATCGAGCCGTCCCGCGACCTCGCCGTCGCGCAGCACCGTGATCTCGTCGGCGATCGCCAGCACCTCGTCGAGGCGGTGGGTGATGAACAGGATGCCGAGCCCGGCGGCGGCCAGCGAGCGCATGGTGTCGAGCAGGGTCGCGGCCTCGCTCTCGGTCAGCACCGCGGTGGGTTCGTCGAAGATCAGCAGGCGGGCGTTCTTCTTGTCGACCTCGCGCGCGATCTCGACGAACTGCATGTGGCCGACCGGGAGCCCGGCCATCGGCATCCACTCGTCGATCGAGAGCCCGACGCGGTCGAGGGCGGCGCGCGCGTCGTGGCGCATGGTCGCGATGTCGAGGGTCTCGAGCGTCGAGCCGGCGATCCGCGACAGCGGGTTCGCGCGCGTCGGCTCGCGGTTGAGCTTGATGTTCTCGGCCACCCGGAAGCCCGGGATCAGCATGAACTCCTGGTGGACCATGCCGAGCCCGGCCGCCATCGCGTCGGCGGGCGAGGCGAAGCGCGCCGCCTTCCCGTCGAGCACGATCTCGCCGCCGTAGCCGCCGGTCTCGTGGATCACCGGCATGCCGAACAGCACGTTCATCAGCGTGCTCTTGCCGGCGCCGTTCTCGCCCACCAGGGCGTGGACGGTGCCGGGGCGCACCGCGAGCGTCACGCCCTTGAGGACGCGGTTGCCCTCGTATTCCTTGGTGATGCCGCGCAGCTCGAGGACAGGGGCGGTCATGCGCGCGGCGGCGCGATGGCGGAGGCTAGGCCAGGCGCTCGAACACGTGTTAGTAGGTCACGTGATCGAGCACGACCAGCCACTGATTGCCCTTGGGGTCGTACTTGCGCATCCGGACCGGGCCACCGGCCTCCTTCTCGAGGTAGCGCTGCACCGTGGTCGAGTCGTGGTAGTCGGCCTTGTGGTCGACCGCGTCGACCAGCAGATCGGTGAAGGCGCGGATGCACACCATGTCGATCGGCTGCGACCAGGTGCCGAAGTGCCCGCTCATGCCGCGCTCGGCGATCAGCCGTTTGTTCTCGGCGTTGATGAACGTCATGTCGCCGGCCTTGTCGGGCGGGATCTTGATGCCCAGCGCTCCCGGATAGCCGGCGGTGGGCGCCGGCACGTCCTGCTCGACGAAGTAGCCGGCCTTGGCGGTGAGGATCGCCTTGATCATCGGCTCCTGCATGCCGTCGTTGGTGCTGTAGAACGCGGTCGCCGGGCCGAGCTTCGCGAGCTCCCGCGGAATGTCCTCGAGGATGAACTGCTGCGCCGCCGGCAGCCCGCCCTCGGCGGTGGGGTCGGGGGCGGTGACGAAGTAGAAATGCATGCCGCGCTTCTCGCATTCCTTCTTCATGATGTCGCGGCGCTGCGCCAGCAGCAGCTGCGACATGTGACGCGGGAACGAGTAGTGGACGAAGTTCCTGGCCCCCATCTGCTGGGCGGTGGCGATGATCGTGACCCCGCGCGCGATCTGGTCGGGCTGCGTGGCGAGATCGCACGCGGCGTTCACCACGTCCGGGTCCTCGTGCGGGCCGATGAAGCCGATCAGGATGTCGGGGCGCATCTCGCGGATCTTGCGCGCCGCGGTCACCGAGCCCGGGATCGCCTGGCCAACAATGATGACCTTGACCGCCGGATCGGCGGCCAGTCCGGTGAGCTGGGCGACCACGGTCTCGAGCTCGCTCGAGAAGTTGTCGGGGTAGGTGACGTGCTTGACGCGCCCGGGGTACTTACGCTCGACCTGCTCGCCGCCGCGGAAGTCCTCCTCGCCCTGCGAGACCGTGCCGGTCATGATGCCGATCTTGAAGGGCGCGCTTCCGGCGCCGCCGGCACCCGCGGCGTTCGATGACGACGAGGCGCTCTTGCCGCCGGAGCAGCCGGCGGCGAGCGCCGAGAGGGCGGCGACCAGCACGATCCACTTGCGCATGGGCGATCGACTCCTGTGAGCGGCCGTGCGCGCGGGACCGCGCGCGGGGCGTGACGATGGGTCAGCGGGGGCGCAGTCTATCACACGGCCGCGGCGGCGCGGCGCGCGCGGGCGCGTCCCAGCTCGAGGTTCGCGCCCAGGCGCTGGAGCGCGCCGATGCCGGCGTCGAACGCCGCCGCGGCTTCGGCGGGCGCCCCGCGGCGCGCCATGATCGCGCCGCGCAGCGTCTCGAGCACCGCGGCGTCCAGGTGGTGGTGTCCTTCGCGCGCCAGGGCCAGCGCTGCTTCGGACCGCGCCCAGGCGTCGTCGAAGCGCCCGGCGCCGACCAGCGCCTCGGCCTCGAGCGTGCCGAGGAAGATGCGGAGGGCGCGCACGTCGGTGCCCTCCATGATGGCGTGGAACTCGGCGCACTGCGCGAGCGCTTCGTCCCAGGCCTGGCGTCGCAGGGCGAGATAAGCACCCGCCCAGCGCGACTGCGCGCGCAGCAGCACGATCCCCATCGTCTCGGCCTCGTCGCGGACCCGGGCCACCAGGGCCGCCGCCTGCACGTGATTGCCACGGTCGGCCAGAGCCGGGGCCAGCACGACGATGAGGATGAAGTTCCCAAGCCGCGTCTCGCCGAACTTCTCGCACAGCTCGATGCACTCGCGCGCCGCGGCCTCGGCGGCGTCGAGATCGCCCCGCGCTCGCAGCGAGAACCCGGCCGGCATGTCGGACCAGGCCACCCGGTCCAGCGATCCGATCTTGAGCCCGATCTCGCGATCGCGCTGCGCGTAGACGAGGCTGTCGGACAGATCGCCACGGTTCGCGGCGTTCTCGGCCAGGAACTCGTTGCCGATCGCGATCGCGAGCGGCTCACGAGCGCGTTCGCCGAGCGCGATCGCCAGCCGCGCCCAGCGGTCGCTCTCGTCGTAGCGCGCCAGGTGCTGAAACGCGCCGGCGAGGTAGGTGTAGATGAACGTGAGCGTCTCGGGATTGCCCCCGGGCTCCGCGATCACACGGGCCTTCTCGAGCATCTCGGCCGCCTGAACGTGCTGGCCGCGGTGGTGGTGGTAGCGGGCCACCATGGCCATGGCGAGCGCCAGCTCGTCCGCCTGCTTCACCGGATCGAGCTCGACCAGCGCTTCGTTGAGCGCTTCGAGCCCGCGCGGGTCGCCGGTGCGCGCGTACAGCTCGCCGAGCGCCGCCTTGACCGCCGCGCGCTCGGCCGCGGAGGGCGCCAGGTCCCGCGCCCGCGCGAAGTGGAGCACCGCCTCGGTGATGGCCCCGCGCCGGCTGTGCACGCCCGCCATGCCGCGCTCGGCGGCAAACAGGTCGGCCGGGCGCTCCAGCGCCTCGGCGCACTCGCGCGCCCGCGCGTAGAGCTCCAGCGCCTCGTCGAGCGCGAACAGCTGCTCGGCCTGCCGGGCCGCCTCCATCCCGTAGCGGAACGCGCGCGCCAGATCGCCGCTCTGGTTGAAGTGGAACGCCAGTCGCTCGGCCTGGCGCTGGGCGCCCGGGCCCAGCGTCTCGAGCCCCTCGCCGATGCGCTGGTGGAGCCGGCGGCGCCGGATCGGATTCAGCTCCTCGAGCAGCACCTCGCGGATCTTGTCGTGGGTGAAGGCGAAGGTCTCGGCCGCGCGCGGCTGGAGCAGCTGGGCCCCGCAGGCCTCGTCGAGCGCGTCGAGCAGCGCGTCCTCGCCGGCCGCCGACGACGCGGCCAGCTCCCCGAAGGCGAACACCTTGCCGATCGCCGCCGCGGTGTGGAGCGCCTCGGCGCAGCCGGGGCTCAGACGGTCGAGCCGCCGCCCGATCGCCGCCTTGACGCTCTGCGGAATCGTCAGCTCGCGCACCTCCTTGCGATCCCAGCCGCTGCCGGCCCGGTAGATCTGGCCCTGCTCGATCAGCGACTTGACCACCTCCTCGATGAAGAACGGGTTGCCCTCGGTCTCGCCGTGGACCACCGCCGCGAACTCGGGCGACACGGTGTCCTGGCCGAACAGCGAGGCCAGCAGCGCCGCGGTCTCCTCGAGCTGGAAGCGCTCGAGCCGCACCCGCGTGATCAGCCGCTCGCGCTCCCACTCGACCAGCGCCGCCGCCAGCGGGTGCGCGCGGTCGAGCTCGACCTCGCGGTAGGTGGCGAGCACCAGCAGCCGCTCGCGCTCGAGGTTGCGCATCAGGTAGTGGAGCAGCGCGAGGCTCCCGGCGTCGGCCCAGTGGAGGTCGTCGATGAACAGCAGCAGCCCGTGGTCGCCGGCCAGGCCCTGCAGGAGGCGCGCGACGTGGTCGAACAGCCGCAGGCGCTCCTCGCTGGCGCCGAGGGGCGGCGAGGGCGCGATCGGGCCGAGGCGCGCCTCGAGCTCGGGCGCGAGCTTGACCAGCTCGGCGGCCATGGGCCCGGCGCGCGCACGCAGGGTCTCGGTGCTCTGCTCGTGCACCCAGCGCCGCAGCGCTTCGACGAACGGCAGGTAGGGCGAGGCGGCCTCGTACTCGTAGCAGCCGCCCTGGAGCACCGCGGCGCCGTTGAGGCGCGCGAACACCACCACCTCGTGCGCCAGCCGGGTCTTGCCCGCCCCGGGCTCGCCCGAGATCAGCGCGACGTGGCGGCGGCCCTGCTGGGCGAGGCGCCACAGCTCGCGCAGCTGGTGGAGCTCGGCGACGCGCCCCACCAGGCGCCCGCGCACCAGCTGCTCGAGCAGCGCGACCCGCGAGGTCTCTGGCGCCGCGGCGAGCGGCGCCGCGCCGTCGAGCGCGAGGCCCGCCAGCGCCTCGGCGGCGGCGCGCGCGCTGGGGAAGCGCTGCGCCGGATCCTTGGCCAGCAGGCGCAGGATGATGGCTTCGAGCGCCGGCGGCAGATCGGCGCGGAAGGCGCGCGGCGGCGTGACCGGGGCGTGGAGGTGCTGGGAGATCACGACCAGCGCGTCGTCGCCGGTGAACGGCAGCCGGCCGGTGACCAGCTCGTAGAGCACCACGCCCAGCGCGTAGAGATCGGAGCGGCCGTCGACCTCGCGCCCCAGCGCCTGCTCGGGGGCGAGGTAGGCGGCGGTGCCGACGATCGCGCCCTCGGTGGTGATGCGCGTGTGTCCGGTGACCGCGACCCCGAGGTCGGCGAGCTTGGCGACCGGGCCATCGGGACCGCGCGCCAGCAGGACGTTCTCGGGCTTGAGGTCGCGATGCACCACGTCGTGGGCGTGGGCGTGCTCCAGCGCCTCGCACAGCTGGCGGCCGATCGCCGCGACCTCGGCCAGCGACAGCGGGCCGGCGCCGCGCAGGCTGGCGCCCGCGACCAGCTCCATGACGATGAACGGCGCGCCCGCCTCCTCACCGGCGTCGTAGACGCTCACGATGTGCGGATGGTTGAGCGCCGCGGCGGCGCGCGCCTCGTGCTGGAGGCGCGCCCGCGACTCGTGGTCGAGGCCGGCGAACGGCAGCACCTTGATCGCCACCTCGCGATCGAGCTCGGTGTCGCGCGCGCGGTAGACCACGCCCATCGCGCCGCGACCCAGCACCGCCTCGATCTGATAGCGGTTTTTGAGCGCCGCGCCCGGCGCCAGCGCCGAGCCGGTCATGCGCGGGCCGCGGTTGGCGCGCGGCGCAAGCCCTCGAACAGGTCGGTCTCGCGGGCACGGCCGCCGTTCACGGTGCTGAACGCGCGGTAATAGGACTGCCAGCCCCACAGCGCTTCGTGCGAGGCGGGCGAGAGGTGGGCGAGGCGCTCGTAGTTCCCGATCTGGGACTCGTAGCACGACACCGCGCGCCACACCCGCTCCCAGTGCGCGCGCGTGTCGATCACGGTGGTGATCGCCCACTCCGGCCACGGTTGGCCCGCGCGCGTCACGCCGTCGACCGTCGAGGTCAGCGCCTTGAAGGCCTCCTGGTAGGCGGCGAGCGCCGGCTCCGGCCACGCGATGTAGTAGAGCTTGGCGACCGCGTGCGGCCGGAGGCCGCCCGGCGCGTGACCGGGATTGGCGGCCGCCACCATCGCCGCGGTGGTGAACTGCGAGATCGCGATGTGGTCGGGATGGCCGTAGGCGCCGTCGGGCGCGAAGGTCGCGACCACCTGCGGCCGCACCCGGCGCACCTGGGCGGCGATCTTCGCCACCGCCTCGCGCGGGTCGGCCTGATCGAGCGCGCCGTCGACGTAGTCGAGCAGCACGACTTCGCGCACGCCCAGGACACGCGCCGCGGCGCGCAGCTCGGCCTCGCGCAGCTGCCCGAGCCGCTCCGGGCCCG
>Ga0318514_10000038_pt1 | contig 22365 bp, 20 predicted proteins | sample GRESIP176b2f18_FD_203684 | JGI IMG/M metagenome (GOLD analysis project Ga0318514, IMG submission 203684) | Tropical soil microbial communities from Luquillo Experimental Forest, Puerto Rico - GRE.SIPMG.176b2f18 | ecosystem: Environmental > Terrestrial > Soil > Tropical forest > Bulk soil...
CTGATGCTGCAACTGGCGTTCGTCGGCGGCGCTCAGCGGCACGCCCTCCCGCTCGGCGAGCATGGCCAGGGCCGCCCGCTGCGCCGTCGTAAAGTCGGTATACCGGCCGGTGAGGCCGCCGACGAACGCCAGTTGCAGCATCAGCGCGAACCATTGCGGCCGCAGCGCCGCGCTGCCCAGCAGCGCCTCGAACGGCTCGTCCAGCGCCCGCAGGTCCAGCAACGTCTCGTTCACGTCGAAGGCGATCACGCTGGCCATCAGCTGCTCCTCACCGTGGACCCGGGCAGCACCAGGGCGGTCGCGATGGCGGCGATGCCCTCGCCGCGGCCGGTCAGGCCGAGCCCGTCGGTGGTCGTGCCGGACACGCTCACGCGGGCTCCGCCCAGCGCGTCGGACAGCGCCTGCTGCGCCTCGTCCCGGCGGGCCGCGATCCGGGGACGATTGCCGATGACCTGGACCGATACGTTTCCCACCACGAAGCCCGCGCCCGCCAGCAGCCGCGCGGTCTCACTCAGCAGTTCCGTGCTCCTGGCGCCTGCCCAGCGCGGCCGGGACGTGCCGAAGTGCGCGCCCAGGTCACCGAGCCCGGCCGCCGCGAGGAGGGCGTCGCAGATCGCATGGGCCGCGACGTCCCCGTCGGAATGGCCGGCCAGCCCGGGCTCGCCCGGCCAGAGAAGCCCCGCCAGATACAGCGGCCTGCCGTCACCAAATGGGTGGACGTCGGTTCCCACGCCAACCTGAGGAAATACGCCCGGCCCGGCCATCAGGGAACGCGCGAGCCACTGGCGAAACCGCGCTTATCCCGCCGGGATTGGACGTGCACTGGACACTCTCCGGCTCGGCGGCGGGCGAAGGTCAGGACGCGAGAATCTCGTCGAGCAGAGCCTCGGCCTTGTCCTCGTTGGTCTTCTCGGCCAGGGCAAGTTCGCTGACCAGTATCTGCCGCGCCTTGGCGAGCATGCGCTTCTCTCCCGCGGAAAGGCCACGCTCCCGGTCCCTGCGCCACAGGTCCCTGACCACCTCGGCGACCTTGTTCACGTCACCCGAGGCGAGCTTCTCCAGGTTGGCCTTGTACCGCCGGGACCAGTTGGTCGGCTCCTCGGTGTACGGGGCGCGCAGCACCTCGAAGACCCGCTCCAGCCCTTCCTGCCCGACCACGTCCCTGACGCCTACAAGCTCGGCATTATCCGCAGGGACACGCACAGTCAGGTCACCCTTGTCGACCTTGAGCACGAGGTAGGTCCTATCCTCGCCCTTGATCGTGCGGGTCTCGATCTCCTCGATCCGAGCAGCCCCATGATGGGGGTAGACGACTGTGTCGCCGACCTTGAAAGACATGTGGACATACCCCTTCCGCTGAACCTATGTTACCACGCCGGACAGGGTCGATTAGCCCTCCGGGACAGCAAACACGCAGGTCAATGGCGCAATTAACGACCTACAAATTGCGAACTGCGCGGCGGCGCCGCCTCGGGCTCCGGGCGGCGCGCCCCCGGCCAGGCGGGCTGCGGCGTCTCGCGCCGGCCCTCCGGGGCGGCCGGCGGCGGGTGGCGGCCGCCTCAGCCTGACCCGCCTGGCGGCCCGGTCTGACCCGGCTGGCGGCCCGGGTGTGACCCCCCTGGCCACCCGCGTGACCTGGCCGGTTGGGCCCCCGCATGACCTTCCCATCCGGCCCCGCGCGACCTGGCTGGCCACCCCGGGTGACCTGGCCGTCGACCCCGCGTGACCGGGACCGGCCGTGGCCCGGCGCGGCCGCCGGCAAATGTTTGCAGGACCGGCCGCCAGGCGGTTACAGCGGCCGGCCGGGGGCTCATACTGAGAGAAAGCGCCACTCATGCCGGAGGGTACGGTTGAACCCTGGCAGCGACCCGGACCGGGACGACTTCGGCCTCCCGCCCGTCGACGTCGTGATCCCCGATGACGCGCGGGAACTCGATCGCGACGTGCAGGCGTACCTGCGGGAGCTGCGCGCGCTGCGGCGGCGCGAGCGCGTCAGCCGGCTGCGCGGCCCGCTGGCCCGGGACGGGATGGTGCTGCCGCTGCTGGCCGGCTGCCTCATCCTGGCCCTGGTCACCAGCACATTGCTCATCATGTTCGCGGCTGACCAGACCGGCATGCCGGAGCTGCCGGGTCACACGGGCTCGCGATCCGCGGCACCGAGGCACCCGACCAGCCAGCCCGCCGCGGGGAAGCTCGGCGGCCCGCTGCCGTCCGGGCAGATCGTGGTCGCGGGCAAGAGCCTTCCGCTGCACGAGGTCACCGCATCCATGGCCGCCGTGCTGGCCCTGGTCCCCGCGGACTGCGGGTGCGTGGCCACGCTGCGGCAGCTCGGCGCCCGGGCCGGCCAGGCGCATGTGGCCGTGTACCTGGTAGGGACCACGGACGTCATGCAGCAGGTCTTCCAGCTGGCCACCCAGGCCGGACAGAGCTCCGCCCGGGTCGCTGAAGACGCCGGCGACGTCCTCGGCACGACCTACAGACATTCCGGAGTAACCGCGATCCTGGTGCGCTCGGACGGCATCGTGGTCTCCGTCGTGAGCAGCCTGGCCCAGCCGGCCAAGCTGAAGCAGGCCGAAGCCGGCCTGCAGCGGATCGGCTCGGCCAAGCTCGCCCGGCGCTGACCGCCAGGCCCGGCGCTGACCGCCAGGCTTAACTGACCCCTGGCTGGCAGGCCGCCCGCAGACCCGGGCCGGCGACGGCTCCGACCAACGCGGCGGCTACGCTTTGCGACGTCCGGTGCCTGGATCGACGAAGACGAGGAGCCCGCCGTGATCCGGAGCAGCCTCAGGATCGCCAGGCCGCGCCGCCTGGTCGTCCTGGCGATCGCCGCGCTGATCCCCGCGCTCGCCGGGTGCGAGGCCGGGTACAACGCCCCGACCCAGCAGTGGCACCAGCCGACGGACGGTACCGCGGCCGTGCACAACAACATCTCGATCGCGAACGCCTTCGTACTGGGCGCGCCGCTCGGCTATGTGATCCCGGTCGGCGACTCGGCGGGCGTGTTTCTCGCCCTGACCAACCAGGGTTCTTCGGACGCGCTGGTGAGCGTCACCGCGCCGGGCACGGCCCGGTCGGTCACGCTGCCGGGCGGCTCCGTCCCGCTCGGCAGCCAGCAGTCCGTCCGGCTGACCGGCCCGGCGCCCGAGGTCGTCCTGCAGGGCCTGACCCGGCCGCTGACCGGCGGCTCGACCGTCCGGCTGGTGATGATCTTCCAGAACGCCGGAGCGTTCACCCTGGTGCTCCCGGTGATGCCGCAGGCGCAGTACTACTCGACGTTCTCGCCACCGGCCGCCCCGGTTCCCAGCCCCGCGCTGAGCAGGCCCGCCGGGGCCGGCGCGACGCCGAGCGCCAGCCCGTCGTCGTAGCCTGCCGGCCGCCGGCCCGCCGCCGCGGCGGGCCTCAGCCCGAGGGCTCGAACTTGTACCCGAGCCCGCGCACGGTGAGGATGTGCGCCGGGTTCGCCGGGTCGGCCTCGACCTTGGCCCGCAGCCGCTTGACGTGGACATCGAGGGTCTTGGTGTCCCCGACATAGTCGGCGCCCCAGACGCGGTCGATGAGCTGCATCCGGGTTAGCACCCGCCCGGCGTTGCGCAGCAGGACCTCGAGAAGCTCGAACTCCTTGAGCGGCAGCTGGACCTGCTCGCCGCGGACCGTGACCACGTGGCGGTCGACGTCCATCCGCACCGGGCCCGACTCCATGATCGACGAAGTCGGCTCGTCCGAGTCACCCCGGCGCCGGAGCACGGCGCGCATCCGGGCGACGAGCTCCCGGGACGAGAACGGCTTGGTGACGTAGTCGTCCGCGCCCAGCTCGAGGCCGACGACCTTGTCGATCTCGCTGTCCTTGGCGGTCAGCATGATCACCGGGACGTTGGAGCGCTCTCGCAGCGTCCGGCATACCTCGCTGCCCGGCAGCCCGGGCAGCATGAGGTCCAGGAGCACCAGGTCGGCCCCGCTGCGGTCAAACGTCTCGAGCGCATCGGGGCCCGTCGGGCAGACCGCGACCTCGAAGCCCTCCTTGCGGAGCATGTATGAGATCGCGTCGCTGAACGAGTCCTCGTCCTCGACCACCAGTACTCGCGTCACTTCACTTTCCTCCTGGCGGATCGCGCCATCGCCGGTACGGTGCCGCCCCTGACCCTGACGGCATCGGAGCGCAGCGGAAGCCTGAGGGTAAAGGTGGACCCGGCTCCCTCCGTGCTGACCACGGTCACCTTTCCCCCATGGGCCGCGGTGACATGCTTGACGATGGCCAGGCCCAGGCCAGTGCCGCCGGTCGCTCGCGACCGCGCGGGGTCTACGCGGTAGAACCGCTCGAAAATGCGCTCCAGGTCCCGCTCGGGTATCCCGATGCCCTGGTCGGCCACGCTGATCTCGACCGCATTCCCGCGCGCCAGCTTGACCGACACCTCCACCCGGGTCTTATCCGGGCTGTAGGCGACGGCGTTCTCCAGCAGGTTGCGCAGCGCGGTGATCAGCAGGTCCTCGTCGCCGAGGACGGACAGGCCGTGCCCGCCGGTGGCCACGAGCTCGATGCCGCGCGCGCTGGCCCTCATCCGGCACCGGTCCAGGGCCTCGGCCACCACGTCATCGAGCTTGACCGGGACCGGGTCCGGTACCGGCTCGGCGGCCTGGATCCGGGACAGCGTGATCATGTCCTGCACCAGGTTGGTGAGCCGGGCCGCCTCCTGCCGCATGCGGCCGGCGAACCGGCGCACGGCCTCGGGGTCGTCGGCCGCGTCCTCGACCGTCTCGGCCAGCAGCGCGAGCGCGCCGACCGGGGTCTTGAGCTCGTGGCTGGTGTTGGCCACGAAGTCCCTCCGGACCTCTTCCACCCGGCGGCTCTCGGTCTGGTCCTCGATCAGCAGCAGCACCAGGCCCCCGCCGCCGACGGCCGCGCCGAGGGGCGCGACCCGGACCGCCAGGCTGGTCGTCCGCCCGTTGGCGCCCCTGGTCGACACCTCCAGGTCGCCCTCGCGGATCTCGCTGTCCCGGCGGACCTGGCGGGCCAGGGCGAGCAGTTCCTGCACCACCAGCTCGTCCCCGCGGACCAGCCCGTAGGCCCGGGCCGCGACACTGGCCTGCAGCACCCGGTCCTCGCTGTCGAGGACCACGGCGGAGGAGGACAGGACCGACAGAACAGAGGCAACTCCGGGCGGCAGCTGGGCAGGCTCCGTCCGCACGGCTGGGTCAGTGTGGGTTTCCAACGGCACCCGGATTTTCATGCGGCAGCGAGGTCTGCTGCGGGGCCGTCAGACACCACCCAGGGCCCGACGCACTTACGTGTCCGTTGGTCACGCGGCACACGCGTCCAGGCTACACTCACCCCCACACCCACGCTTTGATGGTAGGCCGCGGTCGGCTAGCGCGCACCCGACCGTGGTGTTTAACGTGGCTGTATTCGTGAGATGTTCACTTGCCCGATAACCGCCGGCCACGCCGGGCCCGTGGCGGAGACATCGCTGCGGGAACGCGCCTGATCGGCGCGGGCGGTGCCCTCTGCGCCCGGGGCGTGCTCGTGGCTGTGCTGCGCCTGTGCCTCCCCTTGCCCCCGCTAACCCTCGCCGCCGGTGGGCGGGGAAGCCTCGCCCGCCGCGAGGAGCTCGTAGGCGGGATTGATCATCACCGGGCGACCGTGCCGGATCCCGACCACGCCGCGGAGGCGGACCCGCGACCCGCAGATCACCCCCGGGATGTGGGAGCGGCCGTAGAACAGGGCGGTCAGGTCCCCCGTAGCGTCGAAGATCTCAATGGCGAGGACCGAGTTGCGCTCGACCGGCCGAATCTCGACCGCGCGGACCCTGCCCTCCGCGGTGGCCCGGCCTGGCTTGGTCAGCGAGCTGATTGGGCGCACCCCCGCCGGGGAAGCGGGCCGGTCATGAGTGTCCAGGTCATGGTCAGTGCGGCTCCCTCCGTCGGGACCTCCGCCCTGGCCGTCAGGCTGAGGCGCACGGCGCCTGCGCAGCGGATTCCGCGGCGGCGAAGGGGGCGAGGCGGCCAGCACCGCTGCGATCTGCCCGTCGGACGCGCCGGCCGCGGTCCGCCCGTCCGGTGGCCGGGCGTCGGCGCCGGCCGCTCCATCTGGTCTCTCGGCACCGGGCGCCTGGCCAGCCAGCTGACGTTCGCGCTCGACCTGGCGCTCGTGCAGGACTTGGAGCCGGCGGCGCACGTCGAACGGGACGATCGTGGCCGCCGCGTGCGGAATCTGGCTCACCGCGGCGGCGATCTTGTCCGCGGTGTGGTCATGCAGGAGCCTGCCGAGCAGCGGGGAGTAGGTGCGCCGGGGCAGGACGGCGGTCACGTGCGTGCCGGGCACCGCCGCTTCCCGGCTGACCAGTTCGGCCGCAGCCTTGATCAGGCGGCGGTCCGGGGTGTCGATGAAGTCGATGACGATATCCCGCTCGCCCCGCATCCATTCCTCCCGCAGCTGGTTGGCCTGGTCGGTGTCGATGACGAAGTGCACCGCGTGCAGCGTCGTCGGCCGCAGACTGCGCGCGTACCGCACTGCCGCCATCGTGGCCAGGTCGAAGCTGTCCACCAGCAGATACACGGTGCGTCGCGAGTAGTTTGGCTGTTCCGGCGGCTTGGGGCGGCTTTCTACCCGCTCGAGGACCTCGGCCTCCATCGTGTACTCGCGGTTAAGCCGGATGAACGCGAACCACAAGATCGGGAACAGGACCACCACCAGCCAAGCGCCCTCGGTGAACTTCACCACCGCGAAGACCGCGACCACGACCCCGCTCAGGGCGCCGGCTGCGATGTTGATCGCCCGCTTGTACCGCCAGCCGTGCTCCCTGACCCGCTTGTGATATCTGGCCATCCCGAAACCGGCCATGGTAAAGGCAGTGAATACACCGATGGCGTACAGCGGGACCAGGCTGTTGACCTTCGGGCCCCTGATGATGATCAGGGCTATCGAAGCGATGGTCAGCCCGATGATCGCATTCGAGAACACCAGCCGGTGCCCGCGCTTGAGCAGCCAGCGGGGCAAGAACGCATCCCCGGCCACGTAGCTGGCCAGGAACGGGAACCCGTTGAAGCTAGTGTTGCCGCCGGTGAACAGGATCAGCGCGGTGACCGCCTGCACCAGCAGGAACAAACTGTGGCCCAGGAACGAGCTGCCAAAGACGGCCTGGGCCTCCTGGGCCAGCACGGTGGGGTAGCCGCTCTCCCTCGGGGTCGCCAGGGTCACGTGGGCGAGCCAGGAGATCCCCGCCACCAGGAAGCCAAGGATGGCACCCTCGGCGACCAGCACCTGGCGGGCGTTGACTCCCTCCGGGGGGCGGAAGGCACCCACCGCGTCGGAGACCGCCTCGATACCGGTCAGCGAGGCACCGCCGTTCGCGAACGCCCGCAGCAGCGTCAAGATCATCGCGAAGCTGATGATGCCCGCCGTCCCGGCCCCGATCGGGTAGGTGCCGGGCAGCGCGTGCGGGTGATACGGCTGCAGATTGCCCAGGACCTCGCGGATCAGGCCGACCACGATCATCAGAATGACCGCGCCGGAGAACAGGTAGGTGGGCACCGCGAAGATCCGCCCGGCTTCCTTGATCCCGCGCAGGTTGCCGTAGCACATGAGCAAGATCACGCCAATAATGATCGGCTCGGTGAACGGCCCAAGCGCCGGGAACGCCGAGACGACCGCGGCGGTGCCCGCGGTGATCTGGACAGCCACCGTGACCACGTAGTCGATGAGCAAGGCCACGGCGGCGAGTTGCGCGACCCGGGGCCCGAAGTTCTCCCTCGCCACCACGTAGGAGCCGCCGGGCCGGATGTAAACCATCACCACCTCGCGGTAGGACAGCACCACCAGCACCATCACCACGAGAATGACCAGCGTTATCGGCAGGATGATATTGAAGGCCGCGAGCCCGACCACCGGCAGCAGCGCGATCAGAATCTCCTCCGGGCCGTAGGCGGAGGAGGAGATGCCGTCCGGGGACAGCACACCCAGCGCAAGGGGTTTCGAAAGACGCTGATGACGCAGATCCTCGTTGACCATGGGCGGCCCGAGCAGGCGGCGTTTTACCGAGTACCAGAAACTCTCTTGTTCCAGCTCGCCGCTTCCGTCCAGAAGGCCGGCTGCATTACGTATGGCCACGTCCGCGCGTCCTGTCGGTCGAAGTTCTTAGCGGCGCAGGTGATGGCCGCTCCGAAGGGCCAGATCGCCTGTAGGACTCCTATGGCCTTGATCAGAGACGTACATGCTCCACGATCGCCTGTCGCCACGAACCTTCACCCATCAGCCCACCTAACCAAGGAGCCTATCCACAAGGATGCGCACGACCTGCACGCGTTGACCATCACCGCGGGCTCTCGGTGCTGTGCGCCTGGTGGTCGTGAACCAGCGGCGCTCACGGAAAACCGGATCTACACCGCGGGATCCGCCCGCTGTCAGCAAGGCGTCAAGATTCACGACCTGGGCGTTAAGGATGCATCAAGATCATCCGATTTTGCCCGGATCGGGGGTCGACTGGCAGTGAGATGACACTCCGCCAGAACCGACGCGGGCTCGCGGCACCGTTCGCGCTGCCACTGGGTTTCGCGCTGCTGCTCGCCGTGGGCACGGTCGCGGCCGCGCTGGGCGGCAGGCTGTCGGCCAGCGGCGTGCTGATTGCCTGCGCGGTCGTGACCGGCGCCGTGTCCTTCGTGGCCGAGCCGATTTCGGCCCTGCCGCTGGCCCTGATCGGCTGGCTCACCGCCATCGGGTTCTCCCGCCCGCCGTACGCGCAGTTGCGGCCGGCCGGGCCGCTGTCCGAGCATGCCGCGATCGCGATCGCCGCGAGCGCTCTGGCCGGAGCCGGTCTGGGCTGGCTGTACCGCCAGCGTGCGGGACGGTTCACACTAGTAGGCATGGGTGCCCCCACCGAGGCCGGGCCGAGCGATCCGGCCTGGGCTGCAGGCCACGGCCATGCCGAACGGCCAGCGGCCGGGCTGCTCACGGCGCCGCCGGGGAAGCCCGGGAAAAGGGCTAGCCTGGCCCGGGCGATCGACGCTCGTCGGCAGCTGTGCGGGGCGGCGCTCGCGCTGGCCGCGCTCCCGCTGCTGACCCTGGCGCTGGTGGCGGCCAGGCCGAGCCTGGATCCGGCCGATGACCTGCTGATCTACCTGGTCGTGGTGGTGGCCACCGCGGTCGTGGGCGGATTCTGGCCGGCCGTGCTGGCCGCCGTGGCGTCCAGCCTGCTGGTGAACTGGTACTTCACCCCGCCGCTGCACACCTTCACGATTGGAGAGCCAAAGAACCTGCTGGCCCTCCTGCTGTTCGTGACCGTCGCGGTCGCGGTGAGCAGCGTCGTCCACCTGGCCGCGCGCCGGGCGCTGCAAGCGGCGCGCAGCCGGGAGGAGGCCGCCTCCCTGCTCACCCTGGCCCAGACCGTGCTGGGCGGCGCCGACACGCCGTCCGCGGTCCTCGACCACCTGACCAGCACCCTCGGCGGCCGGGCCGAGCTGCAAGAGCGGGTGGCGAACCGGTGGGTGCCGGTCGCGGCGAGCGGCATCCCCGGCGCCATAGACGGCGCCACCCGGATCAACATCCGCGAGGATCTGGCCCTGCTTGTCGCGGAGCATTCGGAGACGGCCACCCCCGGGCTGCTGGTGGGGTTCGCCGCCCAGGCCGCCGCGGCGCTGGACCGGGAACGGTTGCGCACTCAGGCCGCTCAGGCCGAGGCGCTGGCCGAGGGCAACCGGATGCGCACCGCGTTGCTGGCCGCGGTCAGCCATGACCTGCGCACCCCGCTGGCCTCGATCAAGGCCAGCGCCAGCAGCCTGCGCCAGACCGACGTGCAGTGGACCGAGGCGGATCAGGCGGCCCTGCTGGCCACGGTCGAGCACAACGCGGACCGCCTGGACGCGCTCATCGGCAACCTGCTCGACATGAGCCGCCTGCACACCGGCTCGCTGGAGCCGTTCCTGCGGCCGACCGCGATCGACGAGGTGGCGCCGGTCGCGCTGCGCGGCCTGGATGCGCCGGCGCAACTGCAGATGGCGGTGCCCGACGGCCTCCCGCTGGTGCGGGTGGACCCCGCGCTGCTCGAGCGCGTGCTGGCCAACCTGTTCTCCAACGCGCTGCGGCACTCGCCGCCGTCGCGGCCGCCGGTGCTGCGGGCCCGGGAGCTCGATGACACGGTGCTGCTCGAGGTGATCGACCACGGGCCCGGCGTCCCGGACGCGATGAAGGAACGTATCTTCGAGCCGTTCCAGCGGCTCGACGATCACCACGGCGGGGTCGGCCTGGGCCTCGCCGTGGCCAAGGGGTTCGCCGAGGGCATGGGCGGAACGATCGCCGCGGCCGACACGCCGGGCGGAGGCCTGACCATCAGGGTGACGCTTCCGGTGGCGAGCAGCGGGGCCAGGACCACGGCAGGGGCCGAGCAGTGACCCGAGTCCTCGTGGTGGATGACGAGCCGTCCATCGTCCGGGCGCTCCGGATTAACCTGGCCGCACGCAAGTACGAGGTCAGCACGGCGACCGATGGCGCCTCGGGGCTGGCCGCGGTGGCCCGGGACCGGCCGGACGTGATGATCCTCGACCTCGGCCTGCCCGACATGGACGGGACCGAGGTGATCCGCGGCGTACGGGGCTGGACCTCGACCCCGATCATCGTGCTGTCGGTCTGGGGTCAGGAGAGCCAGAAGGTCGCCGCGCTGGACGCGGGCGCCGATGACTATGTCACCAAGCCGTTCGGCATGGACGAACTGCTGGCCCGGCTGCGGGCCGCGGTGCGCCGTGCCTCGCCCGCCCCGGATGAGCCGGTGGTGACCACCGAGCACTTCACCGTAGACCTCGCGGCCAAGCGGGTGATCAGGAACGGCGCCGGCGATGTCAGCCTAACCCCCACCGAGTGGCAGCTGCTCGAGGTGCTGGTGCGCAACTGCGGTCGGCTGGTGACCCAGCGGCAGCTGCTGCACGAAGTCTGGGGCCCGGCCTACGAGACGGAGCACAACTACCTGCGCGTGTACATGGCGCAGCTGCGCCGCAAGCTGGAGCCCGAGCCGTCCCGGCCGCGCTATCTGCTCACCGACCCGGGCATGGGCTACCGCTTCGACAGCTGACCAGCGGCGCGCCTCACCGGCCCTGGTTCTTGACCGCGGCCGCGCCCGCGGCCGCGGCCTCCGGGTCGAGGTAGCGCCCGCCGCGGGTCTCGGGCCGGAACGCGGCGTCCATCTCGTAGACCAGCGGCATCCCGGTCGGGATGTCCAGCCCGGCGATCTCCGCGTCCCCGATGTCGTCCAGGTGCTTGACCAGGGCGCGGATCGAGTTGCCGTGCGCGACGACCAGGACGGTCCGGCCGGCCGCCAGGTCCGGGACGAGCGCGTCATACCAGTAGGGCAGCAGCCGCCCGACGACGTCCTTCAGGCACTCAGACCGCGGCCGCAGGTCGGCCGGCAACAGCGCGTACCGGGGATCGGCGGCCTGCGAGTACGGGTCGTCGTCGTCGATGGGCGGCGGGGGCACGTCGTAGGAGCGGCGCCACAGCATGAACTGCTCGTCGCCGTACTGTTCCCGGGTCTGGGCCTTGCTCTTGCCCTGCAGGGCACCGTAATGGCGCTCGTTCAGCCGCCAGGAGCGCCGGACCGGCAGCCAGAGCAGGTCCGCCGCCTCCAGCGAGAGGTGGGCGGTCTGGATGGCCCGGGTCAGCACCGAGGTGTGCACCACGTCGGGGCGCAGGCCCGCCTCGTCGAGCAGCCTGCCGCTGTTGACCGCCTCGTCGACGCCCTTCGGTGACAGGCCGACGTCGACCCAGCCGGTGAACAGCCCTTCGGAGTTCCAGACGCTCTCGCCGTGCCGGATCAGCACCAGTGTCGCCATGCCGCCGAGCCTAACGGGTAGCCGGCCGGCCCGCCGGGCCGCGCCGGGCCGGCGGGAACAGGATGCTGGGGCCTGGGGTTGATCAGTCGGAGGTGCAAGCCCGTGCGGCAACCCTATCCTCGGCGAATCGCGACTGTCAGCGTCCATACATCACCGCTCGAGCAGCCCGGAACCGGTGACGCGGGCGGCCTGAACGTCTACGTCGTCGAGGTGGCCAAGCGCCTCGCGGAGCGTGGCGTGGAGGTGGACATCTTCACCCGCGCGGTCTCTCGTGAGGTGCCGCCGGTGGCCGAGTTCGCTCCCGGAGTGCTGGTGCGGCACCTCCCCGCCGGGCCGTTCGAGGACCTGGACAAGGCCGACCTGCCCGGCCAGCTCTGCCATTTCACGTTCGAGATGCTGCGTGCCGAGGCCGCGTACGCACCCGGCCGGTATGACATCGTGCACGGGCACTACTGGCTGTCCGGCCAGGTCAGCGCCGTGGCCAAGGAGCGCTGGGGCGTGCCGTTCGTGCAGTCGATGCATACCCTGGGGCGGGTCAAGAACGCCGCGCTGGCCGCCGGGGACGCCGCCGAGCCGACGGTACGGCTCCGCGGCGAGGCCGAGGTCGTGGCGGCCGCCGACCGCCTGGTGGCCAACACCGACCACGAGGCGCAGCAGCTGATCGGGCTCTACGACGCCGAGCCTTCGCGGGTGCGGACCATCAACCCGGGCGTCGACCTGGCGGTGTTCAAGCCCGGGTCCCGGCAGGCGGCCCGGCAGCGGCTGGGCCTGCCCGCCGACGCGGTGCTGCTGGTCTTCGCCGGCCGCATGCAGCCGCTCAAGGCGCCCCATGTGGTGCTGCGCGCGGCGGCCCAGATGCTCCGGGACGACCCCGGCCTGGCCGCCAGGCTCAGGGTCGCCTTCGTCGGCGGGCCGAGCGGAACCGGGCGCGCGGACCCGGACGGGCTGGCCGAGCTGGCCGCGGCGCTCGGGATCTCCGGCATCGTCCGGCTCGAGCCGCCCTGCCCTCAGCCGGAGCTGGCCGAGTGGTACCGCGCGGCGACGGTCGTCATGGTGCCGTCCTGCTCGGAGTCATTCGGCCTGGTGGCCGTGGAGGCCCAGGCCTGCGGCACGCCGGTGGTGGCCGCATCGGTCGGCGGGCTGCGCACGGCGGTTGCCGACGGGCTGTCCGGCGTGCTGGTGGATTCCCGTGACCCGGCCCGCTACGCGCGGGTGATCGCCGGCCTGATCGCGCAGCCGGCCACCCTGGCCCGGCTCGCCCGGGGGGCCCGCGAGCACGCGTCCCGGTTCGGCTGGAGCACGACCGTGGACCGGCTGCTGAGCCTGTACGCGGGGGCCATGGCCGAGGTGACCCAGGCGGTGGATGCGTGACCGAGGTCTCGGCCACTTCCATCGAGGCGGCCCTGGCGGAACTGGGCCTGCCGTACGAATCGCCGCGGCCCGGTGCCTACCTGGTGCGGCTGGAGGGCCAGCACAAGCTGGCCACCATGACCTGGCTCATCGTCGAGGCGCACAGCCTGCACGTGGAGGCGTTCTTCTGCCGGCAGCCGGACGAGAACCACGCGGCGTTCTACCGGTTCCTGCTAGAGCGCAGCGGCCGCATGTACGGTGTGCACTTCGCGCTGGACCCGGTCGGCGACGTCTACCTGGTCGGGCGGCTGCCGCTGGCCTCGGTCGCCGCCGACGAGATCGACCGGCTGCTCGGCTGCGTGCTCAGCTACTCGGACGAGAACTTCGATCAGGCGCTCAGGCTCGGCTTCGCGTCCTCGATCCGCCGGGAGTGGGCGTGGCGGGTCAAGCGCGGCGAGAGCCTGGCCAACCTGCAGGCCTTCGCCAGCCTGGCCGACCCGCCGGGCGAGGCGGGCGGCGGCTGATGAGGGGTAACCCGCGCCGGCCCGGAATCTGGCCGGCTGCGCCGCGTATCAGGCGGGGAGGCGGGTCCCTCAGAACTAGGTAGCTGGCCGACCTGGCCTGCGCTGAAGCCTGGCTGAGTTGCGCGCACGGGGGCGATGATGACGACTACCTGGCTCCCCGGCGGAGCAACCATCCGCACCGTTGGCCAAGGCACCGCGCGCCGGCTCCGGCTCGCCGCGGCGCTGCTGGCGGCCCTGGTGCTGGCCGTCTCGATCACGGCATGTGACCCGCCGGTCGGCAGTTACCCGGTCCAGGCCGCCTACACGCCGCCCGGGCCATACGCCACGACGACCGGCATCGTCAAGGACGCCTCGGGCCAGGTGATCTACGACCTGTTCTACCCGAGCAACTACGCGGCGCTGGGGTTCAAGAGCCCGATCGTCACGTGGGGCAACGGGACGCTCGGCTCGCCCGCCAAGGTCTCGACCTTCCTGAGTCACCTGGCTTCCTACGGATTCACCGTCATCGCCTCTACCTCAGGCTGGACCGGCAGCGGCCAGCAGATCGACGCCGCCGCCCACTACCTGGCCGCGCAGAACAACGTCACGTCGAGCGTCTTCCACGGCCGGCTGGACGTGCACGAGGTCGCCGCGGTGGGCGCGTCCCAGGGCGCCGGCGGCGCGGTCCGCGCGGCCACGAACGACCCGGCCCTGATCACGACCGTGCTGACGTTCTCGCTGCCGAACGCGATCTGGGCGGCGCCCAATCCCGGCTGCCCCACCAGGGCCGACTGCCTGGCCGACCCCGCCGCGCTGACCCAGCCCGTCTTCTTCATCTCCACTTACGGGCTCTTCGACGCCGTTATCGCGAGCCCGGCCACCGAAAGGGCCTTCTACAACAGCACGACCGGGCACGCGGCGCTTGGCATCATCCGTTATTCCGACGGCAAGCGGGCCGACCATACCTCGATAGAGAACACCGCGTACGGCGGGAACCCCGGCGGGGAACTCGGCTACGCCACCGCCTGGCTCGAGTATCAGCTGCGCGGGGACGCGACCGCCGCCGGTGCGTTCACCGGAGCGCACCCGGAACTGCTGTCGAACACCAACTGGCCCGGTAGCGCCGTCAAATGATCCTGGCCCGGCCGCGGTCCTAGCCGGGCGGCGGCGACACCGAGCCGGGCGGGGGGATGGTCCCGGGGCCGGTAACGTTGCAGGCCAGCGCGGCCGGGTCGGTGTCGAGCAGCGGCTGAGCCAGCGGCGGCGGGCGCAGGAACGCCGGGAAGCGCAGGTCGATCATGTCGAGCAGGTTCCCGGCGTTGGCGTCCCGGTAGGTCATCGCGGGCAGGTTCCACTTCGCCTCGACCAGCGCGCAGATGCTGGTGTGGTCGTAGACCCGGTGCGAGACGTAGTGCGGCCGGGCCCACGGCGAGACGACCGCCATCGGCACCCGGAACCCGTACTGGGCGAAGCCGTTATAGGCCGACTGGCCGGCCGGCACGTCCGGCGGGATGTCGTCGGGCGGGATGGCCGGCGGCGGGGGCACGTGGTCGAAGTAGCCGCCGTGCTCGTCGTAGGTCCAGATCAGCAGGGTGCGGTGCCACGCCGGTCCGCTCATGACCGCGTTGATGACCGACGCGGCGAACGCCTCGCCGGCCGCGATGTTCTGCGGGTTCTCCTCCGACTGGACGCCGTAGTCGGGCTCGACCAGGCAGAAGCCGGGCAGCGTGCCCGCCGCCGCGTCGGTGAAGAACTGACCGATGTTGATGACCTTCGTGCCCTGGTTCTTGAGGAACAGCTCCGGATAGAGCTCGACGGTGGGCAGCGTGGTGTAGTAGTCCCGCCAGCTGATGTCGGCGCCGTCCAGCTTGTCGAAGATCGTCCCGCCCGCCGGGTAGTCGGTGAGCGCGGGCAGCGTGTCGTTCACCTGGCCGATCGAGGTGGCGGAGATCAGGTAGCGCCGGTTGGGGAAGGTCTGGCCGAGCACCGAGCAGAAGTAGCGGTCGGCGATCGGGAACACCGAGGCCAGCGAGTAGTAGAACGGCTGGTCGGCCTGCTCCCAGTAGCCCATCGCGACCGGCCCGCTGCCGGACTCGACGAAGCCGTCGCCCAGTCCGCCGTCGAACTGGGTGTGGCTGGCCAGCCAGTCCTGGGCCGGGTGGCCGTCGAGCTGGCAGGTGGTGGGCATGCGGAAGGCGTGCTGGATGTCGCCGTTGGCGTACGGGTTGGTGGCGAGCGGCAGGCCGTCGCGGCCGAGCCGGAACCCGTCGGCGCCGCGGCGGCGCAGTATGCCGAGCTTGTTGTCGTAGGAGTGGTTCTCCATCATCAGCACGACGATGTGCTGGATCCTCGGGATGGTGTCGGTGCCCGCGGGCAGCTGCGGGTAGGGCAGCGATCCGGGCTGGCGGAGCCTGGGGCGGTGCCCGGTGCTGCCCGTCGAGCTCCACGCGCCGGTCCCGGCGACGGCGCCGGCCGCCAGGCCGGCTTTCAGCAGCCCGCGCCTGCTCGGCCCGCCGGGCCGCCCGTCCCGGTCACCGCTCATGACAACCTCCCGTCTCAGCCGGCTGATCGGGCCGAGTCTGTCCGATCGGCGTGACCGGCAGGAGATTTCACGATAACCAGCAAAGGACGCGTGTATGTCCAGAAATTGACAAGCGCCCGATACGACACGCTAAGGTCCCGGGGCGGTCACGGCCGGGCCCACGGCAAGGTACAAAAGAACGTAAGGGCATCGGCCGCTTTCGGTGAACCTGGACCGAACCTGCAGCCGTTCCCAGGATACGTTCGGCATGCTGGAGGCTTGGACTCGAGCATCCGTGGGCGCGGACCTGGGTACGGCGGAGCAGGCAGGAGGGATCGTGCTATGCGCCGTGATGACGTGCGCTTCGCAGCAGCCGCACGTGACGACGGCCTTCGTAAGATCAGCAAGTACACCTGGCGGGCTGGCGCGGCCGGCGTGGTGTGCTCGGCGCTGATCGCCGTGGCGCTTGGGCACCATGTGGCCACCCAGCAGCCCGCGGCCGCGCACACCAGCAATGGCGGCGCCAGCAGCACCAGCGGCGGCGCCAGCAACAGCGGTGGCAGTGCCAGCAGCACCGGTGGCAGCGCCAGCAACAGCAGCGGTAGCAGCAGCAACGGCAGCGGTAGTAGCACCAGCAACCAGGGCCAGGGCACGATCGTGGTCCCGGCGCAGCCCCCCGCTCCGGCGAGCGGCGGGGGCCAGGTGACCTCAGGAGCGTCGTGACCACCCTGGCCGTGGGCAGCGATAGCTTCAGCGTGTTCGGCACGACGGCGACCCTGCTGGTCAGCGAGCCCGGGCGAGTGCCGGCCGCGCGGGCCATCGCCGACGCCGAGCTGGCCGCCGTGGACCTGGCCTGCAGCAGGTTCCGTCCCGACTCCGAGTTGTCCCGGCTGAACGCCGCGGGCGGAGCGGTCACCGCCGTCAGCGAGCTGTTCGCCGACCTGGTGGCGGCCGCGCTGCGCGCGGCGCGGCTCACCGACGGCGACGTGGATCCGACCTGCGGCCAGGCGCTCGCGGAGATCGGGTACGACCGCGACTTCGCCGAGCTGCGGACCGTGCAGGCACAAGCCGGCGGGGTCCCCGCCGCGGAAGGGCCCGCGCACCGGCTGCGGCGGGCGGGCCGCGTGCCGGGCTGGCGCAGCGTTCAGCTGGACCGGGAGCGGCGGGAGGTGCGGCTCGCGAACGGAGCGCAGCTAGACCTGGGGGCGACGGCCAAGGCCTGGGCGGCCGACCACTGCGCGCAGATCATCGCCGGGCGGCTCGGCTGCGGCGTGCTGGTCAGCCTGGGCGGGGACATGGCGGTGGCCGGGCCCGCGCCCGCCGAAGGCTGGCGGGTGCGCGTTACCGACGATCACGCGGCCGGTCCCGGGGAGCCGGGGCAGACGGTGACGATCCGCTCCGGCGGGCTGGCCACTTCGAGCACCACCGTCCGGACCTGGACCGGGAGCGGCGGCCAGCGCGCGCACCACATCATCAACCCGGCGACCGGCGAGCCGGCCCGGTCCTGCTGGCGGACGGTCAGCGTGGCCGCGGGCAACTGCGTCGACGCCAACACCGCCAGTACCGCGGCGATCATCCGGAGTGCGGCGGCCCTGCCCTGGCTGAGGGACGCCGGCCTGCCCGCCCGCCTGGTCCGGGAGGACGGGTCGGTGGAGACCACCGCGGGCTGGCCGCGCGACCCGGGCCCGGACGACGCGGCGTGAGCGGGTTCGCGACGACCCTGCTGGCCAGTCCCGCGGCGGCCGGCCGGGTGGCGCCGGGCGCCATCGTCATCACCTCCACCACGCCGCTGTGGTACCTCACCCGGGCCACCGGCCTGGTCGCGCTGGTGCTGCTCACCCTGAACATGGCGTGCGGCCTGCTGACCTCGGTCAGGTACCAGCGGCCGGCCTGGCCGCGGTTCGTCACCATCGGGCTGCACCGGAACGTCGCGCTGCTGGCGCTGGCCTTTACCGGCCTGCACATCGTCACCACGCTGGCCGACAGCTTCGTCCCGATCCACGTGCAGGACGTGTTCATCCCGTTCATCTCCGCCTACCGGCCGCTGTGGCTCGGCCTGGGCGCGATCGCCTTCGACCTGATGCTGGCGCTGGCCGTGACCAGCCTGCTGCGCACCAGGATGAGCTACTGGTCCTGGCGCCTGGTGCACTGGGGCGCCTATCTGTGCTGGCCGGTGGCCGTGCTGCACGGCCTGGGCACCGGCACGGACACCTCCGTGCGCTGGGTCCTCGGGCTGACCGTGGCCTGCGTCGCGCTGGTCGCGGCGCTCACCGGCTGGCGGCTGGCCTACGGATGGCCGTCGCACGCCGCCGCCCGGCTGGCCGGCGCGCTCGCCCTGGTGCTCGCGCTGATCGCGGGCAGCGCGTGGCTGACCGCGGGGCCGCTGCGGCCCGGCTGGGCCCTACGGGCAGGGACCCCGTCGCACCTGGTCAGCGGCAGCAGCAAGAGCGGAGGCACCCGGTGAGCACCGCCCGGGCCATCCGGGCCGCGGGGCCGGCGCGCCGCGTGCCCCCGCCGAACGGGCTGCCCCGGCTCATCCCGCCCGACGCACCGCTGCCGCTCGCGGACCACATCGCCCGGTACGGCCCGGTGCCGCTGCGGGCCACGGACCTGATCACCGAGGTGGAGCGGGCCGGGCTGACCGGCCGCGGCGGCGCGAGCTTCCCGGCCGGCCGCAAGATGCGCACGGTCGCCGAGGCCGGCCGCAGATCGGGGCCGCTGCGCGGACTGGGCGGCACCGTCGTGGTCGCCAACGGCGCCGAGTCCGAGCCAGCCAGCGGCAAGGACCGGCTGCTGCTGGCCCGGGCCCCGCACCTGGTGCTGGACGGGATCGCGCTGGCCGCCGAGGCCGTCGGCGCGACCCGCGGTTACCTGAGCCTGGACGAGCGCCAGGACGAGCTGGCCCTCCAGCTCGCCGCGGCGATCGACGAGCGCGAGCGGGCCGGGCAGAACCGGGTGCCGGTGCAGATCCTGGGCGTCCCGGCTCGGTACGTGGCGAGCCAGGAGACCGCCGTGATCAGCCAGCTGAACGGGGGGGCGGCGAAGCCGACCTTCGTGCCGCCACGGCCGTTCGAGAAGGGCGCGCACGGCCGGCCCACGCTGGTACAGAACGTCGAGACCCTCGCCCACGTGGCGCTGATCGCCCGGTTCGGCGCGGGCTGGTTCCGCGATCTGGGGCCGGCGCCAGACCCGGCCGGCCCGCCGGGTCCCGGGACGGGCCCGGCGGCCGGGTCCGCGCTCATCACCGTCAGCGGCGCGGTGAACCGGCCCGGGGTCTACGAGATCGCGCTCGGCATGCCCGTCGGCGAGCTGGTCCGCTGGGCCGGCGGGCCGTCCGAACGGCCCCAGGCGTTCCTGGCTGGCGGGTACTTCGGCGGCTGGTTGCCGTACGACCAGGCGCTCGGCGTCGCGGTCAGCGACCCGGCGCTCCGCGCCGTCGGCGCCGCGCTCGGGTCCGGCGTCCTGGTGCTGCTGCCCGAGTCGGCCTGCGGGCTGGCCGAGACCGCGTGGATCGCCGGCTTCCTGGCCACCCAGGGCGCGGGCCAGTGCGGCCCGTGCGTCAACGGGCTGCCCGCCCTGGCCAGCATGCTCGAGCAGCTCGCCTTCGGCCGCCCGGACCGCGAGGCGCTCGGCTGGGCGCAGCGGCTGGTGACGCTGGTGGCCCGGCGGGGCGCCTGCCATCTGCCCGACGGGACCGCGGCGTTCGTGGCCAGCGCGCTGGACACCTTCGCCGACGAGATACGCCGGCACGCCGCGGCCGGGCCGTGCTCCCGGGTGCGGCGCAGGCCGGTGCTGCCCGCTCCCGGCTACGCCTGGGGGCAGCGGAGGTGAGCCGCAGCCTGCGGGTGAACCCGATCGCTTGCGAGGCGCACGGGATGTGCGTCGAGCTGCTGCCCGAGCTGATCACCGCCGACCCCTGGGGATACCCGATCATCGCTCCCGGCCCGGTGCCGGGCCACCTGCTCCCGCTGGCCCGGCGCGCGGTCGCGGCGTGCCCGACCCTGGCCCTGCTGCTGAACCAGGACAAGTAACCCTGCTGCCGACCAACACCGCCGGCCCGGTCACTAGGCTGGGCGCGGCGAGGTGACCAGCCCCGGGACATCCGTTATGGATCAGGGTTGGCCGGCCGCGGAGGAGGCGAGCTGATGGGACCGCTGGACGGGATCCGGGTGATCGAGATCGCGAGCCTCGCGCCGGCGCCGTTCGGCTGCATGATCCTCTCCGATCTCGGCGCGGACGTGCTGCGGGTGGAGCGCACCGAGGCCTGCGGCCCGGACGCCGCCGCCCCGGTGGACCCGCTGGTCCGGGGCCGGCGGTCGGTCGGCATCAACCTCAAGGACCCCGACGGGGTGGCGGTGCTGCTGCGCCTCGCCGCGGAGGCCGACGTGCTCGTGGAGGGGTTCCGGCCGGGGGTGGCCGAGCGGCTCGGGTTCGGGCCGCAGGCGTGCGCCGAGCGGAACCCGCGGCTGGTGTACGGGCGGATGACCGGCTGGGGGCAGGACGGCCCGCTGGCCCCGACGGCCGGGCACGACATCGACTACATCGCGGTCTCCGGGGCGCTGTACCCGATCGGCCGGTTCGGCGAGCGCCCCGTGCCGCCGCTCAACCTGGTCGGCGACTTCGGCGGCGGCGGCATGCTGCTCGCGCTCGGCGTGCTGGCCGCGCTGGTCGAGCGGGAGCGGTCCGGGCTCGGCCAGGTGGTGGACGCGGCCATGGTGGACGGCTCCGCGCTGCTGACCGCGTTCCTGTACGGCATGCGGGCCACGGGCATGTGGAAGGACACGCGCGGCGCCAACCTGCTGGACGGCGGCGCGCCGTTCTACGACACCTACCAGACCGCCGACGGCGGGCACGTGGCCGTGGGGGCGCTGGAGCCGAAGTTCTACGCGGAACTGCTGGCCGGGCTCGGGCTGGCCGGCGAGGACCTGCCCGCGCAGCACGACCGCGGGGGCTGGCCGGTGCTGCGCGCCCGGTTCGTCGAGGCCTTCCTGGGCCGCACCCGGGACGAGTGGGCGCAGGTGTTCGCCGCCTCGGACGGGTGCGTGGCGCCCGTGCTGAGCCCGGGCGAGGCGCCCGGGCACCCGCACAACGCGGCCCGCGGCACCTTCGCCGACGTCGGCGGGCTGATGCAGCCGGCGCCCGCGCCCCGGTTCGGCCGGTCCGCGGCCGGCGTCCCGTCGCCGCCGCCGCGGCCAGGCGCGGACACCGACGCGGTGCTGTCCGAGATCGGCTGCACAGCCGACGAGATCACGGCCCTGCGGGCCCGGGGAACCGTAGGGTGAGGTAACGCACAGCCTCGGGGTTTGCCCGCGCCCGCCCTGTTCACCTAGAATTAACGCCTGCTGGCACCTCGTTCGGTGAGGCGTCGACATGAACACAGGCCACTGATCCGACGACGTCGAGAGACGCCCAGGGTCAGGACAGGTCTCCCCGGCTTAAGGGGTGACCCGAAGTGGCTGCGCCCGCGGGTGCTACGTCGTGTCGTGCCAAAGCTCTGACGAGAAGGGGTGCAGCCGGTTTTCACCGGCCCCCCCCGCCGTGGACGGACACCCTCGCGTGTCATGGCTGAAGGAGGCGAGACATGGATAGTAGTCCGGGCCATTATCGGCCCCGCATCCGCTCATTCTCGCTTTCTTCTGGCACGCGGTAACCGTCCCTTTCCCCGGGCCGTTTTCGCTGGCGTGGCGCTGTGCCCGCCGGATGCTGCGTGCCTCCCAGGACACCCCGACCGGGGAGAGGGAGGGATCATCATGACCGCCACGCTGGAGCGCCGCGGCGCAGCACTCGACACCCAGCACGCCGGCGACATCCGCGGCGCGCTGGGCACGATCCGGCTCGATGACGCCTCACCCCGGCGCGGCGCGTCCGCGTACCTGAAGACGCTGCTGGCGATCGTCGGGCCGGGCCTGATCGTGATGGTGGGCGACAACGACGCCGGCGCCTTCGCCACCTACGGGCAGGCCGGCCAGGACTACGGCACCCGGCTGCTGTGGACGCTGCTGCTGCTGGTCCCGGTGCTGTACGTGACCCAGGAGATGGTGCTGCGGCTCGGCGCGGTGACCGGGGTCGGGCACGCCCGGCTGATCATGGAGCGCTTCGGCAAGTTCTGGGGCGCGTTCAGCGTCATCGACCTCTTCATCCTTAACGCGCTGACGATCATCACCGAGTTCATCGGCATCACCC
>Ga0318514_10000044_pt1 | contig 21494 bp, 18 predicted proteins | sample GRESIP176b2f18_FD_203684 | JGI IMG/M metagenome (GOLD analysis project Ga0318514, IMG submission 203684) | Tropical soil microbial communities from Luquillo Experimental Forest, Puerto Rico - GRE.SIPMG.176b2f18 | ecosystem: Environmental > Terrestrial > Soil > Tropical forest > Bulk soil...
GGCCGACACCGACGGGGGCAGCACGCTGTCGCGGTACTCCTCGGACTGGGACTCGAACCACTCCACGCACGGCATCGACACCACCCGGGCCACAATGTCCCTGTCCGCCAACAACTTCTGTGCCTCGACTGCTAGCTGGACCTCGGAGCCGGTGCCGATCAGCACGACGTCCGGCTCCTCCCCGCCGTCGTCGCCGAGGATGTAGCCGCCGCGCGCGACGCCCTCGAAGGTCGTGCCCTCCAGCACCGGCAAGCCCTGCCGGGTCAGGATCAGGCCGACCGGACCGCTGCCGTTGCCGCGGGCCAGGATCGTGCGCCAGGCATAGGCCGTCTCGTTTGCGTCGCCGGGGCGCACCACGGACAGGTGGGGGATGGCGCGCAGCGCAGACAGGTGCTCGATCGGCTGATGCGTCGGGCCGTCCTCGCCGAGCCCGATCGAATCGTGCGTCCACACGTAGATGGTGTCGATGTTCATCAGCGACGCCAGCCGCACCGACGGGCGCATGTAGTCGGAGAACTGCAGGAACGTGCCGCCATACGCACGGGTCGGGCCGTGCAGCACGATGCCGGACAGGATGGCGCCCATCGCGTGTTCGCGAACCCCGAAGTGCAGTGTGCGGCCGTACCAGTGCGCCGTGTAATCCTTGGTCGAAATCGACGGCGGGCCAAAGGAATCCATGCCCTTCATGGTTGTGTTGTTGCTGCCCGCCAGGTCGGCCGAACCGCCCCACAACTCGGGCAGTTTCGGCCCGACCGCGGACAGCACCCCACCGGACGCCGCTCGGGTGGCCAGTGCCTTGGACCCGGGCTCCCAGTGCGGAATGTCGGCATCCCAGCCGTCGGGCAACTTCTGCGCGAGCAACCGGTCAAGCAGCGCCTTGCGTTCGGGTTCGCGCTGCGCCCAAGCGTCGAACTCCGGTTGCCATTTCTCGTGCGCTTCCTTGCCTCGCTCCACAAGCTTGCGGGTGTGGGTGAGGACGTCCTCGTGGACCTCGAATGTCTTGTCGGGATCGAACCCGAGGATCTTTTTGACGGCAGCAACCTCGTCATCGCCGAGCGCCGCGCCGTGCGCCTTGCCGGTATTCATCAGGTTGGGTGCCGGAAAGCCGATGATGGTGCGCAGCGAGATGAACGATGGCCGGTCGGTGGCGGCCTTCGCGTTGGCGATGGCCTCCTCGATCGCGACGACGTTCTCGCCGCCCTCCACCTCTTGCACGTGCCAGCCGTAGGCCCGATAGCGGGCGGCGGTGTCCTCGCACAGCGCGATGTTGGTGTCGTCCTCGATCGAGATCTGGTTGTGGTCGTAGAACACGATGAGGTTGCCCAGCTGTTGCACGGCCGCCAGCGACGACGCCTCCGAGGCCACGCCTTCCTCGATGTCGCCGTCGGAGCCGATCACAAAGATGTGATGGTCGAACGGGCTTTCTCCCGGGGCGGCGTCCGGGTCAAACAACCCACGCTCGTAACGCGACGCCATCGCCATGCCGACCGCCGACGCCAGGCCCTGCCCGAGTGGGCCGGTGGTGATCTCAACACCCTTGGTATGCCTGAACTCCGGGTGCCCGGGAGTCTTGGATCCCCAGGTGCGCAGCGACTCGATGTCGGACAGTTCCAGGCCGAAGCCGCCAAGGTAAAGCTGGATATACAGCGTCAGGCTGCTGTGCCCCGCCGACAGCACGAACCGGTCGCGGCCCAGCCAGTGGGTGTCGCCGGGGTCGTGGCGCATGACGCGCTGAAACAGGGTGTAGGCCAGCGGGGCCAGGCTCATCGCCGTCCCGGGGTGGCCGTTGCCGACTTTTTGCACCGCGTCGGCGGCCAGCACCCGGATGGTGTCGACCGTCAGCGAATCCAGGTCGGTCCAGTCGTCTGGGTGGTCGGGGCGGGTGAGAGCGGAAATCTCCACTTGCGTGGTCACAAACTCGCTCCTCACGTCGGTAGACGGGTCTGATTGTTCCAACCTAATGCGGCACACCTAAATGGTCGAATGGGTACAGGCTACTGCGACGCCGACCGGATGTAGACGGCGGCCGAATTAGCGCGAATTGCCGCCCCGACGTGGGCATCTGCCACACCTCCAGCGCTCCTGCCTCTCGTACCCCTCGATTGCTTTGGCCGCACACCGCCGATGGAGCGAAACACCCGAGTGTTGGTCGTCTTTTCACTCCTCGTTTCACTTCTCGGGGCGCCAAATGCCTGCCAGGATTGCGCGTAGACGTGTACGCAACGAGATGACGGGAATCGAATGACAGCCGTTGTTGCAGGACCAGATATCGACGCCGTGAGCGTCAACACGATTCGCACCTTGTGCATCGACGCCGTCCAGGCGGCCAATTCCGGCCACCCGGGAACCCCCATGGCGATGGCGCCCGTTGTGTACACCCTGTGGCAGCGGGTTCTCCGGTTTGATCCGGCGGATCCCATCTGGCCGAACCGGGATCGGTTTGTCCTCTCGGCGGGACATGCCTCGACGCTGCTCTACTCGATCCTGCATCTGACCAAGGTGCAGGCCGTCGACGCGGACTACGAGACGGTGGGCAAACCGTCCGTGGAGTTGGATGACCTGAAGAAGTTTCGCCAGCTCGACTCCAAGTGTCCGGGACACCCGGAGTACCGCTGGACGTCCGGGATCGAGTGCACCACCGGGCCGTTGGGCACGGGAGTGGCGACCAGCGTCGGCATGGCGATCGCGTCCAACTGGCTCGGCGCCACCTACAACCGCCCCGGACACGACCTGTTCGGTTTCAACGTGTACGCGCTCGCCGGCGACGGCTGCATGATGGAAGGCGTCGCGTCCGAAGCGGCTTCGCTGGCAGCGCATCTCGAGCTCTCGAACCTGTGCTGGATCTACGACAACAACAAGATCACCATCGAGGGCGCGACCGACATCGCATTCACCGAGGACGTCGCCACCAGGTTCGTCGGCTATGGCTGGAACGTCACCCGGGTGGGCGACGCCAACGACCTGCAGATGCTGGGCCGCGCGTTTGAAACGTTCGCGCGCGAGCGGCACCGCCCGACGCTGATCATCGTCGACAGCCACATCGCCTACGGCGCACCGACGAAGCAGGGCACCGCCGCCGCACACGGCGAGCCGCTCGGGGAGGACGAGGTCCGCGCGACCAAGGAGTTCTACGGCTTCCCGCCCGACGAGCAGTTCTACGTCCCGGATGGCGTCTACCAGAACTTCGCCGAAGGGATAGGCGCGCGTGGCGCCAGGCTGAGCAGCGAGTGGAAGGCGGCCTTCGAGGCTTACCGGGCCGAATTTCCCGACCTGGCCGACCAGCTCGACCGGATGCAGCGTCGCGAGCTGCCCGACGGCTGGGACGCCGACATCCCGACCTTCCCCGCCGACCCGAAGGGCATCGCATCGCGCGCGTCGTCCGGGCAGGTGCTGAACGCACTGGCGAAGAACTACCCGTGGCTGATCGGCGGCGCCGCGGACCTGGCGCCGTCGACCAAGACGCGGCTGACCTTCGACGGTGCCGGTGACCTGGAGGCGGACAATCCGGGCGGGCGCAACTTGCACTTCGGCGTGCGCGAATTCGCTTCCGGCGCAGTCACTAACGGGCTCGCCCTGTCCAAAATCCGCGCCTACTGGTCGGGTTTCCTGATCTTCTCCGATTTCGCCCGCGGCGCGATCCGGCTCTCGGCGATCATGGAGATCCCGACGATCAACATCTTCACGCACGACTCGATCGGCGTGGGGGAGGACGGCCCCACACACCAGCCGGTTGAGCAGCTGGCGTCGCTTCGTGCGATCCCCGGCCTGCTGGTCATCCGGCCGTCGGACGCGAACGAGGTTGCCGAGGCGTGGCGGTTCATCGCGCAGCTCAAGCACGGGCCCGTCGTGCTGGTGCTGTCCCGGCAGAATCTGCCGACGCTGGACCGCTCGGTGTATGCGCCCGCATCCGGTCTCGCCAAGGGTGCCTACGTGCTGGCGTCGGCCGACGATCCGGAGCTGATCCTGATGGCGACCGGCAGCGAGGTGTCGCTGGTGGTGCAGGCCTACGAGCAGCTGACCGCCGAGGGTGTGCGGGCACGGGTGGTGAGCATGCCGTGCCTCGAGCTGTTCGAGAAGCAGCCGCAGGCCTACCGCGACGAGGTGCTGCCGCCCTCGGTGCGGGCACGAGTCGCGGTCGAGCAGGCATCGACACACGGCTGGCACCGCTACACCGGGTTCGATGGCGCCGTGATCGGCATGGAAACGTTCGGGGCGTCCGCGCCTTTGAAAGAGCTGCTTACCAAGTTCGGCTTCACTCCGGACCGGGTGGTAGAGACGGCGCGGACCGTGCTCCGACGCTGAACCAGCGGTCAATCGACCCCGAACTGTCGCCGGCGGCCCCTAGCCGTCTACCATCCTCTGTAGTAGATGCCGCGCGCTGCTGCGACCCCGAGGAGTTATTGCGTGAGCGTTCGCGGGCGCGTCGCCCCGAGCCGAGTACCGAGCCGAGTGCATGGCACCGTCTTGGCCTATCTGGCGCTGACCAAGCCGCGGGTCATCGAACTGCTGCTGGTCACCGCGATACCCGCAATGCTGCTCGCCCATCGCGGCACCGTGAACCCGCTGCTGATCCTCAACACGCTGATCGGCGGGATGCTGGCAGCCGGCGGCGCCAACGCGCTGAACTGCGTGGCCGACGCCGACATCGACAAGGTGATGAAGCGGACCGCGCGCCGGCCGCTGGCACGAGAGGCCGTGCCGACGCGAAACGCGCTGGTGCTCGGGCTGGCGCTCAGCGTGGGCTCCTTCTTCTGGCTCTGGTGGACGACGAACCTGCTGTCGGGGCTGCTGGCCATCGCCACCGTCGCGTTCTATGTGTTCGTCTACACGCTCTGGCTCAAGCGCCGCACGTCGCAAAACGTCGTGTGGGGAGGTGCCGCGGGCTGCATGCCCGTGATGATCGGCTGGTCGGCGGTCACCGACACGATCGGCTGGCCCGCGTTGGTGATGTTCGCGATCATCTTCTTCTGGACGCCGCCGCACACCTGGGCATTGGCGATGCGCTACAAGGACGACTACAAGGCGGCCGGCGTCCCGATGCTGCCCGCGGTGGCGACCGAGCGCGAGGTCACCAAGCGGATCCTGATCTACACCTGGTTGACCGTGCTGGCGACGCTGGCGCTGGGGCTGGCCACCGGCTGGTTATACGCGGCGGTCGCCGCGCTGGCCGGGGTGTGGTTCTTGGCGATGGCCCATCAGCTGTACGCCGGGGTCCGCGCCGGCGAGCCGGTCAAGCCGCTGCGGCTGTTCCTGCAATCGAACAACTACCTGGCGGTGGTGTTCTGCGCGCTGGCGGTCGACTCGGTGATCGCGTTGCCGACTCTGCTCTGAGCGCGGGCCTGCCGGTCAAGTCACATCAGCCACCGGCGTTCTCCGCCGAAGGCGAGGAGGTGCTTTGTGTCCACCTCACAGCGACAATTTCGGAGGCGCAGCCCGTAGGCCCGGTTGTCGCTCACTGTGAGGTGGACACAAAGTCATACCCCTTCTCCGCTGAGGCTCCTGTGGCAGATGCGATCAGTTAGGGCAGCAGCACGATGGAGCCGGCCGTCTTGCGGCCCTGCAGGTCCCGGTGGGCGCGGGCCGCTTCGGCGAGCGGATAGCGTCCACCGACTTCGATGGTGATGGCGCCGCCGACGATCGCGTCGAACAACTCGGTTGCCCGCCAAGTGAATTCGTCGCCGGTGCGGATGAAGTGCGCCAGCGAGGGCCGGGTCAGAAACACCGAGCCCGCGGCGTTGAGGCGCTGCGGGTCGACGGGCGGGACGGGTCCGCTGGCGGCGCCGAACAGCGCCAGCGTGCCGCGTACGGCCAGGCTGGCCAGGCTGGCGTCGAAGGTGGTCGCGCCCACGCCGTCGTACACCGCCGCCACCCCGGCGCCCCCGGTGAGCGCGCGGATCTGCTGGGCGAACTGGTCGGCGTCGTCGGGATAGGACAGCACCTCGTCGGCACCGGCCTCCTTTGACATCCGCGCCTTCTCGGGGGTCGAGACGGTGGTCATGACGCGCACACCAAGGTGGTGGGCCCACTGGGTCAAGATCAGCCCGACGCCCCCTGCGCCGGCATGCACCAGCACCGTGTCGCCGCTCTGCACCGGATACACCGACTTCAGCAGGTAGTGCGCGGTCAGGCCCTTCAGCAGCACCGAAGCCGCCACGTCGGACGTCACGCCGTCCGGCACCTTCGCTGTCAAAGATGCTGGGGCGGTGGAGAATTCGGCATAGCCGCCGGAGGCCGTGGCGGTGACCACGCGATCGCCCGTGCTGAAACCGTCGGCCCCTTCGCCGGTGGAAACGACCGCGCCGGACATCTCCGAGCCGATGATGAACGGCAGCTCTCGTGGGTATTGCCCGGTGCGAAAGTAGGTGTCGATGTAGTTGACGCCGATGGCCTCGGCCTTGATCAGGACCTGGCCGGGGCCGGGCGCCGGCTCCGGCGCGTCGACGTAACGCAGGACCTCGGGGCCGCCGGTTTCACTGACTTCGATTGCGTGCATTTGGTTATCATGCCCGGGCATGAAGCTTGCCCGGCCGGACGTCTTCCATCCCCGCATCGTGCTGGCGGGCTGCGCCCGGCAAGTCGCCGGTGACGGAGACGATGACGGGCTGGTCGCCGCGCTGCGGCGCCGCGGTCTGCACGCCCACTGGTTGGCTTGGGACGATCCCGAAGTCCGCCGCGCGGATCTGGTCATTCTGCGGGCCACCCACGATTACGCCGACCGGCTCGACGAGTTCCTGGCCTGGACCACCGTCGTGGCCAACCTGCTCAACGCCCCCGCCGTCGTCGCCTGGAATGCGCACCGGCGCTATCTGGGCGACCTGGTGGCCCGGGGGGTGCCGACGGTGGCCGGCGAGGTCGTGTCGCCGGGTGAGCGGGTGCGGGTGCCGCGCACCGGTGGCGTGTTCGTCGGCCCGACGGTCGGCACCGGCACCCGGCGTTTCAGCGACCGGACCGCGGCCGCCGCGTTTATCGGGGCGCGGCACGAAGCCGTGTTCGTGCAGCCGGCCGAGTCGGCTGCCGAGGCCGAGCTGGTCTTCCTCGGCGGCGAGCCGTCGCATGCGTTCCCACCCGAGCCTGACTTCGAACTCTGGGACGTGGGCGCCGCGGCGCTGGCCGCCGCGGCGGCCGAACTGGGCATCGATGCGGGGGAATTGCTCTATGCGCGGGCACATCTGAACGGTGCCCGGTTGGTGGAGCTGCAGTTGGTTGACCCGTCGCTGGGTTGGCGCCACCTGGACGCCGGCGCACGCGACCTCGCCCAGCGTCAGTTCGCGCTGTGCGTCGAGTCAGCTTTGGAGCGGCTGGGGCTTGGCCCGTTCTCGCATCGACGCCCATAGCGCCGCGGTGGCCGCGGTGCATGCCGCTGCGCCCGCCACGTGGACCGCGACCAGCGCGGCGGGCACCCCGGTGAAGTATTGGGTGGTGCCGACGGCGGCCTGCGCGCAAACCAGGGCGAGCAGCACGCCCAGCCGCACCAGGATGGCGCGGCCGGCGCGCACCGCGAGCAGCCCGAAGCCCAGCCCGACCAGCAGGGCCAGGTAGGCGACCAGCAGCGTCGAATGTGCGTGCACCAGGGTGGTGATCTCGACTTTGAGTCGCGGCACCGTCCGGGTGGGGCTGCGGTCACCGGCGTGTGGGCCGGCGGCGGTGACCAGCGTGCCGGTTACCAGGACCGCGGCCAGGTTCACGGCGGTCACCACCGTCAGCGCGCGTAGCGGCCTGGCCACCCGGTCGTGGACCACGCCATCATCGGGCTCGCCGACCTTGACGTAGAGCAGCACCGACAGCCACACCATCGTCATCGAGGTGAGCAGGTGGATGGCCACCGTCCACCACAGCAGCCCGGTGCGCACGGTGATGCCGCCGATCACCGCCTGCACCACCGTCGACACCGGCATCAGCCACGCATAGACCTGGACCTCGGGGCGCCGGCGTGCCCGGGTCACGGCCAGCACGGCCGCCGCGGCGGCGATCACCACCGCGATCGAGATCATCCGGTTGCCGAACTCGACTGCCTGGTGGACGCGGGGAACCCCGGCGACGGCCACCGGGGTGAAACTGCCCGGGAAGCACTGCGGCCAGGTGGGGCAGCCCAGTCCCGACGCGGTGACGCGGACGATCGCGCCGGTGACGGCGATGCCGCCCTGAGTGAGGATGACGAGCGCGGCGATGATGCGCTGGACGCGCAGGCTGGGGTCGGGGAGCAGGTCCACCAACCGCAGCAGCGTTCGTCCGACGGACACCGCCCGATGGTAAGCCAACCGAAACTACGCCCTGTAGTACGGGCGGGTGGCGGCGCCGAGACATAAACCACGCACACGCGCATCGGCGTGTCGTGTGCGTGGTTTATGTGTCACGGCTTGTCAGGTGAAGCGGAACCAGCGCAGCGCGGCCAGCGCCGCGACCGCGCCCCATGCCGCGAGAACGACGACACCGAACCAGTCCACCGACAGGGTCATCGCCCGCGAGAGCGCCTCGGTGAGCGCACCCGACGGCGTTAGCCGAGCCGCCCACTTGACCCCCGTCGGGATCATCTTTGCCTCCAGGGTGAGCGCGCCGAGCGCGGCGAAGACGAACCACATCAGGTTGGCGACCGCGAGCACGATCTCGGCCCGCAGCGTCCCGCCGAGCAACAGCCCCAGAGCAGCGAAGCCCGCCGTGCCCAGGGCGATGACCGCCCCGCCGAGCGCCAGGGCCGCCGGAGCGGGTCGCCAGCCGAGCGCAAAACCGATGGCGCCCAAGATGATTGCCTGCAAAAACACCACGGCTACCACCGCCAGTGACTTCCCGGCGATGATGCCCCAGACCGGCAGCGGGGTGGCTCCCAGCCGTTTGAGTGCGCCGTAGCGACGATCGAACGCGACCGCGATCGCCTGACCGGTGAATGCGGTCGAGATCACCGCCAGGGCCATGATGACCGGAACGAACGTGGCGGCGCGGTTGGGACCGAACGATCCGAACGGCAGCAGCGTGAGCAAGACGAGCAGCGTGATCGGGATGAACATGGTCAGCAACAGTTGTTCGCCGTTGCGCAGCAACAGCTTCAACTCCAGGCCGAACTGCGCGGCGAGCATCCGCGGAACGGCATTGGGGCGCGGGTCGGGCGCGAAGGTTCCCGCGGGAAACAGCGGGGCGTGCGTTTCGGTCACTGTCGCAACTTCCTGCCGGTGAGGTCCAGGAACACATCCTCGAGGCTGCGTTGCTCGACGCGCATGTCGGTGGCCAGCACATCGATCTGCGCGCACCACGCCGCGACGGTCGCCAGCACCTGGGGGTCCACCGGGCCCTCCACCAGGTATTCGCCCGGCGTCACCTCCGTGGCCTTGTAGTCCTCCGGCAGGGCCGCGGCCAACAGCGACAGATCGAGCCGCGGCGGCGCGGTGAACCGCAACTGGTCTTTGGCCCCGGTGCGCATCAATTCCGCCGGTGTGCCCGCCGCCACCGTCACCCCGTGGTCGATGATGACCAGCCGGTCGGCCAGCTCCTCGGCCTCCTTGAGTTGGTGGGTGGTCAGCAGCACCGTCACGCCGTCGCGGCGCAACGCGTCGATCAGTTCCCAGACCAGCAGCCGGGCATGGGCGTCCATGCCGGCGGTGGGTTCGTCGAGGAACACCAGTTCGGGGCGGCCGACCAGCGCACACGCCAGGGCCAGCCGTTGCTGCTGTCCGCCGGAGAGCCGTCGATAGGTCGTGCGGGCGGCGTCGGTCAGACCCAGGGTGTCCAGCAGCCACGACGGGTCCAGCGGGTCAGCGGCGTAGGCGGCCACCAGGTTGAGCATTTCCCCGGCGCGTGCCGCGGGGTAGCCGCCCCCGCCCTGCAACATCACCCCGATGCGCGCGCGCAGCCGGGCGTTGTCGGCGATCGGGTCCAGCCCCAGCACCTCTATGGTCCCGGCGTCCGGGCGCACGAAGCCCTCGCACATCTCGACCGTCGTGGTCTTGCCGGCGCCGTTGGGACCCAGCAGGGCCAGCACCTCGGCGGTGTGCACGTCCAGATCGAGGTTGGAGACGGCCGTGTTGGACCCGTAGTGCTTGCTTACCCCGCGCAGCCGTACCACTGCCGCGGGGTTATCGGGGGCCGATCTCACGTGGAATCAGCGTAGGCGTCGGGTGCCACCGCCGGCCGCGGGGTCTCGGGGGTCTTCAGCGCCGGCACGGTATCCATGACCGCCGGGAAATTCGGTTCGCCGCCCTCCGGCGTCGACTGGAGCGGCCGCCACGGCAAGCGCCTGTACGTCAACGCGATGAGCGCCAGCACGATGACGGCGCTGGCCAGGGTGGCGTCCACGATCTGAAACAGCGCGAAACGGTCACCGTTGGCAGTCGGGCCGAAGATGCCGACGATGAGGGTGACGAGGATCGCCGCCTCCCGGAAGCCGGTGCGGGTCGCCCAGGCGGCCAGCGGGATGATGGCCCACAGCAGGTACCAGGGCTGCACGACGGGAAACAGCAGCACGGTGACGCCCAGCGCGACGCCCAGGCCGCCGATCGGGTGCAACCGGCCGCGGAAGACGGCCACCAGCAGCCAGGCCACCACCACCATGATGATCAGCACGCCGATGGCACGAGTAAGCCCCAACACCGCGGTGGTGTGATCACCCAGGCCCAGCAGAATCCCCACCTGCCCGGTGCCGAGAGCCAGCAGCGTCGGCGGCGACATCCAGCTGCGTACCACGTTGGCGGTACCCAGCGTGTAAATCCAGCCGAAACCGAGCCCGCTGGCCCAGCCGACGATGGCCATCACCGCCAGCGACAACGCCGCCATTCCGCCGCCCGCCAGCGCTAGCGCGCGAAGGTTGCCCCCACAGCGGTAGGCCAGCGCCATCGTGACGAAGCCCAGCGCCAGCAGCGAGGGCAGCTTCACCTGCGATGACAACGTGATCAGGATGGAACCGGCAATCAGCATGCCCAGTGGTTCCCAGTCCGGACCCGGTCGCCACGACGTGGGCAGCACCCGGGGCGCGTCGACACCACGCAGCGCGAATTCGGCGCCGGCCAGCATCAGCCCGAGCATCAGCGCCTCGTTGTGGACGCCCGCGACCAGGTGCATGATCACCAGCGGATTGGCCGCGCCCAACCACAGCGCGCTGACCTCGGCGACGCCGCAGCGCCTCGCCAGCCGTGGGGTTGCCCACACGATCAGCCCCACGCCGATCAGCTCCACCACCCGGTGACACAGCACGGCGGCGACGATGTTTTCCCCCGTCAGGGCCGAGATTCCGCGCCCGATCCACAAGAACAGCGGGCCGTAGGGCGCCGGCGTCTCCCGCCACAGGGTGGGGACGGACAGCGTAAAGACGTGGGACAGGCCGAGGCCGGACGCCGGACCGACCCGGTAGGGATCGAGCCCTTCCAGGGAGATCTGGCTCTGGGCCAGATAGGAGTAGACGTCCTTGCTGTACATCGGTGGCGCGGGCAACAGCGGCAGCATCCACAACAAGAGGGTGCGGTCCAGGTCGCCGCGCGACATCCGCCGGCTGCCCAGCGCGAACCGGCCCAGCATCAACCAGGCCAGGGCCATCATGACGGCCCCGGTCGTCGTCATCGTCAACGACACGGTCTGGATCCGCGACGGCAGGTTGAGCAATCGGACCCCGAAGGTGGGGTCCTGGACGACGGGGCGGGCCCCGGCGCCCAGGGCGCCGATCGCCATCAGGACGGTGCCGGTGGCGCCGAACAGGCGGGTGCGCCGCAGTGCGGTGAGCTCGGTATCGTTCAGCGGCGAGCCCACGGCCTGCTCGTCGCCATGCAAGCTGGCGATCGACGAGCTAAGCGTGTGGTGGCGGGCTGCCATCAGAGCAGCGTAGCCGCCTGTCGGAAAGCCGGGTGGTCGTGCCGACGGTGTGACCAGCGCAACGCGCACAGAGGACAGCCTCGCTGGACCGATCCCCGGAATTGCGTCACACTGGTGTTGTGAAAATCCCAATCAGCCTCGATGGGCCCGCTGCTGGCGCAGTCGCGGCATCGGACGGTCACACCCGTCGCGCCATCGTGCGACTGCTGCTGGAGTCGGGATCTATCACCGCGGGTGAGGTCGGCGACCGGCTGGGCCTGGCGGCAGCCGGCGTGCGGCGTCATCTCGACGCACTGATCGATGCGGGCGACGCCGAGTCGGTGCCCGCCGCGGCCTGGCAGCAGGCGGGGCGCGGGCGCCCCGCGAAGCGCTTCCGGCTCACGGCCGCCGGCCGGGCCAAACTCGACCACTCCTACGACGACCTGGCGGCGGCGGCCATGCGGCAACTGCGGGAAATCGGCGGTGAGGACGCCGTCCGGACATTCGCGCGGCGGCGCATCGACGCGGTCTTGGCCGATGTGGCGGGGGCGGACAGCGCCGCGGACGCCGATGTCGAGGCGGCCGCCGAGCGGATCGCCGCTGCGCTGACCAAGGCCGGCTACGTCGCCACGACGACGCGGGTCGGCGGGCCGATCCACGGGGTGCAGATCTGCCAGCACCACTGTCCGGTCTCGCACGTCGCCGAGGAATTTCCGGAGTTGTGTGAAACCGAGCAACAGGCGATGGCCGAGGTGCTCGGAACCCACGTGCAGCGTTTGGCGACCATCGTCAACGGCAACTGCGCCTGCACCACCCACGTGCCTCTTACCCCGGCGCCCAGCCTGCGCCCCGACAACACGAACATCGAAGGAGGGTCCGCATGACACTCACACCCGAGGTCAGCAAGACCGCTGCCATGCCGCTGACCCAGGCGGAGGCGATCGCGTCCCTGAGTCGCTACGGCTACGGCTGGGTGGACTCCGACGTCGCGGGCGCCAGCGCCCAGCGTGGGCTCTCGGAGGCAGTGGTGCGCGATATCTCCGGGAAGAAGAACGAGCCCGAATGGATGCTGAAGGACCGGCTGAAGGCGCTGCGCATCTTCGAGCGCAAGCCGATGCCGACGTGGGGTTCGAACCTCGAGGGCATCGACTTCGACAACATCAAATACTTCGTGCGGTCCACCGAGAAGCAGGCCGCGACTTGGGATGATTTGCCGGAGGACATCCGCAACACCTATGACCGGCTGGGCATCCCGGAGGCGGAGAAGCAGCGCCTCGTCGCCGGCGTAGCGGCTCAGTACGAGTCAGAGGTGGTTTACCACCAGATCCGGGAAGACCTTGAGGCGCAAGGAGTTATCTTCCTCGACACCGACACGGGTCTGCGGGAACACCCTGAGATCTTCAAGCAGTACTTCGGCACCGTGATCCCGGCCGGGGACAACAAGTTCTCCGCGCTGAACACCGCGGTGTGGAGCGGCGGATCGTTCATCTACGTCCCGCCGGGCGTGCATGTCGACATCCCGCTGCAGGCCTACTTCCGGATCAACACTGAGAACATGGGCCAGTTCGAGCGCACACTGATCATCGCCGACGAGGACTCTTACGTGCACTACGTCGAGGGCTGTACCGCGCCGATCTACAAGTCGGATTCGCTGCACTCGGCGGTGGTCGAGATCATCGTGAAACCGCATGCGCGCGTTCGTTACACCACCATCCAGAACTGGTCGACCAACGTCTACAACCTGGTCACCAAGCGCGCCCGCGCCGAAGCCGGCGCCACCATGGAGTGGGTCGACGGCAACATCGGATCGAAGGTGACGATGAAGTACCCGGCGGTCTGGATGACCGGCGAGCACGCCAAAGGCGAAGTGCTGTCGGTGGCATTCGCCGGCGAAGACCAGCACCAGGACACCGGGGCCAAGATGCTGCACCTGGCGCCGAACACGTCGAGCAACATCGTTTCCAAGTCGGTGGCCCGCGGCGGCGGCCGCACCTCCTATCGCGGCCTTGTGCAGGTGAACAAGGGTGCACACGGGTCGCGCTCCAGCGTGAAGTGCGATGCGCTGCTCGTGGATACGGTCAGCCGCAGCGATACCTATCCGTACGTCGACATCCGCGAGGACGACGTCACGATGGGTCACGAGGCCACGGTGTCGAAGGTCAGCGAGAACCAGCTGTTCTACCTGATGAGCCGCGGGCTGACCGAGGATGAGGCGATGGCGATGGTGGTGCGCGGCTTCATCGAGCCCATCGCCAAAGAGCTGCCGATGGAATACGCGTTGGAGCTCAACCGGCTGATCGAGCTGCAGATGGAGGGCGCGGTCGGATGACCGCTGCTGAAGGGTCTTCACTTACCGCACTGAACAAGGGGGAGCTGTTCGCGTCGTTCGACGTGGACGCCTTCGAGGTTCCGCACGGCCGCGACGAGCTCTGGCGGTTCACCCCGCTGCGGCGGTTGCGCGGACTGCATGACGGCTCCGCGCCGGCCACGGGTACTGCGCGGATCAGTGTCAGCGAACAGCCCGGGGTGCAAACCGAGACCGTGCGCCGCGGCGACGGGCGGCTGGGCGAGGGCGGTGTTCCTGGTGATCGCGTTGCAGCACAGGCGTTTTCGTCCTTCAACTCGGCGACGCTGGTCACCGTTGGGCGGGACAGGCAGATCGCCGAGCCGGTCAACATCACCGTCACCGGTCCCGGCGAAGGAGTGGTGGCATACGGGCATCTGCAGGTCCGTGTGGAAGAGCTCGGCGAGGCGGTCGTGCTGATCGACCACCGGGGGGGCGGAACCTACGCCGACAACGTCGAATTCATCGTCGACGACGCCGCCCGGCTCACCGTCGTGTGGATCGCCGACTGGTCCGACGACATGGTGCACCTCAGCGCGCACCACGCGACGCTGGGCAAGGACGCGGTGCTGCGGCATGTCACCGTCACGCTGGGTGGTGAGGTCGTGCGACTGTCGGCCAATGTGCGGTTTGCTGGCCCCGGCGGGGACGCCGAGCTGCTGGGTCTGTACTTCGCCGACGACGGCCAGCACCTCGAGTCGCGGCTGCTGGTCGACCACGCGCACCCCGACTGCAAGTCGAACGTGCTGTATAAGGGTGCGCTGCAAGGAGATCCGGCCTCCGCGCTGCCCGACGCGCACACCGTCTGGGTGGGCGACGTGCTGATCCGCGCCGAAGCCACCGGCACCGACACCTTCGAGGTGAACCGCAACCTGGTGCTCACCGACGGGGCGCGGGCCGACTCGGTGCCCAACCTGGAGATCGAGACGGGTGAGATCGTCGGCGCCGGACATGCCAGCGCCACCGGACGTTTCGACGACGAGCAACTGTTCTACCTGCGTTCCCGCGGCATCCCGGAAGACCAGGCCCGCCGGCTGGTGATTCGCGGCTTCTTCGGCGAGATCATCTCCAAGATCGCGGTGCCCGAGGTACGCGAACGCCTGACCACAGCCATCGAACACGAACTGGCCATCACGGAAAAGACGGAAAAGATAGAAGCCTCATGACGACTCTGGAAATCAAAGACCTGCGCGTCAGCGTCGAGAACCCCAACGCCGCCGACGGGGAACGCGAGATTCCCATCCTCAACGGCGTTGACCTGACTGTGAAATCCGGTGAGACGCATGCGTTGATGGGCCCCAACGGCTCCGGTAAGTCGACGCTGTCGTATGCCATCGCCGGGCACCCGAAGTACCGGGTGACGTCGGGATCCATCACGCTGGACGGCGAGGACGTGCTGGCGATGAGCGTAGACGAGCGCGCGCGGGCCGGGATATTTCTGGCCATGCAATATCCCGTCGAGGTGCCCGGCGTCTCGGTGTCGAACTTCCTGCGCTCGGCGGCAACCGCCATCCGCGGAGAGGCCCCGAAGCTGCGGCACTGGGTCAAAGAGGTCAAGGGGGCGATGACGTCGCTGGAGATCGACGCGGCGTTCGCCGAGCGCAGCGTCAACGAGGGCTTCTCCGGTGGGGAGAAGAAGCGCCACGAGATCCTGCAGCTCGAACTGCTCAAGCCCAAGATCGCGATCCTCGACGAGACCGACTCCGGTCTGGACGTCGACGCCCTGCGGGTGGTCAGCGAAGGAGTGAACCGTTATGCCGAATCCGAGCACGGCGGCATCCTGCTGATCACGCACTACACCCGCATCCTGCGCTACATCCATCCGGAACACGTGCATGTGTTCGTCGGCGGCCGCATCGCCGAATCCGGCGGGCCGGAGCTGGCCGAAGAACTCGAGCAGAACGGTTACGTGCGATTCACACAAGCGGCCGCCACGGGAGCCTGACCATGACCGCCTCCGTCACACCGCTGGACCTCGTCGCGATCCGCGCCGATTTCCCCATTTTGAAGCGCGTGATGCGCGGCGGAAATCAGTTGGCGTATTTGGATTCCGGTGCGACGTCGCAGCGGCCGTTGCAGGTGCTCGACGCCGAGCGGGAATTTCTGGTCACTTCCAACGGCGGGGTACACCGCGGTGCGCACCAGCTGATGGAGGAGGCCACCGATGCCTACGAGCGGGGCCGCGCCGACATCGCGGCGTTCGTCGGTGCCGATGCCGACGAATTGGTGTTCACCAAGAACGCCACCGAGTCGCTCAACCTGGTGTCATACGTGCTGGGCGACAAGCGCTTTGACCGCGCTGTCCAACCCGGCGACGTCATCGTCACCACCGAGCTCGAACACCACGCCAACCTCGTCCCCTGGCAGGAGCTCGCCCTGCGCACCGGGGCCACGTTGCGTTGGTATGGCGTTACCGACGAGGGCCGCATAGACCTGGACTCGCTGGAGCTCGACGAGCGGGTCAAAGTCGTCGCCTTCAGCCATCATTCGAATGTGACGGGTGCTGTGGGACCGGTGGCCGAGCTGGTTGCCCGCGCGAGAGCCGTGGGTGCCTTGACCGTGCTGGATGCCTGCCAGTCGGTGCCGCACCGGCCCGTGGACCTGCATGCGCTCGACGTCGACTTCGCCGCGTTCTCGGGGCATAAGATGTTGGGCCCCAATGGGATCGGCGTGCTGTACGGGCGTTGTGAGCTGTTGTCCGGGATGCCCCCATTCGTCACCGGCGGGTCGATGATCGAGACGGTGACCATGGAGGCCACCACCTACGCTCCGGCGCCGCAGCGCTTCGAGGCGGGCACGCCGATGACCTCCCAGGTGGTCGGATTGGCCGCGGCGGCACGCTACCTCGGTGCGATCGGCATGGACGCCGTTGAGGCCCACGAACGCGAACTCACCACCGCAGCCATCGAGGGCCTGTCCGGCATCGACGGTGTGCGCATCGTCGGCCCGACATCCATGGAAAACCGCGGCTCGCCAGTGGCGTTCGTCGTCGACGGGGTGCACGCGCACGACGTCGGGCAAGTGCTCGACGACGAGGGCGTCGCGGTGCGGGTGGGGCACCACTGCGCGTTGCCGCTGCACCGCAGGTTCGGCCTGGCCGCCACCGCGCGCGCGTCGTTCGCGGTGTACAACACCGTCGAAGAGGTCGAGCGGTTGGTGGCCGGCGTGCGACGCGCACTGGATTTCTTTGGGAGAGAATGACGTTGCGCCTCGAGCAGATGTATCAGGACGTGATCCTCGATCACTACAAGCATCCGCAGCACCGCGGGCTGCGGGAGCCCTACGGCGCGCAGGTCTATCACGTCAACCCGATCTGCGGCGACGAGGTCACCCTGCGGGTGGCCTTGTCCGACGACGGCGAAACCGTCTCCGACGTCTCCTATGACGGGCAGGGTTGCTCCATCAGCCAGGCCGCGACCTCGGTCCTCACCCAGCAGGTGATCGGCCAAACCGTCGGCGAGGCGCTCAAGACCATCACCGCATTCACCGAGATGGTGTCCTCGCGCGGCACCGTTGAGGGCGACGAGGACGTCCTGGGCGACGGGATCGCGTTCGCCGGCGTGGCCAAATACCCGGCGAGGGTGAAATGCGCGTTGCTGGGATGGATGGCTTTCAAAGACGCGCTGGCCCAGGCCGCTACAGACCTCAAGGAGGATTAACGATGAGCGAAACCACCGCACCGGATGAGGAACTGCTCGCCGACGTCGAGGAGGCGATGCGCGACGTCGTCGACCCCGAACTGGGAATCAACGTCGTCGATCTGGGACTGGTCTATGGACTGAACGTCGAAGAGGCCGAGGAGGGCACCGTCGCCCTGATCGACATGACGTTGACATCGGCGGCCTGCCCGCTCACCGACGTCATCGAGGACCAGTCGCGCAGCGCGCTGGTTGGCAGCGGTCTGGTCGACGACCTCCGGATCAACTGGGTGTGGAACCCGCCGTGGGGCCCGGACAAGATCACCGAGGACGGGCGCGAACAACTGCGCGCCCTCGGCTTCACCGTCTAACCAGCCGGCCGCGCCGCTGTCTTGCGTTCCCTGAGCTACCTCAGTGGCCGCGGGGCGGCTGCCCCGGGCCTGCGCACTTGCCGTCGACGGCCGTGCGCAGCTTGATGGACGTCGCCTGCAGTGTGCCGTTGTCCAGCGCTCCGCGCGCATTGACGCATTTGCCTTGCGTAATCGACTCGGGAGTGGCGGTCGCCAGTTTCGAGTACTTGGTCTGATCGTCGACCGTCACGGGCGTCTGAGTGGTGTTACCACTGCCGTCGGTGCTCGCGACGGTGATGGTGTTACCCGTCACCGAGGCAACCGAGCCCTGCAGCGGCTTCGGCTTCGCGGGCGCCGGAGCCGGCGAACCGGAAGGCGCCGGGGTGGTGGAACCCGCTGTCGGCTCCTTGCCCCGTGGGCACGTGCCGTTGACGGAGGGGCTCACCCGGACGGACGCTGCGGTGACCGGCTGCCCACCCTGCGATTGGTCCTTGGTGGGCCGCACGCTGATGCAGCTGCCCGAGGTGACATCACTCAGCGTGGCGGGAGCGACCTCCGTGACCTTGGTAGTCGCGGTGAAATTCACAGTGGCGTTGGTGCTGTCGTCCTTCGTGACCTGTATCGAGTTGCCCGCCACCGACGCGATCAGGCCGTTGACCTGAGCTTCCCCTTTGGCCGGGGGCGGGGACGTGGTCGTCGAGGTTACCGTCGATATAGAGGGGGAGGTCGACGTCGGGCTCGATTGATTCGAGGAGCCGCACGCCGCGACTGACAGCGCGGTGGCGCCCGTAACGGCGAGGATGGCGAATCGGGTGAGGCGAGGCGTATGACAGCTGGCGGACATCAACGTATCTCCAATCATGGTTGGGCCACAAAAGGATGTACCCGCTGAAGCTGTGCCTGAACTGTGTGACGGCCCGTCAGAAGGCGCGTTCGGAAAGGCGCATGATGTCGTCGTCGATGGAGTCGATGACTGTGCGCAGCGCGGTCAGTTTGGGGAGCATGTTCTTGGCGAAGAACGTCGCGGTCGCGATCTTGCCGCGATAAAACGCCGTGTCGTTTTTCGCGGCGCTATTGGCCGCCCCGTTGTCCAGTGCGGCGTGTGCGATACCGGCTTGCACCAGCAATCGCCAGCCGATGAGCAGGTCGCCGACCGCGAGCAGATACCGCACCGATCCGAGCCCCACCCTGTGTATATCGGTGGGGTGTTGGGTCGCCGACATGAGGTACCCGGTCAGCGCGCCCGTCATCGCGGTGACGTCGTCGAGGGCCGTTTGCAGCAGCTCGGCCTGCGGTTTCAGCGCCTCATCGCAGGTATCGATGGTATGGCTGATCTGAGCCATCACAAACTGCAGGGCCTGCCCGTGGTCGCGCACGATCTTGCGGAAGAAGAAGTCCAGCGCCTGAATCGCGGTGGTGCCCTCGTAGAGCGAATCGATCTTGGAGTCGCGGATGTACTGCTCGAGCGGATAGTCGGTCAGGAAGCCCGAGCCGCCCAGCGTTTGCAGCGACTCCGTCAGGATTTCGTAGGCCCGCTCGGAGCTCACGCCCTTGACGATCGGCAGCAGCAGGTCGTCGACGCGGTGCGCCATGTCGTGATCGGCGCCCGAAACCCGTTGCGCCACAGCGTCGTCCTGATGCGCCGCGGCATACAGGTAGAGCGCCCGCAGACCCTCGGCGTAGGCCTTCTGGGTCATCAGGCTGCGGCGCACATCGGGGTGGTGCATGATCGTGACGCGCGGCGCGGTCTTGTCGGTCATCTGTGTGAGATCGGCACCCTGCACCCGTTCCTTGGCGTAGGCCAGCGCGTTCAGGTAGCCCGTGGACAGCGTGCCGGCCGCCTTCACGCCGATCGTCATGCGAGCGTGCTCGATCACGGTGAACATCTGCGCGATCCCGTTGTGCACGCCGCCGACCAGATAACCGACGGCGGGCACGTCGGTGGCGCCGAACGTCAGCTCACACGTCGGGGAGGACTTGATGCCCATCTTGTGTTCCAGCCCGGTGACGTAAACCCCGTTGCGCGGACCGAGTTCGAACGTGTCGGGATCGAACAGGTAGTTGGGAACGTAGAACAGGCTCAACCCTTTGGTCCCCGGACCGGCGCCCTCGGGCCGGGCCAGCACCAGGTGGAAGATGTTCTCGGCGGTATCGCCCACGTCCCCACCGGAGATGAACCGCTTGACGCCCTCGATGTGCCAGGTGCCATCGGGTTGTTCGACGGCCTTGGCGCGGCCCGCCCCGACATCGGATCCGGCGTCGGGTTCGGTGAGCACCATGGTGCCCGCCCAGCCGCGCTCCACGCCTTCTGCCGCCCACTGCTTCTGCTGGTCGTTGCCCTCGACGAAAAGCGACTGAGCCAGGAAAGGACCCAGGCAGAAGAAGTTCGCGGAGGGATTGGCGCACATGATCATCTCGTTGACCGCCCAGGCCAGTGGTGGCGGCGCCGCCATGCCGCCGATCTCCTCGGCCAGGCCCAGCCGCCACCACCCCGCCTCCTTGATCGCTTCCACCGTCTTGGCCAGCTCGGGCGGCACGCTGATCGTGTGCTCGCCCGGGTCGAACACCGGGGGTTTGCGATCGGCAAAGGCGAACGATTCGGCGACCGGGCCTTCCGCCAGGCGAGCGGCCTCGGCCAATATCGTTCGGACCGTGTCCTCGTCGAGGTCGCTGTAGCGTCCGGTGCCCAGCACGGCGCCTAAATCGAAAACCTCGAAGAGATTGAACTCGAGATCACGCACGTTAGCGATGTAGTGGCCCACGGCGATTTCCTCACTGGTCCCGTAGCAGGCGGATCGTCCGGCCTCAGTCTGTCTGACGTGGGAAAACGTACGCAACCGTAACCTGCGCCGTGCTCATCGCGGCCGCGGGAACATCGCGCGGGCCCGACGCGTTAGGGGCACTGTGACCACACGCGATCTCACTGCTGAGCAGTTCAACGAAACCATCGAGGGCAACGACATCGTGCTCGTCGACTTTTGGGCCTCCTGGTGCGGGCCATGCCGCCAGTTCGCGCCCACCTTCCAGGCGTCGTCGGAGAAGCACCCCGACGTGGTGTACGCCAAGGTCGACACCGATGCCGAGCAACAGCTGGCAGCGGCCGCCCAGATCCGCTCCATCCCGACGCTGATGGCCTTCAAGAAGGGCCAGCTGGTGTTCAACCAGGCCGGGGCTTTGCCGCCGGCGGCGCTCGAGGACCTGGTGCAACAGGTCAAGGCGCTCGACGTCGAGGCAGCCCGGGCCGGACAAGCCGAGCAAGCCTGATCGATAAACCGCGCCGGGTTTGCTAGGGACTCGGTGGACGGATCAGACCAGCTGCCGCTGGCGCTGAGCGCCGTTACGTAGGGCTGCCGCGGCACCGCCTTCGGCGATACTGACGAACAGGGATTTCAG
>Ga0318514_10000045_pt1 | contig 21454 bp, 19 predicted proteins | sample GRESIP176b2f18_FD_203684 | JGI IMG/M metagenome (GOLD analysis project Ga0318514, IMG submission 203684) | Tropical soil microbial communities from Luquillo Experimental Forest, Puerto Rico - GRE.SIPMG.176b2f18 | ecosystem: Environmental > Terrestrial > Soil > Tropical forest > Bulk soil...
GTCGTGGTGCGGGCGCGGCGGCGCCGCCGGCGCCCGCCCCCCGCGCGCGGGCCGCGGGGGGCCCCCCCCCCCCCCCCCCGCGACGCTGCCGCTCACCGACGTGAACTGGGCGGGCGCGCCCGACCCCGCGCGCGACGGCATGTATCCGCGCATCACGAAGGTGAGCCAGGCGCTGCACAAGGGCGATCTGGTGCAGCTGGAGAAGAACGGCAAGGGCTGGTCGCTCTACCAGAAGCCGGCGACGGAGGGCGCGTTGCTCTCGGTCGACCTGGAGAAGGGAGAGCTCAAGACCGTGGTCGGCGGCTACAGCTTCGCCGACAGCGAGTTCGACCGCGCACTGCAGTCGCGGCGCCAGCCCGGCTCGGCGTTCAAGCCGATCGTCTACGCCGCCGCGGTCGCCAAGGGGTTGACCGGCGCCACCATCGTGCACGACACCGCGGTGGTGTACGACGACGACGCGCGCGGCTTCGAATGGAAGCCCGAGAACTACACCGAGGACTTCTACGGCCCGATCACGCTGCGCACGGCGCTGGCCAAGTCGCGCAACGCCGCGACCATCCGCGTGCTCTCCGAGATCGGGCTCTCGCCGGTGCAGGCGATGGCCAAGTCACTCGGCATCACCACGCCGATGGAGATGAACCTGGGGCTCGCGCTCGGCAACAGCGAGGTCACACTCGCGGAGCTGGTGCGCGCGTACACCGCGTTCGCGACCGGCGGCAAGGTGATCGACCCCGTGTTCGTGCTCGACGTGCGCGACCGCAGCGGGCGCGTGCTCGCGCAGAACGTGCACCTGCTCGAGGGCGCGGAGATGCCCGCGACCCCGCCGGTCGGTGAGGGCGGCGGCGAGGAGAGCGCCGGCCCCAGCGACGCCGAGCTGCAGCAGGTGATGGAGAAGCTGCGCGCGCAGGTCGAGAACAAGGACGCACAAGGCGTGCCCGAGGGCTTCCACCTCGACGCCGTCGACGCTTACCAGATGACGGACATGCTGCGCGCGGTGGTGGACGAGGGCACCGGCACGCGGGTGAAGGCGCTGGGCCGGCCCGTGGCGGGAAAGACCGGCACGACCAACGACCTGCACGACGCCTGGTTCATCGGCTACACGCCCGAGCTCGCCGCGGGCGTCTGGGTCGGCTACGACAGCGCGCGCAACCTGGGCAAGAACGAGACGGGCGGGCGCGCGGCCGCCCCGATCTTCCTCGACTACATGAAGGGAGCGCTGGCGGAGCGCCCGGTGCAGGAGTTCTCCGTGCCCGACGGGGTGGTGTTCGCGCGCGTCGACCGCGCCACCGGTCTGTTGGCGCCGCCGGGCGACGACAACGCCATCTTCATGCCGTTCCGCGAGGGCAACGCCCCGACCGACCAGAGCCCCGGCCCGAACGGCGAAGGCGGCTCGCGACCCCTGCGCGTCGACTGACCATCAATCCGCGCGCGCGAGCTTCCGAAGAGCCACGGGTAGCCTCGCCGCGGCTTTTTGGGGGTTCTCGCGCGTGCAGAAGCTGGATGAAGTGCTCGATGCCTCGCGGTTCGGCACGCTCGAGACCGTCACCGACGGGGTCGGGATCGTGTACGGGCCGTCGAACGTCGGCCTCGTCTGGGGCAACGGCGCCGCGCTCGCGATCGACACCGGCTCGCTGCAGTCGGGCACCAAGATCATCGAGGCGCTGCGCCGCGCCTCCGACGAGCCGGTACAGCACATCGTGTACACCCACGGGCACGTCGACCACGTGGGCGGCTGCTCGACCTTCGTGCAGGAGGCGCGCTCGCGCGGCCGGCCGCGCCCCACGGTCTGGGCGCACGAGAACGTGCTCGCGCGGCTGATGCGCTACCAGCGCACCTGGCGCTGGAACAACGAGGTCAACCGCCGCCAGCTGCGCCTGCCCCGGGGGATGAACACCTTCCCGCGCGGGCTGGTCCCGCCCGACCGCACCTACCGCGACCGCGACGACTTCGAGCTCGGCGGCGAACGCGTCGAGCTCTACCACGCGACCGCGGAGACCGACGACGCCACCTGGGTGTGGCTCCCGGATCGCCGGGTCGCGTTCGTCGGCGACCTCCTGATCGGGTCGCTGCCGAACACCGGCCACCCCAACCGCACCCAGCGCTACACGCTGGGCTGGGCACAGGCGCTCGACACCGTCGCGGCGCACCGGCCGCATTGGGTCCTGCCAGGACACGGCGAGATGCTCGAGGGCGATCACGCACTCGAGGTGATGACCGAGACCGCGCGCGCGCTGCGCTTCCTGCACGACGCAGTGGTGGAGCGGCTGAACGAAGGCAAGTGGCCCGACGAGATCGTCGAGGAGGGCATCCAGCTGCCGGCGAGCCTGGCGAGCAAGCCCTACCTGGCCGAGACCAGCGGCTGCGCGCAGTTCGTGGTGCGCGACGTGCTGCGCGCCTACGCGGGCTGGTGGGGCGGCAGCCCCGCCGAGCTGATCCCCGCGCCGCGCGGCCAGATCGCGCGCGATCTGGTGTCGCTCGCCGGGCGCGAGGCCATCCTCGACCGCGTGGGGAAGCTCTTCATCGGGGGCGAGGCCCGCCGCGCGCTACACCTCGCGGTGTTGCTGCGCCAGGCAGACCCGGCGGACGCCGACGCCTGGCAGACCGAGGCCGAGCTGTGCGAAGCGCTCGCGATCGGCGAGCGCTCCGCGGTGGTGCGCGGCTTCTATCTCGCCTGCGCGCGCGGCGCCCGCGAGGCGCTCGCGGATATGGACGAAGACAAGTCTGATTGACTTCGCTCGGCTGCGCCTCGCTGCGCGCGTCTTCGACGCTTGCGACCTCGCTCAGGACGGCCTTCGCTCGGTCCTCGATTGACTTCGCTCGGCTGCGCCTCGCTGCGCGCGTCTTCGACGCTTGCGACCTCGCTCAGGACGGCCTTCGCTCGGTCCTCGATTGACTTCGCTCGCCTGCGGCTCGCTGCGCGCCCCTGACGGGGCTTGCGACCTCGCTCAGGACGGCCTTCGCTCGGTCCTCGCACTCACGATACGTTGAGCTCGTGAAGAGGGTCCTGGTCGTCGGCGGCGGGCACAATGGCCTGGTCTGTGCGGCCTATCTCGCGCGCGCGGGGCTGGCGGTGACGGTGCTCGAGCGCCGGCCGATCTTCGGCGGCGCGTGCGTGACCGAGGAGCTCTGGCCCGGCTATCGGGTCTCGCGCGCCGCCTACGTGCTGTCGCTGTTCCGGCCCCGGATCGCCGAGGAGCTCGAGCTCGCGCGCCACGGGCTGCGGCTGTTGCCGCGCACGCCGTCCTCGATCACGCCGCTTCCCGACGGCCGCGCGCTGGTGCTGGGCCAGGATCCGCGCGAGGACTTCGCGGAGATCGAGCGCTTCTCGCGCCGCGACGCCGAGCGCTACCGCCGCTACGAAGGCTGGCTGGAGGGGATCGCCGCCGCGGTCGAGCCGCTGCTCGACGACGCGCCGCCGCACCCGTGGGCGCTCGACCCGGCCAATCGCGCCCGCCTGTGCCGGCTCCTCGCGAGCGGGGTCGAGCTCGCGCGCGGCCCCGGGCTCGCGGCCGCGGCGCGCGTGCTGTTCGGCTCGGCGCGCGCGGTGCTCGAGGACTGGTTCGAATCGGAGCCGCTGCGCGCGACCCTCGCGACGGACGCGATCATCGGCGCGTTCGCGCCGCCCTCCGCGCGCGGGACCGGCTACGTGCTCTTCCACCACGTCATGGGCACGGCCGGCGGCCAGCGCGGCGTGTGGGCCTACGTCGCGGGCGGCATGGGCGCGCTGGCGGATGCGCTGGCCGCGGCGGCGCGCGCCGCGGGGGCGGAGCTGCGCGCGGAGGCGCCGGTGGCCGAGCTGCGCCTGCGCGACGGGCGCGCCGTCGGAGTCACGCTGGCGAGCGGCGAGACACTCGATGCCGACCTCGTGGTCTCGAGCGCGGACCCCGCGCGCACTGCGACCTGGGTCCCGGATGCGGCGCTGCGGCGGCGTTTTCCCGCGCCCGACTTCGCGAGCCCGGTAGTGAAGCTGAACCTGGCGCTCGGCGCGCTCCCGCGCTTCGCCTCGCGCGGCGGCGAGCCGCTGCCGCTCACCGGCACGATCCACGTCGGTCCCACCGATCTCGACGGCATCGAGCAGGCGTACGCGGATGCCGCGGCGGGCCGGGTCTCGGAGCTGCCCGTGGTCGAGCTCACCATCCCGTCGGTGGTCGACCCGACCCTCGCGCCGACGGGCAAACACGTCGCCTCGATCTTCGCGCAGTACGCTCCGGTGCTTCCCGCCGACGACCCGCGCTGGCCAGAGCTGCGCGAGCGCGCGAAGCAGAACGCGCTGCGCGCCGTCGAGAGCGTCGCCCCGGGCTTCACCGCGTCGATCGAGCAGCTCGAGCTGCTCGCCGCGCCGGACCTGGAGCGAGTGTTCGCGCTCACCGGCGGCAACATCTTCCACGGTGCGATGCGCCCGGAGCGGCTGCTCGCGCGCCGGCCGAGCGGCTGGCTGCGGCCCTACCGCACGCCGCTGCCCCGACTGTGGCTGTGCGGCTCGGGCACGCACCCGGGCGGCGGAGTGATGGGCGCGCCCGGACGCAATGCCGCGCTCGAGATCCTCGCCGGCGTGCGGCGCTAGCGGCGCCCTGCCGCGAACGCGCGGGCGACCTCGCTGCGCAGCCCGGGATCGCAGAGGAAGTCGAGCGCCGTCATCGCCAGCGCCTTCGCCCCGTCGACCACCGCGCGATCGCCGAGCTCGGACCCCGCCCACTTCGCGAACTCGGCGTTGTGGATCGAGACGTTGGGCGGCGATGCGGCGATCATCGGGTGGATCGACGGCACGCGGTGGCTGACGTTGCCCATGTCGGTCGAGCCCTGCACGCCGGGCGGCAGCTTGTCGAAGGGGAAGAACGCGCGTCCGAGCGACTCCGCATTGGCCTGGTAGCGGCGGGCCAGCGGCCACGAGGTGTCGAGGTCGAGGTAGTCGACGTCGCCCCAGACCAGCTCGAGCCGCGCGCCGGTCGCGTCGGCGCCCGCATGGAAGCAGCCCTCGACCCGCGGCTTCAGCGCCGCGAGTGCGCCGGCGTCCGCGGCGCGCACGTAGAAGCGGCCCGCGGCGCGCTCGGGCACGATGTTGGGCGCCTGACCGCCGTCCGTGATGATGCCGTGCAGCCGCTCGGACGGGCGGATGTGCTGGCGCAGCGCGGCGATCGCCTGGTAGGCGAGCACGATCGCGTCGAGCGCGTTCACCCCGCGCTCGGGCATGGCCGATGCGTGCGACGCGACACCGAAGTAGGTCGCCTCCAGCTCCGCGATCGCGAGACAGGGCATGGTGGCGAGGTCGACGCCGGCCGGGTGCACCATCAGCGCCGCGTCGACGCCTTCGAACGCGCCGTTGCGCGCCATGATCTCCTTGCCGCCGCCGCGCTCCTCCGCCGGCGTGCCGAGCCAGCGCAGCCGCCCCGGGAGCCGCGGCCCCAGTTCGGCGAGCGCGAGCGCGGCGCCCAGCGCCGTGGTCGCGATGATGTTGTGGCCGCAGGCGTGGCCGATGCCGGGCAGCGCGTCGTACTCCGAGAGCAGCGCCACGGTGGGACCCGAGGCGCCGACGCGTGCCTCGATCGCGGTCGCGAGGCCGTACACGCTCTGCTGCGCGGCGAGCCCGTGCGCGCGCGCGGTCTCGGCGAGCAGCCGCGCCGCGCGCACCTCCTCGAAGGCGAGCTCGGGGTCGGCGTGGATCGCGTGCGACACGTGCACGAGCTCCGGCGCGAGCCGGTCGACGCTGGCGCAGACCTCCTGCTTCAGCCCCTCGATCACCGGCGCAGTATACGGCGGCGCGGGCTAGCCGCGGATGCCCTGGACCAGCGCGATCGGGATCGACCAGTCGCGCGTCTCGGGATCGATCGCGAGCGCGGCGCGCACCTCGCTCGGCGCGGCGTCGACCAGCGCCCGCAGCCCCAGCGCGAGCTGCGGTGCGGTGCCGATGCGTTCGAGCCAGGCCGCGAAGCCGAGCCGCACCGGCCAGCGCGGTCCCAGCTCGACGGCGAAGCCGGCGGCGCGGAACATCGCGCTCCACTCCGAGAGCCGGTAGTTGCGCACGTGCGAAGGATCGCGCAGCACCTCGATCGCGTTCAGGTAGGTGTCGAGCACCGGCTCCTCGGGCGCGTACGAATCGACCAGCAGGTACTTGCCGCCGGGACGCAGCACGCGCGCGGCCTCGCGCGTCGCCGCGACGGGATCGGCGTAGTGGTGCGCGCACAGGCGGGACGCGACCAGGTCGAACGACGCATCGGCGAAGGGCAGCGCCTCGGCGCGGCCGCGTTTGAACCAGACGTTCGCGAGGCCGCGCTCGCGCGCCAGCCCCGCCGCCGTCGCCAGCATCTCTTCGGTGAGATCGAGCGCGACGACCTCCGCGGCATTGCGCGCCAGCGCGAGCGCGGTGTGGCCAGCCCCGCAGCCCACGTCGAGCACGCGTTCGCGCCCGGTGAGCGCCGCGCGCTCGACCACCGCCTCGAGCGTCGGGCCGCTGGAATGGACCGGGCTCACCGCATAGCCGGCCGCCGCCGCGCCGAACTGGCGCTGCACCACGGTGTCGAGATCGGGGCTCATAGTTGCCTCCAGATGATTATTTACCTAGGTTAATAATCGAGATGGCGAGCGAAGACAAGCCCGATCCACTTCCTGCGGCCGTCGCGGCACTGCAGCGGCTGGCCGACGCGTTCGCGGAACGCCGCGAGCAGCTCGCGCACTCGGCGGGCCTCTCCGAAGCCCAGTGGAGGGTGCTGGAGGAGATCGCCTCCGAGGACTTCATGCCGTCGCTCTTCGCGCGCCGTCGCTCGCGCTCGCCCGCCGCCGTCTCCAAGGTGATCCGGCAGCTCCTCGACCGGGAGCTGATCGAGGTGGGCATCGCCGACGGCGACGCGCGCCAGCGCCGCTACCGGCTGACCCAGGCGGGCCGGGCCGCAATGCATGCGCTGCGCCGCTCCCGCGAACGCGCGGTGGAGCGGATCTGGGCGGACCTCGATCCGGGCGCCCTGGCGCGTTTTGCCGCCTTCGCGACCGATCTCGCCAGCCGCCTCGAGGCGTTTGCCGCCTCGGAAGCCCGACGCCCCAAAACACGAAAGGCCCGCCGAGGCGGGCCTGCATCGAAAACGCGGCGCGAAATATAGCACGGCACCTCGTGCGAGTCAATGAGTTTCTCGCAGATTGTCGCGAATTTCGCTGACCGTCGGGCGAACTCGCAGATCTGCCAGGAAATCCCGGAGTTCCGCTGCGCGAACTCGCGATTTTCGGGCGCGAACGCCGAGTCAGGCCCGACCGAGCGACCCTGCCGGCGCCGAATCCAGCCCTGAAAGGTGCTCGACGCAGTTCAACAGCTCGACCGACGGCGGTGGCGCGCTCGCGATGATGGTCAACGACGTGTTCGGCCACGCCATCGGCGCCTCCATGCCGGCGAGCCCGATCTCCCGCTCGGCGAACGCCCGGCACACCAGCCCGTGGCTGACCACGACCAGGTTCCCGCGCAGCGCGCGCGCGCGCTCCAGCACCCGGACCCAGGCACGAGCGGTGCGCCGGTGGAAGTCCTCCCAGCTCTCTCCGCCCGGCGGCGCGTAGTCGGCGGCGAACGGGTCGAAGCCCAGGTCGGCGTACGCCCGGCCGCGCAGGTCGCCGAAGTTGCGCTCGCGCAGCTCGGGCCAGAGCTCGAGCGGCGCGCCGGTGGCCGCCTGCACGCGCTCCGCGGTCATCTGCGCGCGCGCGTAGTCGCTCGACACGATGCCCTCGGCGCCCAGCCCCGCCAGGCGCGTGGCCACCCGCTCCGCCTGCGCCAGCCCGCGGTCAGAGAGCGGAACGTCGGGGAACTGGAGGATCCGCGCGGCGTTCGACGCGGTCTCCCCGTGGCGCACCAGCAGGATCGACATGGCGGTGGGAGAGGTATACATCACTCGGACATGGAGGCTTATCTGCAGCTGCTGCGGCACGTGCGCGACCAGGGCGTGCGCAAGGCCGATCGCACCGGCACGGGCACGCTGTCGGTCTTCGGCTGGCAGTCGCGCTACGACCTGGCGCGCGGGTTCCCGGCGCTGACCACCAAGCGCCTGCACCTGCGCTCGATCTTCCACGAGCTCTTCTGGTTCATCCGCGGCGAGACCAACGTGAAGAGCCTCCACGAGCACGGGGTCACGATCTGGGACGAGTGGGCGAACGCCGACGGCGAGCTCGGCCCGATCTATGGCGCGCAGTGGCGCGGCTGGCGCACCGCGGACGGCGGCGCGATCGACCAGCTCACCGCGGTGGAGTCCGAGATCCGCAGCAACCCGGACTCGCGCCGGCTCGTCGTCTCGGCCTGGAACGTCGGCGAACTCGAGCGCATGGCGCTGCCGCCCTGCCACCTGCTGTTCCAGTTCTACGTGGCCGCAGGCCGGCTCTCCTGCCAGGTGTACCAGCGGAGCGCCGACGTCTTCCTGGGCGTCCCGTTCAACGTCGCGTCGTACGCGCTGCTCACCCACTTGATGGCCGAGACCACCGGCCTGCGCGCCGGCGAGCTGGTGCACACGCTCGGCGACGCGCACCTCTACCTGAACCACCTCGAGCAGGCGGACCTGCAGCTCTCGCGCACGCCGCTGCCGCTGCCACGGCTCGAGATCAGGCCCGGAGTGAAGTCGATCGCCGACTTCCGCTACGAGGACGTGCGGCTGGTCGGCTACCAGGCCCAGCCGTCGATCGCGGCGCCGATCGCCGTCTAGACCGTGCTCTCGCTCATCGCCGCCGTCGCCGAGAATGGCGTGATCGGCCGCGGCGGCGCGCTGCCCTGGCGGCTGCCCGACGAGCTCTCGCACTTCAAGCGCACGACGCTGGGCAAGCCCGTGCTGATGGGCCGACGCACTTTCGTGTCGCTCGGCCGGCCGCTCGCGGGCCGCCGCAACGTGGTGCTCTCGCGCAGTCCGGGCTTCGTCCCGACCGGGGCGGAGCTCGCGCCCGACCTCGACGCCGCGCTCGCGCTCGTCGCGGGCGCGCCCGAGGTGGTGGTGATCGGCGGCGCCGCCCTCTATCGCGAGGCACTGCCGCGCGCGGCCCGGATCTATCTCACGCGCGTGCACGCAGCGCCCGCCGGCGACGTCTCCTTCCCCGAGCTCGATCTCACTGGCTGGCGCGAGACGCTCGTCGCCGAGCATCCCGCCGACGCGCGCCACGCGCACGCCTTCTCGATCTGGCTGCTGGAGCGCGCCTAGATCGGCGTGAAGCGCGCGGTCGCGGTGAGGGCCGAGGCATCGAGCACGGTGATGAAGCCGCGCTCGACCCGGATCGCGCCGGCTTCGAGCCAGGCGCGCATCTGCTTGTTGACGCTCTCCCGCGTCGCCCCGACCAGGTCGCCGAGCTGCTGCTGCGGCAGCCGCTGCTCGATGCGCGTCCCGCCGTCGACCTGCTTGCCATGCGAGCGGGTGAGCGTGAGCAGCTTGCGCGCGAGGCGCGCGGGGATCGTGAGCGAGAGCTCGTCCTCGACCCGCTGCGACAGCTCGCGCAGATTGCGCGCCAGCACCGCGGCGAGCTTGATCGCCAGGCGCGGATGCAGCTCGAGGAACGGCAGGAGGTCGCGGCGCTGCAGCGTGAGGAGCTCGCACGGCTCGACCGCCTCGACCGCGGCGGAGCGCACCTGGGCGTCGAACAGCGCGACCTCGCCCAGCACGTCACCGGCGTCGAGGAAGCGGAACACGACCTCCTTGGCGTCTGCGCCGCTCGAGAAGACGCGCAGGCGCCCCCGCAGCACGCCGTAGAGCGCCGAGCCCGGGTCGCCCTTGCGGAACAGCACCTCGCGCGCGCGCAGGCGCTTGGTGCCGGTGATCGCGTGCAACAGCTCGAGCTCGCGCCGCGTCAGGCCTTCGAAAATCCCGATCGACCCGAGCATGGTCCGGGTGGAGATCGGTCGGTCCGAGATGGGCAGTGGGGTCATTCCTGGAGAATGCCTCGCTCTGTGAATCGTTTCACAGCGGAGGGGCTCCCGGCCACGCAGATTCCTGGCATGCAGCGAGCGATCCCCAGAGCGATCCGGCGCAGCCAACGCGGAGGTTGGCGCGCCGTGGACCTCGAGCGATCGCGCCGGACCCCTCGCCAGACCCTGCCTCCCGCCGAACCGAGACCGTGATTCCCCTCCCGGTCCAACTTTCCCGGTCGCCGTGGCTCCCTCCGCGGCGGCCGGGCGGCGGAGGCAGCGGTGGCGAGGGGTCCCCCTCTCGCTGAGAATCCCTCTCCGGGGGGATCTGCCGTGCGAGCTCGACTGGCCTTCTGTGCACTGGCGTTGGGTTGCGCGCCGACCGCGGCGCTCCACGCCACGCCCGACGCGGTGTGTGCGGGCCGCGCCGTGCGGCTCACCTGGCAGGGCAGCGGGAGCGGCGAGCTCAGCGCGGAACCGGCGGATGCCGCGCTGGGCGACGTGGGGGAGAGCGGACAGAAGACCGTGCACCCGAAGGTGACGACGACCTACCGGCTCCGCGTCGGAACCGGGTTCAGCCACGCCCAGAGCGAGGCCAGCGTGAAGGTGCTCGCACCGCCGGCGCAGCCGACCTCGATTGGCGCGCCCTCGAGCGACGCGAGCGCGGGCTGCTCGCCACACGCGCTGTGGGTCACGGCGCACGTGCCTCCCGGTGCCTGGGACTCACGTCTGCGGGTCGCGACCGTGAGCGCGAGAGACGGCCGCGCCTACCGCATCGACCACGCCACGCTGCGAGCCGAGATCGCGGCTGGCGAGGAGAGCGAGGCATTCCGCGACCTGCCGATCCAGGGCGCCTGGCGGCTCGAGACGCCGCTCGCTGCCGGGGAGGCCTGCGGCGCCACGCAGCCGCAGGCGCTAGCGATCGAGCTGACCTTCGTCTGCGCCGACTGACGACGGCGCGGCGAGCTGGCGCGCGAGCGCGGACACGAGCTCGCCGGCGCCGGCGGGGTCCTTGCCCGTGCCGAACAGGTGGAAGTCCGGGCGCTGGAGCGCCACCCGCCGGCCGGTGCGCGCGAAGAAGGCCGCGTAGCGGCCGTCGACGTCGACGACCGGCGCGTCCGGCCCCACGTGAGCGCTGACGCCGCCCAGCGAACCGAAGAAGCGGCGTTGCTCTGGCGTGAGATCGTCCGCGGGGTCGCGATCCGCGCCGACCAGCGCCCAGCCACGGCCCACCACGTCGTCGAACAAGCCGGTGCGCGGCACGCCCCAGACGCGCGCCGCCACGCGGCCCTGCACGAACAGCTCGCCGGCGTAGCGGTCGCCGGCCAGCGTCGTGCCCTGGCCCATCCGCGGCGGGCTGGGCAAGGGCGAGCGCTCGTTCGCGCGCCGCAGCGCCGCCAGGTGGGCGTCGCGCGCGAGCGCCTCCTCGCGGTCGGTGACGCAGAACAGCCGCCCGAGGTCGATCGACACCGCAATCAGCGACCGCACGTGCGGCAGGCGCTCGGCGCCGTAGGTGGCGAGCAGCGCCTCGGGCGCGCGGCGGGCGAGCACCAGGTCGAGCTGCCACGCCAGCGTGGCCGCGTCGCGCAGCCCCGACGAGAGGCCCTGTCCCGCAAGGGGCGGCAGGAGGTGCGCTGCATCGCCTGCGATCAGCAGCCGGCCGGCGCGCCAGCTCTCCGCCCAGCGCGCCCGGAAGGAGTAGACGGCTTGGCGTTCGATCAGCGCGTCGGCCGGCGAGAGATCGAAGGGGGCGAGCAGCTCCCACGCCGTGCGCGGCTCGTGGAGGGCCTCGACGGACTCGTGGGGGAGACGCATGAGCTCGAAGCGGCGCCGGCCCGGCCCGCCCGAGATCGCCGTGACCGGCCGCGCGGGGTCGCAGAGCAGCCAGTTCTTCGGTCGGAAGCGGCGCTCGCGGCGCAGCAGCAGGTCGACGATCAGCCAGTCGGCCTCGAGCCCGAGGTCTTCGACCGGAACGTGCATCGAGCGGCGCACCGCGCTGTTCGCGCCATCGCAGCCGACCAGCCAGTCGGCCTCGAGCTCGGAGACCTCGCCTGCGGCGTCGCGCGCGCGCACGCGCACACCGCGAGCGCGGGGCTCGAGCTCGAACACCTCGACGCCGCGGCGCAGCGCTCCGCAGTCGAGCGCGCGCAGGCGCCGTTCGAGCACGCGCTCGAGGTCGGGCTGGTGGAACATGTTCGAGCCGGGCCAGCCGGACAGGCTCGCGACGCCCTCGCGGCCGAAGGCGAGCAGCGTCTCACCGGCGGCGTTGCGCCACTCGGACGTGCAGGCGGGGTCGCACAGCGCGCGCACTTCGTCCGCCACGCCGGCCGCCTGGAAGATGCGGCCGATCTCGTGGTCGAAGTGGACCGCGCGGGGGAGCGGATAGGGCCGCGGCCAGCGCTCCAGCACCGCCGTCCGCCAGCCGCGCCGGGCGAGCAGGATCGCGAGCACGAGCCCGACGGGCCCCGCCCCGACGATCGCGACTTCGCAGCGCTCCCTCACGCCTTTGCCTCTTCGCCCCTTCCCCGGATTTGAGATTACTCTCAAATTGAGATGGACGTCAAGATTGATCTTGGTCTCAATATTGACGCATCTCTCACCTGCGGATACGCTGCCCTCGATGGCGCGTGGACCCGCGAGCTCGCCGCGACGACCGGCCCCTGCAGCGACGCCGCGGCACGGCAAGCGCGCACGCACGCGCCAGGCGCTGCTGGAGGCGGCGCTGCGCGTGCTCGCCCGCGGCGGAACCGGGCCGATCTCGATCCAGGAGGTGACGGCCGAGGCCGGCATGGCCAACGGCACCTTCTACAACTACTTCCGCACCCGCGAAGAGCTGCTCGACGCCACGGTGGTCCCGCTGATCCAGCGGCTGCTGGAGCGGCTGGCGACCACCTTCGGCCCCGGGGTCCCCGATCCCGCGCAGCGGCTCGCGTTCGGGGTGCGCGCCTTCATCGACCACGCGCTCGCCGACCGGGCCTGGGCGGCGGCGCTGCTGCGGGTCTGGGGCAGCACCGCGAGCCTGCCGCGCCGCGCGGGCGTGGCGGTGCTCGCGGACCTCCGCGCCGCGCAGAAGCGGCGGCGGCTGCGCATCCCCGACGAGGGCGCCGCGCTCGACCTGGTGCAGGGGACGGTGATCGCCAGCATCCGCAGCGTGATCGAGGGCAGCGCGACGGCGAAGCGCGGACCCGAGATCGCGGCGCTCTTGCTGCGCGGCTTCGGCATGCCCGCGCGCGAGGCCGACGCGCTGGCGCACGCCGCCTACCCTCCCCCGGTCGGCTAGACCCGGCCGCGCGAGCCAGCGATTAGAATCGCGCCATGGCTCTCCAGCTCGGCGCGCACCTCGGCCAGCAGAACCTCCGGATCGACGAGATCCGCGCGCTGTGGCGCCGCTTCGACGCCGCCGGCCTGGACTGGATCTCGCTGTGGGACCACTTCTACGAGGCGCCGCCGGCGGGCGGCACGCAGCCGCACTTCGAGGCGGTCTCCCTGCTCGGTGCGCTCGCGACCGAGACCCGGCGCGCTCGGATCGGCTGCCTGGTCTTCTATCCGGGCTACCGCAACCCGGCCGCGCTCGCGAAGGCCGCCACCACCATCGACCACCTCTCCGGCGGGCGCTTCACGCTCGGGCTGGGCGCCGGCTGGCACGAGTGGGAGGCGCGCGCCTACGGCTTCGCGTTCCCGCCGATCGGCACGCGCATGGATCAGCTCGACGAGGCGCTGCAGATCGTGCGCGGGCTCCTGATCCGCGATCGCACCACGTTCGCTGGAACACATTTCCGTGTCGACAACGCCTCGTGTCTGCCCGCGCCGGTGCAGCGCCGGCTGCCGATCTGGGTCGGCGGGCTGGGCGAGAAGCGCACGCTGCGCCTCGCCGCCCGCCACGCCGACGGCTGGAACGCCGCCTACGTGGCGCCCGCGGAGTTCGCGCGGCTGTCGGGGGTGCTCGACCAGTGGTGCGAGAAGGAGAGCCGCGACCCGGCCGAGATCGAGCGCACCGTGAACCTGTCCTTCCACCTCTCCGTCGACCGGGCCGCCGCGGAGCGCGTGGAGGCGGAGCTGCGCAAGCAGTGGGGCGCCGCGGCGGAGCGCATGCTCTCGGGCGCGCTGCTCGGCACGCCCGAGCGCGCGCAGGAGACGCTCGCGGCGTACGCCGCTGCGGGAGCGCAGGCGATCAACGTCGCGCTGCGGGCGCCGTGGGACGCCGAAGCGCTGGACGCCTACCTGAACGACGTCGTGCCCAAGGCGCGCGGGCTCCGCTAGAATCGCATCTCCAGGGGTAGGGGACTCGAGCCGCGAGGAGTCCCGATGACGATCGCCCCGCGCACCCAGTCGTTCCTCGACGCGAAGCACGTCTCCTGGGCGCTGGTGCCCGACGGCCGGAGCGATCCACGCAGAGTGCCGCCCGAGTGGGTCGCCCGGGCGGTGCTGCTGCGCGACGAAGGGGGGTATCTCCTGGCCGTGGTGCCCGGCGATCGCTCGCTCGCGCAGGAGCGGCTCGAGAGCGACTTCGGCCGCGCGCTCGATGCCGCCGGCGAGCGCGAGCTCGCGGCGATCTTCCCCGACTGCGATCCCGCGGCGATTCCGCCGTTCGGCGCCGCCTACGGCATTCCCACTGCCGTCGACGAGGCGCTCTTGCGGCTGCAGGACGTCTACTTCCATCCGGGCAAGCCCGAGGTGCTCGGCCGGATGCGCGGCGCGGACTTCGCCGCGCTCTGCGCCGGCTGCGCCCGCGGCGACTACTCGAGCGCGGAGGCCGCCCGCGCGCGGCCTGCGCCCCGGCGCCCGTTCGCCGGTGCGCCGACCAACGCATTCTCGCTGCGCGCGTTCGGCGCCGGCCTGCGCCGCCAGCCCGAGTACGAGCGCAACGGGCACGCGGGGATGCTGCTGGTGAAGGCACCCGAGCTGCGCGTGGTGCTCGAGGCGATGCAGCCCGACACCCTGCTGCGCACGCACGTGGTGCACGGGCCGACCACGCTGCAGGTGCTCGAGGGCGCGCTCGACGTGGTGACCGCGCGCTCGCGGCTGCACGTCGGCGAGAGCGAGATGGCCACGCTCTCGCGCGACGAGCGGCGCGAGATCCGCGCACCGGTGGCGAGCTTGTTCGTGATGGCGCTGGGCCGCCGCGCGAGCGACGAGGAGGTCGAGACCGCCGCGACGCGCGCGGCCCGCCCGCGCCGCATCCTGATCGTCGCCAACGAGACTGCGGGCGGGCAGCACCTCGTCGACGCGGTGCGCGCGCGCGTGGCGGCGGGGGCGTGTGAGTTCTTCGTGCTGGTGCCCGCCGCGGAGGCGCGCCATTCGAGCACCACCTGGGAGGAGGGCGTGCAGCGCGACCTGGCCGAGAAGCGCCTCGGGCGCGCGCTCGAGAAGCTGCGAGCGGTGGGCGCGCCCGCGCGCGGGATCGTCGGCGACTTCTATCCGGTGCGTGCGATCCACGACCTCTTGTTGTTCGAGAAGGAGGACTTCGACGAGATCATCCTCTCGACCTTCCCGCTCGGCGTGTCCGAGTGGCTGAAACTCGACCTGCCCAGCCGCATCGCGCGCCGGTTCGGCATCCCGCTGACGCACGTGGTGTCGCGGAAGGACGAGTGACGACTAGCGCGGCAGCCGCCACGCCTCGCGCAGCAGCGTGCGCGCGGGCCGCTCGACCACGTCGCCGTGGCCCGGCAGGATGCGCGCGAAGTCCCAGGCTTCGATCCGCTCGAGCGAGCGCGCGAGCTCCGCGCGGCTGGAGACCGCGAGTGCACGGATGATTCGGCTGGGGCCGAAGCGCTGCCACATCCCGTTCGCGCGGAAGAACACGCGCGCCAGCCGGTGCGGCGAGCGCTGGATGTTGAAGCACAGGTCGGTGATCACGAGCGTGCGCGAGGGCCGGTGGAAGAGCACGACCTCCTCGAGCCGGAACCCGCCCACGCGCAGGCTTTCGAGGTCGTCCTTCCAGCGCTCACCCGGGTCGGCGAGCCGCTCCGCCGCCGGGTAGGCCTGTGCCGTGGCCGCTGCGAACCTCCCGTGCGCGGCAGGGACGAGCAGGAAGCGCACGGGCCCCAGCGCGTCGAGCTCGGCGCGCAGCTCCGACACGAGCGGCGCGGGCGAGTGCAGCACGAGCTCGCCCGAGCGCAGCCGGATCACCGTCATGCGCACGGGAATCGGCACCAGCCCGCCCTGCCACGCGAGCTCGTACTCGGCGCTCCACAGATCGGTGTCGTGGCGGACCAGCGCCAAGGCGGCTAGCGGGCAGGCTCGACCAGGATCTTGGCGTGGCGCTCGGGCGAGGCCAGGTCCTCGAACGCCCGCGCCACGCCGTCGAGGCCGACCCGCCCCGTGATGAGCGGCGCGACCTCGATCTCCCCACGCGCGATGTGCGCGAGCGTGGCGGCGAACTCGTCGGGCGTGTAGCCGAGCACGAACTGGACATTCAGCTCCTTGTTGATGCCCATCATCGGCTCGAAGTGGTCGCGCTCCATGCACACGCCGACGACCACGATGCGCGCTGCCGAAGGCGCGTTGGCGAGGATCGCGTCGATCACGCCCGGCACGCCCACGCATTCGAAGATCACCGCGGGGCGCAGCGGCGGTCCGGGCAGCCAGGGCGGAAGCGGCGGCGCCTTCGAGGGATCGCTCCACGCGGCCAGCCCGCGCCAGGTCTCGTAGGGCGAGTTCACTGCGGGATCGACCACCGCGTCCGCGCCCATGGCCAGCCCCAGCTCGCGGCGGCGGGGCGAGAAGTCGGCGGCCACGATCGGGCGCACGCCTTCGAGCCGCAGCGCTGCGATCACCGCCAGGCCGACGGGGCCGCAGCCGATCACCAGCGGCACGTCGTCCTTGCCGAGGTTGCCCTTCTTCACGGCGTGGAGCCCGACGGCCATCGGCTCGGTGAGCGCCGCGTGCTCGGTCGGGAGTGACTGCGGCACCGGCAGCAGCAGCGCGTCCATCAGCCGCATGTACTCGCCGTAGCCGCCGGGCGCGTCGTTCGAGTAGCCGACCGGGGCGATCCCCGCCGCGCCGACGATGATCGGCAGCGAGCACACGCGCGTCCCCGCCGCGAGCCGCTTCGGCGTGCCGGGCCCGTAGTCGACCACCTCGGCGCAGAACTCGTGGCCCATCACCACGTCGCGGGCCGGGTCCATCGCGAAGGCGCCGCCCGCACGTCGGGACGACTCGATCATCTTCTCGGTGTGGCGCAGCGCGTGCAGGTCGCTGCCGCAGATGCCGCACGCCAGCGTGCGCACCAGCACCTCGCCGGGTCCCGGCACGGGCGTGGGCAGCTCGCGCAGGTGGAGCTGGTGGTCTCGCATCGCGACGGCGCGCATCTCTCGTCCTCCCCTAGGTCCGCTTCAGCCAGTCGACGAGGAGCCGGCTCAGCCGCTCGGGCTGGTCGAGCATCAGCCAGTGACTCGCGCCGTCGAAGCGCTCGTAGCGCCACTCGCCGGCCACGAAGCGCTCCGACGACTTCATCTGCGCCTCGACCAGGTACGCGTCGCCGCTGCTCCAGATGCCCAGCGTGGGCGCCTTCACCGGCGGGAACTCCATCCCCGCCAGCCCGGGCCGCGCCGGGTTCACGTTCGCGCGGTACCAGTTCAGCGCCGCGCTGAGTGCGCCCGGCCGCGACAGGTCGGCGATCCAGCGCGGCAGCTCGGAGTGGTGCCGCGCCCAGTCGCGGAAGAGCTTCCAGTCGTCGGCGCGCAGCGCCTCCTCGGCGATCCCCTCGTACTGGAAGTACAGCATGTACCAGCTCTTCTCGCGCTGCTCGAGGCCCGCGTCGAAGAACGAGCCGAAGTGGCCGACGGACAGCGCGGCGAAACGCGCCACGCGGTCGGGCAGGAACATCGCCAGCCCCCAGCCCAGCGCCGCGCCCCAGTCGTGGCAGACCACGTGCGCGCGCGCGATGCCGAGCGCGTCGAGCAGGCCGACCGCGTCACCGAGCAGTGTCGGGATGGCGTACGCGTCGACCTCGGCCGGCCGGTCGGACAGCCCAAACCCGCGCACGTCGGGCGCCACCACGCGGAACCCCGCCGCGGCGAGCGCCGGCAGCTGGTGCCGCCACAGGCTCGAGGAGTCGGGAAACCCGTGCAGGAGCAGCACCGGCTCGCCCGCCGGCGGTCCCGCTTCGGCGACGTGCAGCCCGATCCCGTTCACCTCCACCCGCCGTCCCTCGAAGCTCATGGCGCTAGGATATCGCGATGACCCCCTTGCTTGTTCTGGCCGAGTTCGGCTGCAGCGACACGGGCGCCGCGGAGCTCCGCGCGCAGCTCGACCGCACGCTCCACGAGACCCGTTCGGTCGCCGGCTGCCTGCAGGCCACGGTGTGGGAGCGCGCGGCCGAGCGCCGCCTCCTGTTCGTGACCTTCTGGAGCGGCGCCGACGCCGTGCGCCGCTGGGTCCTGAACGACTTCCACCGCACGGTGCTCATGCCGGCGTTCCGCAAATGGTGCGTCGAGGGCTCGTTCAGCGAGGTGAGCGCGGCCGAGCCCGAGCACGCGCGCGCACGCAAGTGCGCCAGCTGCGGCCGCTGGTCGCAGGCGAAGCCGGGCTGGTCCGAGGCCGAGCCCACGGCGTGCCGCCAGTGCGGGGCGAGCCTCGTGCGCGAACGCAAGGAGCCGACTGCGCCTCCGGCGCTCGAGGCGGCGCGCAAGCTCTGCGTGGACGCCGCGCTCGCCGCGTACGAGGACGCCTCGCTGCGCGGAGTCTGTGCCGAGGGCGCGTGGGAAGCCGCGGTCGGTGCGATGCGGACCGTGCGATTGGAGGGATGAAATCCAGATGACGCAGCCGACCAACCGCTACTCCACCGTGCGCGTGCTCGATGGCTGGTACGCGGCCTGCCGCAGCGACGACCTGCACGAGCGGCCGATCTCGCGCACGATCTTCGAGCGGCCGATCGCGCTGTTCCGCGACGCGCGCGGCATCGCCGCGGCGGTGCTCGACCGCTGCGCGCACCGCAACGTGCCGCTGTCGCTCGGCACGGTCGACGGCGACGGCCATCTCGCCTGTCTCTACCACGGCTGGCGCTTCGACGGCAGCGGCGCCTGCCGGGGGGTGCCCGGGCTGATGGGCGAGGTCGACAGCGAGGCGGGACGCAGCGTGCCCGCGTTCGCGGCGCGCGAGAGCGACGGGTTCGTCTGGGTCTGGGCCCGCGCGGACGCCGAGCCGGCGGGTGAGCCGCCGCGGATCCCCTGCTGGAACGATCCCGAGTATCTGACGGTGGTGCGCGAGTACGACGTCGAGTGCACGCTGCACGCCGCGCTCGAGAACGCGCTCGACGTGCCGCACACCGCCTTCGTGCATCGCGGCGACTTCCGGGGCAAGGGCGCGCGTGAGATCACCGCGGTGCGCCGGCGCATCCCGCGCGGGATCGAGGTGGAGTATCTCGGCGAGCCGCCGCTCTCCGGGGCGACCACGGACGCCGACGGCCGGCCGATCGTGGCGCAGCACTGGGACCGCTTCGTGCTGCCTTCGCTGGCGCAGGTCGAGTACCGCTCGCCGGGGCGCCACTTGATCACCACCCTGCCCCATACACCGATCGGTGACTTCCGCACGCGTTTCTGGCTCGTTTCGTGCTGGCGCGTCCCTGCCGAGAAGCGCACTGAGATGGGCCCGGTGATCGAGAAGCAGCTCGACACCATCCTGGGTCAGGACGTCGAGATCCTGCGCGCCCAGACCCGGCGCATCCGCGAGCTCGGCGGTGAGTCGTTCCGCTCCACCGCACTCGACCTGATGGGCCCGGAGATCCTGCGCATGTTGCGCGAGGCGGAGCGCGGCGCGCCTGCGGATTCGGCCCCGATCGATCGCACGGTGAAGCTGCAGGTGTTCTGATCCGCCGCTCTGCCCGTTCGTCCGCGCCTGGGCTAGGTCACGCGCGCGGGCAGGATCACCATCGTCTGGCCGGCGAACTGCAGCCGCTTCTGGATCGCGAATGCGGTCTCGTTGTGCAGCACTCTCTGGAACCAGCGCTCCTGGCGGAAGATGACCTTGCCCGCGAAGAAGGTGGTGCGCGGGAACTCGCGCTTCACCGCGAGACACAGCGCCTCCGCCTCCTGCACCGCGTCGGTGCCGAGCGCGAAGCGGTAGGTCGAGGGCACTCCCAGGCGCGACGCGAGATCGACGTAGCGCTGCAGCGTCGCCTCGGTGTCGGAGGCCAGCGACTTCACCGCGTCCTCGCCTTTGAACGCGCCGGAGTCGATCACACCGACGGACAGGAACACGATGTTCCTGAAGTGGCCCGGGAACGTGGCGAAGATGTTGACCGCGGTGTGGATGCCGAGGCCGCCGTAGGAGGCGACCAGCACCGCCGCGGTCGGACAGTTCGGATCGACCTCCGCCAGCGCCGCGCCCGCGGCGACTTCCGGCTCGGGCGGCAGGTTCTCGAGCTCGGCGTAGAGCTTCGACAGCGCACCCCCCACGTCGCGGTAGTGCCGGCGCACCACGAAGCAGAGCAGCACCAGCGACCCCGTCACCGCCATCGTGACCCAGCCGCCCTCGCTGAACTTCTCGCTGATCGTGACGGCGAGGATGCCTGCGCACAGCACGAAGCCCACTACGAACAGCGCGGCGCGGCGCCGCCGATGCGGGCGTTCGTGCTGCGAGCGCAGCCACGAGATCGACATGCCGAGCATCGAGAGCGAGAAGGTGAGGAAGACGTTGATGCTGTACATCACCACGATCGCCCGCACGTCGCCGCGCGTGTAGAGCAGTGCCGCCAGCGCCGCGCCGCCCATCAGCAGGATCCCGTTCTGCGTGGTGAGCCGGTCGGAGAGCGCGGAGAAGCGGCGCGGCAGCCACGAATCGACCGCCATGTTGGCGAGCACGCGCGGCCCGTCGATGAAGCCGGCCTGTGCGGCCACGACCAGCAGCGCGCCTTCGGAGATCAGCGTCGCCAGCACGAAGGTGCCGCCCAGCGGCTTGCCCGCGGCGACGCGCTCGGCCAGCACCGCGTTCATGGTCTTGCCCTCGACCGGCGCGAGCTGCCAGAGCAGGTAGCAGAGCAGCAGCCCCGTCGCGGTGAACGCGAGCGAGACCGACATGTACAGCATCGTGCGGCGCGCGGTCTGCACGCGCGGCTCGCGCATGATCGGCAGCCCGTTCGAGACCGCTTCGATCCCGGTGTAGGTGCCGCCGCCGAGCGAGAACGCGTGCACGAACAGCAGCAGGAGCCCTGCGGCGCCGAGCAGGCCGAGGCCGTCGTGGAAGCCGGAGCGCACCTCGCCCGCGGTCTGCGGCAGGTCGGGCGCGCGCAGCAGCACGCTGCCCCCGATCAAGACGATGTGGGTGACGATGAACAGCAGGAACACCGGCGAGAGCGCCAGCACCGACTCGCGCACCCCGCGCAGGTTCAGCACCGTGAGGAAGCCGATGAAGCCGACCTCGATCGGCAGCTTCGCGACGTGCCAGGCGAGCGGCGCGAAGCTGAACAGCGCGTCGCCCGCCGCAGCGATCGACACGGTGATGGTGAGCACGTAGTCGACCAGCAGCGCCGAGCCGGACACCACGCCCGCGCGCTCCCCGAGCAGCTTGGTCGCCACCACGTAGCCGCCGCCGCCGTGCGGGAACTCCTCGATGATGCGGCTGTACGCCGCCGAGATGATGAACACCGTCGAGGCCATCGCGAAC
>Ga0318514_10000046_pt1 | contig 21355 bp, 18 predicted proteins | sample GRESIP176b2f18_FD_203684 | JGI IMG/M metagenome (GOLD analysis project Ga0318514, IMG submission 203684) | Tropical soil microbial communities from Luquillo Experimental Forest, Puerto Rico - GRE.SIPMG.176b2f18 | ecosystem: Environmental > Terrestrial > Soil > Tropical forest > Bulk soil...
GCAGAGGAGGGCCATACGCCGAAGAAGACAAGGCCAGATGCCGCAGAAGAGGAGGGCGCTGCCCCAGCCAGCAGGTAAGGACCATGCCCCGCCAGGCAATGGAGGGGTTATACCCCGTCAGCAGAGGAGGGCGATACCAGGAAGAAGACAAGCACCATACCCCCGCACAAGGGGAGGGCCCGACCCGGTAAGCAGGTGAGGACCATCCCCGTCAAAAGAAGTGGCCTCCCGCCCATTGTGGGCGGGAGGCCACTTGTGTCTGCCCCGGTCCGGCCTACGCCGCTGGCCGGTTTCAGCCAGCGCCGCTTGCCGGTATCAAAGAATCCGGACGAGCTGAGTCTCCCCCGTCTTGCCGTCCCTGATAAGGACATCGCGGCCGGCTCGTAGCTGGGCGTCGATGAACTCGTACAGGGTGATCGCGCGGTTGGTTAGGTCGGTCTTTGACAGTGACGTGCGCTCCTGAAGGCGCTGGAGATCCTCTCCGGCCTTTGGGATAAGTGCCACTGTGATCCGCTCAGTTGGCTGGGCAATCCGCTCAGTGCGCGGCGGACGGGCAACATCCTCGCCTCTGGGGGTTTTACCCGTGCTGGCAGTCATAGGGTGTTGCACTCCTTCCAGCTGTCTTTGTGTATTGCAGCGTGACTCCTGTGAGCTGTGCTCTCTCCTGACTTGAAGATGGGACCAGGGCAGTTTTAATGACGAGGTGGTTCACGTTCGGCGGGCCCTCCTCATCCGTTGCGCCTAAGCCGCCCACCGTTGCAGGTACTGTAACTCAGGACTGCATACCGTGCAACTATTTCCTGCTATATGAACAGATTCAAAGCGCGAGCGCAGCACGGCCGAACTGCATTTTCTCCTGGAACCAGACATGTAACCGAGACCTGACGAAGCATTATTCCCTGCCCATTTCCGGCCCCCAACGGCGGGTTCATGACGGCATCCGCAGCACTAGCCCGGCGCTGACCAGCGATGATGCGGTCTGGAGGCGGGCGCCGGGATCCGGGTCACCATGAGCGTGGCCTTAATGCTCCGGGTTTGCCTCACCCACGCCACCCATACCAGCGCCCTGGCCCCGGACGAGGCAGCCGGGCGCATGCCGTCATCGAGGGCCGGCGTATGGCATGAAGGTCCTTTTTCGCGGCCTTTTCTGAATGACTGTCAACCGTTTGCAGATGAGAGCATGATTGCCCCAAGAGCCCTGCGGGGCGCCGAGCAGCGAGGTTGGGAGGTGACGTGTCGGTCCAGCGTTTTGCCCGGCGTGCGCCGCACCCGGCGGCGGCCGCCATCACCAGCCGGGCTGGCCGGCTGCGCCAGCTGGTCTCGGGATGGTCCGGTCAGGCCCTCACCTGGACCCGTTCGTCGTGGGTGGACATCGCCTGGGTGGCCTTCGTGGCGATCAACCTTGCGGCGATGCGGCTGCTGCCCGGATGGCAGACCATCCCGTTCCTCGCGATCTGGGTGAGCCTGACGGTCATCTACGGATTCCGGCTGTGGCGCATCCAGCCGACGATCCTGACCCTGGCCGCGGTCACCATCGCCACCGGCGGCATCATCGGCGTCCAGGTGCTCAAGGGCCAGCAGGACGCCGACTACCTGGCCGAGGTCCCGCTGATCGGGCTGATGTTCCTGGTCATGGTCTGGCATGGCCGCAGGCGGCTGGCGGCCACGGAGGAACGGCTGGCCGCCATGGAGGAGGTGCACCGGGTCTCTCAGGAGAACCTGCGCCTGCTCAAGCAGCAGCGCCGGTTCTTCCAGGACGCCTCGCACGAACTCGGCACCCCGATCACCGTGGCGCTGGGCCACGCCGAGCTGATCGAGCGGGCGGTCACCAACCCGGTCGTGGCCGAGGACGCCAGGGTGGTGACCGATGAACTGATGCGGCTGCGCCGGCTGTCCACCCGGATGCTGCTGCTCGCCTCGGCCGAAGGCCCCGACTTCCTGCACCTGACGCCGGTTCTGGTCGAGTCCGTGGTGGTGGACGCGCTGGACCGGTGGGGGCACATCCCACGGCACTGGCGGCTGGGCCCGGTGGCCGAGACCACCGTCCTCGGCGACCGTGACCGGCTCGCGGTCGCGTTCGACGCCCTGCTGGAGAACGCCGTGGCGCACACCTCGCCCGGCGACCGTATCGAGGTCGGCGCGCAGGTCGAAGGGGACCGCGTGGTGCTGGCGGTGACGGACTCCGGGTGCGGGATCCAGGACGCGGACCTGCAGCGGATCTTCCAGCGGTTCGCCAGGGCCGAGCCACACCGCAGCCGGCCGAGCGGCGGGCTCGGGCTCGGGCTGGCGATCGTGCAGGCGATCGCGGAGGCGCACGGCGGCTCCGTCCGGGCGCGGAGCACGTTCGGCCACGGCGCGAAGTTCGAGGTGCTGCTGCCGCTGGCCCCGGCCGCGGCGGCCGCCGGCCGGTTCAGCCCGGCGAGCCGATAACGGAGCCGTCCGCCACCGCGAGCGACATCAGATTGCTGCCCCTATTGACGCCCGCGGCGCCTCGGTGAAGCAGCCCGTTGACCTTCTGCTGGTCGGTTGCTGCGCCGTCCGGGCCCATGAACCTGGCGGCTGTGGCAAGGTACCTGGCGCCCTGCTCGAAGCCCTGGCAGGCACGCACGGCGAGCCGGTCCACCTGGCGCAGCTGAGCGGTGGGCGGGCCGAGCGCGGAAAGCCCGGCCGAACAACGGCCAAGCTGCCGTGCCGTCGAGCGCAGGGACGCGCTGGTGAGCACCTGGTCATTACCAGCGTTACCAGCCACCACGGCGTGGGTCATGTCCGCGCTCAGCGACGACAGCCCCTTCAGCCAGGCCGCGGTGCTGAGCGGCGGAGCCGGGAGCGCGCTGGATCGCGCCGATGCCGGGCTGGCCGACGGGGCCGGGGCGCTGGTGGCCGGGGACCCGGCCCAACGACGAGCAGCACAATCACGGCGACGGGCGTGGCGGCCCCGACTCCCAGGACGAGGCCCACGAGCCGCTTGCCTGCCGTGGACAAGACCAGCCGTCCGGGCGCCGCGCCGGCGGGCGGCAGCGCGGCAGGCGGGACCGCAGCGGCGGGCGGCACCGCGGCCGCCTCCACAGCATCAGCGGGCAGCGGGACCGGGTAGTCCATGGGCAGCGCCTCCGGCTGCGGCGGCTCCGGCCCGCCGATGGAAGGTGGGGCCCACGCGGTCGGCCCGGCCGCGGCCGGGGCCCAGGTGGCGGACGGCCCGGCAGCGCTGACGGCAGGCCCAGCACCGCCGAGAGCGGGCCCGGCCGGGTCGCCGAACAGGCCGTCCGGGTACACGTCGGTCAGCAGGTACCAGTAGGCCTTCATCCGCGCCCAGTAGCGCAGGCACGCCGCGATCGCCTCGTGGAGCGGCCGCGGCATCCTCCCCCGGATCAGCACGATCAGCCAGGTGGGGATCATCACGATCGGCCCCAGGCCATACCAGAGGATCGTGGCAACAACCCACGCAGGGAAGACCAGCACCAGGCGGAAGAAGACCGCGGCGGGATTCAGCCGCCCCGGCCTGATCGTGACGGCGACCGGGTAGTCGGTATCAACCAACCCGAACGGCGGGTAGATGCCGGTGAGCAGCAGCAGGTACGCGTACGTCCTGACCTCCCACCGCTGGAACCCGGACAGGTAGCTGGCCGCGTAGTCCGGCAGGCGCCCGGTGAACAGGGCGCCGAACCACCCGGTGACCAGTACTACCCAGGCCACCCACCGGGCGAAGTAGAGGCAGACAAGCGCCGGGATGGCCAGAACGGCGCGGAGCAGCACCGTCCACCTGCCCTGCCGTGCGGGACCGGCGAACTTCACCGTCACCGGGGCGGACGGCTCGGGAGTACCGCCAGCCAGCGGCCACGGCCCCAGCGCCGTCATCTCCGGGGGCTGCCCCTGGCGGCGCCGGGCCTGGCGGCGCCGCACACCGGTGAACACGAACGCCACCACGGCGCCAAGCAGGGCGGCAAGCCCGGCCACGAGCGGGACCACCGGCCGCAGCGTCGGCCCCACGATGCTCCGGCCCACGGCCAGGTCAGTGACCGCGGCGGGATGCACGTCCCTGGTCTCGATGAGGTAGCTGCCCGGCTGCGTGATCGTGAACGACATCGCCGTCAGGCCTTGGTGGCCGCCAACGCCATAGCTTTCCGGCAGCCCGGTATAGCTGTTGACCGGGAACTGCCGGCTGCCGTCCGCGAGCCCCATGGCCAGGTGCATCGACCACCCGGCCAGCGGCGTGTTCTGGCTGCCGATCGTCCATGAGCAGCACGCGCCCCGCGCCTCGACGTACAGGACGTACTGGCCCGGCTGGGTGAGCGTGACCTCACCACTCCCGGGAACCGGGACCCGCTGGAAGTCCTGGATCTGCTGGTCCCAGGAGAAAATTCCGACAATGGCGGCAGTCAGGCAGACCGCCGCGACCGCCAGCAGCCCGCCCGCAATCAGGTACCAGTAGCGCGACGGGCGCAGCGGCCCGGCTCCGGTGCTGGTTTGCTGCCCGGCTGTAGGGATCATGGTGCACCCCCGTGCAAATCCTGCGGCGGTGCATGCCCGGTCACCGCCGAAAACACCTGCCGGGAAAGCGCTTACCCGACTATATCATTGGACGCCGCAGCAGGCCGTTCCGTTGACAGGTTCGGTCCCGGAGTCGCGGAAAATTTCGCTGGCCCCGGCTGGGTATTCAAACCCGCCGGAGGAACGCGTTCGCGATCGGTGCCGAGGCGTCGGCGCCGATGCCGCCGCCCTCGACGAGCACCGCGAAGGCCAGGTTGCCGCGGTACCCGATGAACCAGGCGTGGGACGGCGGGTTGCTCCCGGAACCGTACTCGGCCGTGCCGGTCTTGCCGTAGACCCCGGGCGGGAAGCCGACTCCGGCCGCGGTGCCGCTGGTGACCACCGCCCGCATCATCGGCCGCAGCGCGTCCAGCAGCGCGGAGCTGAGCTTGTGCGGCTGGGCGGACTGCTGCGGGGCCGGGCTGATCACCAGTTGCGGCGGCCGCCAGGTGCCGTTCTCGATCGCTGCCGCCACGGCCGCCTGGCTGAGCGGGTTGACCAGGTCTGTTCCCTGTCCGAAGGCGTCGGCTGCCAAGTCCACCGGCTGGTGCGGGGTGCTGAACTTGCCGAGCACGGCGGGGATGCCGAGGGCAGGCTTCTGGTTGAACCCGAACTCCTCGGCCATCGAGCGCAGCGCCGAGCCGGTCAGGTGCTGCGAGGCGAGCATGGCGAAGGTGGTGTTGCACGACACCGCGAACGCGTTCAGCAGGCTCGTGGTGCCCAGGTGCTCGTTGTCGAAGTTGTGGAACGTGCGGCCGCCGATATTCACCGTCGGTGGGCACTTCACGCTGGTGGAGGGCCGCAGCCCCTTCTTGGTCAGCGCCGACGCGGTGACGACCTTGAAAGTCGACCCGGGCGGGAAAATGCCCTGCAGCGCGCGGTCGAAGCCGCCGGGGCGCTCGATGACGGCCAGGACCCGTCCGGTGGAGGGCTGGAGCACCACCATGTCGATGTTCTTGGAGGTCGCCGCGGTCGAGACCGCGTGCGCGGCGGCGAGCTGGTATCGCAGGTCGATGCTGGTCTGGACGTTGTGGCCGGGGATGGCGGGGAACCGCATGGCCGTCGCGTCCACCTTCTTCCCCGGGCCCTCGATCCGGATGATCAGCGCGGGCTTGCCCGCCAGCAGGGACTGGTAGGCCTGCTCGATCCCGCCCTGGCCGATCAGGTCGCCCTTCTGGTACGGCGCGCCCAGCGCCTTGGCCTGTGCCGCCGTGGCCGCGACCACGTTGCCGGTGAGCAGGGAGATGGACCCGGACTCGGCGACCACCGTGGGCGAGCTGAGCACGGTGCCGTCGGAGCCGAGCACCTGGCCCCGGTCCGGCCACACCGCGCTGAGCGCGAACCGCTCACCGGGCCCCAGCCCCGGGTAGATGGCGGCCGGGCTCCAGCTCACCCACCAGTGCCGGTTCTGCTTGACCAGGGCGAGCCGGCCCCGGTAGGTCCAGACATGGCCGCTGGCCAGACCGGCGGTCGCGGTGAACACCGCCGTCGCGGACCCGCCGCTCTGCGTCACCTTGCCTAGCACCAGGTGCAGGTGGCGCACCCCCAGTTGGGTGGCTGCCAGCCGCATCGGCCCGGCCAGCCCGCCGGCCGGCTTGCCGACGCTGACCTGGTTCATCGCCGGGTAGTCGCTCTTCTGCCAGGCGGACAGATAGCTGGCCGCGGTCTGCTGCGGGCTGCCCACGGTCCGCAGCAGGAGGTAGGCCGCTCCGCCCGCTGCCAGCGCAACCACAAGCACGGACACCGTCACAATGATGACGATCCGCCGCCTCCCCCGGCGCGGCCGCTCCCACTGCGGGCCGCTATAGCGCAACGGCACGATGGGATCGCTCATAGATCAGCCTTTCGCGCATGAGCCGCCAGCGCCCCGACCGGGCCTTCACGATAGCCGCGTTTGCCGGTGACCGGTCGCACGCTCGGCCAAACTCCCTGGCTGGGCCATCGCCGACCGTGCCGATCGCGCCCGGCTGGTTCCGGTCCCGACGCTCGCGCCAGCGTGCCCGGCCGGCCAGGCCGGCGTCTCAGCCGCGCTGGCGGCGGTCAGCCGGGCTGGCGGATCAGCCGGCTTCCAGCTCGCGCTTCAGCCGCGCCAGCGTGGTGCGCATGCCCTCGCGGTTGGCCTCGGCCCGGTTGTTGGCGACCTTGCCGGTGAACACCCGGCCAAGCGCATGCGCGCCGCGGCCGCGCTGATCCCACCAGCTCTCGGTGACCTCGGTGCCCCCGCCGGCCGCCGTCATCCGGTAGCTCCAGCGCGCCACCGGCATCCCGAACGTGGTGACGTCGAACGCGAACTCCTCGCCGGGCCGGGCGGCCACCACGTGGCAGGTGGTGAACCACACCCACGGCCCGCGCCGGTTCAGGCCCACGAACCGCGCGGGCTGGCCGTCCTTGCGCGACCACACAAGCACGGCGAAGCACTCCGGGCTCCACCGTGCCATCCGCCGCACGTCGGAGACGGCCTGGTAGGCCCCGGTGGGCGAAACGCCAACGGTGATGCTTTCGGCCACGTCGGCCACGTCGGCACCGTCGGCCGCGCCGGGCCTGCTGGCGCCGCCGGCCACGTCGGTGCCGTCGGCCGCGCCGGGCTGCGGGGAATCGGCCATGCTCATACCCACCCTAGGGAAGGCGTCAGCCCGCGGATACCGGAAGGTGCGCGGGCCCGCGGAGGTTGATCCGGCCATTCCACACCACGTCACCGTCGAGCGTCAGGCCGGGGAACCGGGCGGTGAGGCGTTCGAAGGCGATGCAGGCCTCCAGCCGGGCGAGCGATGCGCCCAGGCAGTGATGCGGCCCGGCGCCGAACGACACGTGCTGCCGCGCGTTCTCCCGGCGCAGGTCCAGTTCGGTGGCGTCCGGGCCCCAGAACCGCTCGTCCCGGTTGGCCGAGCCGAGGCTCGCCATGACGAACGCGCCCGCGGGGATCGTGACGCCGCCCACCGGGACCGGCTCCACGGTGATCCGCCTGCTCGCCTGCACCGGGCTGTCGTAGCGGAGCAGTTCCTCGACGGCGTTCCCCACCAGGGCGGGTTCGCTGCGCAGCAGCGCGAGCTGCCCGGGGTGGCGCAGCAGGGCCAGGGTGCCGCCCGCGATCAGGTTGACCGTGGTCTCGTGCCCGGCGATGTAGAGCAGCAGCATCTGCGCGACCAGTTCGTCGTCATTGAGGACGTCACCGTCATCCTCGGCATGGATGAGCGCGGTGAGCAGGTCGTCGGCCGGGTTGGCCCGCTTCCACGCGATCATCTCCACCGCGATCTGGATCAGCTCGTCGTCGGCGGCCATGATCGCCGCGGCCAGGTCCGGATCGGCGACCGGTTCCAGCGAGCGCACCACGGTGCCGCTGAGCTGCCGGATCCGCTCGTGGTCGCCGGACGGGGTGCCGAGCATCTCGGCGATCACGCTGAACGGCAGCGGGAACGCGAGCGCGTCGACCAGGTCCACTCGGCGCTGCTCGGCCATGACGTCGAGCATGCCGTCGACCAGTTCGGTGATCCGGGGCCGCAGCGCCTGGATGGCCCGCGGGGTGAACGCCTTGGACACCAGCTTGCGCAGCCTGGTGTGGTCCGGCGGGTCCCGGTCGAGCATGGACACCGCACTGGCCCGCGGCGCCTCGCCGGCGGCGCCGTACATCTGGTCGCGCATCTGGCGCAGCAGGCTGTCGGCGGCCATGTTGCCGTCCTCGACCGACAGGCCGGCCCGCAGCAGCCACGACACCTCGTCATACCCGGTGAGCAGCCAGAACCCGAACGGGTGCTCATACACAGGTGCCTGCGCGCGCATCAGCGCGTACTGCGGATAGGGGTCGTCGGTGAAGCCGGGCGCGAATGGGTCGAACAGAGGCGTGGGCAGGGTTTCGGTCACGGTGGGAGCTCCTTACCTGCGTGAGAAGCGCCGCCCGGGTGTCGCTGATCTAGCGGGCCTGCCCCAGCGGCCCTCCAGGCCAGACCCAGGCAGGAGCTTGAACCCGGCCGCTGCTATTTAACATACTCTGTGACTCTCACATACTCTGTGTATGTCACTATACTCAGCGCATGACCGAGGTCAAGAGCCGCCGCGAGATGTACTCGGAGGCCACCAGGGCGGCGCTGCTCGACGAGGCGACCACGCTGTTCGCCGAGCGCGGTTACGCCGGGACTTCGCTGGAGGACGTGGCATCCGCGAGCCAGGTCACCCGCGGCGCGGTCTACCACCACTTCGCCAGCAAGCAGGCCTTGTTCGAGGCCGTGCTGCAACTGCAGGAAGCCCGCGCGGTGGAGGCGATCGCCGCCGCCGCGGCAGTGCCGGACCCGTGGGACGCGGCGATCCTGGCGCTGGACGCCTACCTGCAGCAGTGCTGCGACCCGGTGTACGGCCGGCTGGTCTGGCTGGAGGGCCCCGCCGCGCTTGGCTGGCGCCGCTGGCGCGAATGCGAGCGGAACTATGCGTACGGGCTGGTCGAGCGCTTCATCCGGGACCTGGTCGACGCCGGCTACCTGGACGGCACGGGTTTCGACACGCTGGTCCAGTTCTCCTTCTGGATGCTCGGCGGCGCGGGTCTGGCCGTGGCGGAGGCAGCGCCACTGGACAAGCCGCGGGTGCGCGACGAATGGGGCCATCTCATCGGCCGGACGATCGGCTCGCTCCGGATCCGGTGACTTCCTGACAGTCTGGGCGCCGCGGCCGTTTTGCCCGTAGGTTTCCGGGTAGCGGTGGCCCGCGACTGTCGGAGGTGGCGCATGATTCGGCGCAGGGCGACGTTGCTGCTTGGGGTGGTCGGGCTGGCCCTGCTGGGCGCGGCCGCCGCCCGGGTCATCTACACCAGTTCCGGTGCCGGGATCGTCACGCTCCTGGTCATCGGCGCGGTGCTGCTCGTCAGCCCGTTCGTGATCGCCCGGGTGGAACGGCTGTCGATCAACTCGGGCGGGTTCGGGCTTCAGCTCACCCGCGAGCTGGCCGATGCGGGCGCGCCGAACACGGCGCGCATCCTGGAGCACGCCGACCTGGGCAGGTTCGCCGAGGCCTACGCGGTGGTCCATACCGAGCTGGACGACGGCAGGTACGAGGGTGCCCGGTCGCACCTGCAGGACCTGCTGATCCAGCGGTCCGCCACCCTGGCCCGCCAGGAGAAGTTCGACCCGGCCGAGGTCAGGACGATCTTCACGAATGCCTCCCCGGCCGCGCGCGCCCTGGCCCTGGGCCTGATGAAGGGCGACCCTTCGCTGGCCGACGGTGCCACGATCCTGGCGGCGATCGCCGACCCGCGCTCGCCGAGCGAGCAGACCCAGGGGCTCGAGCTTGCCAAGGCGTGCTGGCCGCAGCTGTCGAAGTCCTACCGCAGCGCGATCCAGTCGGTCATCGCCGACAACGCCGCCGGTGACGTCGACACCGACCGCCGCCGGATGGCCGCCGAGGTGCGCGCCCTCCCCGTGACCTGACCGCCCCGGCGGAGAGCCCCGCAGCGGCGGGCTGCGGGAGGTCAGATGGACCGGGGCGGGGGCGTGCTGCGCACCGGCTACCGGTGCGCAGTCGAGATCACCGGCGGGTGAGCCGGCCGGCGCTCACGCTCATGTTGCCGCCGCCGTTAGCGGCCGCCCGGTGAAGCGAAGCCGTGAGACTGAAGGTGACGATAGTGACCGCCGTTACTGCTGCGAAAGCTGTGCGTGCATGCGACGGGCTTCCTTAGTTCCCTCGCCGCTATCCGTCAGGGCCGATGGAAACGTTTTTCAAGGTCAGAGCGTTCTGTAATGCGCAAAGGTGAACGCTACGGCCCGGTAACTCAGGTGGCCGTGATGCTTTAACCTGTGGTTTAACGAGCCCGGCCGCGGCCGGACCCGGTGATCGCATTCCGCGTTTGCCGGGTCCGGGCGTGGGGGAGACGGCCTGGCCCGCAGTGTGATTGGACCAGTAGGGCATGGGGAACGTGGTTGACACGGGCAACGTGACTACCACGGGCAACGTGGCCTGGAGGCGCGGAACGATGACCTTCTCCCCCATCATCAGCGCGGCGGGAGCCGACCCGGACTCGGCGGCTACCGATCCGGCCGGTACCGCTGTGGACCCGGCCGCCGCCGTGCCTCAACCAGCCGTCGCCGCGGATTCCGGTAGCGACCCCGGCCAGCCCGCGACCGCCGCCGCCAGTTACACCGGCCCCGCCTCCGGCCAGACCGGCTCCGCCTCCGGCCAGACCGGCTCCGCCTCCGGCCAGACCGGCTCCGCCTCCGGCCAGACTGGCTCCCCCGCCGGCCAGCCCGATTCGGCGGCCAGTTACGCCGACCCCTACTCCACCGCCCAGACCGGAGCCGCCACCGGGCAAGCTGGCTACTCCGCCGCCGAGCAGGGTGGATATTCCACCGACCAGGGGGCCTACTCCGCCGGCTCCTCCGCCGATGCCGCCGGCTCCGCCCAGCAGGATGACGCCGGAGCCGCCTGGCCGCACCAGACCTTCCTGGAACTGGGCGCGCTGCCGACCGCGGCACCGTGCGCCAGGCTGCACACCACGCTGGTGCTGTGGGAATGGGACCTGGGCACGCTGGTGCGCTCGGCCGGGCTGGTCGTGTCCGAACTGGTGAGCAACGCGGTCCAGGCTTCGCTGGAACTGACGGGCAGCCGTTTTGGCGGGCTGTGGACGCCGGGGACCCCTCCAGTGCGCATGTGGCTGTCCGCCGACAACCAACGCGTGGTGATCCAGGTCTGGGACGGCAGCGACCGGCCACCGGTACCCCAGCCGGTGGATCCCGAGGCGGACAGCGGCCGCGGGCTGCTGCTGGTCGGGGCGCTCAGCGCGGAATGGGGCTGCTACACGCCGGAGAAGTCGAGCGGGAAGGTCGTGTGGGCGGTGGTCACCGGCTGATCTGCGGCCAGCCCGCCCGGCCCGCGCACGGCCGCGCCAGCCCTGGCCGGCGCCTCAGACCTTGAGGCCGATACCGCCGTAGTTGGCGATGTCGCCATCGGGAACCGGGCCTTCCGGGCCAGGCCGCCAGCGGTGCAGCTGGACCAGGCCGGGCTCGACCAGGTCAAGGCCGTCGAAGAAGCCGCTGACCTGTTCGTGTGTGCGAAGCGTGACCGGGTCCGCCATCAGCGGGTTGATCCGGTTGGTCGCCGTGCTGACCTGGCTGGCGTGGATGTCGCTGGCCGGATGCGCGATCACCAGGTAGCTGCCCGGCGGCATGACATCGATCAGCGTGCTGACGATACCCGCGGGGTCGTCGGTGTCGGGGATGCAATGCAGCACCCCGACCAGCAGGATGGCGAGCGGCGAGGAGAAGTCAAGGATCTCCGCCGCCTGCTCGCAGATCTTGCCGGTGTCCCGCAGGTCGGCGTCGACGTAGTGGGTGGCGCCCCCCGAGCTGCTGGTGAGCAGGGCACGGGCGTGCGCGAGCACGATCGGATCGGAGTCCACATACACCACACGCGACTCCGGTGCCGCGCGCTGGGCGACCTCGTGGGTGTTGTCCGCGGACGGCAGCCCGGTCCCGATGTCGAGGAACTGCCGGATGCCGGCCTCGGTGACCAGGTACTGAACGGCCCGGCCGAGGAACGCCCGCTGGGCACGGACGCTGGCACGGATGGTCGGGTACGCGGCGATGACCTCTTCGGCGGCTTCCCGGTCGGCCGCGTAGTTGTCCCACCCGCCGAGCCAGAAGTTATAAACGCGCGCGATGTGCGCCACGCTGGTGTCGAACGTGTCCGGCTCCGCGCCGGAGGAGCTTTCTTCGGTGTCACCGGGCACGTCGTATGTCCTCATCGTGGGTCGGGACAAGGAGGGCTGCCGCCAACCCTAACCGTCCGGGCCACCTGCTCCCATCCTGAACGTAAGTCTGCTGCCCTTCCAGGCCCCAGGTTTACATTCAGCGCAAATGGCGCCCCGGGTGGGGACGCCATTTGCGCGACGTGGGCCCCGCAGAAAGCGGGGGCCCACGTCACCGGCTGGGCTCAGCGAGCCAGCTCCAGTTCGGCCTCCGGGTCGCCCTCCGGCTCGGCGGCCGCCAGCGCGGCGACCGGCTCGGCCTGCGCCACTGCGGGCGCGTCTGCGGCCGAGGTGACAGCGCCGGTGCTGGTGGCCGGTGCCTTGCGCAGCCGGGGCAGGAACAGGGCCACGACGGCGGCGACTGCCACCGCGGCGGCACCCACCCAGACCGCCGCCGACAGGCCGGAGACGAACGCGGCACCGCTGGTGTACCCGCCGCGCGCCGAGAACACCGCGCCGAGCACCGCGATGCCGAACACACCGCCCAGTTCGCGGATCGCGTTGTTGGCACCGGAGGCGATGCCCTCCTCCTCACGCCGCACCGAGCCGAGCACGACGTTGGCGACCGGCGCGAAGAACAGCGACATGCCCACACCGGAGACCACGAACGCGGGCACCAGGGTGGCGTAGGCCACGGTCGGGCTGGTGACCGCGGCCAGCCAGCCGAGGCCGATCGCCTGCAGGGCCAGCCCGGTCACCAGCAGGGGCCGACCGCCGATCCGGTCCGACAGTATGCCCGCGATCGGGGCGACGAGCACCGGCATGGCGGTCCACGGAAGCGTCCGGATCCCGGCCTGCAGCGGGCTGTAGCCCTGGACGACCTGAAGGAACTGGGCCAGCAGGAAGATCGAGCCGAACATCCCGAAGAACATCAGCAGCGATGCGGTGTTGGTAAGGGTGAACCCGCGGCTGCGGAACAGCCGCAGCGGCAGCATGGGCTCGGGAGCCCGGGTCTCCCACACCAGGAACGCCACCACGAGCAGGGCGCCGATCACCAACGGCGGCAGCACCGTCATGCTGGTCCAGCCGTGGTCGTTACCGCGCACCACGCCGAGGACTATGCCGAACAGGCCCAGGCTGGCCAGGGTCACGCCGCGCAGGTCCAGCCGGGTGGCCGGGCCGTAGCTCTCGGTCAGCCGTGCCCACGCAACGGGCAGCAGCGCGATGCCGATGGGCACGTTCAGCCAGAAGATCCACTGCCAGGAGGCACCCTCGACCACGGCCCCGCCGACCAGCGGGCCGATGGCGATGGCCAGCCCGCCGACCGCGCCCCAGGCGCCCAGCGCCAGCCCGCGCCTGGCCGGCGCGACCGCTGCGGACAGCAGGGTGAGCGTCAGCGGGATGAGGATGGCCGCCCCGACGCCCTGGACCGCGCGCGCGGCGACCAGTTCGCCGATGCCCGGGGCGAGCGCGGCGCCGGCCGAGCCCGCGGTGAACAGGCCGAGGCCGATGACGAACAGCCGGCGGCGGCCGTACCGCTCGCCCAGCGTGGCGCCGGTGAGCAGCAGGACGGCGAACGTCAGGGTGTAGGCGTTGACCGTCCACTGCAGGCCTTCGAGCGAGGCGTGCAGATGCTCCCGGATCGAGGGCAGCGCCGTCGTGACCACGAGGTTGTCGAGCGATGCCATGAACAGTGCGACCGAGGTGATCACGAAGGTCCAGATGCTCCGGCTTCTCGTGCTCATCTTTCCGCCTCCTAGTTAAGTGAGTAGTCACTAACTTTCTGATCGAAAAAAAATTCTCGTCTGTGTCTTCGGGTAACTCAGGCGCTCCAGGACGGCGCGCCGTTGCCGGTCGCCGCGGCGGTGGCCGTCATCTCGGGCCTCGGGCACCAGCTGGTCCACCGCTCATCGACGGTGGGCAGATCCATGGCCGCGGCCACGTTCATCAGCATGCCCATGGCGAAGAACTGGATGATCCGGTCGAAGGGCAGCCCGGACACCTGCTCCACCAGGGTCCACAGCCGCTTGAACCCGGCGCGGGTGGCGGCCCGGATGTCGGGGTCCTCACACGCGGCGTAGGCATGCATCTGGAGCAGCAGGAGGGTCCGGTCGTTCAGCAGCTTCTCGTACTCATCACCCATCGCTTCGAGCGCCTCGTCGCCGGTCTTGTCTCCAGCGGCGGCGATGAACGTCTCCACGATGCGCGAGTAGCACCGCTCCACCAGCGCCAGGAACAGCGCCTTCTTCGTGGGGAACAGCCGGAACAGGTAGGGCTGGCTGATCCCGGCCCGCCGGGCCACGTCCTCGGTGGAGGTGCCGGCCAGGCCGTGGAGGGCGAACTCGGCCACCGCCGCTTCGAGCACCGACTCGCGGCGCTCCGCGGCGGACATCCGCACTCCGGTGTGTGTCATGCCACCTAAGTTAGTAACCACTCACTACTTTGTCAACCCCCTCGCCCACGCCGAGTGACGCGGAACGCTCAGACGCCGGGAGCCCAGCCGATGATCTGGCGATCTGGCCCACCCAGGGGCGCCACCGCCATGATCTTGGTCTCGTATGTGGTCGTTGGCGCCAACGCCCACATTCTTCTGTGGTCGTTGGCGTCATCGCCCACAAACGTCGCGGCGGGAAGCCGCTTCAGACTTAGCCTCACATCCTCCAGGGGCGCCAGCGCCATGATCTTGGCGGGGATCGGCCCGGCCCGGCGCCTGCTGTGCCTCCCGCTACTGGTGTGACGGGCCGCCCGCGCCGCGGGGCGGGGCGAATGTCATGGTTGGCGAAACCACCACATTCTTTGTCATGGGTGCGCCAACCATCACAAACGATCCTGGCCGGCGGGCGGGCCGGAGAGCCGGGGCCGCCCACCCGATGATCAGGCGGCAGGCCTGGCCGGCGGGACCAGGGGATATGTTCTGCCATGTCAAGTACGTGGGGCAGGTGGCGGTGTTTGCTGGTGAGGCGGCGGTGCTGGGCGGACGGGTTCCGGGATGTCAGCCGGTTTCTTCGGGGAGCTCGTACCAGGTGACCTTTTCGCCGACCCGGGCGCGCATCTTCCAGCGCATCGACTTGGGGGCGGCCTCCATCGCCTGCCGCAGCCGGTCCGCGCTCGCCGCCACGGCCTGCGCCTTATCGCCGCCGAGCCGCGCGCGGGCGCACTCGACGACCTTGGGGAGGTTGCGCTCCACGGTGTGGTAGAAGCCCCAGTCACCGGCGAGCGGCGCGGCGAAACGGGCGGCCTCGATGCCCGCTGGCGTCCCGTCCGGGGCCAGGTCGAGCAGCAGGGCCACGGCGTCGAGCAGGTCCTTTTCCTCGATCTGCACGATCTGCAGCTTGGTGAGCAGCAGGTCCGCGGGGTGGATGGTGAGCCCGCTGGCAGGCAGGTCGCGGCCGAGGTCGAGGCGGTGGCACATCTGGAACGTGCCCACCAGCACGTCGACCACGAAGCCCCGTGGCGCCGCGAAGATCATCCGCTGCGCCCCGTGCAGCGCGTTGAACTGCTGGTCCTCGGAGTAGCCGGCGGCGCGAAAGACCCGGGCGGTGGCGGCCCGGTGCCGGGACGGCACCACCACGTCATAGTCGTGATACGGCCGGGCCAGCGGTGCGGTGCGGGCCGAGGGCGCAAGCTGGAAGACCGCGACCCCGCCGAGCAGGCGGACGGTGGCCCCGGCGGCGGCTCCCGCGGCGATGATCTCCTCCGCCGCGGCCAGCAGTTCCGCCCCGGCGGCCGGCTCGTCCCCGGACATGTTCCTAGGCTCCCGCTCCCGCTGTTCCGCCGCCACCCCCGGCGCGCGGCGCGTAGCGGACCTCCGTGAACGGCCAGGCGTCCGCCAGCCATGCGGAGACCGCGTCGTACAGCGGCACGTCCAGTTCGGCCCGGTCGGCCCGGACCCAGGACTGCACGCCGGCCACGCCCGCCGCACGATCCTTCGTGGGATAGATGTAGACGCAGCCCACGACTCGGCCGCCGGGATCCAGAACCGTGTAGGTGAAGCCGGTCCGGGCCGCGAAGTCCTTGGCGTGCCGCCGCAGGTCGCCCAGGTTTTCCTCGGGAGTCATCTCCCTGGGCCACGACCCGTCGGGAAACCCCGGCGTCGCCCTGATGTGCGCCATGCTCGAGGTCCAGGCATCGTAGTCGGCGGCGTTGTGCTGCGGCCCGAGCGGTTCCAGGCGGAACTGCGCGGTGACCAGTTCGCCGGGGACCGGGAAGTCGCTGGGCACGAAGGGCCGTGCGCTGCCGGGTGCTGTCATCTGTCCCTCCTCACGCCGCGGGCCGGAGCCCAGGACGCCTCCTGCCACGGGCCAGGCGCGCGGTTGGGTTTCCCGGTGCGGGCCCGCCGTGGCTTGCCCGGTGCGGTACGGCCGACGTTATGAATCATGGAAGCCTAAGCCGGCGGAGGGCCGGTGCGCGACATCGGGACCGCAGCCGTCGCCCGCAGTGCCAGCCAGACCTCGGCCAGGGACTCGGTCGAGGCGAGCGAACAGCCGCTGACCTGTTCGAACCGGCGCAGCCGGTAGAGCAGGGTGTTCGGGTGGATGTGCAGCGCACGGGCGGCCCGCTCGGTCTGCCGGTCGTGCTCCAGCCAGACCCGCACCGAGGTGACCAGGTCGCCGGCGTGCGCCGCATCGTAGTCGATGACCGCGCCGAGTACCTGCTCCACCAGCGCGCGCAGGTCGGCGGAGTCGCTGGTCAGCCAGCGTTCGGTCCGGTCGTCGCCGTAGCTGACCACGTCCCGGCCGGCTTCCGCGGCGCGGTCGAGTGCCCACTGGGCCTCCCGCCTGGCCACGGCCAGGGACGCATCCGCCGGGAACGGGCGGCTCAGCCCCACCGTGGCGGCCAGCGCACCGATCAGCGCGGCCCTGGCCTGGCCGTCGTCGTGCAGCAGCACGACCAGTTCGTCCTGCTGGCGCAGGATCAGGTGCGGCAGCCCAGCGTCGGCGAGCGCGTCGGCCACCGCGTCCGCGTCCGTCGTTTCCTGGTGCGGCCGCAGCACCGCCAGTTGCAGCCCGAGGTCGCTGGCGAACCCCTTCGCGGCCAGCCGCCGGGCCACCACCGGCCGGTCCAGCACCCCCTGCAGCATCTCGGCGAGCGTCTCCGCGCCCTCGCGGCGCAGCATCTCGCGCTCGTGCGCCAGCATCGACAGCTGCAGCGCCGCCACCGTGGCGATGTGCTGCACCACCGACACGCCCGCCGGTGCGGCGTCCGGCGACTCCAGCGCGAGCACGTACCCGACGGTGCCGCGGGGCCCGGAGACCGGCAGCACGTAGCCGCCGGGCACGGTCGGCGGGCTGCTTGGCGCACTGGGAATCAGGTGCGCGCATCCCGGCGGCGGGACGGGCACCCCGTCGAGCAGCGGCCCACGGTGCATCGTGCACGCGTACAGCGTGTACCCGGACAGCCGCTCCAGCCGGGCGAAGATCTCCCGCGCGGACAGGTTCCCCGCGGCCAGCCACTGGACCGCCCCGAACACCTGGAGCTGGGCGTTGAGCCGCCGGCCCGTGTCGCCGGCGGTGGCGGCCGCGACCTCCTGGGAGATCGCCATGAACGGCACCGGGATGGGCACCTCCACCACCGGGAAGCCGCGCTCCCCCGCGGCGGCCAGGAACGCCCTGGTCAGCGGCGGCACCATGAGGCCCTCGGACAGCGCAAGGCAGGCGACCCCGGCGTCGTCGAGCCGCTGGAGGTAGGCGCGCTGCCGCTCGGCCGCCCTGGGCACGCCGATGCCCGTCGTCATGATCATTTCGGATCCGAACAGCCAGGGCGTCGGGTCCTCAAGCTCGCTGACGTGCGCCCATGCCACCCGCCTGGCCGTGCCGGCCTCCCCGGCGATCAGCCGCAACTGCAGCGCCGGGGAGCGCAGCAGGTCCTCGACCCGGATGACGCCCTCCCGCACCACCCGCTCAGCCTACCGGCGATTGTGTGAAGCACTAAAGAACCTCGTAGATTTTGTGTGCAGCACTGTTGCATGGCGAGCGTGGCGCGCCCATACTCCTGGCAAGCTCGGCGCCTGGGCCCGTATCCCCCCCACGGGCCCGGGCGCCGTCCTCCGGGGGCGAATGCACCATCACGACTCCAGCAAGGACTTGAGCGATGGCGACAATCGAAGAGAAGGCTGGTCCGCCCCAGACCCAGCTGGCCCGCGGTGCGCTCACCCTGTTCGACACGATCTCCTCGACGCTGGCCAACCTGGCCCCGGTGGAGGGCATCTTCCTGGCGATCACGCTTGTCGTTTTCGCCATGGGCTCGATGGCGCCGTGGGCGTTCCTGATCGCCGGGGTCGCGATCCTGGCCACCGGGAACACGATGTCGGAGTTCTCCCGGTCGATCCCGAGCGCGGGCTCGTTCGTCACCTTCATCGGCCGCGGCATCGGGGCCAAGGCGCCGAGGACCGGCCAGTGGCTGGCCGGGGTGAGCTACTACATGCTGATGATCTGCTACCCGGTCACGGTCGGCGCGGTGGTCGTGTTCATGGGGTCCTGGGTGTCCTCGCTGGCCGGCTGGGGCAACGTCGGCTGGCTGCTGGTCACGCTCGGCGGCGTGGCGCTGGCCCTGCCCCTGCTGCTGCGCGGCGTGGTCATCTCGGCCCGCGCGTCGTTCATCATGTTCTGCAGCGAGGCGCTCGGGCTGATCATCCTGTCGGTGGTGGTGCTCGTGCAGGTCAACCACCTCAGTGCGCCGCTCCACCCCTCCGGCGGCACCCCTGGCGGCCTGCACGGCCTGGTCGGCCTCACCTTCGCCCTGGCGGTCTCCGGCTTCATCGGCTGGGAGAACTCCGGCGCGCTGGCTGAGGAGTCCAAGGATCCCAAGCGGTACATCCCGATCACCGTGTTCACCTCGGTCGCCATCATCACCGGCCTGTACGTGCTGTCCAGCTGGGCCGCGGTGGCCGGGTACGCCGACATAAAGGGCCCGGTGACCGGGGTCAACTTCCTCGGCAGCTTCGCCGAGGCGACGCCGTTCCTCGACCTGTCCCGGCACTTCAGCCCGTGGTTCGACTGGTTCATCGCGCTGGTGGGCTTCACCAGCTCGTTCGGCTGCTTCATCGCCGCGGCCAACTCGCAGACCCGGATCACCTTCAACGGCGCGCGGGCCGGGCTGCTGCCGCCGCGGATGGCGGCGGTGTCGCGGACCAAGGTCCCCTGGGCGTCGGTGCTCATCTACACCGGGCTGCTCGTCGTCCTGGTCGTGGTGCCGTACTTCGCCATGCACGGCAACGCGGTGGCGATCTTCTCCGACGAGGCGGGCATCGGGACCGTGCCGATCCTGGTCGTCTACCTGATCGCGAACATCGCCCTGCCCATCTGGGTGCTCGCCACCAACCGGTCCGCGTTCCGGCCGGTCAAGCACGTGCTGATCCCGCTGATCGGCTCGGCCGTGCTGGTCTACGGGGTCTACGAGTTCGTGCAGCCGAGCCAGCCGCCGCCGGCCAACGTGTTCTGGGCCTGGATACTGGCCATCGTGCTCGTCGCCGTGGTAGCGACGGCCATCGTCTACGTCAGGCGCCCGGCCACACTGCAGCGCGCCGCGACGGCCGGGCCGGAGTACATCACGGAGGACGCACGTTGATCGGGGGCGCCGGGTGACCGGACCGGGGGACGGGCCGGGCGAAACAATACGCGGGCCCATCGACGCGAGCCGGACCCCGCGTTTTGCCGGGCCGCCGACGTTCGCGCTGCTGCCCTGGCGCACCGATGTCGGCCGGTGCGACGTGGCTGTCGTCGGCGTCCCGTTCGACAGCGGCACCTCCTACCGGCCGGGGGCCAGGTTCGGCCCCAGCGCGGTGCGCCAGGGTTCGCGGCTGCTCCGCCCCTGGCACCCGGCGCTCGGGGTGTCCCCACTGGCCGGGCAGCAGGTCGCGGACGCGGGCGACATCGCCTGCAACCCGTTCGACATCGCCGAGGCCATGGCCCAGGTCGAGACCGCGGCGGCAGGGCTGCTCGATGGGGCCGGGCACTTGCTGGCCATCGGCGGCGACCACACGATCGCCTACCCGCTGCTGCGCGCCACCAGCCAGCGGTTCGGCCCGCCCGCGCTGGTCCACTTCGACGCGCACCTGGACACGTGGCAGACCTACTTCGGGGCGCCGCTCACCCACGGCACGCCGTTCCGCCGCGCCGCGGAGGAGGGCCTGTTCGCCGAGCAGCACAGCATGCACGTGGGCATCCGCGGGCCGCTCTATGCCCAAAGCGACCTGGACGAGGACGCCGAGCTTGGCTTCCGCGTCGTGCACGCGATGGAGATCGAGCGCAGCGGCATCGAAGGCGTGGTCGCCCGGATCCGCGAGCGGGTCGGCGACGCGCCGGTGTACCTGTCGATCGACATCGACGTGCTCGATCCGGCGCACGCCCCGGGCACCGGGACGCCCGAGGCGGGCGGCCTCACCTCACGGGAATTGCTCGGCATCCTGCGCGGCCTGGCCGGCCTCCCGGTGATCGGCGCCGACCTGGTCGAGGTCGCCCCCGCCTATGATCACGCCGAGATCACCTCGGTGGCCGCCGCGCATGTCTGCTTCGAACTGCTCGCGCTGATGCTGCTGGGAACGCGGTAGCCCGGCAACGGGTTACGCCGCTGGCCAGGCAAAGGCGGCGATGATGGCGGCCGCGCCGATCAGGCCGCACAGAATTCCGCCGTAGGTGGCCCAGGTCTTCCTGCTCCTGAGGGCGTAGTACTCACCGATGGTGGTGATGCGCGCCGCGGCGCTGCGGAGTTCCATCAGCCGGGCCGCACGCGCGGCCTGGGCCTCCTGGAGCTCACCGGCCATCTTGCGGCCGGTCGGCTTCTCCTGGGCCACAGCCAGCGCCACCAGCGTCATCTTCTCGATGATCATGGATTGGCGCAGGCTGGTCAGGCATCTCACCCCGGAGGGCAGGTACATGTCCTGGTGTGATTCCACGGTGGCCTGCCACTTGCGCAGCGCACCGGGAAACCACCGGAGCCTGGCGCTCTGGATATCGGTGAGCGACACCGCCTGCGGCCGCATGACCCGCCTCACGAGGAACAGCGTGATGCCCAGGGCCAGCAGGCCGAGGAGGAAGGAGGCGGCGCCGAAGTGGTCACCTTTGATCAGGGCCAGCAGTGAGGTGCCGACCAGCGCGGCCAGTGCCGCGCCGATCACGGTGGCCATCCATTTGGCAGAGTCGCGCAGCCGGTTGCCCGCTTCGGCCC
>Ga0318514_10000051_pt1 | contig 21064 bp, 17 predicted proteins | sample GRESIP176b2f18_FD_203684 | JGI IMG/M metagenome (GOLD analysis project Ga0318514, IMG submission 203684) | Tropical soil microbial communities from Luquillo Experimental Forest, Puerto Rico - GRE.SIPMG.176b2f18 | ecosystem: Environmental > Terrestrial > Soil > Tropical forest > Bulk soil...
GGTCGTGCTGGTCGATGCAGGTCACCGCGGCGATATACGCCACGCCAGATCCCGGGCCGGGACAGCGCATCCCGGCCCGGGATCTGGCAGTGCCGGTTAGTGATGCTGGTTTCGTCCGGTGTGAGTTCGCTGGGACCATGGCCGAATGTGTGGGATACGTGTCGTTGACGCCATCGATGAACCACGGTGAGAGTGGATTTGTGAGCGAGCCGGACGTGGTCTTCGCCGCCTTTGATGGCGTGCAGCCGATCGACGTCGTGGGGCCGCACGAGGTATTCGCCAGCGCCGGGGACGCTGCCGCGTCGCTGGGCAGGCGCACTGGGTACCGGGTGCGGGTGGCATCGGTGCGCGGCGGTCCGGTCCGGACCGAGAGCGGCCTCGAGCTCGGCACCGTGCCGCTGCCAGGCCTCAGTGAGCGGATCGACACCCTGGTGCTGCCGGGCGGTACCGGCTCCAGGGCGGCCAGCGCCGACCCGGACCTGATCGCCTTCGTCCGCGCCGCCGCCAGCCGGTCCCGCCGCGTCGCGGTGGTGTGCACGGGCGCCTTCATCGCCGCCGCCGCGGGGCTGCTGGATGGGCGCCGGGTGACCACTCACTGGGCTGCGGCGCAGGAGCTGCAGGCCGCGTACCCAGCGCTGGAAGTGGACCCGGATCCGCTCTATATCCATGACGGCCAGATCTGGACGAGCGCCGGGGTCACCGCCGGGATCGACCTGGCACTTGCCCTGGTCGCCGACGACCTGGGCGCCGATGTCGCCCAGACGCTGGCCCGGTGGCTGATCATGTTCTTGCACCGGCCGGGCGGCCAGACCCAGTTCGCCACGCCGGTGTGGGTGCCCAGGGCAGAGCGCTCTGCCGTCCGGGCCGTCCAGGACCGCGTCGAGTCCGCGCCCGGCGGTGACCACCGGCTGCCCACGCTCGCCGCCGCGGCGTCGATGAGCGTGCGCCACTTCACCCGCGTGTTCACCACCGAGGTCGGCCAGAGCCCGGCGCGGTTCGTGGAGCGGGTCCGGCTTGAGGCAGCACGCACCGACCTCGAGGCGGGCGACGACACCCTCGACGTGGTGGCCGAACGCTGCGGGCTGGGCAGCGCCGAGTCCCTGCGGCGCGTATTTCACCGCCACCTCGGGGTCAGCCCTGACGCCTACCGGAGGCGGTTCCGCACGACCACCCGTCACGAAGGAGCATCCGCATGACCGACCGGCTGCGCATCGCCATCCCGCTGTTCCCGCAATTCACCGCGCTCGATGCGATCGGCCCCTACGAAGTGCTGCAGCGCATCCCGACCTTCGACATCACCTTCGTCGGTCACGCCAGGGGCGAGGTGCGCAGCGACAACGGGATGCTCGGCGTGGTCCTCGACGGTACGTTCGAGGACCTGCCGCACCCTGACGTGATCGTCTTCCCCGGCGGGGTAGGCACACGGCCGCTGCAGTACGACACGCGGGTGCTGGACTGGGTGCGGAACGCGCACGCCAGTACCACCTTCACCACCTCGGTCTGCACCGGTGCCCTCATGCTAGGCGCGGCGGGCCTGCTCGATGGGCTGACGGCGACCACGCACTGGGGCGCCTACTCCGAACTTGCCGTCTGGGGAGCCACGCCCACGGCCGAGCGGGTGGTCGAGCATCTCGACCGCAGGATCATCACCGCAGCCGGTGTGTCCGCCGGGATCGACATGGCGCTGCGGCTCACCGAACTGCTCGCCGACCGGACCGCGGCGCAAGCCTCACAGCTCATGATCGAGTACGACCCGCAGCCGCCCTTTGACTGCGGCGCCCGGGCCAAGGCGGGTGATGAGGTGATGGCCCGCGTCCGTGAGTACGACGCGCAGCGCCATTGACCGGCCGGCGAACCGAATTGCCCGCTCCGGCACGAGGAGCCGCGGCGGGCGAAGTGGTCAGTTGATGTCGAACTCGTTGCCCTCGGGGTCCCTCAGCGCGACCGCGTAGTGGTCAAGGCCCTCCTCGAGTTCCTCGCTCAGGTCGCTGAGCAGCGTGGCACCGAGGTCGCACAGCCGCCTGGCCTCGGCGTCCACGCGCTTCTTGCGGGTCTCGATCGGGAGGTCCCGCCCGCCGCTGGCGTGGATGTCGAGGTGGAGGCGGTTGCTAACGGTCTTGCGGTCGGGCACGACCTGGATCCAGATACGAGGTCCGGCGCCATCCGGATCGATGATGGCGTCCGTGCCCCGGCCGAGCCAGGACTCGGGCAGCCCGATGTCGCGCCGCCAGTCGTCCCAGGTGACAAAGCCGTCCGGCGGCGGCTCCAGCACGTAGCCCAGGGCCTCGGCCCAGAAGCGGGCCAGCGACTCAGGGTGGCCGACGCAGTTGATGACGAGCTGATATCGGACAGCCATGGGTCTCCTCTCGTCAGGCCGCGGCCTCGCCGGACGGCCCGGCAAGTATGCCGGGAACCTATGACAGTCCGGCGCGACCGGGGCCGGACCGGCTCAGAAGAGGGCAGGCGGGCGCTTCGCTAGAAATCGACCGCGTCGCGGATCAGCGGGCAGGTCATGCAGTGCCCGCCGCCGCGGCCGCGGCCCAGTTCGGCACCGACGATCGTGATGACCTCGATCCCGGCCTTGCGCAGCAGCGAATTGGTGCGGGTGTTGCGGTCATAAGCGAAGACCACACCGGGAGCGATGGCGACGAGGTTGTTGCCGCTGTCCCACTGCTGCCGCTCATCAGCGTAGGCCTCGCCGCCGAGGTTGACGATCCGCAGGTTCGGCAGATTCAGCGCGGCGGCCACCACGTCGACGAAGCCGTCCTTCTCGGCGGTGACTTCGACCTTGGTCTTGTCCCCCGGCCGCAGCGTGAACGTGTGGATGCCGTCCACGATCTCCGGGAAGGTGGTCACGCAGTCGCGGTCGGCGAAGGTGAACACGGTGTCGAGGTGCATCGCGGCGCGCAATTTCGGCATCCCGGCCACGATGACTCGCTCGGCCGCGCCGGCCTCGAACAGCGCCGCGGCGACCTGGCTGATGGCTTGGCGGGAGCTGCGCTCGCTCATGCCGATCAGCACGACCCCGTTGCCTATCGGCATCACGTCTCCGCCCTCGAGCGTTGCCAGGCCCCAGTCCTTTTCCGGGTCGCCCCACCAGATGCGGGCACCAGCGAAGTCGGGGTGGAAGGTGTAGAGGGCCTTCATCAGCAGCGTTTCGTCGTGCCGGGCGGGCCAGTACAGCGGGTTGAGCGTCACACCGCTGTAGATCCAGCAAGTGGTGTCGCGCGTGAACAGGGTGTTGGGCAGCGGCGGCATGAGATATTCGCGAACCCCGGTGTGCTCGCGGGCCAGCACGAGATAACCAGGCCGGAACTCGGCTGGCAGGTCGGCGGTGGACAGGCCGCCGATCATGAACTCGGCCAGTTTCCGCGGCTCAAGGCTGTCCAGGAACCCGCGCGTGTCGTCGACCAGCCCGAGGCCCACCTCGTTGGCGGTGATCTTGCGGTCGAGCAGCCAGGCCTTCGCCTCGCCGATCGCGAGCATCTCGGTCAGCACGTTATGCAGTTCCACGACCTCGACGCCGCGATCGCGCATCTTGCTGACGAAGTCGAAGTGGTCGCGGCGGGCGTTCTGCACCCAAATCACGTCATCGAACAAAAGGTCGTCGCAGTTCGACGGGGTCAGGCGCTCGTGAGCCAGCCCGGGAGCACATACCAAGACCTTCCGCAGCCGGCCGACTTCGGAATGCACGCCGTACTGTGCGGCCGGGGACGAGGTGGTGTCAGTCATTCCGGCTCTCCGTCCCCGGCATCCCTGGTTCCTGGTCACCGCCTGCATCGGCTCGCGCCCTCATCAGTCTGCCATGCGCCCTGGACAGGCGTGAAGGGACGCCCCAGGCATCACCGGGTTCACTGGGTTCACCGGGCTATGCGACAATTGCGTCTTGCGAATTGTCCATTCCGAGCCGCCGCTGAGGCTGCCAGCGGCCGGAATGAGGAGCCGACGTGACTGAGCCGACGACGACGCGCTCGCGTGGCCCGCGCCGGTGGTTCCTGTGGGTGGCGGTCGGGGCTGCGCTGGTCGTCGGGGGCGTCGCGGGCGGCCTCATCGTCGGCGCCACGCAGTCGTCAAGCTCCGCGGCTAACTCGCATTCACCTGCGGCTTCCGCCGGTGCCACCACCGTCAGCGCCTGCCCGGTGACCTCGGTCGCGGATCGGGTCATCCCTTCGGTGGTGACGATAGCGGCGAGCGGCCAGGGCGGAAGCGGCACCGGGTCAGGCGAGGTCATCCGGTCGGGCGGTTACATCCTGACGAACAATCACGTCATCTCGATCGCCGCGGCCAGCGGGGGCTCGGTGGAGGTGCTGTTCGCCGACGGACAGCACGCTCCGGCGACGATCACCGGCCGGGACCCGCTGACCGATCTCGCCGTGCTCAAGGTGCAGACCTCCCGCGAGCTCAAGGTGATCTCGCTTGGGTCGTCGTCGTCGGTGCGGGTTGGCCAGCCGGTCGTGGCGGTCGGCGCACCGCTGGGGCTGTCCGGCACGGTTACCTCCGGCATCGTCAGCGCCCTCGACCGGACGGTCGAGGTGCCCGGCGAAAACGACAGTTCGGCGTTGCTGGTGTCCGCGGTGCAGACCGATGCTTCGATCAATCCCGGCAACAGCGGCGGCGCGCTGGTCAACTGCGAGGGCCAGCTGGTGGGGGTGCCGACGGCCGGGGCGGGCGTGCCGAACTCGGGCGGCGGCAGCATCGGGCTGGGTTTTGCCATCCCGGTCGATCTAGCCAAGCGCGTTGCTGACGAGATCATCGCCACCGGGACTGTGACCCACGCCTTCTTCGGGCTGCAGACGGTGCCGATACCTCCCGCAGCGGCGGAACAAGCCGGGCTGCCCGCAGGGCTCTTTGTCCAGGCGGTGACCACGGGTGGCCCGGCTGCTACGGCCGGGCTGCGCCCTGGGGACGTAATCACCAAGATCGACGGCGAGCCTGCGACCAGCAACATTCAGCTGCAGGAGCTGACCTTGACCAAGAAGCCTGGCGACACGGTACCCATCGAATACTCCAGGGACGGCCAGTCGGCAACGGTGACGGTCACCCTGGCCGCGCAGCCATGACCTGACCCTCGCACCTCACTGCGCAATGCGGGCCCGCGATCCCAGCTCGAAGCCGCGCCGCACACGCACATCCTCGACAGCGTCGCCGCGCTGCCGGCCCTGCTCTGAGCAGGCGCGTCAGCCGCGCCTGGCCGCGGCCGCCTTGGCGGCCAGCACGGGTATGGCGGCGATTTTCGCGGCGGTCAGGTTGTTCCAGTACAGGCCGGTGGGGCGCCGCTGTGGCTCGCATTCGATGACGCCGTCGGGCGTGACGATCAGGTCGACGCTGAAGTCGTGCTCGGTCTCGGGTATCGGCTCGTCAATCACCTGGAGCGGGTGGACGGTTGTCACGATCACGGTGCTGGGGCCGATCCGCCCGGCCTCCTGCAGCAGCGCTACCTCGATGTCGGAATAACCCCCGCCCTTCCCCAGCCGGGTGCCCCGCCGGTTCACCGCGACGCTGCCGCAGACCACCACGTCGACACGGCGCATCTCCTGGACGCCCACCTTGCGAGCATGGCGGCCATGGTGAGCGGCATGCTCAGCCGACCCGGCGTTCCCGGCCGCCGTGGTGACGTCTACCGGGTCAAGGACGAAGAACGGCAGCTCGGCGGCCAGTCTGGGGACCGCCACGTAGAGGAGCTTGCCGTCGCGAAGGGCCCGTTCCCTGACGGGCTGCTGCGCGCGGTCCGGGACGGCCCTGACGACCCGGGCGCCCCGCCACTCGGGCAGCCCGGCGAGCCGGTCGGCGGCTGCCTCGGCTGCTACGAACGCTGGAATGTACCCGTGGACGCCGGGCTCGGCGACATGTTCCCGTACCAGCAGATCCCAGACCCGGCTGCGGATCTTCTTCTTGGCCTCATCAACGTGTGCACTCACCGCTGACTACTTTAGGGGCCAGGCCGCGCCCGCGTCGAAGCCACCAACCTGCGGCAACAAGCGCTGGCTATACACTTGCCCTGCCCCGTAGCCATCCACCTAGCTGCTAACCGGCCGGCTCGCAGCAGGACGCCCGGTCTTGTGAACCATTGGGCATCGCGCAACGAAGGAAGCAGCAACCTTGACGGTTGGCGATCAGACCGCATCTGATCCAGCAGGAAACATGGCAGCAAACCGGGCCAGGGCTGTAGCAATTGTCGGCACAAACGCTTCGGGCAAGAGCGCGCTTGGCGTGGCGGTAGCCCTGCGGTTCGGCGGCGAAATCATATCGGCCGACTCGCGGCAGGTGTATCGCGGCCTCGATATTGGCACCGGAAAGCTGACCCGCGGCGAGATGCAGGGAATTAGGCACCATCTCATCGACGTGATGGATCTGGAGACGCGATATTCCGTAGCCGACTTCCAGAAGAGCGCGTATGGACTCATCGGTGAAATTACGGCCCGCGGCAGACTGCCTATCATCGTTGGCGGCACAGGGCTATACGTGCGGTCGGTGGTCGACGGATACCAGCTGACCAGGGCACAGCCCGATCTTGCGCTGCGCGACCGGCTTGAGCGCCTGACCGATGACGAACTGCATCAGCGCCTGACCGAGCTAGCCCCGGACGCCGCGAAGACCATCGACCCGCGGAACAGGCGGCGCATCATCCGTGCGGTCGAGATAAGGGAGCAAGGGTTTGTCTTTAAGACCTCGCACGTCAACGCGCCGCAGTACATGTTCTGCCAGCTGGGCCTGACGTGGCCACGGGACGTCCTGCGCGAGCGGATCGGATGCAGGCTCCGCACGCGCCTCGACGAGGGCATGATCGGTGAGGTCAGGAACCTGCTGGACGAAGGCGTCTCGTTCTCCAGGCTCGACGCGCTGGGGCTTGAGTATCGCTTTGTGGCCCGCTTCCTGCGGGGCGAATACGCCACCGAGGAAGAGCTGTTCGACGAGCTCAGCCGTGCCATATACCGGTTTGCGATGCGGCAGCTCGCGTGGTTCCGGCGCGACAAGTCCATCATCTGGCTCGATCACGCCAAGGACCACCAAGAGCAGGCGTTCGCGCTGATAGAGACCTTCATCAGCCGGCCTTAGCCCGCCGGCGCACGCGCGACCAAGTCAGGGCTTGCGGGCCAGCCCGGCGTAGGCGGCGATCTGTTCGCCGTCGTCGGGGGCCGCCGAGCCGGGCTGCCACCGCTGCACCTGTACCAGGCCCGGTTCCAGCCACTGCAGGCCGTCGAAGAACTTTGCGATCTCGGCGTGCGTGCGCAAAGTCGTCGTGCCGGCCGTCCGGGCGTTGACCCGGCGCACGGCCTCGGCGACCTGATCCTGGTCGATGTCGCTGGCCGGATGATAGATCGCGAACCAGCTGCCCGGGGGCGCCGCGTCGATCAGGCGTGCGACGATCGCGTGCGGGTCATCGCTATCGGGGATCAGCTGCAGGATGCCGACCAGCAGGACGGCGATGGGCCGGCTGAAGTCAAGCAGCCCGGCGGACCCGGCGAGTATCTCGCCCGGCTCGCGCGCATCGGCGTCCAGGTATGTGGTCACATCCTCCGGCACGCTGGTCAGCAGCGCCCGGGCGTACGCCAGGACCATGGGGTCGTTGTCCACGTAGACGACCCGGGCATCGGGGGCGGCCGCCTGGGCAACCTCGTGGGTGTTGTTCGCGGTCGGGATGCCGGTGCCGATGTCGAGGAACTGGCGGATGCCCGCCTCTGCGGCCAGGTACCGAACGGTGCGGGCGAGGAACGCCCGCTGCGCGCGGACGCCACGCAGGATCGGCGGGTAGGCAGCGACCGCCTGCTCTGCGGCCTCCCGGTCTGCCGCGAAGTTGTCCTTACCGCCGAGCCAGTAGTCATAGATGCGCGCCTGGTGCGCCACGCTGGTGTCGATCGCGGCCGGCACGGCGATGTCCTCGGCCGGTGCTTTCAGCCAATCCTCCGTCACGGGGCCTTCCTCGGATCGGTCCGACGTCCGCGAAGCAAGGCTAGTGCCCCGGCCGGCCCTGGCTGTCCGCAGGCCCATGCGGCCCGCGGACAGCCAGGGGCAACGGCGCGCCCGGCTCAGGCGTTGAGCTTGGCCAGTTCGGCCTCGACCATCGCCTCGTGTTCCTGCTCGTCCTTGCGGGCGTCGCGCGGCCGCCACCGGCCGCGCAGAACCGGGATGCTGAACAGGAAGATGATCACCCCGGCGAAGCAGATCCAGTACCAGGTCTGCCACTGGCCGGGAGCTTCCGCCGCGGCGTTCTGCACGTCGGCGCCGTGCGCTTTCAGGTACGCGAACACCCCCGGCGGCACCTTGGACAGCGCCGTGAGCTGGGCCGCGTACGGCGTGATGGCCTGGAGCTGCGGCGCTACCGCGATCACGCCGTTGATCGCGGCCTTGTTGGTGTTGATCACGGTGAGGATATGGACCCCGGTCGCCCCTCCCCCGGCGGCGGCGACGGCCTGCGCGGCAAGCTTCGGCGGGACCGCGGCCGGGGTGGGATAGGTGGCCAGCTTGGTGAACAGGACGGGGTTGGCCTGGATCACCGCCAGCTCGGGTGCGAACTTCTTCGCGTTGGCGATCTGCGCCTGCTCCTTGGTGGCGATGGCGACGATCCGCGGGTGGCCTGCCGCGAACGCCAGCTCGCTCTTGTACTTGGCCGCGTACGTGGACACCGTGGTGCCGTAGGTGATCAGCGGGGTCACCGAGGTGACCACAAGCGGGATGACCAGGAACGAGATGAATACGACCACCCGGATGATCCAGCCCCAGATCGCCAGGCCGGTGGCGATGAGCGCCGGGTTACGCGCCTCCACGGTCTCGGTGTAGCTGGCCATCCACGGTGCATAGGCCACACCAAGGGCGAACGAGAGCACCGCCAGCTCGATGGCGAGCGTGTAGTAGCTGGGATGGTGGCCGGCTTCCAGCAGGTACACCACGATCATCACCGCGGCGCCGACTCCGCCGAGCACCATGAACGGCTTCCGCACCCGCATCCGGTCGGAGATCACGCCGATGAGGACGACCGCGATGACGTTGAAGCCCCAGTTCCAGTTGCCCAGCCCGTTGGCGTCCTTCACCGAGAAACCGAAGATCGAGGTCAGGTAGATGACGCTGAACGCGACGGCCGTGTAGTAGATGAGCAGCATCAGCGACACTGCGGTGGCGGAGATCAGCACGTCGGGCTTGAGCAGCTGCCGGAACGGGTGGCGCAGCGCCGCCTCGATGTCGATTCCCTTGGCCCTGGCCTCGATCAGCGCCCGGTCGCGCATCGTCACCATGAGCTGGTCGCGCAGCTGCGGGCTCAGCTCCTTCAGCCCTACCAGGGCGATCACGAAGACCACCAGGCCGACGATGCCGGCGATGAGGAACTCATGCGTCCAGAACCGGGTGCTCGGCACGACCGCCGGGATCGTGGCGCTGGCCACGACGGCGACGATCAGGCTGCCCAGCACCGGGCCGGTGGTCCAAAAGCCCATTGCCGTGGCCCGGCCGACCTGCGGGGAGAAGTCACGGATCAGGGCCGGCGTGGCCACCAGGCAGATGCCCTCCACGATGGCGACCGCGAACGTCTCGATGCCGAACACCCACTTGTTGGTCGCGGCGGGAATGATGAACCCGACGAAGACCGCGGTCACCAGCAGGCCGCCGACCACCAGGTTGGCACGGCCCCACCGGTCGGCGAGCCCAGCGGCGAGCGACCCGAATGCCCCGAGCAGGTTCCCGAACGCCAGGATCACCACGTAGAAGGAGAACGTCATGCGCAGGTTGGCCAGCAGCAGCGTGGCCACCGAGCCACCGACATAGAGCTCGTAGTACAGCATCACGGTGGCCAGCACCGTGATGCCGAGGTAGAGCACGCGCATGCCGGTGTCGGGATAGCGGTCGAGCTGGCGGTTCCACAGCCATGACCCTTTTCGGTGGCCAGGAACCAGATCTGTGGCAGTCGCAGTCATGCGGCCCTCGCAAAGGTGATCGGTCCTGCGCCCGGAATCTCACGGGCGCCTAGTTGGCCCGCCACCGAAGAGCTCGGCGGCGGGGAAATAGCCAACGGATCCTCGCCCCCGAGCCAGACGGCAGGGCAACTGGCGCGCGGCGTCGAAGGGCCGGGAGCGTGTGGCACAACACGGGGCCGTTGCGCTCTCATGACGGGCCTTCTCTGCTCGGCTATGGCCAGCCTGATCCCATGCCGTCACATAAAGTACGTCACATAAGTACGGTGACGTACTTTAGTGCGTTAGATAAGTTTAGGAGCGTGCCTGCCACCAAACAAGAGGGCGTGCTCGCGCGCACCCACGAGGGTGAACCAGGCCTCCCCCGCGGCAGGAACGGCCTGCCGCCGGAGGCGGTGCGCGCGGCGCAGCGCGAGCGGCTGCTGCGGTCGGTGATCGCCGCCGTGGCGGCGAGCGGGTTCAGCGCTGTCACCGTGGCGGACATCGTCCGCGGCGCCAAGGTGTCGAGGGCCGCCTTCTACGCCCACTTCGCGGACAAGGAGGACTGTTTCCTCGCCGCCACGCGCGAGGGGGGCAGGCTGCTGGCCGACCGGGTGGCCGCCGCGGGCCGCCACGAGCCCGCCCACCGCAGCGCCGAAGCGGCGCTGCGCGCGAGCATCGCCGCGTACCTGGGTTTCCTGGCGGCCGAGCCCGCGTTCGCCCGGGCCTTCTTCATCGACATGCCGGCCGTCGGAGCCCGCGCGGTCCAGCGCCTCGAGGCGGCGCAGCTCAGCTTCGCCCGGATGACCCGTAAGTGGCATGAACGCGCGCGCCGGGAGAATCCGTCCTGGCCGGACGTGCCGTACGAGGCCTACCTTGCGCTGGCCGGCGCCACGGCCGAGCTCGTGCGTACCGAGGTCCGCCACGACCGGATTCGCGGCATCCCCGACCTCGAGGACACGCTCGTCGCTCTCCACCTGGCCATCCTTGCCGCACGGCCGTGGCGCGCCAGCTGAGCACGATCATGCATTACGCTGCCCCGGCCAGGTTGCGCAGCAGCAGCGCCTCGGCCAGGCAGGCCCGTTCGAACACCGCCAGGTCCAGGCTCTCGTTCGCGCCGTGCGCCCGGGTATCGGGGTCCTCGACGCCGGTGATGAGGATCTCGGCGCCGGGAAAGGCCGCCGCGTAGGCGGTGACGAACCCGATGGAGCCCCCGACGCCGATGTCTACGGCCGGCCTTCCCCACGCGCTGGCCAGGGCCGCGTGCGCGGCCCGGTATGCCCGCCCCCCGGCGGGGGCGGAGTAGGGCGCGACCGCGCCGCCGGGCTCGGCGACCACGTGCACGCCCCACGGCGCCGCCGTTTTCAGGTGCGTGACGAGGGCCTCGCGTGCCCTGGCCGCATCGTCGCCGGGGGCTACCCGCAGGCTCACCTTGGCTCGGGCGACCGGGATGAGCGTGTTGGAGGCCGCGCCGACCGCCGGGGCGTCGACGCCGATGACCGCGATCGCGGGGCGGGCCCAGAGCCGTTCGGTAAGGCTGCCCGTGCCGATCAGGTGCACGCCCTTCAGCAGCCCGGCGTCGGCACGCAGCCGCTCCTCGGTCAGGTCCAGCGGCTCCGTACGTCCACGGGCCAGGCCGGCGACCGCCACGTCGCCGCGCTCGTCGTGCAGGGTCGCCAGCAGCCGGCACAGGGCGGTGAGCGCGTCGGGAACCGGGCCGCCGTACGCCCCGCTGTGCACGCCGTGCCGCAGCGTGCGCACCTCCACCGTGACGTTGGCACCGCCGCGCAGCGAGGTCGTCAGCGCGGGGACACCGGCCGCCCAGTTGATCGAGTCGGCGAGCACAAGCACGTCGCCGCGAAGCCGGCCGGAATAGGCGGTGAGGAACTCCGCAAGCGCGGGCGAGCCGATCTCCTCTTCGCCCTCCACCAGCACGGTGACCCCGACCGGGAGCCGGTCGCCGTGGGCGCGCAGCGCGGCCAGGTGCACCGCGATGCCTGCCTTGTCGTCGGCGGCGCCGCGGCCGTAGAGGCGGCCGTCCCGTTCGGCCGGCTCGAACGGGTCGCCGTCCCAGGCCGCGGCGTCGCCGGGCGGCTGCACGTCGTGGTGTGCGTACAGCAGAACCGTGGGGGCGCCGGGCGGCCCGGGCCGGTGCCCGAGCACCGCGGGCTGGCTGCCGCCCGCGGTGACCTCCTCGACCTCGGGCAGCCCGGCAGCGCGCAGCAGCTCCGCCACCTCCCGGGCGCTCGCCGCCATGTGCACCGCCGCCGCCGGGTCCGCCGACACCGACGGGATCCGGACCAGCCGCTCGAGGTCGGCGCGTACCGAGGGCAGCACATGCCGGACCGCCGCGATAAGCCGGCCGGTATCCGGGTCCTGCGAGGCCACATCCCGGACGCTACCGGGCGGCCCGGGTGGCCAGATCCTCAGCCCGCGTGCAGGTGCAGTTCGGCGGCGAACCGCTCGGTCATCTCGACAGTCTTGGCCAGTTCCGGGTGCCGGACCACGACCATCCCGTCGGAGATCGTGACGGCCCGCCAGTCCCGCCGGGGCGTGCCGATGGGCAGCAGGTCGAGGGCCGCCACGTGTTCGCCGAACTCGGCCATCAGGTGGTCCAGGCCCGCGTACCCGGTGATCCGGCCCGCGCCCTCGGCGCGCTTGAAGATGATTCCGGCGTTGTAGCGCCGCTCGACCGGCTGTGAGATCCGCCCGTACGTGATCGCCTGCGCCCAGCCGGCGAACATGTCGGCGTCGGTGGCGTAGTTCATCGCGTCGACCATCCGCCCGCCGGGTGGCCGGGCGCCGATCTCGCCGAACACCGCCTCACCGTCGGCCTTGCGGTACCACTCCATGTGGGTGAACCCGTCACGGAACCCGAGCACCTTCACCGCGGCGGCGCCGAGCGCGCGGCCGGCCTGCAGGTCGGGCACGTCCAGGTCGCGCAGGGAGATGATGACCGGGCTCATCCACTCGTGCAGCTTGGTGAGCAGCGGGCGCGGGCGGTACCAGCAGATGTTCTCGAACAGCACCTCACCGCCGGCGCAGATGGTGTCGTAGGTGAACTCCTCGCCGTCGATGAACTCCTCGACGATGACCTGCGGCACGTGCCGGACCATCGGCAGGATGGCGTCGAGGTCGGCGGGTGAGTCGGCCCGGTAGGTGTCCGCCGACCCGGCGCCGGCGATGGGCTTGACGATGAGCGGGTACCCGAGGCGCTCCGCGGCCGCCCACACGCCCGCGACCGTCTCGGTGCTCTGGTGCCCGGGCGTGCGCAGGCCCGCCTCGTCGAGCACCGCCTTCATCAGCTCCTTGTCCCGGAACGGCAAGGTCTGCCGCATGGTCAGCCCGGGCAGGCCGAGCTCCTCGCGCAGCCGCGCGGCGAGCATCATGTACGGCTCCCACAAGCACTCGACCCGGTCGAGGCTCACGTGCCTGGCCAGGTCCCGCACGGACGCGGCCACCTCGTCCCCCGCGGCCAGCGAGCCGACCTGCACGTAGTGCGCCAGCGCCTCCCTTGCCGGCCCGGGCACGGCGTGGGCTGGCTGATCGCCCACGCCGATGACCGTGGCCCCGGCGGATGCGAGCCCACGGGCGAAGAAAGCCATCTCGGCCGGGTATCCCGGGGAGATCATGACGATGTTCATCGCGGTCAGCCCAGCTCGACGCGCACGGTGGTGACCAGCCGCCGCAGCGCGTCGGTGACGACGGCGGTGTCGGGATGCCTGACGATCACGAACCCGTCGCCCTCGTAGCTGGCCGAGGACAGCTGACCGGGCTGCGGCAGGCGGGAGTCGACGACGAGGGCGCGGATCTCTGGCGGCAGCTCACCCAGGCCATGTACCCCCCTGATGTGCCCGCTCCCCTGGCCGCGCAGGAACACCGTGCCAACCGACCAGGCACGCTCGGGTGGCGTGAAGCTGCCGTACACCATGAGCTGCGCCCAGGCGCGGTACAGGTCGAAGTCGTGCGCGTAGCACAGCATCGAGCTGATCTGGGCGCCGGGCGGCCGCACCGCGACCTCGGAGACGGCGATGGTGCCGTCGGGGCGCCGGAACCATTCCATGTGGGTCAGGCCGGTCCGCAGCCCGAGCGCGCGCAGCGCCACCGGCGCGATCGCCCTGATGTCGTCGTACTCCGGGCCGCCAATGTCCCTGGGCATGAGCACCGCCCACTGGATCCACGGGTTGCGCAGCACCTCGAGCGGCGTGGGCAGGTAGCAGGACACCGAGTCCCAGACGAGCTGGCCGTCGGTCATCACGCTGTCGAAGGAGCCCTCGTCGCCGGTGAGGAACTCCTCGAGCAGCGCGGGGCTGCCCGGGGTCGGCGGTGCGGCGTCCAGCCACACCTTCAGGTCGCCGGCGTCGTCGAGCCGGAACGTGCTCTTCGCGCCCGCACCCGCGGGCGGCTTGACCACCAGCGGGTACCCGACCTCGTCGGCGAACCCGGCCGCCTCGGTCGCGGATCGCGCCAGCCGGTACCTGGCGCACGGCACCCCTGCGGCGCGCAGCACCGACTTCATTTGCGCCTTGTCCCTGAAGTTGTGCGCGGTCGCCGCGTCCATACCGGGGATGCCGAACTGCTCCCGCACCTGGGCGAGCGGCACCTGCAGGTGCTCGAACACCCCGATGAGCCGTTGCACCGGGCCGACGTGCTCGCTCACCGCTGCGACGCCGCGGGCGATCTGCCCGGTATCCAGCGGATCGTCGATCCGCCAGTGCGCCGCCAGCGAGCCGCGCAGCGGCTCGGGAACACGCTCGGCCGGCTCGCAGGTAATCAGCGCAAGCTCCACGCCGGGCAGCCGGGCGGCGGCCTCGGCGAACCGCGTCGTCGCGTCGAGCAGGTAGGGCGCGGCAAAGGCGACAACCGTCATAGCCGCAGTCAACCAGGCCGGTGCTAGCCTCCGCCATCACGCTAGCCCTGTACGGAGATCCGCCTTATCACCCGAAACGGCTTCCCAAACCAGGACATACCGGGCGCCAGACCGGCCGTTTCGGATGATAAGTCGGGAAGTGGGACCACGGTTGGCCTGGGCCCAGACCGACGAAGATCCGGCCCGACTAGGCTTCGAGGCATGAACGTGGTCTTTGTTGAGCCGTTCTTCCCGAACAACCAGCGGCACTTCGCCCGCGCACTGGCCGGGGCCGGGGCGACCGTGATCGGCATCGGCGAGTATCCCGCCGACGCGCTTGACGGTGAGCTGAAGGGCTGGCTGCACCACTACGAGCAGGTGCGTTCCGTCACCGATGTGGCGGCCATGACGGCGGCGGTCCGCTGGGTGCAGGACAAGCTGTGGGTGGACAGGCTCGAGGCCACGATCGAGGCGCACACCCTGCCCGCCGCGCAGGTCAGGGAGGCCTGCACAATCCCGGGCACGTCGGTGCGGACGGCCTGGCTGTGCCGCGACAAGCCGTCGATGAAGCAGGCGCTGCGCGAGGCCGGCGTGCCCACGGCCGCCTCGGCCGGTGCGAGCACCGCGGCCGAGGTGCTCGCGTTCGCCGAGCAGGTGGGCTATCCGCTGATCCTCAAGCCGCGCAGCGGTGCCGGTGCCCTGGACACCATGCGGGCCGACGACCGGGCCGGCCTGGAGCAGGCCCTCGGCGTGTTCGGCGGCCAGGGCGTGGAGTCGATCGCCGTGGAGGAGTTCGTGGAGGGCCACGAGGGCTTCTACGACACCATCACGATCGACGGCCAGGTGGCCGCGGACTTCGTCTCGCACTACTACCCGAACGTGCTCGAGGCGATGCGGACCCGCTGGATCTCCCCGCAGTTCATCTCCACCAACCGGATCGACACCGCCGGCGAGTACGCGGAACTGCGGGACATGGGCCGGCGGGTCATCGCCGCCCTTGGGATCGGGACGTCGGCCACGCACATGGAGTGGTTCTTCGGCCCGAAGGGGCTGAAGTTCTCCGAGATCGGCTGCAGGCCGCCGGGCGTGGGCGCCTGGGACCTGTACTCCGCAGGCAACGACATGGATATCTACAGCGCCTGGGCGAACGCGATCATCCGCGGCGAGACCGGCGCGGCGCCGTCGCGGCGGTACGCCAGCGGGATGGTCGCGCTGCGGCCCGAGCGGGACGGCAACATTACCGGCTATTCGGGCGCCGAGGACCTGCAGCAGCAGTTCGGCGAGTGGGTGATCGACGCACACCTGCCCCCGCCGGGCACCCCGACCCAGCCGGTGGCGGCCGGTTACATGGCCAACGCTTATGTGCGGATGCGGCATCCGGACTACGACGCGCTGCGCGGGATGCTCGACACCGTAGGCCGCACGCTGCGCGTGTACGCCCAGTGAGAATTACCCTGCTGGGCCCCCAGCGCAGGCCCACGCTGGAGGCGGTCGCCTGGTCGCTGTACCCGGAGGGGCCGATCGCCACGATCACCGCCGGGTGGCAGGAACGCGAGAGCGACGACGGTGAACTGGGCAAGCTGCTCGGCGCCCGCGATGTCAATCTCGGCCTGTACCGGCGCTGGCTCGACGTGACCGAGCGGGATCCGCTGTTCGCCGCGGGCGAGCGCAGGCTGGCCGAGGTGCTCGACGAGGTCCAGGACGGTTACCTGATCCGCCTGGATCACGCACTGCAGGCGGTCTACGCCGTTCAGCGCCGCGGCGGCAGCGGCCCGCTCCGCGCCGGCATTCTGGCCGAGGCGATCGGCGCGGTACGCGACCTGGACGCCGCGCACCTGCGCCGGGTCGGCGCGGTTCGCGCGCAGTTCTACGCCGAACTGCCGCCGCACGAGCGCCCGGTGATCGCCGAGCACCGCGCCGAGGTGGCCGCGCTGCTAGGTGACGCCGCCGCCCTGGTCATGGCCGGGGGGCACGTGGGCGTGCTGGCCGATGTGCTGCACTTGTTCAACGTCTCGGCGTCACTGAGCGTGCCGGTGATCGCCTGGTCAGCGGGGGCGATGGCGCTGGCCGAGCGGATCGTGCTGTTCCACGACCGCTCCGCGCACGGGCCCGGCCAGCCGGAGATCTACGGCAGCGGCCTGTCGCTGCTGCGGGGCGTCGTGCCACTGCCGCATGCCCGGGCCAGGCTGCTGCTGGACGACGCAGCGCGGATGTCGGTGTTCGCCCGCAGGTTCGCCCCGGCCCGCTGCGTCCTGCTGGAGAACGGAACCAGGATCGACACCAGCAGCGACGGCATCTGGCCGCCGGGCATGCGGGTGCTCGCGCCGGACGGGCACGTGACCACCGGGGAGGCGGCCTGACCACCGTCGGCGGCCCGCCCGCCGTCCGCCGCAAGCTCGCGATCAACAGGCTCAGGGAGCGCAGGCCCCTCGATCCGGCCGCCGTGAGCCGGTTCCTCGCGCGCTACGAGGTGCCGATCGTCGAGGGTGCCCGGTGCACGTTCCTGTACCAGGGCGAGGCCGGCGCGGTCCACCTGGTGCACCGGATCTTCGGGCTGCCCGAGCGGATCCCGCTGCGCCGGCTGCACGGCACCGACCTGTGGTACCTGGTGCTGGAACTGCCTGACCGCTCCAGGGTCGAGTACCAGCTTGAGATCTCCCGCGACGGGCGCAGCGAACGTATCAACGACCCGCTGAACTCCCACCTGGCGCACAGCCCGCTGGGCAGTTCCTCGGTCTGTTACGCCCGGGGGTATGAGGTGCCCGAGTGGACCAGGCCGGACCCGGAATCGCGTCCCGGCTCCCTGGTCGACCTCACCGTGCCCAGCCGGGCGCTGCGGCGCGGCTGCCAGGTGACGCTCTACCTTCCCGCCCGGTTCCGGCGGGTCGCCCGCTACCCGCTGCTGATCGTCCACGACGGCGGCGACTACCTGAAGTACGCGGCGGCCCAGACGGTGCTCGACAACCTGATCCACCGGCTGGACGTGGCGGAGACCATCGTGGCGTTCGTGTACCCAGGCGACCGGCTGACCGAGTACGCGAACTCCGCGGCGCACGCGCGGTACCTGACCGCCGAACTGCTGCCATTGCTGGAGGAGAAGTTCCCGCTCGCGGGCGGCCCGTCGGCGCGCTGCCTGATGGGCGCGAGCTTCGGCGCGGTCGCAGCGCTGTCCACCGCGTACCGCTACCCCGGCGTCTTTGGCTCGCTGCTGCTGCAGTCCGGCTCGTTCGTGTTCACCGACATCGGGCAGAACCACGGCGGCGGGCCAGCGTTCGAGCCGGTGGTGCGGTTCGTCAACAGGTACCGCGCCGCGCCCCGCAGGGTCGCCGACCGGGTCTTCATGAGCTGCGGCGTCTACGAGCCGCTGATCATTCCGAACCGCTCCATGGTTCCCACGTTCGAGGCGGCCGGTATGGCCGTGCGTTACGTCGAAGCACGGGACGGGCACAGTTGGGAAAACTGGCGCGACCGGCTACGGGAAGGGCTGTCATGGATATTCCCCGGCCCACAGAAGTTCTTCTACGAGTGATCGCGTGAAGACTGTGCAGCGGTGGTTCTCCAGCCGCCTCAACCAGGACATCACCGTCGCCCGGTGGGGCACGTTCGGCCAGCCGGTGCTCGTGTTCCCCTCGGCCGGCGGCGACGCCGAGGAGATCGAGCGGTTCGGCCTGGTCGGTGCCTGCGGGCCGTTGCTGGCCGAGGGCCGGGTCAAGCTGTACTCGGTCGACAGCGTGGCCGGGCGGACGATGATCGCGAAAGACAGCCCGGCCGGGCACCGCCTGTGGCAGCTCAACCAGTTCCATGAATGCGTCAGGTGGGAGGTTGTGCCGGCCATCCACGCGGACCTCGGCGGCCAGCCCATGGACGTGATCACCACGGGCGCCTCCATCGGCGCGTTCAACGCGGTGGCTGCCCTGTGCCGCTATCCCGATGTCTTCTCGGCGGCCATCGGCATGAGCGGCACCTACGGGATCGAGCGCTTCTACGAGGGAGCCTGGACCGAGGATCTGTACTTCGCCGCGCCGCTGCAGTTCCTGCCCGGCCTGGAAGGCCCGCAACTCGACCGGCTCAGGCAGCGGTTCGCCGTGCTCGCGTCGGGCGCGGGCGACTGGGAAGATCCCGGCGAATCGTGGCGAATGGGCGAGGCGCTCGGGGCGAAAGGAATCCCCAACCGGGTGGACAACTGGGGCCCGGAATACAAGCACGACTGGCCCACCTGGCACCGGATGCTCCCGCAATACCTGCGCGAGCTCACCTGATCTCTCGCGGCATGCCAGCGAGGCCGCTCCCCCGCGGGGGAGCGGCCTCGCTGTCGTTGCGGTGCTGCCCGGCTGTTACCCGGCCGGGCAGGGGTTAGTAGCGATGTTGCTCGAGAAGTCGTTGGAGCGCTTGGTGATGGTGCCGAACGGCGACGTCGGGTAGTGGATCACCCGCAGCGGGCCGTACTCGGCCTGGGCACTACCGCCGAACTTGTTGGTGGTACCCGGGATGTAGGGACCGCCCTCCTGCCAGAAGCAGCCATTGGCGTTCTGCCCGGTCGTGTAGAGGGGGTAGAACACCGAGTGCGGCGGCGGGTTCACGCACCCCAGGCCCGGGTTCGGGTCCGCTGGGTTGGCGAAGTGCCGCTCACACGGCTGCGTCACTTTGAAGGCCGTGTCGCTGGACTCGTTGCGGGAGATGTCCGACTCGAACGTCATCTGGCTGAAGTTCTTCCCGCCGACGGTGGTCGGGCTGGTGAACTGGAACGAGGTCGGGTGCAGCAACCGGTCCGCGGTCGGGTTGCTGATCGACCCCGGCCAGCCGAACGTGTACGGGACCCCGTCGAAGTCACCGTCGATATCCAGGCACCCGTTGATCTTCACGGCCAGCGACTGGGACGCGGGCAGGCAGAAGTTGTCGTCACCTGCTGGGTCCGGCCCGACGTCGCCGTCGTTGGTGTCAGGGCCGAGCGGCTGCGCACAGGCAGCGATCGGGCTGCTGGTGTCGACCTTGCCGCACTCCTCGAAGTGCCCGATCTCGTCGGAGAACGCGATGTTGTAGGTGTGCGCCGCGTTGACGTTGCGGGTCTGCGGCGTGGAGGTGCTGTACTCCGCGTGGTAGGCCCACGGCTTGATCGTGCACTTCGCCGCGTTCGGCTGCCACTGCACGGTGCCGAACCCGTTGGACTTGCTGGCCGTCATCGAGCCGGTGGCACCGGTGGTGTGGTCCACGATGGTGACCTTGAGCCCAACAGAGGTGTCGAACAGATGCACCGTGAGCTGGTCACCGGAGTTCATCAGCAGGTTGGCCTTGTTGTTCGGCACGAAGTGCTGCGGTGCCCCCGGGTTCGCGGGCGCCGTGGACTTGCCGTTCTTGGTGACGAACGCGAAGTTCACCGGCTCCGGTCCCACGCTGTTCAGGCACGCGGTGTTGTTGACCGCGCCGGTGTTCTCGTTGTCCTGGAACGTGTCGATGTTCAGCGCGGCGCACCACTGCTTGGCGGTGCAGCCGATGCCGGACGGCCACGGCACCCAGCCCGGCGGGTAGAACTGCATCTCCTCATACGCCTGGCCCGGGCCGAGCCCGAAGTAGCGCGGGCTGCTGGGGTTCTCGCTTGCGTAGATGTTCGAGTCGCTGTCCGGCTTGCAGGGCACGGTCGCGTGACCAGCCGCTCCGCCGGGGTTCGGCGACCCGTTCGGGTCGCACATCACCATGCCGAGCCAGAAGGTCGTGTGCAGCTGGAAGCCGAAGGTTCCGCCGCTGCCGTTGTTCCTGGGCAGCGTCGGCGGGTCCGTGGGCAGCTTGAGCTGATAGGTGACGTCGTTCCCCGAGCCCGGCGTGTGCGAGTAGAACAGCGTGGCGGGCTCGTCGTGACCGATGTAGGGCAGGACGCGCGCGCCTTTCTTGACGGCCGCCTTGTAACCGGCCAGCTCGCCCCATGTGGTCGCCGGCTCCGCGCAGGTGATGCCGTTGCTGCCGCAGAAGTGCTGGAGCCCCGCGATATGGGTGGTCGCGTTGTGCGGCAGCTTGTAGTGGTAGCCCGGCGCCGCCGCGGACGCGCCGAACTGGGTGGCCACGAGCGCCATGGGCGCCGCGACCACGACTGCTGAAAGGGCAGCTTTCAGCGAACGTCTCATGCAAACTCCTTCATCTTCGATGGAGCAGTCCCGACCGCCTCACCGTTATACGACGCCCCGTAGGACACTGCAACCCCCCGCGCCGCGCATCTAGCCCCGGGCCACAGGACCGGAATTACGACACGGTCGTAGCGACTTGACCAGCAGGGCGAGCGAATCCAGGGCCGGCGCGGCGAAGATCTTTTCTCGCCGATTTCTGGCCGGCCGCCCGGGGGCCA
>Ga0318514_10000068_pt1 | contig 19341 bp, 15 predicted proteins | sample GRESIP176b2f18_FD_203684 | JGI IMG/M metagenome (GOLD analysis project Ga0318514, IMG submission 203684) | Tropical soil microbial communities from Luquillo Experimental Forest, Puerto Rico - GRE.SIPMG.176b2f18 | ecosystem: Environmental > Terrestrial > Soil > Tropical forest > Bulk soil...
CCTTAGATCACTTCGCTGCTGCGACGATGGTCACGCTCTCGACCACCACGCGCTCGAGCGGGTGGTCGTGGGCGTCGCGCGGGGCCTTCGAGATCGCGTCGACGACCTCCTGACCGGAGATCACGCGGCCGAACACGCTGTACTGGCCGTCGAGCTGTGGGCGCCACGACTCGGAGCCGGTGGTCATGATGAAGAACTGACTCCCGGCGGTCGCGGGCGCGCTCTGGCGCGCCATCGAGACGATGCCGGGATCGTGGTGCGTCGCGTTGAACTCGGGCTGGAGGAAGTAGCCGGGGCCGCCGTAGCCGTCGTTCGCGGGGTCGGCGTCCTTGGTGTTGGGATCGCCGCCTTGGATCATGAACTTCGGGATCACGCGATGGAACGTGGTGCCGTCATAGAAGTGTGCGCTCGCGAGCCTGACGAAGTTCGCGACGTGGCGGGGCGCGAGCTTGTCGAGCAGCACGAAGCGGATCTCGCCGAACCCGCGTACACGCACGACGGCGATCGGACCCCTCTCGGGACTGCGACACGAGGCCACGCAGAGCGACATCGCAGCGAGGAGCGCGATCACGGGGCGGGGGCGGCGCACGGAGCGCACGCTAGCACGCTGCGCGGAGCGCGTGATACGGTCGGTCGAGATGCGTGCCGCCTTCGCCCGGGTCTCGCTGTGTCTGTTCGCCGCCGTCCTGGTCGTGGGCGCCGCAGTCGCGGGGAATTCCGCGACGCCAGGTCCCGCCTGGGGCAAGCGCGGGATGGTCGTGACCTCGGTCGGACCGGCCGCGGACGCGGGGCGCGAGATCCTCGGCAAGGGCGGGAACGCAGTCGACGCGGCGATCGCGACGGCGTTCGCCGCTGGCGTCGCACACCAGTACAGCTCGGGGCTGGGCGGCGGCGCGTTCGCCGTCGTGTTCATGGCGGAGTCGGGTGAAGCCGCGGCGCTGGACGCGCGCGAGACGGCGCCGGCCGGCGCCAGCACCGCGAACTATCTCGGTCCCGATGGCAAAGCCATCCCCGATGCTTCGCGCATCGGACCGCGCGCGATCGCGGTGCCTTCGCTCGTGCAGGGCCTGTGGGAGCTGCACCAGCGCTACGGCTCGCTCGAATGGAAGGAGCTGGTGAAGCCCGCGATCCGGCTGTGCCGCGACGGCATCGAGGTCGGGCCGGCGCATCAGCGCATGCTGCAGATCATCGCGCCCAAGCTCGCGAACTACCCCGAGACCGCGCGCATCCAGCTGGACGGCGGGAAGATCCCGGCGCTGGGCTGGCGCCTGCGCCAGCCCGACCTCGCCAAGACGCTCGAAGAGGTGGGGGAGCGCGGCGGCGATGCGTTGGCGAAGGGACACCTGGCGCGCGCGATCGTCGACGCGAGCGGCGGGGCGCTCACGCTCGACGACCTGGCGGGCTACCGCGTGATCTGGCGCACCCCGGTGCGCGGCCACTACCGCGGCCTCGACGTGGTCTCGATGCCGCCGCCCAGCTCGGGCGGCGTGCTCCTGCTCGAGATGCTGAACGCGCTCGAGCCGTTCGACGTGAAGTCGCTGGGCTTGAACTCGAGCGCCGAGATCAATCTGGTCGCGGGCGCGATGAAGCTCGCCTTCGCCGACCGCGCCTTCTATCTCGGCGATCCCGACTACTGGACGGTGCCGACCGAGAAGCTGATCTCGAAGGAGTACGGCGCCGAGCTCACCGACCAGCTGCGCCCGCCGCCGAAGTGGCAGCGCGCGCCGTGGAACTGGGACAAGGGCTGGATCCCCAAGGCCCGGACGGCGTCGACTCCGCCGCCGCAGGACTCGGGCACCACGCAGATCTCGGTGGTCGACGAGAAGGGCAACGCGGTGTCGCTCACCCAGACGGTGAACACGCTGTTCGGGTCGCTGATCACCGTGCCGGGCACGGGCATCGTGCTCAACGACGAGATGGACGATTTCTCGATCGCGCCGGACGCGCCCAACGCGTGGAACGCGGTCGGCACCGCGGCAAACGCGATCCGCCCGGGCAAGCGCCCGCTCTCGAGCATGAGCCCGACGATCGTGCTCGACAAAGGCCAGGTGCGCTACGTGGTCGGGAGCCCGATGGGCACGGTGATCATCTCGGCGGTGCTGCAGTCCCTGCTCGGCGTGATCGACTTCAAGCTCGACCCGCAGGCGGCGGTGTCGGCGCCGCGCTTCCACCACCAGTGGATGCCCGACCAGCTGATCGTCGAGAGCGGCCACCCGCAGGACGTGCTCGACAAGCTGCGCGCCTGGGGCCATCAGGTGGCGCCGAGCCCGTACCCGCTCGGCGCGGTGCAGCTGATCGAGCGCGACCCGCAGAGCGGCGCATGGCTCGGCGCGACCGACCCCCGGCGAGACGGGACGGCCCTGGGCTATTGAGTCACTTGATGATGGCCACGACCGGCGCGTCGAGGCGGATCACCCGCTTGGCCACGCGCTGGATGTCGTCGACGCCGACGGCGTCGATGCGCTTGGCGTAGTCCAGGTGGTAGGTCGGGCCGAGCCCGTACAGCTCGTCGAGCGAGAGCAGCATGGCCTGTCCGCCGAAGCGCTGCAGCGACACGGCCTGGGTCCCGATCAGGTAGCCCTTCGCGCGCGCGAGCTCGTCGGCGCCGACGGGCTCGGAGACGATGCGCGAGAGCTCGCTGCGGATCCCGGCGAGCGACTTGTCGAGCTTGGCGGGCTCACCCGCCATGTACACCGCGAAGCTGCCGGGATCGATGCCCTCCATCTCGAAGGCGGTCACCGAGTAGGCCAGGCTCTGGCGGTCGCGCAGCTCGACGAACAGCCGGCCGCCCTGGCCGCCGAGCACCTGCGTCAGCACGTCGAGCGCGGGCAGGTCGGGGTCCTCGATCGACAGCGCCAGGAAGCCGTACACGATGTGCGACTGGTTCTTCTTCTTGACCAGCGTGACTTCCTTCGGCTTCGACGGCGCGCTCGGCTGCGTGCGCGCCGGGAGCGACGAGGCGCCGGAGCTCTTCCAGCCGGCGAGACGCGCCGACAGCGCCTGCACGAAGCGGTCGGGATCGACGTCGCCCACCACGCCCAGCACCGCGTTGTCGGGCTGCGCGAAGGTCGCCCAGTACTTCGCCAGCGCCGCGCGGTCGAGCTTGGCCAGGCTCTCCGCGGTGCCGAGCGAGGAGAAGCGGTAGGGATGCTCGGGGTAGAGCGCCTGCTGGAACAGCTCGAACGCCTTCGTCCCCAGGTTGTCCTCGCGCCGGCGCAGCGCGGCGCGGCGCTCGACGCGCAGCTTCTCGATCTCGTCCTTGTCGAAGGCGGGATGGAGCAGCGCGTCGCTGAACAGCTCGAGCCCGCTGTCGAGTGACTCGGTCAGGAAGTCGCCCTGCAGCCCGAAGCTGTTGCGCCCCGCGAAGCCGGAGACATCGGCGGCGATGTTCTCGACGTCCGTCGCGAACTGTGCCGCGCTGCGCCCGCTGGTCCCGCGCGAGAGCATCTCGGACACGAACGAGGTGATGCCCTCGTCGCGCTCGCTCTCCGCGAGCAGGCCGCCCTTGAAGGCGAGCCGCAGCGCCACCAGCGGCACGGAGTGGTTCGCCTTCACCACGACGCGCAGGCCGTTGGGCAGCTTGTATTCGCGGATGTCGTCGCGGAGCGTCTCCGCGGCGAGCGGCGCGCTCTGGCTGCCGGTGCCGCGCTGGAGCGCCGCCAGCAGCGTGCTCTCGCTGGTGGCGTGCGGAGCGTCCTTCGCGAGCAGCGCGACCACGCTCGCGTGCTCTGGCACCAGGTACTGCTGCGCCACGCGCTGCAGGTCGGCGCGCGTCGCGCGGCGGATGCGGTCGAGGTAGACCTCCTCCTGCTCGAGACCGCCGGCCAGCAGCTCGAAGTAGCCGTACTTCTGGGCCTGGCCCATCATCGTCTCGCGCTCGTGGACCTGGCTCGCGAGCACGTTGGTGCGCGCGCGCTCGAGCTCGCTCTCGGACGGACCGAAGTCGCGCAGGCGCTGCACCTCCTGGCCCACTGCCCCGACGGTGGCGTCGATCTTGTCGGCGTCGAGCTCGGCGTCGACGAAGAACAGGCCCGGGTCGAGCGGCGTGTACGACGACGCCGAGATCCCGCTCACCAGCTGCTGGCGGTCCTTGACCTCGCGGTAGAGCCGCGAGCTGTCGCCGCCGCCGAGCACCATGGCGAGCAGGTCGAGGTAGGGCGTGTCGGCATCGCGGAAGGCGGTGCCGCGCCAGGCGATGCCCAGCTGCGACTGCTCGAAGTCGCTGGGCACGACCGCGGCGCGCGGCGCGCTCTGCGGCGGCTCGGCCGCGCGCGGGTGCTCGAGGCCGGGCCGCGGCTTCGCGCCCGCGAACGCCTGCTTGATCTGCGCCAGCACGTCGGCGCTCTTGAAGTCGCCGACCGCGACGAAGGTCATGTTGTTGGGCACGTACCAGTAGTGGTAGAAGTCGAGCAGCCCCTGGCGGCTGAAGCTGCGTACACTTTCCTGTGTCCCGATGACTTCGCGCCGGTAGGGGTGCCGGGTGTAGGCGGTCTCGAACAGCGTCTTCGAGATCATGCTGTCGGGCGTGTCGTCGGAGCGCCGGATCTCCTCGATCACGACCTCCTCTTCCTTGGCGAGCTCCCCCGCGTCGAAGGTCGAGTGCAGCACCGCGTCGGACAGCACGTCGACACCCACGGCGGCGTCCTGGCTCGCCATGGTGATGTGGTAGACGGTCATATCGTACGAGGTGAAGGCGTTGATGTTGCCGCCGGCGCCCTCGACGGTGGCGGCGATCTCGCCCACGCCGCGGCGCTCGGTGCCCTTGAACAGCATGTGCTCGTGCACGTGCGCCATGCCCCACTGCTCGGGCTTCTCGTCCGCACTGCCGGTGCGGACCCAGACGTTGAGCGCCACCACGGGCGCGGAGTGGTCCTCGACCAGGACCACGGAGAGACCGTTGTCGAGCGTGGTTCGCAGCATGCCTTCCTTCTCTTGGCGCGGAGCGGGGCCGTTCCCGCCGGGAACCACCGCGCACGCACACAGTATGGATGCCAGGGTCAGGCCGGGGATCCGCCGTCGCAACGCTCTTCCTCCGCCGCCGAAGTGGGGGGCATAGGATAGGCGGCGTGAGTCGAGCGACAAGCGAACCGGACCTGGGCCTGTACCTGCACGTGCCGTTCTGCGAGCACGTCTGCCCGTACTGCGACTTCGCCGTCGTGGCCGTGGGGCGGCTGTCGGCGGAGGCCGAGGCGGAGTGGCTCGAGGGCGTCCGCCTGGAGTGGCTGCGCTGGCGCTCGGCGCTGGCCGGCCGAAGGGTCGCCAGCGTGTACTTCGGCGGGGGCACGCCGTCGCTCCTGCACGCGAAATCGCTGGGCGCGGTGCTCGAGCTGCTGGCCGCCGACCTCGATTTCGCCGAGCCGGAGATCACCGTGGAGCTGAATCCCGGCCAGCTGGAGCTGGCGCGGGTGCCCGAGCTGCGCGCGGCCGGAGTGACTCGGCTCTCGGTCGGGCTGCAGTCCACCCACGCCGACACGCTGCGCCGGCTGGGCCGCGCCCACGGCCCCGGCGAGGCACTCGCGGGCCTCGCGGCGTGCCTCGCCGCGGGGTTCGCATCGCTGTCCGCGGACTTGATCTACGGCGCGCCCGGGCAGACGGTGGAGATGGTGTTGGCGGACGTCGAGCGCGTGGTCGACCTCGGCGTTCCGCACGTGTCGGCCTACGCGCTCACGCTCGAGGGCGACACGCCGTTCGTGCGCGCGGAACGCGCCGGCAGGCTCGCGCTGCCCGACGAGGACGACGTGGTGGAGATGAGCCGCCGCCTGCGCGCCGCGCTGAACGCGGCCGGCGTCGCCCAGTACGAGATCTCGAGCTTCGCCAGGCCCGGCCACCGCTCGCACCACAACCAGCGCTACTGGCAGCGGCGCGAGGTGCTGGGGCTCGGCCCGTCCGCCGCCAGCTTCGTGGGAGGCCGGCGGCTGCGGAACGCGCGCTCGCTCTCGGCGTGGATCGCGGCGCTGCAGGCGGCGACACCGCCCTGTGTCGAGGACGAGCCCGTCCCGCTCGCCGAGGCGCGGCGCGAGGCGCTCTACCTGGGCCTGCGCCGGCTCGGCGGCGTCTCGCGCGCCGACTACCTGCGCGAGTTCGGCGCGCCGCCCGAGGCGTTCCTGGCCTCGGAGCTGACGCGCCTGCGCCAGCGTGAGCTCCTCCTGGATGAGGCCGGACACATCCGCCTGTCCGAGCGCGGAATCCTCTTCGCCGACGAGGTGTTCCAGGAGCTCGTCGGCCGTTGACACCCGCGCGCGCCCGCCGCTAGCCTCGAAACGCGGTGAAAATCCAAGGCTCACGCGGCGTTGCGCCACTGCCAGCGGTGCGCGACCTGGGCGATCTGCCCGGGCGGCTCGCCGACGTGCTGCTCGCGGTGCTGCGGGGCTACGTCGAGTCGGGACAGCCGGTCGGCTCGCGCGACGCGCTCGACCTCGGCGAGCTGCCGATCTCGTCGGCGTCGGTGCGCGGGGCGATGAGCGAGCTGATGGAGCTCGGGCTGCTCGAGCAGCCGCACACCTCCGCGGGCCGCATCCCCACGGACACGGCCTTCCGGCTCTGGGTCGAGCACCTGCAGCGCGAGCCGCAGAGCGAACGGCGCGTGCCCGCGCGGCTGGCGCGCGAGCTGGCCGGTGCGGGCGGAGCTGCGACCTCGCCGCTGCAGCTCGCCGCAGATCTCTTGACCGAAGCCACCGGGCAGCTCGGCTTCAGCCTCGCGCTCGACCGCGACGAGCTGCGCCTGGTGCAGGTCCACTTCGTGCGGGTGTCGAGCGAGCGCGTCACCGCGCTGCTCGTCTCCGACGGCGGCGCGGTGCGCACGCGGCTGCTCGACGAGCGCGACACCGATCAGCGTCGACTCGACCGCATCTCCGCCGAGCTCTCGCATCTGGTCGCGGGGCTCACACTCGAGGAGGCGCGCGTGCGCCTGCACGCGGAGATCGAGGGCGACCGCAAGCGCCGCGACGCCCTGTGGCGCGACACGCTCGCGCTCGGCGCGCGCGGGCTCGAAGGCGCGGAGCTCGTCTCCGCCGAACTCTACGTCGGCGACCGCAGCCGGCTGCTCGACCAGCCCGAGTTCGCGCGCGGCGAGCGGCTGCGCGAGCTTTTGCGCGCGCTCGAGGAGAAGCAGCGCATGCTCGGCCTGCTCGACAAGCTGATCGGCGCGGGCGGCGTGCGCGTCGCGATCGGCGAGGAGCTCGGCGACGCCGCCGTCGCGCACTGCGCGGTGGTGGCGGAGCAGCTCGGGCCCGGTCCGCGCCGCGGGCTCGGAGTGATCGGCCCGGTGCGCATGCGATACGATCGCATCATCCCGATGGTGCGCTACGTGTCGAGCAAGCTGGCCCCATGAGCGAGCCCAAGGGCCCCAAGGTCGACATGCCCAGCGAGCTGCTCGCCGAGCTCGACGAGAGCGGCGAGGCGAAGCCCGAAGCGGCCGCCGCGCCAGCGAGCCCCGAGGTCGCGGCCGAGCTCGCGGAGCTCAAGGACCGACACCTCCGCCTCGCGGCCGACTTCGACAACTTCCGCCGCCGCTCGCTGAAGGAGCGGCAGGACCTGCACAACTACGCCAATGAGAATCTTGTCAAGGAGCTGCTGCCCATCGTCGATAACCTCGAGCGGGCCGTCGACCACGCCCGCAAGGAGGAGCAGCGCAGCGACAGCGACAACCTTCTGCAGGGAGTCGAGCTGACACACCGGTCGTTGCTGCAGATCCTGACCCGCCTGGGCGTGGTCGAGATCGCGGCGCTGGGCCAGCCGTTCGACCCCCAGATCCACGAGGCGGTGCGCCGCATCCCCTCGAGCGACCAGCCGCCCAACACGGTCGTGGCGATCTACCAGAAGGGCTACATGCTGAAGGATCGGATGCTGCGGCCGGCGATGGTCGCAGTCGCCACGGAGGCCGGCTAGCTCGTCCCCATCCTTCGGTCGCCGCGCATCGAAGGCATGGGAAGAGTCGTCGGAATCGACCTCGGCACCACGAACAGCTGCGTGGCGATCCTCGAGCGCGGCGAGCCGGTGGTCATCGCCAACAGCGAGGGCAGCCGCACCACGCCGTCCATCGTCGCCGCGAACCAGGACGGCGACTACCTGTGCGGGCAGATCGCCAAGCGACAGGCGGTGACGAACCCGACCAACACGGTCTTCGCGGTGAAGCGCCTGATCGGCCGCCGCTTCGACGACGAGAACGTGGTCCGCTTCCGCGAGATCTCGCCGTTCCAGATCGTGCAGGCGCAGAGCGGCGACGCCTGGGTGAAGCTGCGCGACAAGGAGTGCAGCCCCGAGGAGATCTCCGCGCTGGTGCTGAAGCGCATGAAGGAGACGGCGCAGGACTATCTCGGCGAGGAAGTCACCGAGGCGGTGATCACCGTCCCCGCCTACTTCAACGACGCGCAGCGCCAGGCCACCAAGGACGCCGGCCGCATCGCGGGCCTGAACGTGCTGCGCATCATCAACGAGCCGACCGCCGCGGCGCTGGCCTACGGGCTCAACAAGGAAGGCCAGGAGACGATCGCGGTGTTCGACCTCGGCGGCGGCACCTTCGACATCTCGATCCTGCGCATCGGCGACTCGGTGTTCGAGGTGCTCTCCACCAACGGCGACACCTTCCTCGGCGGCGAGGACTTCGACCAGGCGGTGCTGAGCTGGCTCGCGGCCGAGTTCGCGGAGAAGAACGCCGGCAGCGACCTGCACGGCGACCCGATGGCGCTGCAGCGGCTGAAGGAGGCCGCGGAGCGCGCGAAGCAGGAGCTCTCCTCGGCGACCGAGACCGACGTGAACCTGCCGTTCATCGCGGCCGACGACGCGGGCCCGAAGCACCTGTCCGAGACGCTCACGCGCGGGAAGCTCGAGGAGCTGTGCGCCGAGCTGATCCTGCGGCTCGAGCCGCCCTGCCGCGCGGCGCTCTCCGACGCCGGGCTCGAGCCCGGCCAGATCGACCGCGTGATCCTGGTCGGCGGCATGACGCGCATGCCCGCGGTGCAGGCCAAAGTCGAGGCGATCTTCGGCCGGGCACCCCACCGCGGCGTGAACCCCGACGAGGTGGTCGCCGTCGGCGCGGCGATCCAGGGCGGCGTGCTGAAGGGCGAGGCGTCGGACGTGCTCTTGCTCGATGTGACTCCGCTCTCGCTCGGCGTCGAGACCCAGGGCGGGATCATGACCAAGATCATCCCGCGCAACACCACTGTGCCCACGCGCCGCAGCGAGGTGTTCTCGACCACCGAGGACAACCAGAACCTGGTGCGCGTGCACGTGCTCCAAGGCGAGCGCGAGCTCGCCGCCGACAACCAGACGCTCGGCCGCTTCGAGCTGGTGGGCATCCCGCCCGCGCCGCGCGGCGTGCCGCAGATCGAGGTCAGCTTCGACATCGACGCCGACGGCATCCTGAACGTCTCGGCCAAGGACCTCGGCACCGGCCGCGCGCAGCAGATCAAGGTCTCCGCCTCGGGCGGGCTGTCGCCCGAGCAGATCGAGAAGCTGGTCGCCGACGCCGCCCTGAACGCGACCTCGGACGCCGAGCGCCGCGTGCTGGTGGAGCTGCGCAACACCGGCGAGGGCCTGGTCTACTCGGTCGACCAGACACTCGGCATCTACGGCGAGAAGCTCGAGGCCACCGAGCGCGCCGAGATCGACGCCGCGGTCGGCCGCGCCCGCAAGGCCCTTCCGGGCACCGACCAGGAAGAGCTGCGCAACGCGGTCGAGGACCTGCAGCAGCTCGCCTACAAGATGACCGAGGCGATGTACGAGCGGATGGACGGCGGCACCGCCGTGAACCCCGGCGCCGCCAGCGCACCCGCCGCCCCAGGTGGCGACGACGAGCTGATCGAGGACTAGAGCGCTTCCAGCTGCCGCGGGCCAGAATAGGGCCCGTGCCGCACTGGGGAACGTCACCTCGCCTCCGCCCGCTCGAGCGCTTCCGCGGAAGTCTGCTCGGGCTCGCGGTCGGCGATGCCCTCGGCACCACGCTCGAGTTCCGGCGGCGCGGCGAGTTCAAGACGCTCGTCGACATGATCGGCGGCGGCCCGTTCGACCTGGCGGCCGGCGAGTGGACGGACGACACGTCGATGGCGTTGTGTCTCGCGACCAGCCTGCTCGAGCGGCGCGGATTCGACCCCCACGACCAGATGGCGCGCTACTGGGCCTGGTACGAGGAGGGGTACTGGAGCAGCACGGGCGTCTGCTTCGACATCGGCAACACGACGAAGGCTGCGCTCGAGCGCTGGCGCGCGCAGGGCGATCCCTTCGCGGGCTCGGACGATCCGCTCTCGGCAGGGAACGGCTGCATCATGCGGCTCGCGCCGATCGCGCTCTACTTCTCGCCCGACCTCGAAGAGGTCGGGCACTTCGCCGCAGAGAGCGCGCGGCGACTACCTCGAGCAGGCCGAGGAAGACATGCGCGGCTCGGGCTACGTCGTGGAGAGCCTCGAGGCGGCGCTCTGGTCGTTCGCGCACACCGAGAACTTCCACGACGCGGTGCTGACCGCGGCCAACCTCGGCGACGATGCAGACACCACGGCGGCGGTCTGCGGGCAGCTCGCCGGCGCCTACTACGGCGAGCCCGACATCCCGGCGCAGTGGCTCGAGCGGCTCGCGCTGGGGAGCGCGATCGGCGACATCGCCGAGCGGCTGGCCGCCCGGCCTTAGCGCTGTGCGGCGCGCGGGCGGCCGCGCCCACCGCGGGACATCGGACTGCGGTCCGATGTCGGGCCTTCGCTCGGCTGCGCCTCGCTGCGCGCCCTTCGGGCTTGCAGGCCGCTAGCTCCGGGCCGAGAGGCTCGCGTGGGCCTTTCTCGCCGGGCCGCGCGAGCTTCCCTTGCGCCGCGCGATCCGGCGAATAGCCTGTGGCCCGCTCCAATGAAGCGGGACTACTACGAAATCCTGGGCGTCGAGCGGGGGGTCTCGCCGGAAGAGCTGAAGAAGGCCTACCGCAAGCTCGCGCACCAGTACCACCCGGACAAGAATCCTGGGAACGCCGAGGCCGAGGCGCGCTTCAAGGACGCCAGCGAGGCCTATGCCGTGCTCTCGGACCCCGAGAAGCGCGCCCAGTACGACCGTTTCGGCCACGCCGCGTTCGGGAACGGCGGCGGCGATCCCTTCGCGGGCTTCGACCCGTTCTCGAGCGTCGGGGACCTGTTCTCGGAGATCTTCGGCGGCGACATCTTCCGCGGCGGCCGGCGCGGCGGGCGCGGCCGGCGCGGAGCCGACCTGCGCTACGACCTCGAGGTCGAGTTCTCGGTCGCGGCGCTCGGCGGCGAGGAGCAGCTGCGCATCCCCAAGCACAGGACCTGCGCCACCTGCTCCGGCCAGGGCGGCGAGCGCGAGTCCTGTCCGCGCTGCGGCGGCCGCGGGCAGATCGCGCTGCAGCAGGGCTTCTTCCGCATCGCGCGCACCTGTGACCGCTGCGGCGGCGCGGGACAGAGCCTGAAGCGCGCCTGCAGCGACTGCCGCGGCAAGGGCCGGATCGAAGCCGTGCAGAATCTGTCGGTGCGCATCCCCGCCGGCGTCGAGACGGGGATCCGCCTGCGCCTCTCCGGCGAAGGCGAAGCCGGCTACGACGGCGGGCCTCCCGGAGATCTGTTCGTGGTGGTGCAGGTGAAGGAGCACCCGCTGTTCGAACGGGACGGCACCGACCTGCACTGCGAGGTGCCGCTCTCGATCGCGCAGGCCGCGCTCGGCGCGGAGATCGAGGTGCCCAACCTCGAGGGCAAGGAGAAGGTCGAGGTGAAGCCGGGCTCGCAGTCGGGCGACGTGATCCGGCTGCGCGGGCGCGGCCTTCCGCGGCTCGGCGGCGGCCCGCGCGGCGACGTGATCGCGCGCCTGTTCGTCGAGGTGCCCACCCGGCTCAGCGAGGAGCAGCGCGCGCTGCTCGAGGAATTCGCGCGCATCTCCGGCGACGACGTCTCTCCGCGCCGGCGCGGCTTCGTGGACAAGCTGCGAGACCTATTCGAATGAGCGTTCGCCTCCGCCGGCTCGCGCTCGCCCTGGGGCTCGTGCTCTTGTCGTGCGCCGAGCCGACGGTGGTGCGCAACGGCGCACAGCTCCCGCTGGAGCGCGCGGCGGAGTCCGACCTGGACAGCGCGCGGGCGTTCCTGGCGAAGAAGCAGCCGGCAAAGGCCGAGGAGGTGCTGAACCGCTTCCTCACCGAGCTCGCCGGCAGCAAGCGCACCGACGAGGCGCTGCTGCTGCTCGGCGACGCGCAGCTCGCGCAGGGCAAGAAGGAGGCGGCGGCCGCGAGCTGGCAGCGCGTGGTCGAGGAGTACCCGAAGAGCGATCGCCAGGTCGAGGCTGCGATGAAGGCCGCGCAGGTGTACCAGAAGCTCGAGCGGCCGGCCGACGGGCGCGCCGTGCTCGCGCGTGCCGACGTCGACCGGACCGATGCCGCCACCCGCGCGAAGCTCTATCGGCAGGACGCCGAGCTCGCGCGCAGCCTGGGCGACTGGCCCGAGGTGGTGCGCGGGCTGGCGCTGGCGCGCCGCGACACCAGCGACCCGGCCGAGCTCACCGAGATCGACGTCGAGATCTCGGACCTGATCGAGGTGCGGCTGAACGAGTCGGACCTGGTGGCGCTCGAGCCGCGGCTGCCGCGTGGGCCCGTCTACGACCGGGTCGGGCTGGAGATCGCGCGCCGCGCACTGGCCCGCGACGACGTGCGCGCCGCGCGCGCCGCGCTCGACAACCTGCCGCGCCGGCTGTCGGAGGGCGACGAGGCCGAGCGGGCGCTCTTGCTCGCGCGGGCGGCGGACATGGCGGGCGAGGCGTCGGCGACGCTGGGCCTGGTGCTGCCCTTGTCGGGACCCTACGCGAAGGTCGGCGAGTCGATGCTGCGCGGCGTGGTGCTCGCCGCGGGTCTGTACGACCAGAAGCCGTCGCAGCTGCACCTCGTGGTGCGCGACTCGGGTGGAGAAGCGGCGCGCGCGGCGTCTGCGGTGAGCGAGCTCGCGGCGGCGGGCGTCACGGCGGTGATCGGTCCGGTGCGCTCGGCGGAGACGATCGCGGCAGCGCCACCCGCGGAGTCGGCGCACATCCCGCTGCTCTCGTTCGCGCGGCGCGACGACATCGCCGCCCTCGGCGACTACGTGTTCCGGCTGGGACTGACTCCCGGCGACCAGGCGGCGGCGCTGGTGCACTGGTGCATGCAGGCGCGCGGCTGCAAGCGCTTCGCGATCCTGTACCCGGCCGACGAGTACGGCACGAGCTTCAAGAACATGTTCTGGGATGCGGTCGAGGCGCAAGGCGGCAGCGTCGTCGGCGTCGAGCGCTACAAGCCGGGCGCGGTCGACTGGCAGCCCGAGATCAAGCGGCTGGTCGGGCTCGCGGGAATCTCGCACGAGCAGCAGGCGCTGGTCGACGAGCGCAACAAGCTGCGCCGCCACGCCGCGGACAACGCCGACAAGCTCGCGCTGGCCAAGTACCAGGGCCTGCCGCCCTACGTCGACTTCGACGCCGTGTTCATTCCCGACGACGCGCCCAGCGTCGGGCTGATCCTGCCGCAGCTCCGCTTCTTCGACGTGCGCGACGCGGTCTATCTGGGCGGCAGTGGCTGGAACGACCCGATGCTGGTGAAGATCGCCGGCCGCGAGTCGACGCGCGCCGTGTTCACCGACGAGTTCTTCGTGTCCAGCGCCCGGCCCGAGGTCGCCGAGTTCGTGCGCCGCTATGCCGCCGCGTACGGCGGCGCCCCCGACGAGTACGCGGCCGAGGGCTACGACGCCGCGGCGCTGTTGCGCTTCGTGCTCGCGGGGAGCGACACGCCGAGCGGTCAGGTGCTGCGCGACCGGCTGCTGCGCGTTTCCGGCTTTCCGGGCGTCTCGGGCGTGCAGGCGTTCGACGGCTCGGGTGGAGCGAAGAAGTCACTCGAGTTCCTGACCGTGCGCGAGAACGCCATCGTCGCCACGACCCCTCCAGCAGCGCCTCAGTAACGTCTAACTTCGCTCGCCTGCGGCTCGCTGCGCGCGGCTTCGCCGCTTGCGGCCTCGCTCGGGGCGGCCCTCGCTCGGCCTTCCATCAAGATCCACGCAGCCCGCGTCGATTTCTCCTCTCGTGGACAGCGATTCCCCCGGCGCGTTCGAGATCCCGGGCCAGCTCCCGCTCCTCCCCATTCGCGACGCCGTGGTGTTCCCCTCGATGATCCTGCCGCTCTTCGTCGGACGCGAGGTGTCCTCGCACGCGATCGAGACGGCGATCGAGGGCGACCGCCTGCTGGCGCTGGTGACGCAGCGCGACCCCGAAGTGGACGAGCCCGGGCCCGACGACCTCTACGCCGTGGGCGTGGTCGGCATGATCATGCGCATGATGCGGCTGCCCGACGGCCGGCTGAAGGTGCTGGTGCAGGGGCTCGCGAAGATCCGCGTGACTCAGTATCTGCGCACCGAGCCGCACATCGACGTCGCGGTCGAGGCGCTTCCCGCCGAGCCGGCGGCTTCGTTTAGCGTCGAGATCGAGGCGCTGGTGCGCGGCGTGCGCGAGAAGCTCGAGGAGCTGCTGCCGCTGAAGCACCTGCCGCCCGAGATCCTCGCCGTCACCAGCAACGTGGACGACCCGGGCCGGCTCGCGGACCTGGTCGCGTCGAACCTCCGGCTGCGGGTCGAGGAGGCGCAGGAGATCCTCGAGATCGCCGAGCCGGTGCGCCGGCTGCGCAAGATCGACGCGCTGTTGCGGCGCGAGATGGCCGTGACGTCGGTGCAGGCAGAGATCCAGACCGCGGCGCGCGAGGAGCTCACCCGCTACCAGCGCGAGCAGTTCCTGCGCGAGCAGATGCGCCAGATCCAGGAGGAGCTCGGCGAGGGCGCCGATCGCAAATCGGAGCAGGACGAGCTGCGCGCGCGCATCGCCAGCGCGGGCATGAACGACGAGGCGCGCGCCGAGGCCGACCGCCAGCTCGACCGGCTCGCGCGCATGCATCCCGATTCGTCGGAGACCCAGGTCATCCGCAGCTATCTCGAGTGGATCACCGAGCTGCCCTGGGCCAAGGTCTCGGAGGACAACCTCGAGCTCGCGCATGCGCGCGACGTGCTGGAGCGCGACCACGCCTACCTGAACCGGGTGAAGGAGCGCATCCTCGAGTTCCTCGCGGTGCACAAGCTGCGCAACGGCGCGCAGGGCAAGGGACCGATCCTGTGCCTGGTGGGGCCGCCGGGTGTGGGCAAGACCTCGCTCGGCCGCTCGATCGCGCAGGCGATGGGCCGCGGCTTCGTGCGCATGTCGCTCGGCGGCATGCGCGACGAGGCCGAGATCCGCGGTCACCGCCGCACCTACGTCGGCGCGCTGCCGGGCCGGATCGTCCAGGGCATGCGCCAGGCCGGCACCAGCAACCCGATCTTCCTGCTCGACGAGATCGACAAGATCGGCGCCGACTACCGCGGCGATCCGGCGGCAGCGCTGCTCGAGGTGCTCGATCCCGAGCAGAACCACACCTTCCGGGACCACTACCTGAACGTGCCCTACGACCTCTCCAAGACGCTGTTCGTGGCCACCGCGAACCTGGTCGACCCGATCCCGCGCGCGCTGCTCGACCGCATGGAGGTGATCCGCCTTCCGGGCTACACGCCCGAGGAGAAGGAGGTGATCGCCCGGCGCTACCTGGTGCCGCGCCAGGTCGAGGAGTGCGGGCTGACCGGGGACCGCGTGCAGGTGTCGCGCGCGGCCGTGCGCGAGGTGATCTCTGGCTACACCCAGGAGGCCGGCGTGCGCGGGCTCGAGCGCGAGCTGGGCCGCCTGTTGCGCAAGATCGCGCGCCGCATCGCGGAGGGCGAGACGTCGCACGTGTCGGTCACGCTGCGCAATCTGCGCGCGCAGCTCGGTCCGCCGCCGCTGCTCGGCGAGTCGATCCCGCGCAACGCCGAGGCGGGCCTCGCCCGCGGGCTGGCCTGGACGGAGACGGGCGGCGAAGTGCTGGTGGTCGAGGCGACCATGGTGCGCGGCCGCGGGCTCCTCCTCACCGGCCAGCTCGGCGACGTGATGAAGGAGTCGGGCCAGGCAGCGCTGTCCTACGTGCGCTGGCGCGGCGCGGAGCTCGGCATCGCAGAGGGCCTGGCCAAGCACGAGATCCACGTGCACGTGCCCGCCGGCGCGACGCCGAAGGACGGGCCGTCCGCGGGCATCACCATGGCGACCGCGATCGTCTCGCTGCTCACCGGTGTGCCGGTGCGCGCCGACCTCGCGATGACCGGCGAAGTGACGCTGCGCGGCCGAGTGCTCCCGGTCGGCGGCGTGCGCGAGAAGGTGCTGGCGGCGCTGCGCCGCGGCATGCGCCAGGTGATCCTGCCCGAGGCGAACCAGCACGACCTCGAGGACGTGCCGCATGAGCACGCGAAGCGCCTGCAGTTCCACTTCGTTTCGAGCATGGACGAGGTGCTCGAGCTCGCGCTGGTCGAGCCGCTGTTCCAGAAGCGCAAGCCGCGGCGCGCGGCGACCCGAGTGCTGCCTCCGGTGATTCGGTCTTAGTGCACGGCGCGAGGGCGGCCTCGCGCCTGCGCCTCCGCTCGGCAGCGCCTCGCTGCGCGCCCTGCGGGCTTGCGAGCGGACGGTGCACTCGGCGAGGCTGTGCGCGTGAACCCGCGCGAGCTCGGTGAGTTCGGGCTGATCGAGGCGATCCGGCGGAGGGCCGCGCGAGACCGGCGCGGCGCATCGGGCTGGCACGTGGCGATCGGCGACGATGCGGCGGCGTTCGTGCCGAAGCGGGGCGAGGAGCTGGTCGCGACCACGGACGCGCTGGTCGAGGACGTCCACTTCCGCTGGCGCACCACCGACCCGCGCTCGCTCGGGCACAAGGCGCTGGCGGTCAACCTCTCCGACGTGGGCGCGATGGGCGCGCGGCCGGTCGGGTTCCTGCTCACGCTCGGCTTCCCGCCGCGCATCGCGGCGGCGCGGCTGGACGGGTTCTTCCGCGGGCTGCTGAAGCTGGCACGCGCGAGTCGGTGTCCGCTCGTCGGCGGCGACATCGTGCGCTCGCCGGCGTTCACGGCGACGGTGACCGCATTCGGCGCCGTGCCCGCGGGGCGGCTGCTCCTGCGCCGCGGTGCGCGCGCGGGCGAACGGCTGATGCTGACCGGCGCCCTCGGGGGCGCGGCGGCGGGTCTGCGGCTGCTCGAGGGCCCCGGCGCGCGCACCGCGGCAGAGCGCGCGCTCGTCCGGCGACAGATTGCGCCGGATCCGCCCTGGCGCGCCGGCGCACGGCTGGTCCAGGCGCGGCTGTCTCGCGCGGCGATCGACGTCTCCGACGGGCTCGCGCAGGACCTCGGTCACCTGGCGCGCGCGAGCGGCGTGGGGGCGCGGGTCGAGCTCGAGTCACTGCCGCTCGCGCCCGGCCTCGCGCGTGCGGCCGCGCGGCTCCGGGTCGATCCGCTCGCGCTCGCGCTCTCGGGCGGCGAAGACTATGAGCTGCTTTTCACCGTCGGACGGCGGGGACCGAGCGCCGCGGCACTGTCCCGTCGACTCCTGTGTCGGGTGACGGAGATCGGAGCCATCACCGCCGCGCGCGGCGTCGTGTTCACCCGCGGCGGTCGACCCTTCGAGCCGCACGACACTGGCTTTCAGCACTTCAAGGCGCCTCGGCGACGCTCCGAGAAGTAGCAAGGCTCTCTCGCGCTTCGCGAGAGACTTGCGCTTGCGGAAAGGCTCGTGCGCCTCGACCTCTCGCAGAAGCTCGTGCTCGGTTTCACCGCGGCGACCGCCGTCGGGGCGGGCATCACGCCTGCGCTGCACCTGCTCGGCGCGCCCGGCTGGGGCGCGTTCTTCGTGGCGATGCTGCTCGGGGTCGGGCTCGGCTGGATCTACGCGGGCCAGCTCACCGCGAACTTCCGCACGCTGCGCTCGTGCACCGACCGCATCAGCCGCGGCGACCTCACCGCGGAGGTCGACATCGAGGCCGGCCGCCGCTTCCCCGACGAGACCGTCGACCTCGCGCGCTCGGTCGACGTGATGCTGCAGAAGCTGCGCGAGCTGGTGGAGCACATCCAGCGCGCCGCCGACGAGGTCGCGCAGAGTTCGCGCGACGTCGCCAGCTCGTCGCAGAGCGTGAACGGCACCAGCCATTCGCTGGGCGCGACCATGGAGAGCGTGGCCTCCGGCGCGACCGCGCAGCAGAAGGACGTCGAGCAGATCCGCGGGCGCGTGCACGAGATCGCCGAGTCGCTGCGCGCGAACGCGGAAGCCGCGCGGCGCGCGTCGCAGCTCACCAGCGAGGCGAGCCAGCGCACCACCGCGGGCGTCGACGTGTCGCGGCTCTCGCAGGCGAAGATGCAGAGCCTGTTCGAGAAGATCGAGCAGGCCGGTCACCGCGTGGAGAGCTTCGAGGGCAAGATCCAGTCGGTCCATCGCGTCACCGAGATGATCACCAGCGTCGTCGAGAAGACGCACCTCTTGTCGCTGAACGCCTCGATCGAGGCCGCGCGCGCCGGCGACGCGGGCCGCGGCTTCTCGGTCGTCGCCGAGGAGATCCGCAAGCTGGCCGAGAGCGCGGGCAGCTCCGCCGACCAGATCGAGGCGCTGATCCGCCAGCTCGAGGAGGAGTCGAAGCGCATCGCCCACGAGACGCGCGCGATGCGCGACGACGTGCGCGGAGGGCGCCAGGACCTGGAGGCGATCTTCGCCGCGCTGGAGAAGGTGCAGGGCGCGGTGACCGAGGCGTCGCTGCGCGCCGAGGAGATCACCCGCCAGGCGAGCAGCCAGGCCGGCGAGTCGGAGCGGATCGTGGGCGACGTCGAGCGCATCTCGGCGGTGGTCGGCCAGAACGCCAAGGCGGTGAACGAGATGCGCGTCGGACTCGGCGCGCAGACGCGAACGGTCGAGCAGATGGTGCGCCAGGCCGCGCGGCTGTCGGACATGTCCGTGCAGCTGGGCGAGGTCGCGCGCCGCTTCCGGACGCGGTGAGGGCAGGGCGATGGACGAGCCGTGGCTGCGCTTCGAGGTCGCCGAGCAGGGCTACGCGGTCCCGCTCGGCGCCGTGGTCGAGGTGATGGCCGCGCCGCAGCCGCACCTGATCCCGCGCATCCCGCTCGGCGTGGCCGGCGTGGTGAACATGCGCGGCGAGCCGCTGCCCGCCGTCGACGGCGGCGCGCTGCTCACCGGCCGCCCCGCGCTGCGCCACCGACACATGCTGGTGTTGGAGCGGGGCAGCCTGCGGCTGGGCGTGCTGACCGGCGGGGTGCAGCGCATCGAGCGCGAGCTCTCGCTGTTCGCGGGCCGCGAGGTGGTGCGCAGCGGCGAGCTGGTCGAGTGGGTGAACGAGGAGGACAGGCCGCTCGGGCTGGTCGATCCCGAGGGCCTGATCGAACGGGGAATCCTGCTGCTGACGGAGCTCCGCGGCAGGAGCGGAGGACAGGAGCCATGGCAAAGCGGGTTCTGATCGCGGACGACGCCGCCTTC
>Ga0318514_10000078_pt1 | contig 18818 bp, 12 predicted proteins | sample GRESIP176b2f18_FD_203684 | JGI IMG/M metagenome (GOLD analysis project Ga0318514, IMG submission 203684) | Tropical soil microbial communities from Luquillo Experimental Forest, Puerto Rico - GRE.SIPMG.176b2f18 | ecosystem: Environmental > Terrestrial > Soil > Tropical forest > Bulk soil...
GGCCCGGCTTTCCGGCAGCACCAGCCTGGCAAGTGCGGCGGCGAACATGAGGCCCGCCAGTGCCAACGTACCCCCCTTGGCGGCGTGTGCGCCGCCCGCCCACAGCCAGGCGCAGACGGCCGCGACCCCGGCCACGATGAACAGGTACGGCAGCCATCCCCCGCGTTCCCGGCCCCGGGTCGCGGTGGGACTGCCTCCCGCCGGCCGGCTCACCGCTGGCCCACCGGGATCCAGGTGAGCCCGCGCTCGCCGATGTACTCGCTGTCCGGGCGGATCAGCCGGTTGTCCGCGTGCTGCTCGATCACGTGGGCCGTCCAGCCCGCCATCCGGCTCACCGAGAAGACGCCGGTGAACAGGTCGGCCGGAATCCCCAGGTAGTGATAGACGGTGGCGGCGTAGAAGTCGACGTTGGGCAGCAGGCCCTTCTGCTCGAAGACGGCCTCCTCCATCCGCCGCGACATCCGGTAGAAGGTGTCGTCGCCGGACTCCTCCGCCAGTTCCCCGGACATGGCCCGCAGGTGGGTGGCCCGTGGGTCCTCGGTCTTGTACACCCGGTGGCCGAAACCCATGATCTTCTGACCGGCCGCGAGGCGCTGCGCCACCTCGCGCTCCACCGCACCCACCGGGTCGCCGGGTTCCGCGCCCCTGATCTCGGTCAGGGTCCGCATGACCTGCTCGTTCGCGCCCCCGTGCAACGGGCCCTTGAGCGTGCCGATCGCCGCGACCACCGCGGAGTGCATGTCGGAGAGGGTGGCCGCGCAGACCCTGGCCGCGAACGTGGAGGCGTTCATCGTATGGTCCGCGTGCAGTACCAGGCACGTGTCAAGCACCTGCGCCTCGTGCTCGGTGGGCGGCGTGCCGCGCATCTGGAGCAGGAAGCTGGCGGCCAGCCCCAGGCCTTCGCCGGGGGGCGGCAGTTCGCGGCCGCCGCGCGCGGCGTGATAGGCGGCGACCAGCAGGGGCTGCTGCGCGGTCAGCCGCACCGCCTTGCGCGCGTTCGCCTCCGGGGAGTTCGAGTTCTTGTCCGGGTCGTCGGCGCTGGCCAGTGAGACCAGCGTGCGCAGCGCCTCCATCGGGCCCTGGCTGGCGGCCACGTCGGGCAGGCAGGCCGTCACGAGCTTGCCCGCCACCCGGCCGGCGGCGGCCTCCGCCCGGTAGGCGCCGAGCTCTGCCGCCGAGGGCGCGCGGCCGCGCTGCAGCAGGTAGGCGATCTCTTCGAAGGTCGCCGCGCCGGCGAGCTGATGGATGTCATAGCCGCGGTAGAACAGCAGACCGGCCCGGCCGTCGATGTCACTGACCGCGGTGGAGGCCGCGATGACATCCGCAAGGCCCCTGGCCGGCTTGTCCGCCATTTTGTTTTCCTTCCGCATGACCCGTCGGCAGTGTACTGGCGACCGCCCGCGACCAGTTCCGTAGGCCCGGCGGGACCGCCGGAGGGGCCGCTTCCGAGTGACGGCACGGTGGGACCAATCGCCGCGCGGGTGATTAGGAAGTAGCCCCGAAGGGGTAACCAGACCGTAAGACCTCAGTCGCTACATAGGCAGGCAGGAGAACCTTGTGGAGGGGCCTTACATTCGCATCGAAGACACCGGCGATGTCATACCGCTGGCCGAGGCGGTGACCACGATCGGGCGTGGCAGCGGGGTCGATATCCGGCTGGCCGATCCCAGCGTCTCCCGGCTGCATGCCGAGATCGTCCGCCACGGCCCGTACGCATACGTCGCTGACCTGGGTTTATCGCGTAACGGGACCCGGGTCAACGGGCGGCTGGTAGCCCGCCGGGTCCTCGAGGAAGGCGACGTGCTCAGCTTCGGCGCGGCACGCTGCCGGGTAGGCGGCATCCCCAGGGAAGACATTTCCGCCGAAGTCGAGCTGCGGCGCTCGGCGAGCCCCGAGCTGACCCGCCGCGAGCTGGACGTCCTTACGTCGCTGTGCCGCCCCGCCCTGTCCGACGAGGCCTTCGTGGCGCCCGCGACGGCCAGGGAGATAGCGGCCGACCTCGTGGTGACGGAGGCGGCCGTCAAGCAGCACCTGCTGCGCCTCTACCAGAAGTTCCGGATCCCAGAGGGCCAGAACCGGCGAGTCCGGCTGGCCAATGAGGTGATCGCCCTCGGCCTGGTCCGTCCCCTGCCGCCGGCCGAACGGGCGGACCGCCCGCCGGCCAGCGCCGACCGTGCCGAGTCCCCGGCCACCGGCCCGGTGCCGGGTGTGGCGCCGTCGCCGCGGCGCACCGCGCGGCCGTCCGGTCAGTCCGATGGCTTCCGCGGCGCGGGCAACGGCATCGGCCACCGCCCCGCCTGACTCCTCACCTCAGATGTGCCAGGTGGCCCAGACGGCGCAGCGGCCCCAGATGGATCACCCCGAAGTGGATGAAGTTCGCGGGGACGACGGTCGGCCAGTAGACCGCGGGTGAGGACACCGCCGTGGTGAGCGCCCCGACTGCCAGTGCGGCCAGCCCGAGTACCACCACGATGTGCGTGGCTGGGTTCTTGGTGAACGTGCCGAAGAACCGCCGGAGCTGGGCTCGCGGCATGCCGGACCCCGGCCCGAGGCCGTAGAACAGCACCAGCGCGCCCGCGGCGTAGGCGAGGGCGTGGTACGGCCAGGCCCCGGGCGAGACCACGACCGCGATACCGGCCGCCAGCGCCCCGGCGGCCAGCGCGAACGGCGCGAGGATCAGCATCGCGAACAAGGCGCGCAGCAGGGACCAGGGCAGCGTGACCGTGGTGACGACCGGGTCCATGGCGCGGGCCCCGCGCACGACGCGGCGCGCGGCGGTCCGGCGCTGGACCAGGCCGGCCGTGCGCAGCGCCGCGATCAGCAGCAGCGCCGCAGCGGTGCCGGCCACCGGCAGGATGACGCTGATGCTGGCCGCAAGCACCATCGTGGCGGCCACCATGAGCGGCTGCCCGCGCATCCGTGCGGCCGGCGCCGGGGCCTGCTTGGCCACCGAGGCCGGGGCGGGCGCGGCCGCGGCGCCCCCTGCCTGCGGTACGACGTGACGCCGGGCGTAGCTGACCGGGGTGAGCACGTCCGCCAGGTCGTCGGGGAGCGGTGGCCCCTCGGCGATCGGTCGGGTGCTCGGCCCGGACCTGCCGGCCGCAGCGGGGCCGGCGCCGTTGCCCGGTGAGGGCCAGCCCAGCGCCTCCGGGGACCCGGGCGCGGGCAACACGGTCGGCCCGCCAGCGCCCGGGGCGACGACGGTCGGCGGCACGTAGCCCGCGGGCCCGCTCGCCACGGGAGCGGGCGGCACATACGCCGCCGGCCCGCCCGGCACGGCACCGGCCGCGGCATCCGCTCTTGTCGCGGTGCCCCCGGCCTCGGTCACCGCCTGGCTGGCCTGCCCATGATTCAAAACGAGCGTGGCGGGGTCGAGCACCGCCGCCTGGGCGCGCAGTTGCACCGCGGATGGCCGGTGCGCGGGATCCCTGGCAAGCGCGGCGGCCAGCAGCGGGAGCAGCGGCGCGGGGGCCCCGTTCAGGTCGGCCTGCCCGTTCACGATGCGGTAGAAGATGCCCTCGTACGGGCCGGTGCCATACGGTGGCCGGCCGATGGCCGCGAACGCCACCGTGGCCCCCCACGCATGCACGTCCGAGGCCTCGCTGCTCGGCCGGCCCTCGATCACCTCGGGGGCCAGATAGCCGGGGGTGCCCATGAACATGCCGGTCATGGTCAGCCGGGTGGCGTCCGGGCCCTGCGCGATCCCGAAGTCGATCACCACCGGCGTGTCCTGGAACAGCATCACGTTGCCCGGTTTGACGTCGCGGTGGACCACACCGGCGGCGTGCACCGCGACAAGGGCGTCGGCGAGCCCGCAGGCCAGCCGGGACAGCGCCGGCCCGCGCAGCGGGCCGTCCTGGGTCACCACGTCGTCCAGGGTGCGGCCGGGCACGAACCTGGTCACGATGTACGGGGTGCCCCCGTCGAGGTCGGCGTCGATCACCTCGGCCACGTTCGGGCTGCGCACCCGCTGCATCGTCTCGACCTCACGGGCGAGCCGCCGTCGCGCCGTCGGATCGCCCGCCACGCTGGAACGCAGGACCTTGAGCGCGACCGTCCGGTGACGGCGGTCACGGGCCAGGAAGACAACCCCCATGCCGCCCTCGCCGATACGGTCGAGCAGGCGGTATTCGCCGAGCCGTTCCGGCATCAGGTCCTGATCGTTCATGGCATTTCCCAGACTAACTACGGAGCCCCCTTCCGTATCCCCGTCCGGATCGGCCATTGCGGCCGCCGGGTGATGTCCTAGGAGCCTGCGACGAGCTTGCGCAACACCTCGGCCGCGTGTGCGTTCTGTTGTGCGTGTGCGGCCAGTTCCCTGGCCAGTTCGTCCACCCATTCCTGCATGCCAGCGGGCTGGCGGGAGAGGACGACGCCGCGTACCTCCCGGCAGATCTCGGCGGTGGGCGGGCGGCCCGGCGCCGTCGCGAGGGTCAGCACCTTCTCACCGAGCCGCACCGTGACCTTCGTGACCTGGCCGGGGCGCCCGCGCATCCGGTCGGACATGGTCCGGTCCCGGTCGACCACCACGCAGCCGGCCGGCAGTGCGTCCCCCAGGGACTCGGTGAGCACCCGCGCGTACAGCGCGACGTCGGCGCTGTCCGCGCGTAGGGCGGCGGTGATCTCCTCCAGGGACAGGCCGTCGCCGGGCTCGGTCATGGCCTGGCCCGCGGGCCGGCGATGGTCACTGGATGCATCGGCTCTGCTCCTCGCCCGGGCACCGTCCACCTGACCCGGGTCAGCGCCCGGCAAAGATGGCTTTCCCAGGCCCATTCTCGATGAAACTGCGCATTCCCGCTCGCTGGTCCTCGGTTGCGAACAGCGCGGCGAAGTTCAGCCGCTCGATCTCCAGGCCGGTGTCCAGGTCGGCCTCGAGACCGGCGTCGATGGCCTGCTTGGCGGCGCGCAGCGCCACCGCCGGGCCACCGGCGAACTGGGCCGCCAGGTCGTGCGCCGCCCGGTAGACCTCGGCGTCCGGTACCACCTTGTCGACCAGGCCGATACCGAGCGCCTCCGCCGCGCCGACGAAGCGGCCGGTGAAGACGATGTCCTTGGCCCGCGCGGGCCCGATCAGCCGCGGCAGCCGCTGGGTGCCGCCGGCCCCGGGGATGATGCCGAGCAGGATCTCGGGCTGGCCAACCCTGGCGCCCTCGCCGGCCACCCGGAAGTCGGCGCACAGCGCCAGTTCCAGGCCACCGCCGAGCGCATAGCCGGTGACGGCGGCCACAACCGGCTTGCCGATCCTGGCGACCACGGTGAACGCGGCCTGCAGCCGGCGGCTGTCCACGGCCACCTGGGCGAAGGTGGCCTCGGCCATCTCCTTGATGTCGGCCCCGGCCGCGAAGACCTTCTCGCCGCCGTAGAGCACCACGGCGCGCACCGCGGGGTCGGCGTCGACCTCCGCGGCGGCCGCGGCGATCTCATCCTGAACCTGCGCGTTGAGCGCGTTCATCGGTGGCCGGTCAAGCCGGATTGTCGCGATCGCCTCGTCCCGCTCCACCCGGACGAACTCGCCCATGCGCACCTCCCGTGCCGGGGAACCGATCCTAGTTCACCCGGCCCGGATTATCGGAGATCGCCGTTGGTCATCCCCTCGGGGGCGTCGGGGTAGGTGACCAGGCCCAGCTCGGCGGTGCTGTCAAGCAGCGGGTGGCGGGGCACCACGCGCACCGTGTACCCGAACGGGCCCGGCCGGCCAAGCCGCGCGTCCCCGGCATAACGGAACGTGCCCTCGGCGGTGGCGGGCCCGTCGGGCGCCAGCGCGCTGACGGCGGGCTCGACGATGTCCTCTTCGTCGTTCACCCGGCCGCAGATCACCTCGACCGTCACGTCCTCGGGTGACAGCTCGCCCAGGGCCACGCTCGCCCTGACCGGCAGCCACTCACCCGGGCCGCGATCCCCGTCGCCCGCCTCGATGTGCTCGATCCGCACCATTGGCCAGGCCAGCTTCACCCGCTGCTTCCACACGGCCAGCTCCCGCGCCGCCGCGAAGGCGCCCTCGCCGTGGTCGCCGGCCAGGGCACGGGAGGAATGCGCGGCGGGCACGTAGAGGGTCTCCACGTACTCGCGGACCATCCGGGCGGCCTGCGCCCGCGGCCCGAGCCCGGCAAGGGTGTGCGCGACCATCTCCAGCCACCGCTGCGGCAGCCCGTCGTCCGCTGTGTCGTAGAACAGCGGCGCCACCACCTGCTCCAGCAGGTCATACATGGCCGCGGATTCCAGCTCGTCGCGCCGGGCCGAGTCCGCCACGTCGTCCGCGGACGGGATCGCCCAGCCGTTCTCGCCGTCGAACCACTCGTCCCACCAGCCGTCCCGCACCGACAGGTTGAGGCCGCCGTTCAATGCGGACTTCATGCCCGACGTCCCGCACGCCTCAAGCGGCCGCAGCGGGTTGTTCAGCCACACGTCGCAGCCCTGGACCATGGCCGCGGCCAGTTCCATGTCGTAGTCGGGGAGGAACACGATGCGGTGCCGCACCCGGGGGTCGTCGGCGAACCTGACCATCTGCTGTATGAGCTGCTTGCCGGGATCGTCGGCGGGATGCGCCTTGCCCGCGATCACCAGCTGCACCGGGCGCTGCGGGTCAAGCAGCAGCGCGGTCAGCCGTTCCGGGTCGTGCAGCATCAGCGTGAGCCGCTTGTAGGACGGCACCCGGCGGGCGAAGCCGATCGTCAGCATGTTCTCGTCCAGTGCGTGGTGGGTCCAGCCCAGCTCCGCCCCGGACAGGCCGCGCTGGCGCCAGGACGCGCGCAGCCTTTCCCGCGCCTCGGCGACCAAGCGGCGCCGCAGCATGCCGCGGATCTCCCACAGCCTGGCCGGTCCGGTCTCGGCGATCGCATCCCACGCCGGGCCGTCGTCCGGCCCCGGGCCAGGCTGCCCACCGGGGTCGCCCTTGCCGCAGCTGAGGATCTCGGGAGCCACCCAGGTGGCGACGTGGACGCCATTGGTGATCGAGCCGATCGGCACCTCCCTGGCGTCGAACCCCGGCCACAGGCCCGCGAACATCTCCCGGCTCACCTGGCCGTGCAGCTCGCTGACCCCGTTGACCCGCTGGGCCAGGCGCATGCCCATCACGGCCATGTTGAACACCGCCGGATCCCCGCCCGGATAGGTCTCCGCGCCGAGGGCGAGGACGCGGTCAAGCGGCAGCGCGGGGTCGGCGGCGCCGCCACCGAACTCGCGCTCGACCAGGTCCCTGGCGAACCGGTCGATCCCGGCGGGCACCGGGGTGTGCGTGGTGAACACGGTGCCGGCCCGGCAGAGCTCGATCGCCTCGGAGAAGCTCACCCCCTGCGCGGCGTACTCCCGGATCCGTTCCAGGCCGAGGAACCCGGCGTGGCCCTCGTTGGTGTGGAAGACCTCGGGCTGCGGATGGCCGGTCAGCGCGCAGTAAGCGCGCACCGCGCGCACGCCGCCCATGCCGAGCAGCAGTTCCTGGCGGAGCCGGTGCTCGCTGCCGCCGCCGTAGAGCCGGTCGGTGACCTCCCGCAGGCCCGGGTCGTTCTGCTCCACGTAGGAATCGAGCAGGAGCAGCGGCACCCGGCCCACCCGTGCCAGCCACACCTGCGCCGCCAGCGGGCCGCCCTCGCCCAGCATCAGTTCCACGGTTACCGGCGAGCCGTCGGTGCCGCGCAGCAAGGTGAGCGGCAGGCCGTTCGGGTCGCCCGCCGGGTAGCGCTCGAGCTGCCATGCCTCCGGCGACAGCGACTGGCTGAAGTAGCCGTGCCGGTACAGCAGCCCCACCCCGATCAGCGGCACCCCCAGGTCGCTGGCTGCCTTGAGGTGGTCGCCGGCCAGGATACCGAGCCCACCGGAGTACTGCGGCAGCGCGGCGGCGAGCCCGAACTCCGGGGAGAAGTAGGCGATGGCCGCTGGCGGCGTGCCGTCGGCCACACCGCCGGCGCGCTGGTACCACCGCGCCGCGGACAGGTACTCGCCCAGGTCCGCGGCCGCGCGGTGCAGCCGGTCCAGGTATTCGCCGCTGGCGGCCAGCGCGGCCAGGTGCTCGGGTGGCACCTCGCCGAGCAGGGCGATCGGGTCATGGCCCGCCTGCTCACGACCGGCCGGGTCGAGCGCCGTGAACAGCTCCCGGGTACCGGCGTGCCAGGACCAGCGCAGATTCAGCATCAGGTCGTGCAGCGGGGCCAGCGGCTCGGGCAGCGAGGCCCGGATGGTGAAGGTGCGGATGGCTCTCACGCGAAGCGACCCTATACGGAGATAGTGAGCGGGGGCGGCATGAGTGCACCTGCGTCTGGCTGGGTAGCGTTCTGGGGTGATCGGTCGGATAGTGATCAATGACGTGGAGCCCGTGATCGACTGCGGGCGCCGGCCGGCCAAGGCCGTCGCCGGGGAGACCTTCGAGGTCAGTGCGACCGTGTTCCGTGAGGGGCATGAGCTTCCCGGGGCTGGAGTGGTGCTGCGTGGGCCGGACGGCCAACGGCAGCCGGTGGCCAGGATGCGCGAAATACTCCCCGGCCTGGACCGGTACGCAGCCGAGGTCACGCCGGACGCCGAGGGCCAGTGGCGGTTCCACGTGGAGGCCTGGGGTGATCCCATCGGCCACTGGCGCCATGACGCGGGCATCAAGATCCCGCGCGGCCAGGACGTGGAACTGATGCTGGCGGAGGGGGCCATCCTGTTCGACCGCGCGGCCCGCTCGCCGACGCGGCCGATCCCGCACCGGTCGGCGCTCGCCGCCGTGGCGGCGCGGCTGGGCGACCCGGGAATCGCCCCCTGGGACCGGCTGGCCGCCGCCGATGACAAGGAGATCACCGCGATACTTGACGCGGCGCCGCTGCGCGAGCTGCTCACCAAGTCGGCCGCGTACCCGCTGGTGGTGCACCGGACGCGGGCGCTCTACGGGGCCTGGTATGAGTTCTTTCCCCGCTCGGAGGGCGTGCAGACAGACCCGATGGGGCGCCGCGAGCCCATGGGCGGCACGCTGCGGACCGCCATGTGCCGGCTGGAGCCGATCGCCCGGATGGGCTTCGACGTGGTCTATCTGCCGCCGATCCATCCCATCGGCACCACGGCCCGCAAGGGCCGCAACAACGCCCTGCACGCGGGGCCCGGCGACCCCGGCTCGCCCTGGGCGATCGGGTCACCGGACGGCGGCCACGACGCGATCCACCCTGAGCTTGGCACGTTCGCCGACTTCGACGCGTTCGTGGCCCGCACCCGTGAACTGGGCATGGAGGTGGCGCTTGACCTCGCGCTGCAGACCTCACCGGATCACCCCTGGGCCGCCAAGCACCCGGACTGGTTCACCCAGCGCGCGGACGGTTCCATCGCGTACGCGGAGAACCCGCCCAAGAAATACCAGGACATCTACCCGCTGAACTTCGATCGCGACCCCGAGGGGATATACGCGGAGGTGCTGCGGGTCGTGCGGCTGTGGATGAGCCACGGGGTGCGGGTATTCCGGGTGGACAACCCGCACACCAAGCCACTGACGTTCTGGGAGCGCTTGCTCGCCGAGGTGGACAGCACCGACCCGGACGTGATCTTCCTGGCCGAGGCGTTCACCCGGCCGCCCATGATGCATACCCTCGCCAAGATCGGGTTCCACCAGTCCTACACCTACTTCACCTGGCGGAACAGCGTGCCCGAGCTCACCGAGTACATGCGCGAGCTGAGCGGGGAGGCGGCCGCGTATATGCGGCCGAACTTCTTCACCAACACGCCCGACATCCTCAACGAGTACCTGCAGCACGGCGGCCCGGCCGCGTTCAAGGTGCGGGCTACCCTCGCCGCCCTGCTCTCCCCGACCTGGGGCATGTATTCGGGATTCGAGCTGTGCGAGAACGTGCCGGTGCGGCCGGGCAGCGAGGAATACCTGGACTCGGAGAAATACGCCTACCGGCCGCGGGACTGGGCGGCGGCGGAACGGGGGCCGACTGGCATCGCGCCGTTCATTACGCGTCTCAATTTGATACGGAGGGCCCACCCGGCGCTGCACTGGTTGCGTAATCTACGGTTCCATTACGCCGACCAGCCCGGACTGATGTGCTTTTCCAAGCGCAGCAGCCGTGATGCGGACACCGTGCTAGCCGTCGTGAACACCGATCCGCACCAGCCGCGAGAGGCCACCGTGTGGCTTGACATGTCCGCACTCGGCATGGACGATCGGTCGCAGTTCGTCGTCACAGACGAGCTGACCGGAGAGTCCTACCGGTGGGGTCAAGCCAACTACGTGCGCCTCGATCCGGCGACTGCACCAGCCCATATTTTTACCGTCACGCCTGGTCCGATGGTGTGACGGCGCACAAGTTCGTCGCCAGGGGAGTAGCGAGTGGCCGCACAGCCGAAACCGATCCAGCGCGGGCTTCCCGGGCGGCCCCCCGCCGCCGGACAGGGAACGTTCAATCCGCCTCCCGGTGAGCCGGTTCCCGATCCGTTCTCGTTCGCCGGGCCGCGCGACCCGCACTGGTATAAACGCGCGCTGTTCTACGAGGTGCTGGTCCGCGGTTTTCACGACTCCAACGCCGACGGCACCGGGGATCTGCGCGGGCTCACCTCCCGGCTGGACTACCTGCAATGGCTGGGGATCGACTGCATCTGGCTGTTGCCCATTTACAACTCGCCGCTGCGCGACGGCGGTTATGACATCTCGGATTTCACGTCGATCCTGCCGGAGTTCGGCGTCCTCGGCGATTTCGTGGAACTCGTCGACGGCGCCCACGAGCGAGGCATGCGAGTGATCGCGGACCTGGTCATGAACCACACCAGCGACGCACACCCGTGGTTCCAGGCGTCGCGGTCCGACCCCGACGGTCCGTATGGCGACTTCTATGTCTGGTCGGATACGGATGAGCGTTACGCGGAGGCGCGGGTCATCTTCGTCGACACCGAGCAGTCGAACTGGACCTACGACCCGGTCCGCGGGCAGTACTACTGGCACCGGTTCTTCTCCCACCAGCCCGATCTCAACTACGAGAACCCGAAGGTCCAGGACGCCATGCTGGAGGTGCTGCGGTTCTGGCTGGACCTGGGCATCGACGGGTTCCGGCTGGACGCGGTGCCCTACCTGTACGAGCGCGAGGGCACCAACTGCGAGAACCTCAAGGAGACCCACGAGTACCTCAAGCGGGTCCGGTCCGAGATAGACCGGCTCTACCCGGACCGGGTGCTGCTCGCGGAGGCCAACCAGTGGCCGGCCGACGTGGTGGAGTACTTCGGCGACCCTTCGGTGGGCGGGGACGAATGCCACATGGCCTTCCATTTCCCGCTGATGCCGCGGATCTTCATGGCGGTCCGCCGGGAGCAGCGCTACCCGGTCTCGGAGATCATGGCGCAGACCCCGCCCATCCCCGGGAACTGCCAGTGGGGGATCTTCCTGCGCAACCACGACGAGCTGACGCTGGAGATGGTCAGCCACGACGAGCGGGACTACATGTACGCGGAGTACGCCAAGGACCCGCGGATGAAGGCGAACATCGGGATCCGGCGCCGGCTCGCGCCGCTGCTCGACAACGACCGCAACCAGCTCGAGCTATTCACCGCCCTGCTGCTGTCGCTGCCCGGCTCGCCGGTGATGTACTACGGCGACGAGATCGGCATGGGCGACAACATCTGGCTCGGTGACCGGGACGGGGTCCGCACCCCGATGCAGTGGACCCCGGATCGCAACGCCGGCTTTTCCACCGTCGATCCGCAGCGGCTCTACCTGCCGCTGAACATGGACCCGATCTACGGCTTCCAGGCGCTCAACGTGGAGGCGCAGCAGCGCAGCTCCGGGTCGATACTGCACTGGACCAAGCGGATGATCGAGATCCGCAAGCGCCACCCGGTCTTCGGCCTCGGCGGGTACGACGAGCTGAACTCGTCCAACCCGAGCGTGCTGGCGTTCGTCCGGGAGTACACCGGCCCGGTGGATGACGACGGGGTGGACCTGTCCGATCACATCCTGTGCGTCAACAACCTGTCGAGGTTCCCCCAGCCGGTCGAGCTTGACCTGCGCCGGTTCAAGGGCATCACGCCGGTGGAGTGCATGGGCGGGGTGACGTTCCCGCCCATCGGGGATCTCCCCTATCTGCTGACGCTGCCGGGGCACGGATTCTACTGGTTCCAGCTTCCGGGACTGCGGCCGGAACACGGGGCCTGACCGGGAACGGAGCCGACGGGCCGGATGCCATGACCGCCGCCGAAGTCCGCTATGCGGCCCTCCGGGCCGGTGAATCCGCTATGGCGGGGTAGATGCCAATCATGACGTTTGAGGAAATCCTGGCGGCCTGGCTGCCGGGACAGCGCTGGTTCGCCGGAAAGGGAACGCCGATCACCGGCCTGGCCGTGGCCGAGCAGACCACGCTGATTTCCGGTGATCCCGGCCTGCGCCACCTCATCGTCGCGGTCACCCAGGCGTCGGGAACGCACTCGTATCAGCTGTTCCTGGGCTTGCGGGCGGATCTGCCCGACACGCTGGAGCATGTCCGGATCGGCCCGGTGCATGGGGGCATGGTCTCCTATGACGGCCTGCATGATCCCGGTCTGACGGCGGTGCTGCTCGAGGCGATGGCGGGCGGGGAGTCCATCGGGCCGCTGCGCTTCGCCCGCCGGCCGGGCGCGGAGATCAACACCGGCCTGCAGAGCCTCGTGCTCACCGCCGAGCAGAGCAACACCAGCCTGCTGTTCGGCGAGGAGGCAATCCTCAAGGTGTTCCGCAGGCTCTCCCCCGGGCCCAACCCCGACCTGGAGGTGCCCGACGCGCTGGCGAGGATGGGCTCCCAGCACGTGGCCGCGCCGCTGGGCTGGATCACCGCGCAGACCGAGGGCCGGCGCACGGTCCTTGCCGTGCTGTCGGCCTACCTGCGGAACGCGGTGGACGGCTGGTCCCTGGCCGCCACCAGCGTCCGCGACTACTACGCGAGCGATATCGCGAACGCGGCGCAGGCGGGCGGGGACTTCTCCGGCGAGGCACACCGCCTCGGCGAGGCCACCGCCGAGGTACACCGCGACCTCGCGACGGCCTTCGGCACCCAGGAGCTGCCCGCCCATGCCTACCACGAGATGTCGGCGAACATGCTGGACCGGCTGGACGAGGCGGTCGCGGCGGTGCCGGGACTGGCCCGCCACGACCGGGTGCTGCGGACCGCGTTCGAGGAGGTAGCCACGCTCACCGACCCGCTCGAGGTGCAGCGGATCCACGGCGACTACCACCTGGGCCAGGTGATGCGCACCCACGCCGGGTGGGTGCTGCTCGACTTCGAGGGGGAGCCCGCGGTCCCGCTGGAGCGCCGCCGGGCCTACTTCCCCGCGCTGCGCGACGTGGCGGGGATGCTGCGGTCCCTGGACTACGCCGCGCACTTCCAGCTCGCGGGTCATCAGAGCCCCGAGCAGGTCAGCGCGGCGGCACGGGACTGGGCGCGGCGCAACCAGGCCGCGTTCTGCGCCGGCTACGCCCGGGCCGGCGGGGCGGATCCGGGTAAGCATGGGATCCTGGTACGCGCGCTCACCCTGGACAAGGCGGTCTACGAAGTGATGTACGAGGCGAGAAACCGGCCGTCCTGGCTGCCGATCCCGCTCGGCTCGATCCCCGATGGAGCGGCATGACCGGGCCCCGCCAGGCCGGTCCGGTCAGCCCCGGTGCCGCGGACGACGTGCCCCCGGGCGAGATCGACCGGATCGTCGCTGGCCTCCACCATGACCCGCACTCCGTGCTCGGCGCGCACCCAGGCCCGGACGGGGTCGTCGTCCGGGCCCTGCTGCCGCTGGCCGCCACGGTCGCCGTGGTGCTCGCCGACGGCCGCCGCTTCCCCCTGTCCCACCTGCACGAGGGCGTGTTCGCCGGCACGCTGCCGATGACCGAGGTGCCCGACTACCGGCTCGCCGTCGCCTACCCGGGACCGGAACCGGGCACCACGATGCCGGAGATCGTGGTCGACACCCCGTACCGGTTCCTGCCCACGCTCGGCGCGACCGACCTGCACCTGATCGGCGAGGGCAGGCACGAGGAACTATGGCGGGTGCTCGGCGCCCACGTGCGCGAGTACGGTTCCGACGGATCCGGGTTCGGCGAGGTCACCGGGACCGCGTTCGCCGTCTGGGCACCGAACGCGCGCGGCGCGCGGGTCGTCGGCGACTTCAACCACTGGGACAGCCGCGGCCACCCGATGCGCTCGCTCGGCGGCTCGGGGATCTGGGAACTGTTCGTGCCCGGCGTCGGCGACGGCACGCACTACAAGTTCGACATCTGCGGCCCCGACGGGCGGTGGCGGCGCAAGGCCGACCCGATGGCCAGCCGCGCCGAGCAGCCGCCCGCCACCGCGTCGGTGGTGTACACCTCCGGCTACACCTGGGGTGACGAGGACTGGCTTGCCGCGCGCGGCCGCGGGGAGCGGACCCGCGAGCCGGTCAGCATGTACGAGGTGCACCTCGGCTCCTGGCGGCCTGGCCTGTCCTACCGTGAGCTCGCCGAGGAACTGACCGCCTACGTCACCAAGATGGGCTTCACCCACGTGGAGCTCCTGCCGGTGGCCGAGCACCCGTTCGGCGGCTCCTGGGGCTACCAGGTCACGTCCTACTACGCCCCGACGGCCCGGTTCGGCAGCCCGGACGACTTCCGCTACCTCGTCGACCGGCTGCACCAGGCCGGGATCGGCGTGATCCTCGACTGGGTGCCCGCGCACTTTCCCAAGGACGCATGGGCGCTGGCCCGCTTCGATGGCACCCCGCTGTACGAGCACGCCGACCCGCGGCGCGGCGAGCACCCCGACTGGGGCACGCTGATCTTCGATTTCGGCCGTCCCGAGGTGCGCAACTTCCTGGTCGCGAACGCGCTGTGCTGGCTGGAGGACTTCCACGCCGACGGGCTGCGGGTGGATGCGGTGGCCTCGATGCTGTACCTCGACTACTCCCGTGGGCCGGGCCAGTGGACCCCGAACGAGTACGGCGGCCGGGAGAACACCCAGGCCGTCTCGTTCCTGCGCGAGGTCAACGCCACCTGCTACCGCCGGGTGCCCGGGATCATGATGATCGCCGAGGAGTCGACCGCCTGGCCAGGCGTGACCCGGCCGGTGTACCTCGGCGGGCTCGGGTTCGGCTTCAAGTGGAACCTGGGCTGGATGCACGACACGCTGAACTACCTGGCGAACGACCCGGTGTTCCGGCACTACCACCACAACGAGATCACCTTCTCGCTGATGTATGCGTTCAGCGAGAACTTCGTGCTGCCGCTGTCCCACGACGAGGTCGTGCACGGCAAGGGGTCCCTGCTAGGCAAGATGCCCGGCGACGAATGGAACAAGTTCGCCGGGCTGCGGGCGCTGTTCGCCTACATGTGGGCCCACCCGGGCAAGCAGCTGCTGTTCATGGGGTCCGAGATCGGCCAGGGCGCCGAGTGGTCCGCCGACCGCGGCGTGGACTGGTGGGTGCTCGGCGATGAGCACCACGCCGGCGTTCAGCAACTCGTCACCGACCTGAACCGGGCCTACCGGGAGAACCCGGCGCTGTGGGCGCTGGACTACTCCCCCGAGGGGTTCGGCTGGATCGACGCGAATGACGCGGGCGGCAACGTGCTGTCGTTCCTGCGCTTCTCCGGGGAGCAGGTGGATCCTGGCCCGGAGACAGCACACGCTGGCTCCTCGGAGTCCCCGGACGGCTCGGCCGACGGGGAGGTCCCCACAGACGGAGAAGCGGAACCGGGCAACGCGGACGGGGCGGACGGGGCGGCCGCCAGCCCGGGCGTCCTCGCCTGCATCATCAACTTCTCCGGCCGGCCGCACATGCGCTACAAGGTCGGGCTGCCGCGGGCGGGACGGTGGCGGGAGATCGTCAACACCGATGCGTTTGGGTACGGCGGCAGCGGCGTAGGCAACCTCGGCTCGGTCGAGGCCCTGCCGGAGCCCTACCACGGCCAGCCCGCATCCGCCGTGATGACCCTCCCGCCGCTGGGCGCGCTCTGGCTGGTCCCGGAAGCCTGACCGCTCAGCCGCCGGCTAGGAGGCGTACCGCAGCACGGCGGGGGCCAGGATGCACACCTGGCTGCCTCCCAAGATGCGCACCTGCCTTCGCCGGAGTCGTCGCTGCGGTAGGGGCAGGCCAGCGTGAGCCAGCCCGCTGGACCAGTTCGTGCTCGTCGGCTGGGGTCAGCCCGGCAGGCTCGCCCACCATTCCGGCAACACGGATGCCGTCGTTGGTGACACGGATGCCGTCACATGATGCCGCGTGTCCAAACGGGCCATGGTGGGCGGGGCCCGGATGCCGTCCGGGCTGCGTCTGGGTGGGCTGCGTCGCGGTCCCGCCGCTCGCGGCGATCTGCGCCTTCGCCGTCACCGTGGCGGCCCACAGGTCCGGCCCGAACACCTTGGCTGCGGCCCCGATGAGCCCGGTGGGCACCGGGGCGAGACCGGCCTCGACAGCAGGTCGCGGTCGAGCACCGCCGACCACTCGGCCCGCAGCGCCTCCTGCACCTGCCGCCGAAGGCGCGACGAGCGTGCGGTATATCCAGCGGAACGAGGCGGCCGAGCGCATGGCTGTGATCGAAGCCCGCTGGGAACATCTGCCCGGCGGCTTCACTGCCCAGCGGAAGCTAGTCGAGACTCACATTAGGTGGGTGGAGCCGAAGACATTGTGCCGGTACTTGGTGACGAAGACCAAGTGGGCGTGCAGGGTGAACACGCGGCGCCTGCCAGTGCGTATTTCGCTGTATTTGGCAATTAATTCGAATACACTTTCAGTGTGCAGCTCCGGTACAACTACCGTCTCGGCCCGGCGCGCCAGCACCGGATCGCCTTCGGCAGGGCGTTCGGGTGCGCGCGGGTCGTGTTCAATGACGCGCTGGCCGCCCGGGAGGAAGCGCATGCGGCGGGGCTGCCGTACATCACCGATGCCGAGGTGTCGGCCCGGCTGACTGCGGCCAAGGCCAGCCCTGGCCGGGCATGGCTGGGCGAGGTGTCCTCGGTGGTGCTTCAGCAGGCTCTCGCGGACCTGAACGCCGCCTACCGGAACTTCTTCGCCTCGGCCACGGGCAAGCGCAAAGGCCCGAAGATCAAGCCGCCCCGGTTCCGGTCCCGCAAGGACCACCGGCAGGCCATCCGGTTCACCGCCAACGCCCGGTTCAAGGTGCTGGCGAACGGGAGGCTGCGGCTGCCGAAGATCGGGGACGTGCCCGTCCGCTGGTCCCGGCCCCTGCCGTCAGAGCCGTCCAGCGTGACCATCATCAAGGACTCCGCCGGGCGGTACTTCGCCTCGTTCGTGGTTGAGACCAGCCCCGCCGCGCTGCCCGAAGCGGAGCCCGTGGTGGGCATCGACCTCGGGCTCACGCATTTCGCTGTCTTGTCGGACGGGCGGAAGATCACCGCGCCCCGGTTCTTGCGGCGTGCGGAGAAACTGCTCAAGCGCCGGCAGCGGGAACTGTCCCGCAAGCAGAAAGGCTCGGCCAACCGGGCAAAGGCCAGGCTCAAAGTCGCCCGCGCGCACGCCCGGGTGGCCGACGCCCGGCGGGACTTTCACCACCAGTTGTCCACGGCGCTGATCCGCGACAACCAAGCGGTCGCCGCCGAGGACTTGGCGGTGGCAGCGCTCGGGCGCACCCGCCTGGCCAAGTCCGTCCACGACGCCGGCTGGTCGTCGTTCGTGGGCATGCTGGAGTACAAGGCCCGGCTGTATGGCCGGGAGTTCCACCGGATCGGCCGATTCGTGCCGACTTCGCAAACCTGCTCTGTGTGCGGGGCAAAGGACGGCCTCAAGCCACTGCACGTCCGCGAGTGGCAATGCGGCGCGTGCGGGGTATGGCTGGACCGGGATGTGAACGCGGCGGTCAACGTCGCGAAGGCCGCCGGGCTGGCGGTAACAGCTTGTGGAGCGCAGGTAAGACCACCCTCTGGGGCGGCGCAGCGCATTGAAGCAGGAACCCACCCGAAGCCACACCGGGAAGCGGCGTGATAGGCGGGAATCCCCTCCCTTCAGGGAAGGGTGGAGGTCAAGTGCGCCGGGACAAGCTGGACGCCGAGTTCGACCACCCGGGCACGCCCGCGCGGCTGGCGGCGCTGCGGGATGTCGCCAAGGACGCGGACGCGACGGTGAACCAGGTGGTGCTGGCCTGGCTGATCGGCGCGGAGGTCCCGATGATCCCGCTGGTCGGCGCTTCCTCGGTGGCGCAGCTGAACGAGAGCCTGGCCGCGGTGGACCTGGAGCTGACCGAGGAGCAGCGCGCGACGCTTGACGCGGCCCGATGAGGTTGCGCGGGCCGACGAACCTGTACGGCCCGGCGAACCTGCGCGGCTGGGCGAGCTAGCGTCGTCCGGCGGCGTGCGCCGCCCGTGACCTCCCGCGCCCGGTCACCCCGCGCAGGTCAGCTGAACTGGCGGATCAGCCAGCCTGGGCCGGCGATCGCTGCCCCGGCCGCCTCGCAGCGGCGCCGCAGCTCACGGTCGGCGGTGACCACGACCCGCCGGCCGGTCAGCCGGCCCGCCAGGCCGGCGATCTCGTCGTCACCCTCGCCGCGGGCCGCCACCACCTGCACCCGTGGCGCTGGTCCCACCAGGTCGAGCACTGCCCGCGCCCGGCCCTCCACCACCAGGTAGACGTGCGGGAACCACCGGCCGCCCGCCGTCTCCCCCGCGGGCCCCGCCGCACCGGCCTCGCCCGCGCTGCCAGGTTCGGCCGCTCCGCCAGGTCCGGCCGCGCCACCCGCTCCGCCAGGTTCGGGCGCCGCGCCGGCACCGGGAACCGGGCCGGTGAGTCCATGGGCCGCCAGCGCTGCCAGCTCACCGTGCAGCCGCGCCATCGCCCCGGCGCGGTCGCGCCACCACCCGTCGGCACGTGAGCCCATCACATTGGCGCCATCCACGATCAGGGCGACGTCCATGCCGGCCGACAAT
>Ga0318514_10000085_pt1 | contig 18324 bp, 17 predicted proteins | sample GRESIP176b2f18_FD_203684 | JGI IMG/M metagenome (GOLD analysis project Ga0318514, IMG submission 203684) | Tropical soil microbial communities from Luquillo Experimental Forest, Puerto Rico - GRE.SIPMG.176b2f18 | ecosystem: Environmental > Terrestrial > Soil > Tropical forest > Bulk soil...
AAGAGCCGCAGCCGCGATACGGCGTATTACTCCATGCTCGACAGCGAATGGCCGGCGCGCAAGGCTGCCTTCGAGCGCTGGCTCGCGCCTGAGAATTTCGACGCACAGGGACGGCAGCGGGCAAGCTTGAGCGCGTTGAACGCCGGGTGAGGGGCATTTGGAGAGGGTGCGAGCATCGCCCCTCACCTGCCTCGCCTCGCTCGGCACCCTCTCCCCGCTGAAGCGGGGCGAGGGTTCACGGCTCTACGGCTTCAGGGAGGAGAGACGACGTGCATATCCTCATTACCGGCGCGGCCGGCATGATCGGCCGCAAGCTGGCGCAACGGCTGGCCAGGGATGGCGGGCTCAACGGCCAGCGGATCGACAAGGTCACGCTGCTCGACGTCGTTCCACCGGTCCAGGTTTTGAATTTCGCAGCTCAAACGGAAACCGTGGCGGCCGACCTGTCTGAGCCGGGCGAAGCCGCCAAAGCGATCGCCGGCCGCCCCGAGGTCATCTTCCATCTCGCCGGCGTCGTCTCCGGCGAAGCCGAGCTCGATTTCGACAAGGGTTATCGTGTCAATCTCGACGGCACGCGCGCGCTGCTCGAAGCCATCCGCGCCGCCGGTGACGGCTACCGGCCGCGGCTCGTCTACACCTCCTCGATCGCGGTGTTCGGGGCGCCGTTTCCTCCCTCCATCCCCGACGATTTCCATCTCACGCCGCTCACCTCCTACGGCACGCAGAAGGCGATCGGGGAAGCGCTCATCGCCGACTACACCCGGCGCGGCTTCTGCGACGGCGTCGGCATCCGTCTGCCGAGCATCGTGGTGCGGCCGGGCAAGCCCAACAAGGCGGCTTCGGGTTTCTTCTCCGGGATCATCCGCGAGCCGCTCGCCGGCCTCGAAGCCGTGCTGCCGGTGCTGGAAACGGTGGTGCACACCCATGCGAGCCCGCGCGCCGCGGTCGGCTTCCTCATTCACGCCGCGGCTCTGCCGCGCGACGCGCTCGGTCCCCGCATCAATCTTTCGATGCCGGGCGTCTGCTGCACCGTCGCCGACCAGATCGCGTCGCTACGGCGCATCGCCGGCGACCGTGTTGCCGCGCGCATTCGCCCCACGCATGATCCATTGGTCGCGCGCATCGTCGCGGGCTGGCCGCAGCGCATCGACGCGCGCCGCGCGCGCGAGCTCGGCTTCAAGGCCGAAGACTCGTTCGACGAGATCATACGCATCCACATCGACGAAGACCGCGGCGGCACGTTCGTCGATTGACGCAGATCGCCGCGGACGCGGGCAAGCGGCGCTCGCGTCCCCTTCCCGCTTGCAGAGGAAGGTATGCACGATTTGCGGCAAGGGTGAATGGACAGCGCCCACATTTCCGTCGACAATGATCGAGGAGACCGTGGTCAAATCCCGCCATCGGCCCGCATGCAGATCGCGCAGGCGTGAGAGCGGGAAACGAAGGAGAGGAGCGACATGACAACCAAAACCAAGCTTTATCTCGGCGCGGCGGTGATTGCGGTGGCATTGGCCGGCTCGGTGAGCGGGCTCGCCTCCCAGCAGGCCCCGGCCGTCGCCATCGACAACGACGACATCGGCGGCGTCGTCACCGGCGCGAACGGACCGGAGGCGGGCGTCTGGGTGATCGCGGAAACCACCGATCTTCCCACCCGCTACGCCAAAATGGTGGTGACCGACGACCAAGGCCGCTACCTGGTGCCGGATCTTCCGAAGGCCAAATACAAGGTGTGGGTGCGCGGCTACGGCCTCGTCGATTCCCCCAAGGTCGAGACCGAACCCGGCAAGCAGTTAAACCTCAAAGCGGTGCCAGCGCCGAACGAAGCAGAGGCGGCAAAATACTATCCGGCGATCTACTGGTATTCGATGCTGAAGATTCCGGACGCGAGCCAGTTCGGCAAGAAAGAGGGCGAGATCCCCGAGAAGGTCAAGCAGACCGACTGGCTCAATTTGATGAAGAACAACGGTTGCGTCGGCTGCCACCAACTGGGCCAGCTGTCGACGCGCACGCTCCCGCCGGGCCTGGGCGAATACGCAAACCACGCCGAGGCATGGATGCGCCGCATTCAGGCCGGGCAGTCGGGCGCGCTCATGGTCAACATCGTCGCCGGCCAGCTCGCCGGCGCGCCGATCAAGTATTTCGCAGACTGGACCCAACGGGTCGCCAAGGGCGAGTTGCCCAAGACCAAGCCGACCCGGCCGCAAGGGCTCGAACGCAACATCGTGGTGACGACCTGGGACTGGGGCAATCCGAAGAAGTACCTGCACGACCTGATCGCCTCGGACCGGCGTTATCCCACGGTCAACGCCTATGGCCCGGTGTTCGGCTCGCCCGAATACTCGACCGACGTCATCCCGATCCTCGACCCCAAAACGCACACCGTCACCGACTTCAAGGCGCCGGTGCGCGACGCGGATACGCCGGAAGGGCTTGGACCCGGACATGCGGCGATGGACAAGCCGCTCGGGCCATCGCCCTATTGGGGCGAAGAGAAGCTCTACGACACCAAGGTCAACAACCACAATTCCATGTTCGACAAGAAGGGCCGAGTGTGGCTGGCGGCGGCGGTGCGCGGCCCCCACAACCCGGACTTCTGCAAGAAGGGCTCCGACCATCCCTCGGCGAAGCTGTTCCCGCTCGAGGAGACGCATCGCGCGCTCACGATCCTCGATCCCAAGACGATGAAGTACACCTTCGTCGACACCTGCTTCCAGACCCATCACCTGCAATTCGCCTACGACGCCAACGACACGCTGTGGACCTCGAGCGGCGGCGGCGGCGGCGTAGTGGGCTGGGTCAACACCAAGCTGTTCGACGAAACCGGCGACGCGGCCAAGTCGCAAGGATGGACGGCGCTCATCCTCGACACAAACGGCAACGGCAAGCGCGACGACTATGTCGAGCCGAACCAGCCGGTCGATCCGACCAAGGACAAGCGCATCGCGCAGGTGTTCTACGCGGTGATGCCGAGCCCGGTCGACGGCTCGATCTGGGGCACGCTGCGCGCGAGCCCGGGCTCGATCGTGCGGCTCGATCCCGGCTCCAACCCGCCGCAGACCGCGCTCGCGGAAATCTACAACGTGCCGCTGCCCGGCTTCGGTCCGCGCGGCGGCGACATCGACAGCCAGGGCGTCGTCTGGGTGTCGCTCGCGAGCGGCCACATCGGCAGCTTCGACCGGCGCAAGTGCAAAGGTCCGCTCAACGGACCCAAGGCGACCGGCGATCATTGTCCGGAGGGCTGGTCGTTCTACCAGTATCCGGGGCCGGGCTTCGACGGCATCGGCGAGAACAGCGCCGAGTCGAGCTACTACAGCTGGGTCGACCAGCACGACACGTTCGGGCTCGGCAAGGACGTGCCGATGTCGACGGCCAACCTCATGGACGGGCTGGTCGCGCTCAAGGACGGCAAGATGATCTCGCTGCGGGTGCCGTATCCGCTCGGCTTCTACGCCAAGGGATTCGACGGCCGCATCGACGATCCCAACGCCGGCTGGAAGGGGCGCGGGCTGTGGACGTCGAGCGGCGATCGCGCGCCCTGGCTGATCGAAGGCGGCAAGGGCATGAAACCCATGGCCGTGCACTTCCAGCTGCGCCCGGATCCGCTGGCGAAGTGAACGCCGCGACACTGACGACAATCGCAGGGGCGGCCTTCGCCGCCCCTGTTTCTCTGAAGTTCTTCTCGATGCGCTTTCCCGCTCCGCTCTTTCCCGCAACGCTAGTCAGGCGCTACAAGCGCTTTCTCGCCGACGTCGTGCTGCCCTCGGGCGAGACGGTGACGGTGCACTGCGCCAATCCCGGATCGATGATTGGGCTTGACGCGGCGGGCGCCCGCGTATGGCTGTCGAAGTCGGCAAATCCCAAGCGCAAGCTCGCCCATAGCTGGGAGCTCATCGAGGTCGATCTCGGCGGCGGCGCCGAGCTTGTGGGCATCAACACAGTCAATCCCAATGCGCTTGCGGCCGAGGCGATCGCCGCCGGCGCCGTCGCGGAGCTTACAGGCTATGCTTTGGTCCGCCGCGAGGTGAAATACGGAAAAAACTCGCGCGTCGATTTTCTGCTCGAAGCGCCGGCGCGGCCGCCGTGCTACGTCGAGATCAAGAACGTACACCTGATGCGCCAGCCGGGATTGGCCGAATTCCCCGACGCGGTGACCAAGCGCGGCGCGAAGCACCTCGCCGAGCTCGGCGAGATGGCGGCGGCGGGCGCCCGCGCGGTGATGCTGTTCCTGATCCAGATCGGGTCGGCGCAGCGCTTCAAGCTCGCGCGCGACATCGACCCGGCCTATGGCGCGGCCTTCGACGCGGCGCGGTCCATGGGGGTCGAGGCCATCGCCTATCGCTGCGGGATCAGCTGCGAAGGTATCGAGGTGGCCGAGCCGGTGTCGATCGTGGAGTGATGGCTGCCCTTCCGCTCGTCCCCGCGAAAGCGGGGACCCAGCGGGATTCCCGCATACGCGGGAATGAGCGGAATTTCGGTGTAGCCTTCACCTGGCTTGCGTCTCGCGCATCCTTGCTTACATTGCGGTGCAGCGGCGGCATCGGGTGAGCCGCGAGGAGGCGGCGCGGCCGCGATTGCCTTGATGAGTTACGTCGACGCGGCGCTCGCGCCCCAACGCAAGACCGGACAGATCAAGCTCCACGGGCCTGCCGCCTTCGAAGGCATGCGCAAGGCGGGCCGGCTCGTGGCCGAATGCCTCGACATGCTCGCGAGCGAGATTCGGCCGGGGGTGCCCACCGAAAAGGTCGACCGGCTGGTGTTCGACTTCGCTCTGGCGCGCAAGGCGACGCCGGCGACGCTGATGTATCGCGGCTACCGCAAAGCGACCTGCACTTCGGTCAATCACGTGGTCTGCCACGGCATTCCTGGCGAGAAGCCGCTCAAGGAGGGCGACATCGTCAATGTCGACGTCACCCTCATCCTCGACGGCTGGCACGGCGATTCCAGCCGGATGTACGCCGTCGGCGCGATCCCGCGCCGCGCCGAACGCCTGATCGAGGTCACCTACGAGGCGATGATGCGCGGCATTTCGGTGATCCGGCCGGGCGCGACCACCGGCGACATCGGCGCCGCCATTCAGGGCTATGTCGAGGCCCAGCACATGAGCGTGGTGCGCGACTTCTGCGGCCACGGCGTCGGCCGCCTGTTCCACGACGAGCCCAACATCGTGCACGTGGGGCGGCCGGGCGAGGGCATCGTGCTGCGCCCCGGCATGTTCTTCACGGTCGAGCCGATGATCAATCTCGGCCGCCCGCACGTGAAGGTGCTCTCCGACGGCTGGACCGCGGTGACGCGCGACCGCTCGCTCTCCGCCCAGTTCGAACACACCGTCGCGGTGACCGAGGCCGGCGTCGAAATCTTCACGCTGTCGCCGCAAGGGCTCGACCGGCCGCGGCCCTCCGCCGCCCCGCGCGCGTAGCGCCGCGCGCTGCCATTGCAAAATCGGATGGAGCGGGCATCCTTGCGCGCGGCGCCTGCGCGATCGAGCGCGCGGCGCGGATGATGGTCCGATGCCCGGCAGCGACAAAACGACGACATTGCCCGCCGACAAGGCGGCGCATTACCACGGCCATCGTCGCCGCTTGCGGCAACGATTTCTCGCGGCCGGAAGCGAGGCGATCAGCGACTACGAAATGCTCGAGCTCATCCTGTTTCGCGCCATCCCGCAGCGCGACGTGAAGCCGCTTGCAAAGGACCTGCTCGCCACGTTCGGCTCCTTCTCCGAGGTGATCGCGGCGCCAGTGGAACGGCTCAAGGAGGTCGACGGTCTCGGCGAGGCCGCCATCACCGAGCTCAAGATCGTGCAGGCGGCGGCCAACCGGCTCGTGCGCGGCGAGGTAAAACAGCGCCAGGTGCTGTCGTCATGGTCGAACGTGCTCGACTATTGCCGCGCCGCCATGGCCTTCGAGAGCAAGGAGCACTTCCGCATTTTATTCCTCGACAAAGGCAACCACCTCATCGCCGACGAGCAGCACCAGACCGGCACCGTCGATCACACCCCGGTCTATCCGCGCGAGGTGGTCAAGCGCGCGCTCGAACTCTCCGCCACCGCCGTCATCCTGGTGCACAACCATCCCTCCGGCGATCCCACCCCTTCGCGCGCCGACATCGACATGACGCGGGCGATCGTCGAGGTCGCGCGGCCACTGGGCATTTCGGTGCACGACCATCTCATCGTCGGCAAAGACGGCCACGCGAGTCTGAAGGCGCTGAAGCTGATGTGATTCGTGGGCTGAGTTGAACCCGAAGGATCAATCTGGCCGAGGAGCACATAGGAAGACAGCAGCGGACGCCCGAAATAGCATAAACCGAGCTGTCACATAGGAGCTGTCACATAATAGAAAGGCCGCCATCGACAGCGAGCGTCGCCCCGGTGATGAACGAGGCTTCGTCGCTGGCGAGCCAGAGAATCGGCCAAGCAATCTCCTGCGGCGTCGCCCAGCGGCCGAGCAGCGACGAGGTCTGGCGCTCGGTCTTGAGCGTCTCGACGCTTTTGCCGACGGCCCTGGCTTTCGAGATGTGAAAGTCGGTCAGCGTCGAGCCGGGACAGACCGCGTTGACGCGTACGCCGTGCGCCACTTCCTCGAAGGCGAGCGTGCGCGTCATGGCGAGGATGCCGGCCTTGGTCGCGTCGTAGAGGCCCATGCCCTTGCGGCCGGTCAGCGCATAGCACGACGAGACGTTGACGATACTGGCGCGACCGCTGCGGCGCAGCGCCGGCAGCGCGGCCTTGCAGTAGTTGGCGGTGCCCATGAGATTGACGCCGACCATGGCCTGCCACTCGGCGGGTGTTGAGTCGGCGATCGCGGAATAATTGCGCATGGCCGCGTTATTGACCAGGATGTCGAGCCGGCCAAACGTCTGCAGCGCGTGCTCGACCGCCCGCACGGCCGCGCTGGCGTCGGCAACGTCGGCCGCAAACGTCGACACGCGTGCGCCCGGCACCCGTTGCGCAATCGCCTTCATCGTGCCCGCCAGCGCCTCCGCGTTGGCATCGACGAGCACCGCCATCCCGCCTTCGGCGCAGATGAGCTCACCGGTCGCCGCGCCGATGCCCGCCCCACCCCCGGTGATCAGCGCGGCCTTGCCTTCGACCCGGTTCATGCTCGCGGCAGTCACTCGGTCGGAACGATGCCGAGCCCCTTGGCGGCGGCAGCGACGCGCGCGCGCTGCAGCTCGATCGCGGCATGGAATTCAGCAGGGCCGCCGAAGTTGGGAAGCTGCCCGGTGTCGTTGAGCCGCGCCGCGATCGCGGGATCGGCGCCGACCTCGCCGACGTCCGCCGCAATGTGCTCGCGCAGCGGGAGCGGCATTTCGGGGGGACCGAAAAATCCGACCAGCCCGTCGAGCGCGAGGTCCGGATAGCCGGCCTCCGTGACCGTCGGCACATCAGGCAGGACAGGCGCTCGAACGCCGTTGGTCACGGCGAGCAATTTGATCTTGCCGGCTTGCAGCTGAGGCCGCACGATCGCATACGCCGTCTCGTTGAGCTGAATGCGTCCGGCGGCGAGGTCATTGGCCGCCTCGACCTGATTGCGATACGGGACCTTCGAAAGGCTGAGCCCAGCAGTGCGCAGGAATCCTGCCACGAGAAAGTCGATGGCGCCGGTCGTGCCGGCCCAATTGAGCTTGCCCGGCTGTGCGCGCGCCAGCGCGACCAGCTCGGCGAGCGACTTCACCGGGAGGTCCGCGGGCACCGCCATGACGATGATCGTGTTCGACACGCGGGCGATCGGTTGCAGATCCTCGGGCTTGTAGGGTAGGTTCTTGTAGACGAATGGATGCGCGGTGAACGAGGACGTCGGCGAGGCCAACAGCACGTGATCGTCTTGGGCGGCGATCATCGCGCTGATCGCAACGAGCCCATCGCCGCCTGGGCGGTTCTCGACCACCACGGGCTGGCCCCAACGCTTGCTCAGGCGGTCGGCGAGCAGTCGGGTTCCGATATCGACGCCGCTGCCGGGCCCGAGCGTCACCAGGAACTTCACGGGGCGCTGCGGCCAGGTTTGCGCCAGCGACGGCGTCGCCGAGACAACGAACGCAAGCGCGGCCGCCAGGATGAAAATGCAACGCAGTCTATTCCGCATCGGTTTTCTCCGGATGCACCGGGACGTCGAGCGACGCGCTCAGATCGAATACACTGGCTGGTCCAAGCCGCCGGTCAAGTGGGTCTTGGCCCATTCCTGCGGCTTCACCTTGCGATCGAGCAGCACGCCGGCGGCGCGGACGCGCTGTGCGTCGGCGTCGAGCGCCGGCGGCGTGGCGCCATCCTGCATCGCGGTCGCAGCCTCGTACAACATGCGGCGCGCCATCACGATCGCGCGATCAGTCGGCAGCAGCTTCTCCTTCGCGTGATCCTGGATCGGCCCCATGCTCTCCTGTAGCGAGGCATCCTGCATGGCGATGCCGAAGACACCGCTATAGGCGCGCTTCTCCTTTTGTGCGCGGCGATCGATGAGGTAGTCGTTGTCCTTGTTTGCCAGCGGCCGGAACGTCCCGGACACGTAAGGGCAATGGATGCCCTTGCCCTCCTGCATGTGGCATCGCTCCTCCTCGGACAGCGGACGGTCGGGGCGGAAGTTGATGCTCCAGGCCCAGCACTGGTGATCGTCGATCGGCACCCAGACGTGACCGCCGAGCGCGTGATCGCCGAACGGCGGGATCAGCGTGAACCACGGAAACAACCACTGGGTGACGCGCCAGTAGTACGAATCGGGCTCGCCGTTGCGGCGGCCGTAGAGCGTCAAGCCGAAGGGCGCGCTCTCGATCTCGAAGATCACGTTGCCGTCGGCCTTGATATACTCGTTCGCCTTGGTGCCCTCGTGCATCGGGTCCTCATCCACCTCGAAGCGGTGCACATAGGACACGTGGCTGGTGTCGATGCCGCCTTCCATGGCCTGGAGATAATTGCATTCCTGCAGGCGTTTCGAGACGAACACGTGGCTCGGCGGCAGATTGCACCACTCGACGGCGGGAGGCGCGGGCTCCTTGCCCTTCGGTCCCATATAGGCCCAGACCACGCCGGCGCGCTCGATGCAGGGATAGCCCTTGATCGCCATGTGCTTGCAGGCCTGCGGCGCCGACGGCACGTCGACGCATCGCCCGTCGATCGCGAACTTCAGGCCGTGATAGGCGCAGCGGATGCCGTTCTCCTCGTTGCGGCCGAAGTAGAGCGACGCGCCGCGGTGCGAGCAGAATTCATCAATGAGCCCGACCTTGCCGTCGCTGTTGCGAAAGGCGAGCAGCTTCTCGTCGAGAATCTGCGCGCGCACCGGCGGACCATCGGGCTCGGCGACTTCGCTCGCGAGCAGCACCGGCACCCAGTAGCGGCGCATCAGGTTGCCCATCGGCGTGCCGGGGCCGGTACGCACGAGGGTCTCGGCCATTTCCTTGTTCATCGCGGCACGACCTTTCTTGCGTGCTTGTCCGTCTGGTGATAATATGATCCATGATACGGACCGCGGGACCGCTGTCAACGTTCGACCGGAGACTTGGCTTTTGCGCGCGCGTAATGATTCCAACGCAGACGAACCGCAGGACGACACGGCGGGCGACAGCGTCCGCGCCGTCGACCGCGCGCTCGACATCCTGCTTGCCTTCAAGCCGCAGGACGACGCGTTGACGGTGAGCGAGCTGCTCCGCCGCGTCGACCTCAGCCGGCCGACGCTCTACCGGCTGCTGCGCACGCTGCAGCGAAAGCAGTTCCTGATTGCTTCGGGCGATCCGCAGCGATTTCGGCTCGGGCCGGCGGTCGCACGGCTCTCGCACGTGTGGACCGCAGGCCTCGACCTGGGCGCGGCAGCGGAGCCGATGATGCGGAGATTGAGGGACGAGACCAGCGAGACGGTCGCTTTGTTCATCCCCGAAGGTGCGTTTCGGCTGTGCATCGCCGAGATGCCGAGCAACCAAGCTCTCAGCTTCCGGCGCGGTGTCGGCTATCGCGAACGGCTCACAGTGGGTGCCAGCGGGAAGGTGATCCTGGCATATATGCACCCTCCCCTGCCCAAGGTCGATTTCGAGCCCAGGAAATACGCGCGCGAGCTCGCCCTGATCAAAGAGCGCGGATTCGCGATCAGCAAGGAAGAGCTGATCCAGGGCGCGGTGGCAGTATCGGCGCCGTTCTTCGACGGCGCGGGTCGGGTCGCCGGCTCGCTCAGCGTCTTCGGCCCGAGCGCGCGCCTTGGACCTTCGCAGATAGCCAGTTTTGGAAAGCTCCTGTTACGCGAAGCTCAAGAGATTTCTCAGGTGCTGGGAGAATCAAAGCAATGAGCGGATACGGCGCGCTTCGCGCGCCGACATCGACATGACCAAGGCGATCGTCGAGGTCGCGCGGCCACTGGGCATTTCGGTGCACGACCATCTCATCGTCGGCAAAGACGGCCACGCGAGTATGAAGGCGCTGAAGCTGATGTGAGACGGCCGCTTTGCCGTGCTAGGCTGCGTCCGGGGCGCAACGAAAACGACAAAAACTCGGGAATCGCAGGGAGCGATCACTGCCATGCTCAGCCGCTTGTTTCTGCTTGCCTGCCTGTTCGCGAGCCCCGCCGCCCTGGCACAGACCTACCCGGACCGCAACGTGACCATCGTGGTGACCTCGGCAGCCGGCGCGTTGACCGACGTGCTGACGCGCGCCGTTGCACAGCGGCTGTCGGAGATGTGGAAGCAGAGCGTCATCGTCGAAAACCGGGGCGGTGCCGGATATTCGATCGCGGCGCAGTCCGTGATGCGGGCCGAGCACGACGGTTACACGCTGCTCGCTTCGGAGACCGGCTTCTACACGACCCAACCGCATCTCTACGCTGAAGGGAAGCTGGCCTACGATGCCGAGAAGGACTTCGTTCCGGTCGCCGGCTACGGCACCATTCCGACGGCGCTGCTGGTGAATCCGTCGGTGCCGGTGAATTCGGTGAGCGACCTGATCGCGCTCGCCAAGACGAAGCCCGGGGCCGTGACTTTCGGCACGGCCGGCATCGGCACCGCGCTGCACATCGCCGGGCTGGAGTTGGAGAATCTCGCCGGTATCAAGATGACGGCGGTGCACTACCGCGGCGCGGCACCCGCACTGACTGATGTGATTGCTGGACACGTCGACGCGGTGATTATGGGCCCATCCGTGGCGCTGAGTTCAGTGAAGGACGGAAAACTCAAGATGCTCGCTTTCGGCAGCGAGAAGCGGGCGCCGCAGTTTCCCGACGTGCCGACCATCGCCGAGACCGTTCCGGGATACGAGGCGAGCGTATCGTTCGGGCTGTTTGCCGCGGCGGGCACGCCCGCGGACATCATCAAGAAGGTCAACGCCGACGTGCAAAGGATCATCAGCGATCCCGAATTCCAGAAAAAATATCTCGAACGCTTTGCGGTGCAGCCGGTACCTGGCCCGCTCGACGCCTTTGCCGAGTATTTGCGCAAGGACTCGGCCAAATGGGGCGAGGTCATCAAGGCGGCGAACGTGAAGATCGAGTGAGTGCCGCTGTGCCAGCTTGGGTAGGCAAGGCACCAGCTTCGTTGTGAGCGAAGTTGCCGGGTCATTTGACTGCCACGAATTCAGCTCTGAACGGTGGACCATCGAGCACTTCAACTCGGTGTCCTTTGCCTGCCGTGTCCTCGACGAGCATCGTCTCGCCTCGGCCGCCGTAGACCGTGATGCCGAGGACGCGGAGCTATCGGTTAACTCGGAATCGGGGCGGTCCGGGTCATAAATGCGGCGCATTTACTTATTATCGTTATACAATAATACATCTACGCTTTAATTGAATTTATTTGCATCGTCAGGGGAGAGACACAATGTCGGAAGCTACGAGCCACGGCCAGACGTCACCATTCAACGCGACGCCTCTGCGGACCGGCTTGCGCGCGCGCATTGCTTGGATTTGCCAAGCGCTGCGCCTTGCGGCGGTGATTTGGGTTGTCTGGGAATTCGTCTTTGTCGTCATCCATTGGAGCGACAAGGCAGCAGTGCTGCGGAACTATGAACGGCTGTTCTCGACTGTTCTCATTGTATCGACGGCACGCTACGCGGTTGCCTTTGGTGTGGTCATGGTCAGCCTGGCCGTCATCGTCGTTATCGCCTTCTGTCTTTGGCGGCTCGCCGGGACCTATCTGGCCGGGCGCGTGTTTACGGTCGATGCCGCGCTGTGGCTTCGCCGCACGGCCATTGCGGGTCTCGCCGGACTCATCGTCAGCGTGATCGCTCGCGTCGTGGTCGCAAGCATTCTGACGGATCGATGGGTGCCGATGTCGCCGCTCGGCTTCTTCTACATCCTGCCGCAGGATGTCCTTCACCTGACCTTCGTCATTTTCGTCTTAGCGCTCGCCCACATCTTCAAGGCGGCGGCCGAGATGGCCGATGATCAGGCGCAGATCGTCTAGGAGACCTCATGCCCATCATCGTCAACCTCGATGTCATGCTGGCGCGCCGTAAGACGCGCTCAAAAGAGCTGGCCGAGCAAATCGGCATCAGCGAGCAGAACGTATCGCTGTTGAAGTCGGGCAAGGTCAAAGGCGTCCGCTTCGAGACGCTCGAACGGATTTGCGCTGCGCTCGACTGCCAGCCCGGCGATATTCTGGAATATCGACCCGAGGTCGAAGGCGAGAAATGAATCATCAGCTTAAGCTCTCCCCATGCCGCGCAGCCGGCGTCCGCCGGCGCCACCCACGCCGACATGCAGGCGGTTGTCGTGATCCACGGCATGGGCGAGCAGCGCCCCATGGACACGATAAAAGCCTTCGTGAAAGCGGTGTGGGAGACCGAGGAGGTCATCACCGCCAACAAGCTGCCGCATCCGACCCAAGTCTGGAGCAAGCCGGACGTGCGCACCGGATCCCTCGAGCTGCGCCGCATCACCACGCGCGAAAGCATTGCGAGCGCATCGTTTCCCCGTGGCGTGCGCACCGATTTTTACGAGCTCTACTGGGCCGATCTGACCGCCGGTTCGACCTGGGACCAATTCACCGGCTGGGTTCGCGGGCTCCTATTGCGACCGCTCAGCCGGGTCCCTCCCGATGTCAGATTGGCGTGGGTCGTGTTGTGGATCGCAGCGCTTGCCGTCGTCGCGCTCGCAGTTCTCGCCGCAGTGCCGGCGGACAGCTGGCGCAAGATCCACGCGGATTGGCTCGCGGAGTGGCACTGGCTGTTGGCGTTCGTCGCTGCCGCCTTCGGGGCGTGGCTGCACAAGATCGCCACGGCGACCTTCGGACGCGTCGTCCGCTACACGAAGGCTGATCCCAGCAACATCGCCGCGCGGCAGGCGGTGCGCGAGCGCGGTCTCAAACTCTTGAGTGCGCTGCACGAGGGCACCCACTACAAACGCATCATCATCGTCTCGCACAGCCTCGGCACCATGCTGGCCCACGATCTTCTGAGTTATTTCTGGGCGCAACGCGAGGCGCCGCGAAGGATTGCCGAAACCTCGCCGGAATTCGACGCCTTGTGCGAGCTGGAACGTGCCGCGGCGGCAGTCGACCGGCCAAATCCCACGGCGGCGGTGCTCGATGAGTATTATGCGGCGCAGCGCCGCCTGCGCGTTGCCCTGGCCGCCCGGCCAGCGCCGCCTGCGCAGAATCCGCAGACCTCGTCCGATCCGCGCTGGTTGATCACCGATTTCGTCACGCTCGGAAGCCCGCTCGCGCACGCAGAGTTCTTGATCGCGGCGAGCGCCGAGGATCTGGCCCAACGCAAATTCGAGCGCGAGCTTCCAGAATCGCCGCCGCTGCGCGAGGACCTCGACCCGAACGTTTTCCGGCTCGCCCAGGCGACGGGCAAGCTCCCGGTCGGCCCCGATTTCAAAACCAGCAAGCTGATCAGCTTTCCCCCGCCCTCCGCGCCGCATGTCTGGGAGCTGCATCACGCCGCGCCGTTCGCGGTCGTGCGCTGGATCAACGTTTACGACACCGCCTCGCTCGTCTTCCGCGGCGACATTATCGGCGGACCATTGGCGAACGCGTTCGGCCCCGCGATCATCGACATCGACTTGAAGTCGTTGCGCGGCCAGTCCCGCTCCTTCACCCACACCAAGTATTGGGAGCTCGACGGCGAGCCGATCCACATCGACGTCTTGCGAACGGCGGTCAATCTGCTCGACCGGCCCGGCAGGATCAATCGGAGCGGTTCGCAGCCCTGATCCGCCTCGATCCATCCCTTGCTTTCCCCGCGGGCTTGGCTTGCGCGCGCAGCGCGGTCATCGCGGCGGCTGCGGCGTCGCGGGCGCGCGCGAAGAAGTCGAGCAGCAAGGCAAGCTCCTTGTCGCTGTAGTCCGACAGCGCGGACAAAACGGCGCGCTCCATCGGCTGGAACAGCGGAACGATGACGCGCTCGACGGCGGGCAGAGCGCGCACGAGGATCTTGCGGCGATCATGCCGGTCCCGTTCACGCCGGGCAAAGCCCGCCCGCTCCAGCCGGTCGATCACGCCGGTGATCGCTCCCGTGGTCAGGCCGGTCGCGTCGGCGAGCTCGCCCGCGGTCAGCGGACCGCGCAGCACGACGGAATCCAGACACTCCAGATCGGTGCTGTTGATCCCGAGGCGCTCGGCGACGGCCTGGCTGTAAAGCACGCCCTGACCGCTCGCATCGCGCATCGCGCGATTGAGCGCCGCCACCAGGTCGGGCCGGCTCATCCGGGCGGTTGACATCCTCGCCATTTTATCTTAGAGGATATATCTCTTAGTAACTAAGATAACTATTCGGCAAAGGATCAAATCATGGAACCCTCCCCGCTGGCGAGCAAGAAAGCGTATCGAGGCCTCCCGATGGAAGGAATGCTGGCGAGCTGGTACGCCAAGAATACCGCAAAGCTTGCCGCCGACTTCAAGGCCTGCACCCGGCGGATCGCCGCGCAGCTGGCGCCGGGGGCGCGCGTGCTCGAAGTGGCGCCGGGCCCCGGCTATCTCGCGATCGAGCTTGCCAAGCTCGGACGCTATCGGATCACCGGCGTCGACATCAGCCGATCGTTCGTCCGCATGGCAACCGAGCATGCGGCCCGGGCGGCCGTCGATGCCGAGTTCCGCCAAGGCAATGCCGCCGCGCTCCCGTTTGCGGACGGGACGTTCGACTTCATCGTCTGCCGCGCGGCATTCAAGAATTTCAGCAATCCGGTGACCGCGTTAGGTGAAATGCACCGGGTCTTGCGACCGGGCGGCAAGGCGCTGATCATAGACATGCGCAACGATGCCTCGAACGAGGCGATCGATTCCACCGTCGAGGACATGCGTCTTGGCCGTATCGACGCCTTCCTCACCCGAGCCATTTTCAAGCACATGCTGCGGCCGCGGGCCTATTCCAGGGACGATTTCGCACGCATGGCGGCCGCGTCGCCGTTCGCCCGCGCCGACATCGAGGAGGCTGCGATGGGGTTCGACGTCTGGCTGCGCAAATCGTCCGCGCAGGATCGTGCCGATGCGACGACCTGAGACGATCAGGCCACGCCCCGGATCGCGGCTTCGCGGCGCTCGGGGATCCTGACGGACTGGCGGCGCCGGCCCCACGTCCCGTGCCCGGCGTCGAACACGCCGGCGCACGCCGCGCCGCAGTCGACGCAGCGGCCGTCGGCGGAGAGATTCCACGCCGTGAGATCGTACCAGTCGCGGCCGATGAGGGTGGCGCCGCAGCCGTGGCAATAGGTGCTCTGGCCCGCGCCATCGTGGATGTTGCCGGTGTAGACGTAACGCAGACCCGCCTTCAGCGCGATGCGCCGCGCCGTCTTCAGCGTCGCCGGCGGCGTCGCAGGCGTGTCCATCATCTTCCAGTCCGGATGAAAGGCCGTGAAGTGCAGCGGCACGTCGGGGCCGAGACGCTCCATCACCCAGCGGCTCTCCGCCTCGATTTCCGCGGACGAGTCGTTCTCGCCGGGAATGAGCAACGTCGTGATCTCGAACCAAACATCGGTCTCGTGTTTGAGGTATTCGAGCGTCTCGAGCACAGGGTCAAGCTTGCCCGAGCATAGAGTCTTGTAAAATCCCTCGGTGAATCCCTTGAGATCGATGTTGGCGGCGTCCATGTGGCGGAAGAATTCGATCCGCGGCTCACGCGCGATGTAGCCGGCGCTCACCGCCACCGTCTTGATCCCGCGCGCGCGGCAGGCCTGCGCCACATCCACCGCGTATTCCAGAAAGATCACGGGATCGTTGTAGGTAAATGCGACCGAGCGGCAGCCGCTTTTAACCGCCGCTTGCGCGATCGCCTCCGGCGAGGCGCGGTCCTGGACGCGGTCGAGCGCGCGCGCTTTCGAAATGTCCCAGTTCTGGCAGAACTTGCAGGTCAGGTTGCAGCCCGCCGTGCCGAAGGACAGCACCGGCGTGCCGGGGAGAAAGTGATTGAGCGGCTTCTTCTCGATCGGATCGATGCAAAAGCCGGAGGAGCGGCCGTACGTGGTGAGCAAGATTTGGTCGTTCTGGCGCGCGCGCACGAAGCAAAGGCCGCGCTGGCCTTCGTGCAACTTGCAATAGCGCGGGCACAGGTCGCACTGGACGCGGCCGTCCTCCAGTCGATGCCAGTAGCGGCCCGGCACGCCTTCGATGATCGGTTGATCCATGTTCAGACCGGCGTAAATTCGGGCGCGATATTATATCCGCATATGTGGGTAGCGGGCGAGGTTGCGGCAACGGTGGAGAAAGCTTCGCAACGCACGAAAATCCGGCCGCCGGCGGCGGCGGGCCTGTTCTATGCGGGCGATGCGCGCCGGCTGCGGGCCACGGTTTCGGAATTGCTCGCCGAGGCCCAACCATCCGCCAAAGTCCTTCCCAAGGCGCTGATTGCGCCGCACGCGGGCTATGTCTATTCGGGCCGCGTGGCGGCCGAGGCATTTGCGACGCTGCGGGCGGGCGCGCAATCGGTCGCGCGCGTGGTGCTGATCGGGCCCGCGCATTTCGTTGCGGTGCGCGGGATCGCCGGTCCCACGGTCGATGCCTTCGAAACGCCGCTCGGTTGCGTGCCGGTCGACCGCCATGCGCTCTCCGCCATCGCCGACCTGCCTTTCGTCATTGCGGCTGACGCCCCGCACGCGCCCGAGCATTCGCTTGAAGTCGAACTCCCCTTCCTGCAAGCGCTGTTGCCCAACTTCACGGTGGTGCCGCTGGTGATCGGCGACGCCGTGCCGCAAGACGTCGCCGAGGTGCTGCGGCGGCTCTGGGGCGGGCCGGAAACGCTGATCGTGGTGAGTTCCGACCTGTCGCACTATCACGACTATGACACGGCGCGGCGCCTCGATGGCGCCACCGCCGCCGCCATCGAACGCGGCGAGTGGGAAAGCCTCGGCCCCAACCAAGCCTGCGGCTTTCTCGCGGTGGCCGGCCTGTTGGTGGAGGCGGGCCGCCGCCGCCTCACACCCCAGCGGCTGTCGCTGTGCAACTCGGGGGACACCGCGGGGTCGCGCGATCGCGTGGTCGGCTACGGCGCCTGGGTGGTCGAGCAAACGGCTGCGGCGGCCTGAGCCGTCGGAGAGGGCACGGCAACCTTCTGCGAAGAGCCAACCGTCGTCCGTTACTCGGGCTTGAGCTTCGCCGCTTTGACGACATCGCGGAGGCGTTCGTAGTCGCGGCGCATGCGAACGCCGAACTGTTCCGGACTTTCTTTCAAGGGCTCCAAACCACTTTCGGCCAGGCTGCGCTGGACGTCCGGATCGTCCTGCATCGCATGAATGTGCCGCGCCAGCGCGGCGATCACGAGCGGCGCCATCCCTTTCGGGGCGACGATCCCAAACCATGTGGCGAATTCATACCCCGGCAGACCGGCCTCGGCCGACGTTGGCAGCCCAGGAACTGCCTTGAGCCGTTGTGACTGAGCCACCGCCAAGACCTTGGCGAAGCCTGCTTCGACTGGGCCGCGGACCGCGCCCCAGCCGGCAAACGTGAGCTGAATATGCCCGCCGACGAGGTCGTTCACGGCCGGCCCGACTCCGCGATAGGGCACGTGGAGGATGTCGACCCCGGCCAATCCCTTGAACATTTCGCCCGCAAGATGGGGCGCCGTTCCTGGCCCGCCGGATCCGTAACTCAGTTTGCCCGGCCTTTGTTTGGCGAGCGCAATCAACTCTCGCAAGTCGTTGGCCGCGACCTTGGCGTTGGCGACGACCAGAATGGGCGAACTCGTGACCGGCGCGACCGGCACAAGATCGTTCAATGGATCGAACGTCATGTCCGCGTATATGTGCGGATTGATCGCGACGTTGCCGAGCTGAATGAGTCCGATCGTGTAACCGTCCGGCGGGGCTTTCGCGATCGCCTCCGCGCCAAGATTTCCGCCGCCGCCGGGGCGATTTTCAATCACGATACTCTGGCCCAAGGCCTTGCCGACATATTCGGCGGTGACGCGCGCGGCGACGTCCATGAGGCCGC
>Ga0318514_10000088_pt1 | contig 18115 bp, 17 predicted proteins | sample GRESIP176b2f18_FD_203684 | JGI IMG/M metagenome (GOLD analysis project Ga0318514, IMG submission 203684) | Tropical soil microbial communities from Luquillo Experimental Forest, Puerto Rico - GRE.SIPMG.176b2f18 | ecosystem: Environmental > Terrestrial > Soil > Tropical forest > Bulk soil...
ATGCTGCTTAGCGCGCAAAACGTCTCCAAGGCATTCGGCAGCTTCCTGGCGGTGCGGGGCGCCGATCTCGCCGTCGCCGAAGGCGAGATCATCGGGCTGATCGGTCCCAACGGCGCCGGCAAGTCCACCTTCTTCAATTGTCTTGCCGGCGACACGGTGCCGACGACGGGCCGCGTGCTGTTCGACGGCGTCGACCTGACGCGCTCCTCCGCGGAGACGCACGCGCGCGCAGGCATCGGCCGCACGTTCCAAGTGCCGGCGACGTTCGAGGATATGACGGTCCTCGACAACGTGATGGTCGGCGCTTTCCTCCGCCATCGTCATCGCGCTGACGCGCGCGAAACTGCGCTGCGGATCATCGAAATGACCGGCCTCGCGCGCCAGAGCGCGCAACGCGCGCGTTCGCTCGGCACGCCCGGACGCAAGCGGCTTGAGATTGCCCGCGTGCTCGCGACCGGCCCGCGGCTGATGCTACTCGACGAGGCGCTTGCGGGCCTTACCCCGACCGAGTTGCAACAGGCGATCGCGCTGGTGCGCCGAATTCACGAGCTCGGCGTAACGCTCGTGATCGTCGAGCACATCATGGAAGTGATCATGACGCTTGCCCAGCGCGTGCTGGTCTTCAACCAGGGTCACGTGATCGCCCACGGCAAGCCCCGTGAAATTGTCGCGAACGAGGCGGTGATCGAGGCCTATCTGGGCCGCGGCCACCGCCGGCGGAGAGAAGCGCCGTGAACGAGTTGCAGGTTTCGCATCTTGAGGTGCACTACGGCGATCTCATCGGCGTCGCCGACGTCTCGCTGCGAGTCGAGGAAGGCGCCATCGTCGCGCTGCTCGGCTCGAACGGCTCGGGCAAGACCACGACGCTCAACGCCATTGCGGGCTTGGTGCAGCCGAGCGGCGGATCGATCGAATGGTGCGGGGAATCGATCACACGGCAGCCGGCTTACGTCATCGTCGCCAAAGGGCTTGCGCTTTCGCCGGAGGGTTGGCGTCTGTTCGTTTCACAGACGGTGGAGCAGAATCTGCGCCTCGGCGCCGCCGTGCTCGCCGACAAGGCGCGCATCGCGCCCTTGTTCGAGCGGGTCTACGCGCTGTTTCCACGGCTGGCCGAGCGGCGCCATCAACTCGCCGGCACCCTTTCCGGCGGCGAGCGGCAAATGTTGGCGCTCGGCCGCGCACTGATGAGCGAGCCGCGGCTGCTCATGCTCGACGAGCCGAGTCTCGGGCTCGCGCCCGGCGTGGTCGAGGCGCTGTATGAAACCCTCGACCGGCTGCACAAGGAGGGATTGACGCTGCTGCTCGCCGAGCAGTCGATCCCGCTCGCGCTCGATATCGCCAACTACGCCTATGTGCTGCAGACCGGCCGCACCGTGCTTGAAGGCAAGGCGGCCGATTTGGAAAAGGACGAACAGGTGCAGGAAATCTACCTCGGCATCGGAACGCGCGCCGGCGCCGAGGGCGCAGGGCGGTCGAGGTAAGCGCAGTAGCGACAGCGTATGAATAGGTGTTGAGACCACTAAAAACCGGCGACTACTCCGCCGCGACCGGTGTTGCGCCGGCATTGAGCTTGGGGTTGAGTTCGCAGGCCTCCTCCCAGCTCAGCACGTTGAGCGATTTGACGAACTTGCCGACGCCATCGACCTCGGCGCAGAACAGCCCGAGCTCGATGATCTCTTCGTCGCTGAAGTGCTCGGCGAGATCGGCATAAACCTCGTCTTTGTCGATGGAGTGCTCGCCCTGCTTGAAGAGATCGGCATAGTGCAGCGCCGCTTTCTCACGCTCACTGAAGCGCCTGCTGTCCGCATAATCGAACAGGTCGCTGATCGTGTCCTCGGTGAGCCCTTCCGCCTTCGCGACGGTCGAGCGTACCGTCGAGCAATAGCCGCATTGATGCGCGACCGAAATCTTGATGCGGCACATCTCCTTGAGCTTGTGCGGCAGTACGCCCTGATAGAGCAGCTTGTTCCAATACTCGACCCAGGCGATGCCGAGCGGGCTGCGCGTCATCAGGCTGACGACGCGCGGATCGGGCGCTCCGGTGCGCCTGGCCGATTCGATCAGCTCGCGTGTGTGCGGGCTCTGTTCGCTGTCCTCGATGTAGCGCAGCCTGGGCATCGGTTTTCTCCCGGTGTTTGATCTAGGTACGGGTGTTCATGCTCTCGCGAGCCGTCAAAGACCACCGCTCACCCGCACCGCGGGCGCGCGAGAGCGGCGATCAGCGTGACGTCGACGCTCGCCGGTGCGCTCACATTCCCTTGACGAGCTGGCCGCGGATTTCCCCGCCGGGGTGAGCGCCAGTGTGGACATTGACGTACCAGCGCCCGGCCATGAGGTCGGCGGCCTGCGCGTCGGTCAGATTGGCCGAATTTTCGAACGGGCTCGTGCTCGGCGTAATCGGCACGGCGACGCCGGCGTTCTTGCCGGGTTCCGCCGGCCCGTGGAAGTGGGCCATCGTGGCCGGGCCGGACAGCCCGGAATAATTGCCCTTCCAGGTGAGCTTCTTGCTGGCGGTGTCGTAGGTTGCGGTCACCGTGCCCGTGCCTTTGCTGTCGTTCGGCGGCACTGCCTCGCTGGCTTTGAGATCGGCCTTGAACGAGAGCGTCTCGGCGACTGCGGGAGACGCAAACATGACGCACGCGCCGAGCACGACGCCCGTCAAGCCGGAGCGCAAGACCATCGGACCAATCATCGAATCCTCCCTTGTTTTCCCGAAGCGTATCGCGCTTCAACGTTGCTTTGTCGCGGGACGCTTCGCCTTCACGAGCCGATCGTAGTCGCTTTGGGTGCGAGCGGCGTAAGCAATGGCGAAAGATGCCAGCGCATCGTCCATGGCGTCGTTTTTTCCCATATATCCCGTGAGCACCGCCGGATCTGCCGAGCGCGCATGGGCGCGTGCGAGCGTGCGCCCGCACAGATGCGCATAGCTGGCCAGCGCTCGCTCTTCCACCAGCTCGCTGATCGATCCGAGCCGCCGGTTCTTCAATTGCCGCACGTAGAAATATCGCCGCGACGCGTCGTCTTGCGTCCAACCCAGGAAGACGTCGCTCGCCGCCTGCATGGCGCGTTGGCCTTCGACCACGCGCTTGCCCGGGTGATCCTCGAATTTCGGCCCGAGGCACTCGAGGACGGATTTTTCCGCTTCTTTGACCTGAAGAAACAGCGGAGCGCCGTCGCCGCTCATGAACAGGCCGATGGCGCAGAAAGTGCCGACGCTTCCCACCCCGACAACTTTGAAGGCCACGTCCTTGAGCGCGTAGCGCTCGATGAGGCGACGCCGCTCCGGCGCAAGACAGTCCTGGTAGGTCGCAAACACGCGCTTGGAATCCACTCGATCCCGCGAGTCATGTTTTGCGGTGAAATGATAGATGAGCGGCGGCCGGTCTTCGATGCGCGGCTTCTTGCCCTTCACCAAGTGCGGAAAGTTGTCGTCTTCTTCGAGACGTCCGACCGTCTTGGAAACGATGGTGGTGAGCTGTCGTTTGAGGGCGCGGTCATCGATGCGTTCGATTTCCCGCGCCAGGTCGATCTTGCTGTGCCAGATTTCCAGCGGCGACAGCTTGGCGAGAATGCCCATTCGGCGCCGGTATGCCTGCGCGGTCTCCGCCGCGATCGCCCGCGCCCGCTTCTTGGGAAGCTTCGTTGCCAGCGCGGCAACCGCGACGCTTGCAACCAGCCGCTTGAGGTCCACCGTGAAGTCGATCCCCGCCAGCGTCTCGTCGAAATCATTGATGTCGAATACGAGGTTCTCCTCCGGGGTCGCGAATGCGCCGAAGTTCATCAGATGGCAGTCGCCGCAAGCCTGGACGGAAATGCCGGCGCGCGCTTGATGCTTGAGGTCCTCGGCCATCAGCGCGGCGGCGCCGCGCAGGAACGCGAACGGACTGACAAGCATGCGCTCGTAGCGAACCGGTATCAGCTCCGGCACACGGCTACGATCGCCCGCGGCCAGGATGGCGACCGGATCGCGATCGCCGGACCCGAGCAGCTCGGCGTGCCGCTCGCGCGGCACCTTCGTGCGCAAGCGCTTGCCGTGCGCATAACGCTCGGCGAGCGGGCCCCAAGGGGTCTGGGTCATCTGGCCTGCGACGTAAAGCATTTGAAGCGTCGAACCGGGCTCGCCGCTGCGGGTGCGCTCAAGCGGCGCCAGCGGGATGTCCCGATGGTGGATATTACGCGAGGAGCCGCCCCGGTTCCTAGTCTGCAGATGCGTCCAGCCGTGATGCCCGGCCTGCCAGTCCTCAAACGAGCCTGAACCGTTTCTGACTTTGTGTTGGCGGCTGTGGCTTGCGCGGGCAGCGGATGGCGGCTCCAGGGTAGACGCGCCTGCCTTTGTCGCCGGATTCGGGCAATGATACTCTCCCCCGTCTGCCGACACGGGAGCGGATCATGCGCATATTGAGGGTCCTTATCCGGATTGCCGCGCTGTTCGCCCTCACAGCCCCTGCCGCGGCCGCGAGCCGAGCCGACTGGGACGCTTGCAAGGGGGATGATCCGGATCGCAGCATTGCCGCCTGCACGCGCATCATCCAAGGCCGCGGCGAAACTGCGAAAGATTCCGCCATCGCCCACCATGAGCGGGCGCTCTCGTACAGGAGCAAGGGCGACTCCGACCGCGCCATCGCCGACTTGAGCGAGGCGATCCGGCTCGATCCCAAATACGCCGAGGCCTACTACCTACGAGGCGTCTCCTACCGGAACAAGGGCGATCTCGCCCGCGCCATCTCCGACTACAGCGAGGCGATCCGGCTCGATCCCAAGCTTGCAGCCGCCTACAACAACCGGGGCAACGCGTACAAGGACAAGGGCGATTTCGACCGCGCCATTGCCGACTTCAGCGAGGCGATCCGGCTCGCTCCCGAGGTCGAAGCCGCCCATCCGGAAACGATCATTCGCCGCCTTGCGCACTACAACCGCGGCGGCGCGTATGGGAACAAGGGCGACTTCGACCGCGCCATCGCCGACTTCAGCGAGGCGATCCGGCTCAATCCCAAGTCCCCCGAGGCCTACTATAATCGAGCCGGGGCGTACGCGAACAAGCGCGATCTCGAGCGCGCCATCGCCGACTTGAGCGAGGTGATCCGACTCGCCCCCGAGGTCGCAGACGCCCGCCGGGACCGGGCTCAGTTCTATCAGATGCAAGGGAACTACGAGCGCGCCATCGCCGACTTGAACGAGGCGATCCGACTCGATCCCAAGTCTGCAGTCGCCTACAACAACCGGGGCAGCGCGTACGCCTTCCAGGGCGATATCGACCGCGCCATCGCCGATTTCAGCGAGTCGATCCGGCTCGAGCCCAAGGTCACAGCCGTCCACTACAACCGGGGCAAGTTGTACCAGCTCCAAGGGAAGAGCGACCGCGCCATGGCCGACTTTAGCGAGGCAATCCGGCTCGATCCCAAGTTCGCACCCGCCTACAACGACCGGGGCTTCGCATACCTCAACCAGGGACGTACCGACCGTGCTATCGCCGACTTTAACGAGGCGATCCGGCTCGATCCCAAGTTCGCCGACGCCTACAACAACCGGGGCAAGTTGTACCAGCTCCAAGGGAACATCGACCGCGCCATCGCCGACTTGAGCGAGGCGATCCGGCTCGATCCCAAGCTCGCCTCCGCCTACAACGACCGCGGCAATGCGTACGGTGCCCGGGGCAACATCGGCCGCGGCATCGCCGACTTTGACGAGGCGATCCGGCTCGAACCCAAAAACGCCCTCGCCTACAACAACCGCGGCTCCGCATACCTCACCCAGGGACGTATCGCCCCCGCCATCGCCGACTTCGACGAGGCGATCCGGCTCGATCCTAAGTTCGTCTTCGCGTACAGCAATCGGGGTCATGCCTACCGCGTCAGGGGCAACAACAACCGCGCCATCGCCGACCTGAGCGAGGCGATCCGGCTCGAGCCCAAGTTGGCCTTCGCCTATGTCGATCGGGGCAACGCGTACCGTGCCAAGGGCGACAAGGACCACGCCATCGCCGACTTCAGCGAGGCGATCCGGCTCGATCCCAAGTCCGCCGACGCCTACTACAACCGAGGGCTCGCCTATCTCTACAGCGGCGATCTCGCCAAGGCTTTGGCCGATGTCAGGGAGGCGAGCGAGCTCGATCCGGCGGATGCGTACAAGGCGCTGTGGGCCGATATCGTCGCGCAGCGCAACAATGCCCCGAGCCCTCTCTCGCAGGCGAGCGCGAGGATCGACATGACCCCATGGCCCGCGCCGATTGTCCGCTCATTCCTCGGTCGGATGCCTCCGGGAGCCGTGCTCGCCGCCGCCGACGATGCGGACGCCAAGAAGAAGAAGAGCCAGGTCTGCGAAGCCAATTTCTACAGCGGCGTACTGGCGCTGCGGCTCAACGCGAAGGACGAGGCGGTGCGCCTGTTCCGGCTGGCGGCGAGCGACTGCGCGAAAGACGTCAACGAATGGTTCGCCGCCAATGCGGAGCTCAAGGCACTGGGCGCGGCGCCTTGAACGAGCCAGGGTCGCTATGCCGTCAGCACCTCGAGCACGTGGCCGTTCGGGTCTCGGAAATAAAAACCGCGTCCGCCACGACGGTGATTGATCTTCATGTCGTCGAGGGAGCCGGGTCCGCTGCCATACGCAATGCCCTCGGCGCGGACGCGATCGAAGATGCCGTCAAACTCCGCCTCATCGACCTTGAAGGCGTAGTGATGACTCTCGAACTTCGTGTCATTGTCGAAATCGAGGGTCAGCGTGTCGTTGACCCGCAACGGCGCGAAGTGCGAGAGCGGGCCTTCATAGCGCAAACCAAGGATGCGGGCGAGAAAGCGCGCCGATGCTTCCTTGTCATGCGCCGGGACGATCGTATGGTCGAGCACAATGGCCATCGGCACCTCCTTGCGGGTGATCCCCGTCATTGCGTCTGAGATAGGACGCTGCGTTGCCGATTTTAAGGTCCGCCGAGCTCGGCGTTTGCCTTCGAGCCGCGCCTCCGACGATCGAGCAAGCTCAGTGGTAGTGGATCGTAATCGTGGTCACTTGGTCGCCGGCATGGCGATCGACAAACCCCAGAAAGGATGAGAGCAGTTTGCGTTCGTCCTCGGGCGTGGCGGCGCGGACCTTGGCGGTGACGGCCTCGGACGCGCCACGGCTGAGCTGAAGCGTGCCCTTGAACTTCTTGTGTTTCCACCGGGCCGCGTGCTGGCTCTTGCGCCCGACCCGCACGTAGGTTCCGCGGCCGCTTTTCCGGATCGCAGCCTCTTTGGCGACGAGAGTTCCATAAAGGCGTGCCCGTGCGCGCGGAACGATCTCGACGATTTTCATGGGCGCCCCCTGAGTCGCTTGCTCCGGGCAAAATATACAACGACCGCCCCCCGCAACACTACCCGGGAACGGCGCAGAGCGGGTCGGCGAGGCCAAGCGAGCATCGCCGCAGTGCCGCCCCATTCCGACGGTTTCGTTGCCGCATGGGCGGGCGTTGGAACGTCGCTCTTGCGCGGTTTTGCTGGATTTCGTGCATGGTCGGCGCCGTCGTCCTGCCGACGGCGGCCGCGCGCACACAGGACCGTCCGTTGAGCGCTTGCCGGTTCGAGGTCGCCGGCACAGGAAAGGTTCGTGCGATCACCGACGGCCGCAGCTTCATCCTCGACGACGGGCGCGAGATTCGCCTCGCGGCCATCGAGGTTCCGCTCGCGCCCGCCGCCGGTGACTCGGGGCCGCGCGCCGAGGCTGGTGTTGCGGCCCGCGCGGCGCTCGAATCGATGCTCGCGAGTCAAAGCGTCGAGTTGCGCCAAAACGGCGCGGGTGCCGACCGCTACGGCCGCACCCTCGCCATGGTCTACGTCATGCGCGACGGCGCTCGGCAATCGGTCGCGCACGAGATGCTGGCGAGAGGATTCGCACGGGTTTCGGCCCATGTCGGCGATCGGCCTTGCGCCGAGGAACTTCTGGCCCAGGAACGGGGAGCGCGCCGCGCCAAGCTTGGCCTCTGGAGTGAACCGTATTATGTCATCGTATCGGCCGAAAGCGGGGCGCAGCTTACGGCCGAGCGCGGCCGTTTCACCGTGGCGGAGGGAAACGTGGTGTCGGTCCGCGAGAGTGCAGGCACGATCTATATGAATTTCGGCCGGCGATGGTCGCAGGCGCTGACCGTCACGATCTCGAAGCGCGATGAGCGCGTCTTCGCTGCCGCCGGCGTAGAGCCGAAGACGCTCGAATACCGTCGCGTCCGCGTGCGCGGATGGGTCGAGGAGCGCAACGGCCCGCGCATCGAGGCCACCCGCCCGGAGCAAATCGAGATCGCCGAGCGCAACTGACGGAACGCGAAGAACGCCATCGTGGACGCCGCAGTGAGACAACCCAGCGTTCTCGGCGCCAGACGGCTGGCGCCGGCCGGCGCCGCTGCGTTTGCTCTCCTGCTCGCGAGCTGCAGCTCGTCGCTGCTCTCGATCGGCGCGCCGCCGGGCTCGCTGCCCGAGGCGCCGGGGCAGGCCCAGCAACAACCACAACCGCCGGCTCCGACCTCGCGCGAGCACCAGCGCATTCTCGCGGCCTATAACGGCGCCTACGACGATCCCAAGCTCGAGGGCCTGCTCAACCAGGCGGTCGCAAAGCTGGTGGCGGCATCCGAGCGGCCGGACGTGCATTATCGCGTCACCATCCTCAATTCGGCGGCGGTCAACGCCTTCGCGCTGCCGACCGGACAGCTCTACGTGACGCGCGGATTGATCGCGCTGGCCAACGACACGTCCGAGCTCGCCTCGGTGCTCTCCCACGAAATATCGCACGTGATCGCGCGGCATGCCGCCATACGCGAGGACCAGGCACGCCAAGTGGCGCTGGTGAGCCGTGTCGTGCAGGATGTGCTGAGCGATCCGGAAACGGGAGCGTTGGCGCTGGCGAAATCGAAGATCGCGCTCGCAAGCTTCTCGCGCGCGCAGGAATTAGAGGCGGACGGGAGCGGCATCGGCATCGCCGCGCGCGCCGGCTACGATCCTTACGGCGCCGCGCGCTTCCTCACCTCGATGGGACGCAATGCCGAGTTGAAAGCCAACCCCACCCAATCGCACATCGACCCGCGCGCGCCCGATTTCCTCTCCTCCCATCCCGCGACCCCCGAGCGGATCAAAAATGCGCAGGCGAGCGCCCGCCAGTTCAACGCGCCCGGCGCCGGCGAACGCGACAAGGCGGCCTATCTCGCCAGCGTCGACGGCATGGTCTACGGCGAGGATCCGAGCGAAGGCTTCGTGCGCGGCCGCCGCTTCCTGCACCCCCGCCTCGGTTTCACCTTCCTGGCACCGGAGGGATTCGTGCTCGACAACACCGCGCAGGCGGTTCTGGGCGTCAAGGAGGGCGGCGGCCAAGCCTTGCGGCTCGACGTCGTGCGCGTGCCCGCGGAGCAGACGCTCACCGATTATCTCAACTCCGGCTGGATCGAGAACATCGACCCGAAAACCGTCGAGGAGGTCGTCATCAATGGGCTGCCGGCGGCAACCGCAACCGCCAAGGGCGACCAGTGGATGTTTCGGCTCTATGTGGTGCGGTTCGGCAGCGACGTCTATCGCTTCATCTTCGCCTCCAAGCGCACGACCACGGAGGTCGATCGTGCCTTTCGCGAATCCGTCGGCACCTTCCGTCGCATGACGCTGGCGGAAAGCCAGGCGGCAAAACCGCTGCACATCAAGATCGTGACCGTCGCAGCCGGGGACACGGTCGAGCGCTTGGCGAGCCGCATGGCGGTCTCAGACCGCCCGGTCGAGCGCTTTCGCGTCCTCAACGGGCTTGGTCCCAACGATCACGCTAGTCCCGGCGACCAGGTCAAGATCGTGGTCGAGTGAGTCCTCTGCTGTCATGCCCCGCGAATGCGGGGCATCCAGTATCATTGTGCATTCTGTGGTTACTGGATCGCCCGCCTTCGCGGGCGATGACGCCAACCAAAAATCATCACGCGGGTAGCCTTTCCTCCGGTTCGGCGGCATCATCGCGCTTCGCGAGATCCAGCGGGGTGAAGGCATGAACATCGGTTTCGTTGGCCTGGGCGCCATGGGCGCCGGCATTGTCCCGCGGCTCATGGCCGCGGGCCACGCGGTCACGGGCTGGAACCGGAGCAAGCAGAAGGCCGAGTCGTTGATTGCCGCCGGCATGCGGCTGGCGCCGACGCCGCGCGCGGTCGCCGCGGCCTCCGACGTCGTGTTCTCGATCGTAACCGACGCGGCGGCGGTGCGCGCGGTTGCGCTCGGCGGCGACGGCATCATCGCCGGCCTGAAGAAGGGCGGCATCTATGTCGACATGAGCACGATCGCGCCGGACGCGAGCCGCGCGATCTCCGCCGAATTCGCCAAGCAAGGCGTGGCCATGCTCGACGCGCCGATTTCGGGCAGTCCGGTCACGCTGGCGCAGGGCAACGCCGCGGTCATGGTCGGCGGCGACAAGGCGGCGTTCGAGCGCATCGAACCGGTTTTGCGCGCCATCGGGCCGAAGGTGACCTATATCGGCGCCAGCGGTCTCGCGGTGCAGATGAAGATCGCGGTCAACCTCCTGCTCATGGTGGAAGTCATCGCCTTTGGCGAGGCGGTCGCGCTCGCGGAAAAAGGCGGGGTCGCGCGCGAGATCGCGGTCGACGCGATCCTCAAGAGCGTCGCCGCCTCGCCGGTGCTGGCCTATCGCGGGCCGTTCATCCTGGACGGGAAGATGCCCGCCATCCCGCTCGCCGATGTCACGCTGCAGCAGAAGGACATGCTGCTGGCGCTCGAGCTCGGCCGCAAGCTCGGCAGCCCGGTGCCGCTGGCGGCGGCCGCCAACGAAATGATGAATGCTTGCCGCGGGCTGGGGCTCGATCATCGCGATTTCGTCACCGCGCACGACGTCTACCGCCGTCTGGGGGGACAGACGTAATGCGTCGCCGCAATCAAACCGAGGATGAAGCTAATTGAGGTATACCAATGGTGAAGCGAGCCGTGCGAAGGAGCAAACGAAAAATCACCCGCGCGGGCGCGGCAACCAAGCCCGCGAAAATGTATCGCACCAGTATGCGCGACGTGCCGAAGGTCGCGGGCCTCAAGCGCAAGGACGGCTGGGTCGACATGCAGGTGCAGTTCCTGATCGACAAGGCATCCGCAGCCGCCGACCATGTGATCGGTTGGACCGTGCTCAAGCCGGGAGCGCGCCACGAGCGCCACCGCCATCGCAATTGCGACGAGTTCTTCATCGTGCTCAAGGGCCACGGCCATATCTATACCGACGATGGCCAGGCGCCGTCGGGCGAAGGCGACGTCGTCTATTCGCCGCGCAAGTGCTGGCACGGCTTCAACAACACGTCGAACGCGGATGTCGTGCTGGTGTGGGGCTGGATGGGCGCCGGCTCGATCGAGGCCTCCGGCTACGAAGTGGCTCCGGACGATCGTTGATGTTTCGGCGCGTCGCTTGGCCCGGATGATGGAGATGGGGTCATGAATCTCTGGGACGACGCGCGCGTTGCGCGCGGCATGCGGGCGCAGCTCGCGCTGCGGCGCCAACGTCTCGACGCCGGCGACGCGCCGTTGGGCTGGAAGGTCGGCTTCGCCGCGCCGGCGATGCTCAAGCGCCTCGACATCACCGGACCGCTGGTGGGATTTTTGACGCGCGCTGCCCGAGTTCAATCGGGAGGAAGCGTATCGCTTGCCGGCTGGGTCAAGCCCGTGGCCGAGCCTGAAATCGCCGTGCACATCGGCCGCGACGTCTCCGCCGGCGCCGACCACGAGACCGCGAAGGCCGCGATCGCCGGCATCTCGCCGGCGATCGAGATCGTCGATCTCACCGCGCCGCCCGAGGATCCCGAGCGCATTCTCAGCGCCAACATCTATCAGCGCCACGTCGTGTTGGATGACGGCGGACCGGCGCGCGCCGGCAGCGCGTCGGACGGCCTCACGTGCCGCGTCATTCGGCGCGGAAGCGAGTTCGCGCGCACCAGCGATCCGCAGGCCAATACCGGGGAGTGGATCGGCATCGTGCGCCACGTCGCCGATGTGCTCGCGGCCTTCGGCGAGCGGCTGCGCAGCGGAGAAATCATCATCACCGGGTCGGTAGTGCCGCCGCTCACGATCGAGCCGGACGAGGATGCCATCGCCTTCGAGGTTGACCCAGTCGCGCGCATCGCGGTCCGGTTTTCCCGGTGAATTCGAGACATCACCGCCATGCGCCCGCTCGTCCAAAACGTTCTCGCGGCCGGGCTGATGCTCGCCCTCTGGACCGCGCCGGCACGTGGTGAGACCTCCGGCCAGACTTCCGCTCAGGGGTGGCCGCAACGGACGGTGCGGTTCATCATCCCGCTCCCGCCCGGCAGCGGTACGGACTTGGCCGCGCGCCTCCTCGCCGAACGACTGACCGCGCGCTGGGGGCAGCCGGTGGTGGTTGAGAACCGTCAGGGCGCCGACGGCATTCCTGCCGTCACCGCGTTTCTCGGCGCGCGCGACAATCACACCTTCCTGCTCTCCTTCGCCGGCGTGATCACCTTCAATCACCTGCTGCACGAACGGTTGCCCTACGATCCCGCCACCGATCTGGTGCCGATCGTGCCGGTGGTCGACAACTTTCTGGGCGTGTCGGCGACCGCCCTGCTGCAGGTGAATTCACTTTCCGAGCTGGTGCGGGCCGCCCGCGCGCAGCCGGGCAAGCTCAATTGGGCGGCGACGCCGGGGTTGCCTTACTACGTCCTGCTCGCCTTGCAGAAGAGCGCCGGCATCGAGATGGTTCAGGTGTCCTACCGCGACTTCGCGCCGGCCTACCAGGATCTCAATCAAGGACGGCTGCACGTCGCGGCCACCGGAGTGCCGACGCTCGTGCCGCACCACCAGGCGGGCACTGCCAAGCTGTTGTTCGTCACCAATCGCGACCGTTCGCCGCAGGCGCCGGATGTTCCGACCGCAGCGGAGGTCGGCTATCGCGAGCTCACCTTCGAGGGCACGGTCGGCCTCTACGGCTGGCGCGACATGCCCGCAACGCTCAAGGAGCGAATCGCGGCCGACCTCGACGCCATTACCGCCGATCCTACCTTTCGCGCGCGGGCAATCGCGGCCGGTACGGCGCCGCGCCGCGGCACGCCGATTGAGTTCGCCGCCGCGATCGAGGAGCAGCGCGCCAAGATTGCCGCGATCCATCGAGCGACCGAGAAGAAGCCGGTGCAGTGAACGTTGCGCTTCTTCGATGGAGCGATTAGCGTCCACTCGCATCGTTCAAGCCCGCGAGGACTGTTGAAGGATATGTCGAAGCTTCGTGCCTTTGTCATCGCTCTCGTTGCAATTCTCGCCGTGTCGGCGCCGCCGGCACAGGCACAGACGCAAGCTTGGCCGCAGCAGCCGGTCCGCTTCATCCTTCCGTTCGGTCCCGGTGCCGGCGCCGATATCGGCGCGCGCCTTATTCAGGACCGCCTGCAAGCACGCTGGGGCAAGCCGGTGGTGATCGAGAACCGTCCGGGCGGCGACAGCATGATCGCGATCCAGGCCGTGCTGGCCGCCAACGACGATCACACGTTCCTATGGGGGCCGAGCGGGAGCTTCATCGTCCATCCGTACCAATACAAGAAGCTGCCCTACGACCCGGCCGATCTCGTACCGGTGGCGCGCTTCTCCAGCACCATTCTCGGCGTTGGCGTGCCGGCGTCGATGAAGGTCGCCACGCTTGCCGATTTCGTCAAACGCGCGCGCGCCGAAGCCGGCAAGTTCAATTCGGCCGCGGTTCCGGGCATCACCGAGCTCGCGTTCGACTACTTCGCGCACAATGCCAAGATCGCGACGACGAAGGTTCCGTATAAGGACATCGTGCAGGCCGTGAACGACCTCGCCGAGGATCGTTTGCAGGTCTATTCGGCCTCGTACGCCATCCTGCGCCCGCAGCGCGAGGCCGGGCGGATCACGGTGCTGGCGCAGATGGGGCGCGAGCGGGCGCCGAGCCTGCCCGACATTCCAACCGGCATCGAAGCGGGTTTTCCCGAACTGGAAATGGACGGCAATGTCGGCCTGTTCGGAAGCAGGGCCCTGTCGGCGGAATTGCGTGAGCGCATCGGCGCCGACGTGGTCGCGGTGTCCGACGACAAGGCGATCGACGACAAGCTCAATGCGACCGCGCAGACGCCGAGTCGCGGCGGAGCAAAGGAGTTCGCCGCCTCGATCGAGCGCCAGCGCGCCCAGATCGCCGCCATTGCCAAGGCGCTCGGCATTCAGCCGACGCGATAACGGGCGAGTGTTGCCCCACCTCAATAACTGGGTATCTGATCGGAGATAATCTCTTTATTGTTTACGAATAGTCAGTGTTGATGGCCAATTCCATTGTTAGCGCATCCTGAGCCGTCACATGGCCAATGAAGCGCCAGAATGATCATCGCATTTGAGCGTAAAACTGATTGTCGATTAATAACCGCTGGCTTGCCGAGATCGAGACAAATATTGACGATCAAGTAGGTCATCAATGGTTTATCTCGCATCGGGAGACCATTGTTATCCAACTGATATCTACCAAGAGCATATGTCGGGGTCGGCCAAAAGCCAGCAGTATCGCCAGCGGCTAAAAAAAGCCTATTCACGCAAGGGTGGCTCGTGGGCATCGGGTAAACAAGGGCCGGATAGGTTGGGTTTGATTGCTTAATTACATATATACTTCCTTGGGACAAAGGCACGGGAGTAAGTCCGCTCAAAAACGATCGAACGCGATAACCACCAAATTTTCCTCCTGACTCAGGAGAACTTAAATTTGTTCCATCCGTCTGTATTCCTACTTCACTAGATAGCCAGTTGCTTGCAAATATTAACGGCCGAGATGGAAGGCTTCCGACATTCGACGGATTTTGGCTTATGTTTTCTTGAGCCAAGATCATATCAATAGCATTTGAAAGACCTTGTTGCGCTGAAAGGAATGTCTGCAAGTCAGTATTTGGATTAGGAATTGTGAATTGCCCATTTACATTAAACTGAGGGATTAAACGCATTAAGCCTTCCGGGCTACACAACAATTCTGACTGCTCGGATAAAGTAGCTGCACTAGAAAGAGACGAAGCAGACACTGCGACGGCGAGGACAACAGTTCTAATAGAGAAAATAAACATAGCCGAGATTCTCCGAATGAACTCCGAACCGGCACGATTTTTGCGTTTTTCCCGCGCTTTGGCAAGCCAAGCGGCGGTCGCGAGCAGCATATGACCTGCCTTGATTCTTCGGACCAGTTTTAGCTTGAGATGGCGTCCCTCTGAACTGCTCCCGATCCTTGGACCACCGTGCTGTCATTTTTCCAGCCACTCTACTTTGCAGCGGTCTTTGCTGCAGCGCATGAGTCCGCTTTGGCACATAGCAATCGGTGTAGGGTGGGCAAAGGCGCGTGCTCGATATTCACGCGCTGGACCCGCGCCAGGCAGTAGCAAGCCGGTGAACCCTCGACGATAAAACTGCCAACTAACGCGGCGCTCGCCGGTCGTGCCGCATGTAGAACTTGCGCTCGTCCTCGTGCGTGGTGCGAAACCCGAGCCGTTCGTAGAGCCGGAGGGCAGGATTGGTCTTTACCACCCCGAGAGTGACTGCCTGGCCGGCTCTCGCCGCCTCTTCGATCAAGTCCTTGACCACCTCAGTGCCAATGCCCTGCCGTCGCAAAGCGCGGTCTACGAATAGCTGGCCGAGGAACAGCGCATCGTCTCTCACGAAGCTCTGCAGCCAACCAATATCCGTCCCGTCGAGCGTGATGATCCTAACCTGCGTCATGTCCCAGCGCTGGCGAAAGCCAGCGACCTGAGCGTCCATGTTCAGGTTCAGCTCCTCGATGATGTTCTCCATTCCTTCGAAATAGAGACGCGCGCAATAATCGAAGTCTCCGGGGCGAGCTGGTCTAAGAGCTATCCGCGTCGCCAAATGCTCGGTCATGGATCAGGTAGAGTCAAACGCAGTTGACCGCTCATAGGGCACCCTACGTGGAAGGGGCGCGAGGTGCCAGTGGCTACCTCTACTGGTCTGGCAGCGGCGTCCCTTCCTTTCAAACTGGAGCACGTAAACCACGTAGCAGAATGACCGCGTATGGCACATAGCGCACGTACCGCCGGTGTCCGCTCTCAAGCAAGAGCCGACTTTCCTCCCTAATTCAGGAACTTAATGGCAGCTCAATTTTCCGCTTGACTCGTGTAACGAGAATCTTCGAGAAAAGCGTATTCACCGAAACTACGCCAGAAGCCCGGACGGCATGCCGCGCCGGGTTTTTTGTTGCGCGCCCGCGACTGCGGCCGCGCGCGGCGGGTTTCTCGTGTTTGCAGAAAAAACAGGGAAATACAGGAGATCACAGCCATGCAGTTTCAGAAAGGCCAAAGCGGAAATTCCTCCGGACGCCCGCGCGGATCGCTCAATCGGGCAACGGTCCTGGCGCAGGAATTGTTGTCCGCACGCGTCGAGAGCATCGCCGGCAAGCTGATCGAGCTCGCGGAGAGCGGCGACATGCGGGCCATTCGCGTGTGCATGGAGCGGCTTATGCCGGTGATCAAGCACCAGCCGATCGCCGTGGAGCTGCCGCCGATCGAGAAGGCGGCCGACAGTGTCGAAGCGGTGGCAAGCATTGCCGCTGCGGTCGCGGCCGGCGAGCTGACGGCAACCGAGGCCGCCGAATTGGCCAAGGTCGTCGATGTTTACGTCGGCGCGCTCGCCACCAGAGGGTTCGACGAACGTCTGACCAAGCTCGAGAACGGGATTAGCGGCGCGCCTGCCGTGCCGGCGCGTGGCGCGGTGCGCGACGACGCGACTGTCTGAGGCACGCGCGCAAAGAAAGCGCGCTTCGGTGACCCATAGTTTCCGGTTGCTTTTAACAATGGATCGCGCAACCGCAGCTTGTGAGCCGGCGCTCGCGCTGCTAACTCACGCTCCCCGCGGACGTCTCGTCCTCGAACACGGAGATCACCGGCGGCGAGCCGCTCAATCCCAGCTCCTGCCACCGCGCCACCACGTTCTCGTAAGCCTGCTTGGACAGCTTGGTGCGCTTGGAGAAGGTCTTGATGAAGCGATAGTCCATGCAGGCATTGATCAGACATTTCGATCCCCACGGCCTGATCTCCGGCGGGTTCAGGCTGGGATCGAGATAGGTGCTCCAGGTCTCGCGCAGAATGTCGATCGATTGCGCCGGGCGCGAACGCGTCGCCATGGCCCAGAGCACCTGGTTGACATTGGTGGGATCGACGTCGTCGTCGACGACGATGACGTATTTTCCGAAATAGGCGCCGGCCGTGCATTGCGCGGCGAGCGCCATCACCTGCGGCGCATGGCCGGCATACATCTGCTTGATCGAGACCACGGTGATGCCCCAACCCGCGGCCTCGGGGATCGACCACACGCCCTTGATGCCGGGCACGCCGAGTTTCTGCAGGTCGGCCCAGATGCCGGCGGAACGCAAAGCCGCCCAAAACAGTCCGGCCTCATTGGCCGCGGTGTCCGCCATCAAGGCGCACGTCAAGGTCGGATTGTCGCGGTAGCGAACGCGCTCGACCCGCATGAAGGGCGTCGCCCCGCTCGGCCGGCCGTAATAGCCGGTGAACTCGCCGAACGGTCCTTCGGCGAAGGTCTCATCCGGATAAAGAAAGCCTTCGAGCACGATCTCGGCGCGCGCCGGCAACGGCAGGCCCGTGAGCTCGCTGGTGAAGACCTCGATCGGCGCGCCGTTGATGCCGGAATAATACTCGTATTCGCATTCCGTTTTCGGCAGGCTGGTTGCGGCAACCAGAAACAGCAACGGATCGATGCCATAAGCGGCGGCGATCGGCATCGGCTTGCCCATCTTCCACCACTTCTCACGATCGATGGTGGCGTCCTTGCCCGGCGACGTGTAGATGCCGACCTCGCGCGGACCTTTGATCATCATCCGATAGGTGCCGACATTGATGCGGCCGGTCTCCGGATCCTTGGTCACCACCGCGTCGCCGGTGCCGAGATACATCCCGCCGTCGAGCGGCCACATGCGTTGCGCCGGAAAGATGCGGATATCGATGTCGTCGCCCTCGACGACGTTCTGGTTGCAGATCGCCTGATCGGCCGCAATCTCCTTCGGCGGCATTTTCCGACCCAGCTTTTGCTGCAGGATTTGCACCGCCTTGAGCGGATGATCCACCGGCTGCTCGCCGATCATCAGGCAGAAGCGCGAGAGGTTGCATCCAATCATGTTG
>Ga0318514_10000121_pt1 | contig 16717 bp, 16 predicted proteins | sample GRESIP176b2f18_FD_203684 | JGI IMG/M metagenome (GOLD analysis project Ga0318514, IMG submission 203684) | Tropical soil microbial communities from Luquillo Experimental Forest, Puerto Rico - GRE.SIPMG.176b2f18 | ecosystem: Environmental > Terrestrial > Soil > Tropical forest > Bulk soil...
GCCATGACCGGCCGCACCGGCCCCGGGCTGAGCGTTGCGCATGGCGTCGGATAATCTCCCCGGGCGGCCGGTCATGGCTGCTCGTTTTGCTCGCTAAGCTGTGCGGGCAAAATCTTCGCTGGGGTACTGGGAGTGCGGGAAGGATTCGTTATGGGTGACGCCACGGGGATCGAGCGGACGCTGGTCCTGCTCAAGCCCGACGCCGTATCTCGGGGCCTCGTGGGGCGCGTACTGGGTCGCTTCGAGGACGCGCTGCTGAAGATCGTCGCCTGCAAGATGGTCTGGATGGACGCGGACCTCAACCGGCAGCACTACTTCGACCTCGAGGACCGGTTCGGGCCCGAGGTCTACAACGCGGTGGCATCGTTCATGCAGACCGGCCCCGTGTTCGCGCTCGTGCTCGAAGGCGTGGAAGCGGTCGCCATCGTCCGCAAGTTGGTCGGGGCGACCTACCCGGACCAGGCCGCGCCCGGCACGATCCGCGGGGACTTCGCGCACCAGAGCAAGGCGTACGCCAACGCCAACGGGCTCGCGGTCGCCAACCTCGTGCACGCGTCGGCCAATCCCAGCGAGGCCAAGCGCGAGATCGACGTCTGGTTCGCCGAGGACGATATCTTCGAGTATCAGACCCTGGCCGAGAAGTACGTCTCCTAGCGGGCCGGAACCGGTCCGGTGAACTTTGCGGCCGGCCCCGGGCCAAAGCCGCAACCTGCCGATCTGGTGACGTTATGCTTCCTCGGGAATCCCTCCGGCGAGGGTGAGCCCGGGCTAGGGATCCCGCGGGCGAACCGGTCGGTCCGGCCGCATCTGGTTCAATGGCCCCGACGATGATCTCGACATGAAGGGCATCCATGCCACCGCGCATCACCGTTCTCGGCACCGGCTACCTGGGTGCGACGCATGCCGTGTGCCTGGCCGAGCTCGGCTTCGAGGTCCTCGGCCTGGATACCAACGAGGACCAGGTCAACGCGCTGGCCGCCGGCCGCCTGCCGTTCCACGAGCCCGACCTCGAGGAGCTGCTGGCCAGTAACCTGCGCTCGGGGCGGTTGCGGTTCAGCACCAGTTACCCGGAGGTAGCGGCCTTCGGGGACGTGCACTTCGTGTGCGTGGGCACCCCGCAGCGGGCCGACTCCGCCGCCGCCGACCTGTCCTACCTGCTGGCCTGCGTCGATGCGCTGGCACCGTTGCTGACCCGGTCGTGCCTGGTCGTCGGGAAGTCCACCGTCCCGGTCGGCACCAGCGAGATCATCTCCGAGCGCCTGGCGAGGCTCTCGCCCGCCGGGCCCGCTGTCGAGCTGGCGTGGAACCCCGAGTTCCTGCGCGAGGGGCACGCGGTGGCCGACACGATGCGGCCGGACCGGATCGTGGCCGGGGTGCGTTCGGCCCGGGCCGAGGCCATTCTGCGTGAGGTGTACGCGGGACCCGTGGCGGCCGGGGTACCGTTCCTGGTCACCGGCCTGCCCACGGCCGAGCTGGTCAAGGCGGCCGCCAACGCGTTCCTGGCCACCAAGGTCTCGTTCATCAACGCCATGGCCGAGGTCTGCGAGGTGGTCGGGGCCGACGTCGTCCCGCTGGCCCAGGCGCTCGCCCATGACGACCGGATCGGCGGGCGCTTCCTGGTCCCGGGCCTGGGATTCGGCGGCGGATGCCTGCCCAAGGACATCCGGGCCTTCGGGGCGGCCACCAGTGAGCTCGGCGTCGGCTCGGTGAGCGCCCTGCTCGACGAGGTGGACGCGATCAACCTGCGGCGGCGGGCCCGCATGGTCGACCTGGCGCTCGAGCTGGCCGGCGGGTCCCTGGAGGGCCGCGCTGTGGGCGTGCTCGGCTGCTCGTTCAAGCCGAATTCCGACGACATCAGGGACTCCCCCGCGCTGGACGTGGCCGGCACCGTGCACGGCCTCGGCGCGCGGGTGACCGTCTACGACCCCGCCGCCCTGGACAAGGCCAGGCGGGTCCATCCCGAGCTCGACTACGCGGGCTCGATGCTGGCGGCCGCCGCCGACGCCGACGTGCTGCTGCTGCTCACCGAATGGCACGAGTTCGCGGAGGCCGACCCCGAGGTGCTCGGCAAGGCGGTGGCGCGCCGCAACATCGCCGACGGGCGCAACGTCCTGGACGCCGAGCGCTGGCGCGCCGCTGGCTGGCGTTACCGGGCGCTGGGCCGCCCCGACACGTCGGCCAGCGCGGACAGCCTCCCCCTCGCCACCTGAACCGGCCCGGCCGCCAGGCGGCCGGATCACTCTCGCCGGCGGGCGGTCAGCGGATTTTCACCCCGTGTTCACGCGCCGCTTTCCGCGTGTCGTCGCAGGTCGCACGCTCGCTTCGTGAGACTCTGCAAATGGCCGTGCGACGGAGGCAAGCCATGGGCAAGCCGAACCGCCTCGGGCGCCACGCAAAACCGAGGCAGCGAAAGAGGGTCCTCTGGCGCGGACTGGACCCGGTCGTCACGTTTGACCCATCTCTCCCCGAGGCTAAATCGCAGGCTCTGTACGGCACCGACCCGCAGGCGGACGATCCCGGCGACCTCGCGCGGTCCGCGGCACTTGCCGAGCAGCTGGTCTCGGACGCGCTGCAGGCGCAGGTCGACGGGCAGCATGACGCGCTCGCCTGGTGCGCCGCCCAGCTCGCCGAGCGATCCGGCGGGCGCGGCTGGCCGCGGGCCGTCGAACGGGAACTGCTCGCCAGCCTGCAGCGCTCGGTCACCGCCGGGTGGCGCCAAGGCTGGCAGCCCGCCGAGGCGGTGCGGGAGATCGGCAGGCAGTTCGGTGCCCGGCACGCCCGCATGGCCACCGACGCGGCCGCCATGGAGATGCGCAGCTACGCCCGCACGGCCGTGGATGCGCGCTGGCAGGCGCAGCTGGCCGCGCTGGGCGCTACCGCCTGGTGGGGCCCGGACGACGGTTACCTGGAGCGGTGGCGCAAGCGGGAACAGCTCGACGGCGAAGCGGCGGTGACCTGCACCCTCGAGGTGCTGTACGGGTTCTCCGCGCTGCCCAGGCTCGACCGGCTCTGCCCGCTTCCCGGCACGGCGCTGCGAGGTGCGCTGACGGCCGAAGGCGCCCCGGCCAGCCCGGGCGCCCAGCGGTGGACCGACCGGGCCCGGGCGCTGCTGGCCCAGGCCGAGTCGGCCAGCTCGCCCGAGGAAGCGCAGGACCTGACCGCCCGGGCCCAGGGGCTGCTGGCCAGGCAGGCCATGGACGACGCGCTGCTGGCCGGGACGGGGCCGGCCGGCCCGGGTCCGACGGCCGGCCGGAGGCTGTTCGTGGACAGTCCCTACGAGGCCGCCAAGGCGGACCTGCTGAGCATGGTGGCGACGGTGAACCACTGCCGTACCGTCTGGCACAGGAGCCTGGGCCTGAGCACAGTACTCGGCTTCCCCGACGACGTGGACGCGGTGGAGCTGCTGTTCGGTTCCCTGCTCGTGCAGGCCGACGCGGCGATGGGCCGAGCGGGCCCGCACCGTGACGACGGCCCGGCCGGCACCCGTGCCTTCCGGCAGTCGTTCCTCGCCTCATACGCCCGGCGCATCAGCGAGCGGCTGGCCGGGGCGGCCCGGGCCGCCCAGCGGCAGGCCGGCGCGGACGCGCCGGGCGCGGAGCTGCCGGCCGCGCTGGCCGCGCGGCACCACGCGGTCGACGAGGCCGCCGCCCGGATGTTCCCCGACCTCGTCCGGCCCGACCCGGAACCGCCGCCCGGCCGCGAGGGCTGGCTCCCGGTCCGGACGCCCGCCTACGTCGGCTTACCACGCCAGGCCGGCCTGACCCGCCGCCTGCGGTCCGTCGGCCGCCCGGTGCCGGCCGCCGCCCACCGGTCAGGGCCGGTCCTGGCGCGCGTGATCGTCTTGCCCCAGCCGGCCTAGCTCCAGGGCGGTGCCAGCGGTGGCGGCCCGGGCGGCGGGGAGAATGGGTCCCGGAACGCCGGCGACGCGGGAAGGGGCGAAATCATGCCAGACCAGGGAACCGGGCTGCCCGCCCCGCACGCCGCGACCCCGTCGGGCAAGCCGAGGGCCAGGTCGCTGGGCATACCGTTCGACGGGACGCCCGGCCCGTGGAACGCGATCACCGACGTGCCCGGGGTCGAGGTCGGCTACACGACGCTGATCCGCGGTGAGTCGGTGCGCACCGGGGTGACCGCGATCCATCCCCGCGGCGCGGCGGGCGCCGGCGACCCGGTGGCGGCGGGCTTCTTCTCCCAGAACGGGAACGGGGAGATGACCGGCGTGTCCTGGATCGGCGAGTCCGGCACGTTCAGCGGGCCGGTGGCGATCACCAATACGCACGCGGTCGGGGTCGCGCACGCGGCCATCGTGGCCTGGGCGGTCCGGCGCCATCCGCACCTCGCCGAGGCCTGGCTGCTGCCGGTGGCCGCGGAGACCTGGGACGGCTACCTCAACGACATCAACTCGCCGCACGTCACCGAGCAGGACTGCCTGGACGCGCTGCAGGGCGCGTCGGCCGGGCCGGTCGAGGAGGGCTCGGTCGGCGGCGGGACCGGCATGAACTGCTACCAGTTCAAGGGCGGCAACGGCACCGCCTCGCGGCAGGTGCGGTTCGCAGGGGCGACGTACGCCGTCGGCGTCTTCGTGCAGGCGAATTTCGGGCAGCGGGACGAGCTGACGCTGGCCGGCCTGCCGCTGGGCCAGCTACTGGCCGACGACAATCCCATCGCCGCGCCGCGGGCCAACCCCGGCGGCGCCGGATCGGTGATCGCGATCGTCGGCACCGACGCGCCGCTGCTCCCGCACCAGTGCGCGGCGCTCGCCCGCCGGGTGACGCTGGGGCTGGCCCGCACCGGGACCACCGGCTCGCACTTCTCCGGAGACCTGTTCCTGGCCTTCTCCGCCGGCAACCCGGAGGCGTTCACCCCCGGCGGGAATGTGCTGCTGGGCGAGGCGGCCGAGCGCTACGACCAGCTGCGGTTCGTCCCGTGGGGCTTCATGAACGGCTTCTACGCAGCCGTAGTGCAGTCCACCGAGGAGGCCGTGGCCAACGCGCTGGTGGCCAACGAGGACATGACCGGCCGCGACGGCCACCGCAGCCCCGCGCTGCCGCGCGACCGGGTCGCCGAGCTGTTCCGGGCGCGGCGCCAGCCCGGGTAGCCGGCTCGCGCCCCCGCTACCCGGCCGGGCGGCCGCCGGTCACCTGTCCAGCAGCTTGGCGTCGGTCCAGCCTTCCTCGCCCAGGATGGAGCCGATGCGGCCGACGGCGTCCGGACGCCTGCCGCGCAGCCAGAGCAGCACCCCGATGCCGATGGCCAGCCAGATGATGGCCAGGTACGGGGTCCGCTTGGGGATGCCGGGCGGCGTGGGGTCCTCTTTCTAACTTCATCCCGGGGCCGGACCCGGCTCGGGCATGATGACAGTGCTCTCGTCGAGGTAGTAGTCGAAGGCGAGCGGGGTGCACTCGCGCTCGGTGATCCAGTCCCGGAACGCGACGTGCACCGGGTGGGCCTGGTACCGGCGGAGCATCTCGGCGTCCGGGAACTCGGTGTAGAGCAGGTAGCCGTAGCCGCGGGTGCGTTCGCCGGTCAGGTCGGCGCCGAACCGGCAGCTGGTCATCAGCCCGATCTCGCTCGGCCAGCTCGCCACCATCGCTCGCATGGTGGCCGCCTCCGGCTCGGTGAGCGGGCGCGGGAAGCTGAACAGGACAATGTGCTGCAGGGTCACCGTGGGCTCCGTGGTGAGGGCTGTGTTGGAAATCAGCTGAAGGCTCCGTCAGAAGAATTCGAAGTACTCGCGCATCTCCCAGTCGGTGACCTCCTGCCCCTCGGCCGGCGGCTTCTCGGCCAGGGCCGCCTCGTAGCGCGCGAGCTCGGCGCGCTTCATCTGCAGCAGGTAGTCGATCAGCGTGTCGCCGAAAGCCTTCCGGTAGAAGTCATCGGCGTCGAGGTGCTGGACCGCGTCCGCCAGGGACGTGGGCAGCATGGGCGCGTCGGCGGCGTAGGGATCGGCTTCTACCGCGGGCGGCGGCTGCTGTTCGCGGCGCATCCCGTCCAGCCCGGCGGCGATGTTGGCCGCCATGTACAGGTACGGGTTGGCCGCGGGCTCGCCGATCCGCATCTCCACGTGGCTGCTGCTGTCGCCGGGCGCGCCCTGGACCCGGACCAGCACGCCGCGGTTCTCCAGCGCCCAGGTCACCCGGTCCGGGGCGAACGAGTACGGGCGGTAGCGCTTGTACCCGTTGACGGTCGGGGTGGAGAACACCATCATCGGCAGCGCGTGCTCGAGCAGCCCGGCCACGTACTGCAGGCCCGGGCCGGACAGCGCCGCGTCCGCGCTGGCGAACGCGTTACGGCCGTCCTGGCGCGAGGTCAGCGACTGGTGCAGGTGCCAGCCCGAGGAGAAGAAGTTCGGCAGCCCCGGGCGGCACATGAAGCTGGCCAGCAGGCCACGGCGCTGGCAGACCTGCTTGACCGCGGACCGGAAGAGCACGACCGCGTCGGCCGCGGCCAGCCCGCCGATCGGTGAGAAGCTGAACTCCATCTGGCCGGGGCCCCACTCGTCCTCCATGGCCCGCGGCGGCAGGCCCACGTCGTACAGGGCATCCCTGATCGCCTCGAGCGTGCCGCCCACGCTGTCCAGGCGGACCTCGGACAGGTACTGGTAGCCGCGCTCGAACACGCTCACCTCGGGCGGCGGCGGGGTGAACCCGGCGTTCTCCGGGGTGATGTGCTCGGAATCCAGCTTGACGATGTAGTACTCGATCTCGATGCCGGCCAGGTAGTCGTAGCCGGCCTCGGCCAGCTCGCCGAGGACCCGGCGCATGAGTCCGCGGCCGTCCAGCGGCATCGGCTGCCCGGTGCTGAAGTACACGTCGCACAGCATCCAGCCGGTCCGGTCCGCCCACGGCAGCACCTGGAAGGTGGTCGGGTCGGGCACCAGCACCACGTCGGGGAAGCCGGTGAACTCCTCGATGCCGAACCCGCCCCCCTGGGCGAACGCGGGCACGAACACCTGGTTGCCGGTGTCCAGGCTGTAGATCGCCCCGGAGAAGTCGAGCCCGTTGGACAGCACGGCCCGCGCCGCGTCCGCGGACAGCGACTTGCTGCGCGGCATGCCGTGCTGGTCCACCACCACGAACCGCACGGTGCGCAGCCCTAGTTCCTCAATGCGCGCGGTCACCAGTTCCGCCGCGCTGGCCTGGCGGTCAGTGAACAGGCCGTGGCGGGCGATGAAACCGGGCTGGCCGACGCCAGCGGCGGTCAGCCGCCCGGGGGGTTCGGGGGAAACAGTGCTCACCGTGTGCGCTCCTCTCAGGTCTTGTCCGCTCCGGCCTGGCCGCTCCGGGCCTTGTCGCCGGATCTGGCCCGGTGGCCCAGCTGGCTCATCCGGGTCATCTGGTCGAGCAGGGCCTCCGCGAAGTTGCCGGGCTCGATGTCGGCGAGCGACAGGAAGGTCTCCGTGCGCTGGATGCCGGGAATCTGGAAGATCGAGCCGAGCAGCAGCTCGCGCAGGTGCGCGTGGTCGCGGACCCGTAGCCGGACCAGCAGGTCGAGGCCGCCGGTGACCACGCTCATGTCCTGGGCCTCGGGCAGCGTCTTGAGCGCGCCGATGATCTGGCTCAGGTCCATGCCCGGTCCCGCGGTCACCGCCAGGTAGACCACCACCGGGTAGCCGAGCGCGGCCCAGTCGAGGTCCGCCCGGTACCCGCGGATCGCGCCTATCCGCTCCAGCCGGGCCAGGCGGTCGGCGATCGCCGGCGGCGACATCCCGACCGCCCGGGCGAGCTTGCGCTGGGACTGGCGCGCGTCCACCGCGAGCGCGCGGAGCAAGGTGAGATCCAGGTCGTCGACCTCGATCTTCTGGGTCGCCGGCGAGGCTACGTCGGCGAGGTGCGCGAACGGCGCTGAGGTGGTTGTCAATTGGCAGACATCTCCTGCTGAGGGCTTAATGATCTCGTGTATGATTTGAATCGGGCCCGAGCAAATGTATGTCTTGCTGCCGAGAATTCTTACGTTTGCCAGGCTGCGTGTCAAGGACGTGAGGGGCAGGAGATGCAGGAGGCAACGATGACCGCCGCGCCGGAGCTGCGTGACTGGACCGAGAGCTTCGCCCGCCGGACCCGGGCGTTGGGCGGCGGCGAGATCACGGCGATCCTGGCCCTGGCCGGGGCCACCGACGTGATCACGTTCTCCGGCGGCTTCCCCGACCCGGCGACGTTCCCCAGGGACGTGCTGGGCGAGATCGCCGGCCGGCTGGTGGCGCAGGACGTGGCCGTGGCGCTGCAGTACTCGCAGACCGAGGGCCTGCCGAGCCTGCGGGACTACCTGGCCGGGCGGCTGGAGGTGCTGCAGGGCCGGCGGCCCGAGGCCGGCGAGCTGATGGTCACCAGCGGCGGGATCGACTGCATGGAGCTCGTGGCCAAGAGCCTGGTCGACCCCGGCGATCCCGTGGTGGTCGAGGCGCCCAGCTACCTCGGCGCGATCATGGCGTTCCGCGGTTACGAGGCGGACCTGCACGGGGTGCCGATGGACGACGACGGGATGCGGGTCGACGTGCTGGCCGGCCTGCTCCGGGCCGGCCTGCGGCCCAAGGTGCTGTACACGATCCCCGATCACCAGAACCCGACCGGCCTGTCCCTGGCGCCGGAGCGCCGGCCGGCCCTGGTCGAGCTGGCCCGCCGCTACCGCTTCCTGATCCTCGAGGATGTCGCCTACCGCGAGCTGGGCTTCGACGGCACCGCGCCGCCCAGCCTCTGGTCGCTGGCGCCCGACGTCGTGATCCAGACCGGGACCTTCTCGAAGACGTTCTTCCCGGGAGTCCGGCTCGGCTGGGCCGCGGCGCCGCCCGAGGTGATCGCTCAGCTGGTGACGGCCAAGCAGAACTCCGACCAGTGCTCAGGCGCGCTCGGCCAGCGGATGCTGGAGGAGTACGGGCGCGGCGGGCACCTGGACCGCCAGCTGGTCGCCTCCCGCGCGCTGTACGCGCGCCGGGCCGAGCTCATGGGCAAGGCGCTGGCCGAGCACATGCCCGACGGCACCGGCTGGACCACGCCGCGGGGCGGCTTCTTCACCTGGGTGACCGCGCCCGACGGCATCGACGCCGTGGCCCTGTCGCCGACGGCCAGCGCGCGCAAGGTGGCCTACGTACCCGGCCGGCCCTTCTACCCTGGGGACGGCGGGGTGTCCCAGCTGCGGCTGGCCTACAGCCGGGTCGAGGACGACCTCATCAACGAGGGGGCCCGTCGCCTCGGGGACGTGTTCCGAGCTGGGCTAGAGAAGGCATGAGCGAGGTCCCCGAGCGAGCCAAAGGGCGCGGTGCCGCCTGGACTGAGGAGCGAGGGAGCTTGCGACCGAGGGACGAGGGAAGGCGGCGCCTTAAGGCGCCCGGAGGCGAGCGAGGGACAGAAAAATGACCGACGCACAGGCGCACTTCGGGACCGAGGCGGCCGGCGAGCCGGCCGGGCCCGGCCGGTACGTCCGCATCGACAAGATCGCATCGGCGGAGTTCGTGCCCGGGCTGACGTTCCGCCCGGTGCTGGGCCAGCGGGCCATGGCCAACTTCGTGCACTTCGAGCCCGGGGCGCAGGCGCCGCGGCACGTGCACGAGGAAGAGCAGATCGTGATCGTCCTCGAGGGGGAGATGACCTTCGACCTCGACGGCGACGTGCGCACGATGGCCAAGGGCGACGTCGCGGTGATCCCGGCCTGGGTGCCGCACGGGGCGTGGACCACCGACACCACCTGCCTGGAGGTCGACGTCTTCTGCCCGCCCCGCAAGACCCTGCTTGACCTGGCCGCCGCCCAGCTGCCGGACGCGGACGCCGGAAGCGCCTGATGGACCTGGGCCTGTCCGACCGGCGCGCGATCGTCACCGGCGGTTCGAAGGGGCTGGGCCGGGCCATCGCCGCCGAGCTGCTGGCCGAGGGCGCGCAGGTCGTCATCTGCTCCCGGAACCAGGCCGAGCTCGACGAGACGGCCGCCGAGCTCGGCAAGGGCGGCGGCACGGTCACCGCGCTGCGCTGCGACGTCACCGACCCGGACCAGGTCGCCACGTTCATGGATGACGCCGCATCGGCCCTGGGCGGGGGGATCGACATCCTGGTCAACAACGCCGGGGGCGCCCGGCCCGGCCGGTTCGAGACGCTGACCGACGCCGACTGGCACGCCGACTTCGAGGTCAAGGTGCTCTCCCAGATCCGCTGCACCCGGGCCGCCCTGCCCCGGCTCCGGCACAGCGCCGCCCCGCGGGTCATCAACATCAACGCGGTCTACGGCCGCTACCCGGATCCCGGGTTCCTGGCCTCGTCGGTCAACCGGGCCTCCTGCCTCAGCCTGGCCAAGGCGCTGGCCATCGAGCTCGGCGGTGAGGGGATCCTGGTCAACAGCGTGAACATCGGCTTCGTGACCACGCCGCAGTGGGAGAACATCCACCGCAGGCGCGCCCCGGACGTGCCGGCCGAGGAGTTCTTCGCGCAGCTCGCGGCCAGCGAGGTGCCGCTCGGCCGGTTCGGGCGGCCGGACGAGGTGTCCGGCCTGGTGGCTTTCCTGGCCAGCGACCGGGCCAGCTACATCACCGGCGCGTCGGTCGACGTGGCCGGCGGCCTGGGGAAGTACCTCTAGCCATGTGCCGGCTGCTGGGCTACTGCGCCCGCGACAACGCCTCGCTCGCCGAGATCATGGGCGAGCCCGGGTTGCAGGCCTTCACCGCGCTGTCGTCGTTCCACGGCGATGGCTGGGGCATGGCCTGGTACGACCACCGCCAGCTGCACGTCAAGAAGTCCCCGCAGCGGGCCGCCGATGAGCCTGCCTTCACCGAGCACGCGCACCGCAGGCTCGGCGAGCTGGGCCTGGTGCACCTGCGCTGGGCCACCCCCGGCCTGCCGGTCGAGCCGCGCAACACTCACCCGTTCCGCCGCGGCGACGTCGCGATGGCGCACAACGGCGCGATCCACCCCCAGGACCGGCTCGGCGAGCTGCTGCCGGCCGCCTGGGAGGGGCAGCTGGCCGGCACCACCGACAGCGAGCGGTACTTCCTGAACGTGATGTCCGGCCTCGAGGCGCACGGCGGGGACATGATCGCGGCCCTCGACGACACCGCTGCCCGGGTCGACAGCCTGCTGCAGCCGAACAGCCTGAACGCGGTGTTCCTGACCCCGGACGCCCTCTACGCGGTCTGCTGGTACCACCCGGAGCGCATCCCGCACACCGCGCTGGCCGCCCGGGCGTACGACGGCCCGACCGAGTGCTACTTCGAGGTGTCCTACCTCGAGACCGACGGCGCCGTGGTCGTGGCTTCGTCCGGGTGGCCGCAGGAGGGCTGGACCTCGCTGCCCAACCGTCACGTCCTGGTGGTGGACCGGGACACGCTGCAGGCCAAGGTGGTACCGCTCCGCTGACGTCCCGCGGGCAAAAGATCTCCGGGGCGGCCTGTCGATCCGCGCTGGTCCCGCCCGTCGTATGAGTATCAGCCCGTTTCCCGGCCGCAGGCGCGGCTGGGGCGCAGCGAGGGAGAACCCGATGGCTAAGTTCGTGTACGTCTACACCGGCGGCCAGATGGCCGAGACGCCGGAAGCTCAGGAGAAGGCGATGCAGGCCTGGGGGGCCTGGTTCGGCACCCTGGGCGGCTCGGTGACCGACATGGGGAACCCGTTCGGCACCTCCGCGACGGTGAGCTCGGGCGGCGTCACCGACGGCGGCAAGTCTGGCGCGAGCGGCTACACGATCGTGTCGGCCGACTCGCTCAGTGACGCGGCGGCCAAGGCCAAGGACTGCCCGGTCCTGGCCAGCGGCGGGACGGTCGAGGTCTACGAGGCCGTCGAGATGTAGCGCCCGGCCAGGTCACGAGGTGACGTCCCGGGATCCCGGGACGTCACTTCGTGGCGGGCGAGTTCCGCTGATCGGCCACCGCGGCCAGGAGCCGCTCGATCTGGCGGATGCCCCGGGCGCGCTCGTGCCGATGCGTCAGCACGGCCGCGGCCACGAACACGATGGAGACGAGAACCGCCAGGCCGACCACGAACGCGATGGTGACCAGGGCGTCGTTCAGGAGCTGCATGTGGATCACGGAACCCACTCCCCGTTTTGTTTACACTGTTTACTCGGCCAGTATGGACAGCCGAAGTGAACGGTGTCAACATATTTAACTCCCGCGCCCGCCGGCCTGGGCCAGCCGCCCTGATGGGCGGCCGCGGCTAGGTGCGGCGCGGAGCGGAGCCGATGCCGTCGATGAGGATGTCCAGTGTGCGCTGGATGGCCGCGGCCTGCTCGCGCTCGGCCAGCGCGGCCAGCGGGCCGTCGACGAGCAGCGTGGCCAGCCCGTGCACGGACGCCCAGAACGCGATCGGGGCCACCGGGCGGCGGGCCGGGTCGAGCAGGCCGACCTCGACGAGCTCGTCGAGGGAGCGGGAGAGTATCTGGTACGGGCGCGAGGCCTCGATCCGCGCCGTGACGTTGACATCGACGTCGCCAGGGCCGGCGTCGGGCCGGCAGAACGCCGTGTGGAACAGGCCGGGGTTGTCGAGCGCGAACCCGACGTAGGCGAGGCCCAGGTTGCGGAACCGCCGGACCGCGTCGTCGGCCCGGCCGGCCAGCGGCTGGCCGCTATCCAGGCCTGCTTGCATCGCGTCGGCCAGCGCCGCGAGCGCCCGGTGCTTGACCGCCTGCAGCAGCTCGCCGTGGCCGACGTAATGCCGGTACGCGGCGGCGGCGGAAACCCCCACCCGGCGCGCCGCCTCCCGGAGCACGACCGCCTCGGGCCCGCCGCCGCGGGCCAGGTCGGTCGCGGCGTCGGCCAGCGCGTTGGGCAGGTCACCGTGGTGGTAGCCGGCCCGGCCGACGTGAGTGGTTGCCACGGCTTCATAGTGCAGCACAAGTCCCAGGTTGGCCAACGCCAGCCGCCGGATTGCCCATCTACCCCGGGCCCGAGATCGCCGGACGAAGAGCCTCAGTCCCCAGCTAATCCGCAGATCACCTTCAGCGTGCCCTCACATTGCTGCGATTGGCTTACTCATAGCGCGGCCGAGGGCTCGCCGGACCGGTCCTGCTCCCAATATCCGGCATGCCGCGCACGTCACCCGGACGGGCCCGGCCGTGACCCCCGGGCCACCGGGTGACCCAATCCCGCCACTGCGCCAGCCCCGGCTCTGCCGGCTCAGCCGAGCCAGAGGCGCAGCCAGTCGAACTGCTCGGCGAGCACGTGCAGCACCGACTCGCGCGCCAGGTAGCCGTGGCTCTCGTGCGGCAGCAGCACCAGCCGCGCCGTCCCGCCGTTGCCCTGGATCGCCTGGTAGAGCCGCTCGGACTGGATCGGGAAGGTGCCCGAGTTGTTGTCCTGTTCCCCGTGGATGAGCAGGATCGGCGCCGTGATCTGGTTCGCGTACCGGAACGGCGACACCCGGTCGTAGATCTCGGGCGCCTCCCAGAAACTGCGCCGCTCGGCCTGGAACCCGAACGGCGTCAGGGTCCGGTTGTACGCGCCGCTGCGCGCGATCCCGGCCGCGAACAGGTCGGTGTGCGCGAGCAGGTTCGCGGTCATGAACCCGCCGTAGCTGTGCCCGCCCAAGACCACCCGCGCCGGGTCGGCGATGCCCATCTCGTCCAGGGCCCGGACGTGCGCCTGCGCCGCCGCGGTCACCTGCTGGATGAACGTGTCGTTCATCGTCTCGGGATCGCCGATCACCGGCATCGTCGCGTTCGAGAGCACCGCGTAGCCGCGGAGCACGAACCACGTCGGCTCCAGCGCGGTCAGCCTGGTGAACCGCTGGCTGCTGCCGCGGACCTGGCCGGCGGTGCCCGCGTCGCCGTAGTCGAGCGGGTAGGCCCAGATCAGCAGCGGCAGGCGGCCGCCGGTGGCCGGGTCGTAGCCCGGCGGCAGGTGCAGCATGCCGGACAGCTGCACCCCGTCGCCCCGGTCGTGCACGATCAGCCGCTTCGCCATGCCGGTCAGCTGCGGGTGCGGGTCCGGCCAGCCGGTCAGCGCCCGCCGGCCGGACCCGTCCAGGGCGGTGCGGTACAGGTTCGGCGGCTCGGCTTGGCTCTCGTGCCACAGCACCACCTCGCCGCGGGGCGGATCGGCGTCGCCGCGGAAGCCGAGCACGTGGTCCAGGCCGTCCGCGGGGCTGGAGTACAGCCGCTCCCGCTGCGCCGTCTCCAGGTCCAGGCGGTCGAGGAACGGCCGGTCCCCGTCAGGGGTGGAGCCGTCGCCGCGCAGGTAGATCACGGAGCCGTCCTGCAGCACGGTCCGGGTGCCGTCCGGGTTGGTGATCATCACCGGCGAGCCGGGGTCGGCGTAGGCGTCATCCATCGAGTGGTCGAACAGGATCCGGCGGCGCTCTGGCTCGGCCAGGTCGCAGACCCAGGTGGTCAGCCAGCGGCGGTCACGGTCGTGCTCGGTCAGCAGGACCCGGTGCGGCTCGTCCAGGTCGAGCCAGCCCAGGCAGCGGTGCTGGACGTCGAACGCGCGCTCCGGCTCCCCGGTGAACGGCGCCGCCAGCCGCAGCACGCGGTCGCGGTGCTCGGAGGGGGCGACCGGGTCCCCGCCGTCCAGGGCCTCGGTCCAGGCCAGGCTGGCCGGCGCCCGCTCCTCCCAGGACACCTGGCGCGGGCCGGTCGGCACGCCCTGCCGCGGCACCTCGTCGCTCACCCCGAGCTCGGCCACCACGCGCTCCAGGTCGCCGGCGGCCGACCATACCTCCACGCTGCGCGCGAAGTACTGGTAAGGCACGCGGAACGAGAACGGCCGCCGCAGCCGGTGCACCAGCAGGTGCTCGCCGTCCGGCGAGTCGGCCAGCCGCTGGTAAAGCCCGGGCGGCCCGAGTTCCTTGGCCGCCCCGGTCCGGGGCTCGACCCGCAGCGGCACCGACGTGGCCAGCGCCTCGAACGCGTCCGCGTCGGCGTCGGTGCGCAGCAGGTCCTGGTAGGTCGCCATCTGCGACCGCTTGCCGACCGTCTCCTCGATCCGCGGTTCGAGCGGCGCCGCGGGCAGCTCGGGCGCCTGGTCCGGCGCGCCGAGCGCCAGCAGGGAACTGCCGTCGCGGGTCCAGCGGACCGCGGCGCCTATGGTCAGCGGGTCCCCGCCGAGCACGTCGCGGACCCGCAGCCCCGGCACCTGCCGGGCGGTCGCCGACTCGGCGTCGGCCACCCACACGCCGATGCCGTCCGCCTCGTCCACCGTGAACGCGAAGGTCCGCCCGTCCGGCGCCCACGCGGGCACGCTCGGCTGCGCTCCCTCCGGCAGGGCCACGGCCCGCTCCGCCCCGTCGGCCAGCCGCAGCACCGACAGCCCGGTCAGCCGGCGCACCCGTTGCCGGGCGGCCAGCCCCGGGTCGACCCGGATTCCGGCCAGCGGCCGGTAGGGCCGCGCCAGCAGGGCAACCGGAGGGTGCGACTCGTAGTGCACCAGCGCCACGAACCGCCCGCCCGGGGCCAGCAGGGCCACGGGGGTCGGCGGGGCATCCATGATGGCGACGACATCGCGTTCCGGGGTCTTGTAGGGCACTCGTGATCCTTTCGGTGCGCGGGCCGGTCGGTCTCGCTCAGGGTACGTGGGCGGTCGCGGGAGGAGGACCAGGGCTCGGTCTCGCTCGCCCGTTGCTTCCCCTGCCGGCACCGGGGCGGATAGCGTGGGCCCCCGTGACCGACGATCGCCTGCAGCGGCTCCTGGACGCCCAGACCGCACAGGAGCAAGCGAGCCACCGGCTGCCTTCGCTGGCCGCGGGGCTGGCGCGCCATGGCGCGCTGGCCTGGTCGGGCGGGCGCGGCCGGATTGACGGAGCGAACGGGCCGGCCCCTGATGCGGACGTCCAGTACCGGGCCGGCTCGATCACGAAGACGTTCGTCGCCGCGGAGGTGATGCGCCTGCGCGACGAGGGCAAGCTCGACCTGTCCGACCCGGTGGGCCAGTACTTCGACGCGGCGGACGTGTCGCGCCTGACGATCGGCCAGCTGCTGTCGCAGACCTCGGGCCTGCGCGCCGAGACCTCCGGGCCGTGGTGGGAGCGCACACCGGGATCGCCGTTCGAGTCGCTGACCCAGGCGTCGCTCGGGCCGGACGCGCGGCGGCTCCGGCCCGGCCGCCAGTTCCACTACTCCAACGTGGGGTTCGCGCTGCTCGGCCACCTCGTGAGCACGGTCAGGAAGAAGCCCTGGTACGACGTGATCGCCGAAGAGCTGCTCGCGCCGCTCGGCATGACCAGGACCACCACCCGTCCGCAAGCGCCGCACGCCACGGGCTTCGCCGTGCACCCGCACGCCGACCTGCTGCTGCCCGAGCCGGAATACGACGCCGTGGCCATGGCACCCGCGGGCCAGCTCTGGACCACCGTGGCCGACCTGGCCCGCTGGGCCGGGTTCCTCGCCGGGCCAGGCGGCCCGGGCGGGACCGACGGGAAGGCCGTCCTGCTTTCCGCCGCCAGCCTGGCGGAGATGCGCGAACCCACCGGGATCGACGACACGGCCGACCAGCCCTGGACTCAGGGCTACGGCCTGGGGCTGCAGCTCTGGAACGAGGGCGGGCGCCGGAGCCACGGTCACACCGGCTCGATGCCTGGGTTCGTCGGCATCCTCAAGATCGACACCGCCAGCGGCGACGCGGCCGTCGCGCTGTGCAACTCGACGTCCGGTTTTGGCGTGTCGGTGTTCGCCTCAGACTTGCTGCGGATACTCGCCGAGAACGACCCGCCGGTCCGGCCCGAGTGGACGGCGGCCAGCGTCGCGGGCGACGCGCTCGAGCTGGTGGGTACCTGGTATTGGGGGCCGTCGGCGTTCCTGGTGAGCATGG
>Ga0318514_10000127_pt1 | contig 16600 bp, 12 predicted proteins | sample GRESIP176b2f18_FD_203684 | JGI IMG/M metagenome (GOLD analysis project Ga0318514, IMG submission 203684) | Tropical soil microbial communities from Luquillo Experimental Forest, Puerto Rico - GRE.SIPMG.176b2f18 | ecosystem: Environmental > Terrestrial > Soil > Tropical forest > Bulk soil...
CTGCGACACACAAATCGTCGATGCGGATCGAGTCGCGCTCCGCCTCCTTCAGCTCGATCCGGCCGGCTGACTCACCGAGGCGATCCATGAGCGCCGGTGCGCGATGGAAGCTGGCCACGCGCCGTCGTGTGGCTCGCCAGTCCGCGAGCGCGTGGAAGTTATCCACGAACCAGCGCAGCGAGTTCTGCACCTGATTGAAGGCGCCGACGATCACCATCAGCTCGCCGAAGCTCATGCTCCCCGACAGATAACTGGGCGCCGCCACCAGGATGGGCGCCACGATCGTGAACCAGCCGTAGCCGGCGGTGACCCACGTCAGCCGTGTGAGCGCCCCGACGATGCGCCCTGAGACACCGAGGACGATGTCGAATGCCTGATTGAGGAACTGCTTCTCATGGTTCTCCGCGCCGTAGATCGTGATGCCTTCGATCTTTTCGTTGACGCGCATCAGGGCATGGCGCAGCTCTGCCTCGCGCGCATAACGCTCGGCGTTGAGCGCGATCAGGGGCCGGCCGACCCGCCAGCTGATGAACGATGCGGTCGCCGAGTAGAGCAGCGCACACCACACCATGTAGCCGGGCACGTACACCTGACGGCCGCCGAGCGGCAGCGTCATGTCCCGCGAAAGCACCCACAGCACGCCGATGAACGACAGCAGCAGCAACGTCGCGGACAGCAGCCCGATGAAGAGGTCGGTCACCAGGTCGCTGAGGTGCTGCACGTCGGCGTGCAGACGCTGGTCGGGATTCTGACCGAGAGGGCCGACAGACGACAGACGCAACGCCCGCAACGGCTTGAGCCACTCATCGAGCAGGTCGTGCAGCAGGGCCTGACGCAGCACGACCCTGCCGCTCTGATTGAGCCATACCTGGCTGACGTTCAGCACCAGCAGTATGGCTGCCAGCCTTGCGAACACGCCGAGCTGTGTGAGGAACCCCGACAGGTCCTTGCGCGTCAGCGCATCGTAGAACGGCTGATTCCAGGCGTTGAGCCGGGTCTGCATATAAGCCGTACCCGCAACGACTAAGATCAGGCCGGCGATGGCCAGCAACAGCCGATTGTGCTCGGGTGAACGCGCGACCATCGTTGCCAGGCGCGTGATCTCGGTGAGGAGGCTAACGTTCGCGTCGACGTCGGCGGAGTTGGCACCGGGTACCGTTTCGGCCTGCGATTCAGTTGTCATGGGCATTCCTACCTGGCGCTGCGTCGATCCCGGCGAGTGAGCCGCAGGGTCGAAGTGCTGCACGCCGCTCCAAAATCAATCGGGTGAATGCGAGCTCCCGGCAAGCTTCGCATCGAGGAAATCCGCCGCCGCGGAGTACACCCGCAACCAGGACGCGTGACGGAGGAAGCCGTGAATCTCGTCCGGCAGGACGAGCTCCTGGTACTCGACCCCGTGCTCGCGCAGTGCCTCGGCGAGACGCACGGATTCGGAGAAAGCAACATTGTGATCGTCGTCCCCGTGCACGAGGAGGACGGGCGAGCGCCAGCTCGCCACCGCGCCGATCGGAGAGGCTGCGAGCGCAGTCGCGAGTGCCGTGGGTGGCGCATCGAGCGGGTACAGCGGCAGGTTGTCGCGATTCGTCGCGAGCGTCCAGTGGTGCCAGTCGTGCACGCCGTGCAGGTCGACGCCCACCTTGAAGAGATCGGAGTTGCGCGCCAGGCCGAGAGCGGTCATGTACCCGCCATAGCTGCCGCCCCACAGGCCGATGCGCGCGGCATCGACATCCGCGCGCGCGCGCAGGAAGTCGGCCGCTGCGAGGAGATCGTTGTACTCGGTGGCGCCGCCGGCGCCGATGCCATCCGCCTCGCGAAAGTCGAGCCCGTAGCCGATCCCGGCCCGATAGTTGAGTGCCAGCACGACGTAGCCACGACTCGCGAGGTACTGGTTGAAAGCGTAGGCATTGCTGTAGTAGTCCATGTAGTGCCAGCCTGGCAGCATCTGCCGGATCGGACCCCCGTGCATGAAGATCACGGCTGGATGAGGCCCGGCAGCGCTTTGGCCGGCGGGCAGGAACAGCACTCCATGCGCGGCAATGCCGGCCCGCAGCGGCAGCTCAACCGGGTGCGGCTCCACCAGCGCTGCGGCCGGAAATTCCTGCGGTAGCCCCTCGGCCGTCAGATCGAGGATGGGCGAGCCCGGGGCGAGAAGGGCCGCGTGCGCCGGGATGCGCGCATCGGCCCGCAGGAACGCGATCGTGCCATCCGTGAGCAGCGCCGGCTGGGTCTCGATGCCAACGCCGCGGGTCAGTTGCTCGAGGCGGTCCGTGGAGGTCTCGAGCCGCCACAGGTGGCGGCGGTCGATATCGCCGGCGTTGGCTGCGTAAACGATGTGAGCACCGTCCGCGCTCGAGGAAGCGTATTCGATCTCGAAGGAGCCCGGTGTGAGGAGCCGCGCGGCACCGCCCGTGGCCGGCACCGCGTATAAATGCAGCCAGCCGTCGTTCTCCGCCGGGAACACCAGGCGGTCGCTCCCGGACCAGAAGAGCTGCTGATCGGAGCTCAGCGCGTGGAAGACGCTGCCGGCGCCGGCCGGGGCACGATAGATCTCGCGCGCGCCTGCACCGGCGAGGTCTGCGACACGAATCGACCACGGGAAACCGGTGCGGTGCGCAATCAGGCCGAGCTCGTCATGGGTCGAGGGGATGCGCAGGAACGCGATGCGAGCCCCATCCGGGGACCAACGCGGCTCGACGTCGAAGGAGAAGCTCGCGTCGATCCAGCGCAGCGAGCGGTCTGCGAATGAGTACACACCGATGAAGCTGTGATCGATGCGCGTGCAGACGAAGGCGAGCTGCCTGCCGTCAGGGGAGAAGCGCAGCGAGTCGACGACCCCGCGCGTCTTGAACAACTGCTCGGCCTTCGCGCCCTTGCGCGGCGTGACGGCAAACACCTTGCCCTGGTGGAGAAAGATAATGCGCCCGCCATCCGGGGAAGCGAGCGGTGCATGACCGTCGCCGAGCTTCATGGGGGCATGGCCGCGGAAGTCGACGAGGTAGACCTGCTGCTCGACCCCCGTGGCGAGCTGCGCCGGATCGGGTGCAGGTTTATCGGGATACTCGATATCACCGCCGAGCACGTACAGCAGTTGCTCACGACCCGGGATGAACGCGATGTCAGAGATCTCGAGACCATCGTCAGCGGTGTAGTGCGTGAGGGGCTGCGCGTTGAAGCCTGCGTTGGCAGATCGCGCGAGCCAGAGGTTGCGCCGGCCGCGGGCATCGCTCGCCCACGCGAAGGCGCGATCCCCGGGCGCCGCGACGATGTCGGAGGCGAATGGCGCGCTCAGGACCTGCTCGAGAGTGAATGGCGCTGGGTACGCGGCTGGAGTAGTGAGCAGCAGCGCCCCGATGAGAGGTGCTGCAAAACGCTTAACCGTCACGTGTGATCCTTTTTTCCCGGAAGCTCGCGGCATTCTGGCATCGCCGTGTCTGCGCGACGAGTCATGCTCGCGGCTATCAGCTGAGTGTTTGAATGCGTCCCGCGGATCCCTTGACAAGTCAATGCGTGCGCGTAGACTGCGCGACCCCTATGAACGGAACCTGCTCACAACCATTGCAAAGCGCGCTGCCTCCCTGGTCGCGTGTGCCCGTTCCGGGAGGTCCGCTCCTGGACACGACGCTGGCGTGCGCCTTGTTCGGCGTCACGTGCGGGTTGAGTACGCTTTGAACGATTAGCCCACCAACAGATGCTGGAGGGCGGATGGTTACGGCCCTCCGGAGCTCTTGCGAGACCCCGGTTGGCCCTGCCGACCGGGGTCTTCTCGTTATGGGGCCTGGGGCCTGGATTTCGGGAAAGGTGTTCTCGAGAACGTGATGCGGATCCAAGTGCCGCGGGGCCTGATCCCGCATCACCTTAGCCGCCCGGCGGGCGTGAGCCCGCCGGGCTTTTCGTGCGCCCGGCAGGGCGCACTCTCTTGGAGGTGAAAGTCCTCTACAGGCCCGACACGGGGAAGTGTTAGCTGCACGGCAAGGGCGCCCCGGGTGACTGGGGGGTCTGAAGGAAGCCGGAGGCAAAGCGCTGGCGCGACGAACAGGAAGCGGATAGAGGCGGCACCGCGGGGTGAGCAGGCGAAAAGATGCAAAGCCCGATACGTGTACGGAACGCGGTGACGTAGATCCGACGCGCATAAGCGTGAAGGAGAGTGCGCAATACCCGGGGAGATCTGAGTGCGTGCCGCTGTGCTACGGGGATCGAGAGGTTCTCGGAGGCGCACTCAGAAGTCAGCCGAGGCCATAGTAGGTGGCAAACGCCGAAGGGCCGAACAACGACACCGAGAGTAGGACGGATGATCTCGAAGCGGACCGAAGAAGCAGAAGCTCCCGTGAGGGAGGCCGAGAGGGCGGGGGCGGGCCGGAAGTCCGCAACGCGCTGCTTGGGTGCGGAGGTCTGCACGGCGACATCCGGGCGAACGAAATCGGAGGATCACCTGATGGAGCGGGTGGTCGAACGCAGCAACTTGTGGCTGGCGTATCGGCGAGTGGTCCAGAACAAGGGCGCGCCAGGAGTTGATGAGCTCACGGTGGCCGAGTTCAAGGGCTGGCTCAAGGTGCACTGGCCAAGCGTGAGACAAGCGCTGCTGGAGGGGCGGTACCTGCCGCGTGCAGTACGTCGAGTGGATATCCCCAAGCCTACGGGCGGGATGCGCACACTCGGAGTACCCACAGTGGTGGATCGACTCATTCAGCAGGCGATGCATCAGGTTCTGCAGCCGATATTTGAGCCGACGTTCTCGGATGCGAGCTATGGCTTTCGTCCGGGGCGGCGGGCGCAGCAAGCGGTGTGCAGGGCGCAGGCGTACATCCGTGGAGGTAAGCGCTGGGTGGTGGATCTGGATCTGGAGAAGTTCTTCGATCGGGTCAATCACGATGTGCTGATGGCGCGGGTGGCACGCCGGATCAGTGATGCACGCGTGCTCAAGCTCATCCGTCGGTTCCTGGAAGCCGGGATGATGCAGGAGGGGTTGGTTAAGCCGCGGACTGAGGGCACTCCGCAAGGGGGACCACTCTCGCCGCTGCTATCCAATATCCTCCTGACGGACCTGGATCGGGAGCTGGAACGACGAGGACTTGCCTTCTGCCGCTATGCTGATGACTGCAACATCTACGTGGGCAGTCGCATAGCGGGCGAGCGTGTCATGTGCGGGATCAGGGTCTTCCTCGAGGAGGTCTTGCACCTGCAGGTGAACGCCAAGAAGAGTGCGGTAGCACGGCCCTGGGTACGGAGGTTCCTGGGGTTCAGCTTCACCGGACAGCGCGAGACTCGAGTACGGATCGCGCCTGAGAGCGTGCAACGACTGATGCAGCGAGTGCGCGAACGGTTGCGCAGTGGGCGTGGGCAGTCGCTGTCCCATACGATCGAGGAGCTGAATCCACTGCTGCGCGGTTGGATCCAGTACTTCCAGAGCACTCAGTGCAAGCATGCGCTGGAGGACCTCGATAGCTGGATACGGCACCGATTGCGCTGTCTGTTGTGGCGGCACTGGAAGCATCCTCGCACCCGACGGCGCCGCTTATGCGCCTTGGGGCTGAATGCTCAGCGCGCTCGCGCCGGCGCCGGTAACGGGCGCGGTCCGTGGTGGAATGCCGGAGCATCCCATATGAACCTCGCCGTCCCCGCCGCTTATCTCACGCGCTTGGGGCTGGTCTCGCTACTGCGCGAGCAGCAGCGCCTCCAGTGTGTCCGTTGAACCGCCGTATGCGGAACCGCACGTACGGTGGTGTGGGAGGGCGGTGAGCGCAAGCTCACCCCCTACCCGATTATGGGCCTGCCGCAGCACCCTCGGGGGAGCTCGCCTTACGCAAGGTCTGCGAGCACCGCGGGTACGTGGCGGCGCAGCAGCAGGTTGTGGGCCTCCCACTGCTGCTGGGGCGGCAACTCGATGAGGAAGCTCACGTCGCCGCCGGAGAGCAGCGCGATGGGCACGCCGTCGCGATACAGGAGGCGATTGCCGCTGAGCGAGGGTAACCGTGCACCCGGGGTGAGGATCCCGGCCAGGTTCAGCGGGTCGGCGCCGGAGAGCGAAACATAGTGTCCCTCATGCGGCCGGCGGCGCGCCTCGCGCAGCAGCGCGATCGCCTCGGGAGCTGCGTACTGCTCGCCGCTGAAACCGGCGACGAAGCGCCCGCCACGGATCTCGCCGCGCGCCTCGAGGCGGCGGCAGCACATCAGCAGATCGCGCCAGGGCGGCAGCCACGCGGCCTCGCGTACGAGCAACCGCCAGAAGATCACACCCCAGCGCCGCAGCAGCGTCCGCACGATGTGCTCGACGGCCTCATCGGCAGGCGCACGCGCGGACGCGCTGGTATCGCCTTGGCCCGCTGCTGTCGCCGTGCCGGCCGCAGCCGCAGGCCGCGTGATCCGCGACCAGCGTCCGGCGGCATCCATGCCGAAGAGCGCGATGCGCCGGCGGCGACGGCCACCGATGGCCGGCCGGCGCCGATCGGGCGGCACCAGCAGTGCGCGCAGCCCCGCGAAGCTGTCGGAGTTGACGAGCCCGAGTGCCACCAGCTCGGCCAGCGCCTCTTCCGCCTGTGAAGGCAGCAGCGCGCTGCCGGCCGTGACCTCGTCGAAGAACGACGCACCGTGCGCGGCGAGAAAGCCGGCGACGCGCTGCGCATTGGCCGAGAGATTGACCGCGTGCGCCGCCGCAGAGAGGGTTGACCAGAGCCGCAGGTTGCGGCGCGCCAGCAGCACGATCGGCGTGGCCCGCACGGGGGCCGCGCCGCGCTCGGGATCGCTGCGCCGCGAGGAGAGGCGCGTCCACAGGAAACGTCCCGCGAGGCACTGCTCATCGAGCCAGGCGGGCTCGTACTCGCTGATGCGCCCGGGCAGGATCTCCGTCTCCCAGGCGCTGGCGGGCGCCTCGAAACCCTCCAGCTGCGCGAGGACGGCGCCGACCGCGTCCGGCCCCTCCATGCGCCCGGTCGGGGTGACGCGCTGCCACTCGAAGAGGAACCGCAGGAAGTCGCGCGCCTCGATGGGCTCGATTTCTGCGCGCAGCCGCTTGACGGTGTAACGGTGGATGCGCGCGAGCAGGCGCCGCTCACACCACTCGTTCGGGTTGTTGCCGGGCGGTGTGAAGGCCCCGCGCATGGCAAAGCCTTCCGCCTGCAGCGCGGCGAGCGCGGCATCGACCGGCGCCACTGCGAGGCCGAACGAGGCCGCCAGTGCCGCGGCGGTGGTGGGACCTGAGCCCTCCAGCCGACCGCGCACGACCTCGACGAGCGCGTTTTCCGCGTCCCACTCCCGCCGCTGCGCGGCAGGTGTCACCACGGCAGGCTCGCAGCGAGCATCGGGGTAGAGCGCCGCAAAGAGCGGCAGGCGCTCGGCGCTCACCCACAGCCGCACGGCGCGCGCATCGAGCAGCGTGACGCGCCGCTGCGTGGCAAGCATGGTGAGCAGTTCCAGCCAGCCGGGACCGGCGGCCGCCTCAGCCTCGGTGAGGCAGGTGAGCCAGGTGAGCGCATCGTGCAGCTCGTCCCCGTTGGTGGCGTCCGGCCAGGCCTCCTCGCGCACGCGGCGGATGGCATCGGCGTCGAGCTGGCCGATGTCGGCGGCGCTCTGCGGATCGAGCCAGCGGCGGCTCATGACGGCCTGGGTGCGGCGCTCCTCGAGCGGCGCATCGTCGAGGTACGCGTACGGCCGCGCGGAGAGTACCTCGAGGGCGAGCGGCGAGGGCTCGGTGAGGTCGCGCGCGATCACACGGACACTGCCGGCTTCCAGCGAGCGCAGCAGCCGCTCGAGCCCGTCGGCATCCATCGCGTCCTCGAGGCAGTCGCGAATCGCCTGCTTCACCAGCGGGTGGTCGGGGATCTCGAGCTCTCCGGGAAGGTTCTCGGCGCACGCTACCTGGTCGGGAAACACTGCCGTGAGCAGGTCTTCGGCCGCCATGCGGGCGAGCGGTGCCGGCACCTTCTTGCCGCCGCGAAAGCGCGGCAGCGCGAGCGCGATGGCGGAGCTCCAGCGGAAGCGCACCGGGAACATGGGCGCGGCGCACAGCGCCTGCACGAGCAGCGGGCGCACGCTGTTGGAATGCAGGTAACGCGCGACCTCCGCGAGCTCGAAGCTGTGCGCCGTGGTGAGCGAGAGCACGATGGTGTCTTCGGTCGCGGCCGCCTGCAGCTCGAAGTTGAACGAGCGGCAGAAGCGCTTGCGAAGCGCGAGTCCCCAGGCGCGATTGATGCGGCTGCCAAAAGGCGAGTGGATGACCAGCTGCATGCCGCCCGCCTCATCAAAGAAGCGCTCGAACACCACCGTCTGCTGCGTCGGCAGGGCACCGAGGGTCGCGAGCCCCGCGGCGAGGTAGTTGACCAGTTGCACCGCGGCGGGGGCGGCGATTCGCGCCTCGGCCGCGAGCCACGCCGTGGTAGCCTCGATACCCTGCGCGAGGTGCGTCTCGACCTCGCTGCGCAGCCGCGACACACTCGCCGATAGCTCGTCGCTCCGTCCCGGGGCTTCACCCAGCCAGAAGGGGATGGAGGGCGGCTCGCCGTGCGCGTCCTCCACGCGGATGCGCCCCTGCTCGACGCGCAGGATGCGGTAGGAGACGTTGCCGAGCTGGAAAATGTCGCCCTGCAGGCTTTCGACGGCGAAATCCTCGTTCACCGTGCCGACGAACTGCGCCTGCGGCTCGAGGATCACCTGGTAGTCGGCGGTGTCGGGAATCGTGCCGCCGGAGGTGATGGCGGTGAGGCGCGCGCTGCGCCGGCCTTTCAATCGCTCATTGACCGCGTCGTGATGGATGAGTGCGCCGTGGCGGCCGCGGCGCGTCGAAAAACCCTCGGCCAGCATGCGCACGACCTCGTCGAACTCGGCACGCGGCAGCTCGCGATACGGCCAGGCGCGACACAGCAGCGCATACAATGCGTCGGTTTCCCACTCCCGCGCCGCGACTTCAGCCACGATCTGCTGTGCGAGCACGTCCAGCGGCCTGACCGGCAGTCGCAGACGGTCGAGCTCGCCGCGGCGCACCGCGAGCAGCAGTGCGCTGCATTCGACCAGATCGTCGCGCGACAGCGGGAACAACCGCCCCTTCGGCGTGCCGCCGACCGAGTGACCGGAGCGGCCGACGCGCTGCAGGAAGGCGGCGATCGAGCGCGGCGAGGCGAGCTGGCACACGAGGTCCACCTCACCGATATCGATGCCGAGCTCGAGTGACGCGGTGGCGACCAGCGCCCGCAGCTCACCGCGCTTGAGGCGCGCCTCGGCATCGAGGCGCGATTCCTTCGCCATGCTGCCGTGATGCGCGGTCACCTGCCCGGGGGGCAGCCGCTCGGAGAGGTGACGCGCGAGACGCTCGGCCTGCCGGCGGGTGTTGACGAACACCAGCGTCGTGCGGTGCTCGCTCACGAGCTCGGCGAGGCGGTCGTACACCTGCGTCCACACCTCTCCGGACATCACCGCTTCGAGCGGTGCGGCGGGGATCTCGAGCTGCAGATCGCGCTCGCGTACGTGACCGGAATCAACGATGGTGCAGTCGGCGCCGCCGTCATCGCGCAGATTGCCCGTTCCAACGAGAAAGCGCGCCACTTCCTCGATGGGCTTCTGCGTAGCGGACAGCCCGATGCGGCGCAGCCGCCGCCCGGTGAGCGCCTGGAGCCGCTCGAGTGTGAGCGCCAGGTGCACACCGCGCTTGGAGGCCACCATGGCGTGGATCTCATCGACGATCACGGTGCGCGTACTCTCGAGCATCTGCCGGCCGGACTCCGAGCCCATGAGGATGTAGAGCGACTCCGGTGTCGTCACGACGATGTGCGGCGGGCGTTTGCGCATCGCGGTGCGCTCGTGTTGCGGAGTGTCGCCGGTCCGCACGAAGGTGCGGATGTCGACCTCGGGCAGTCCGAGCGCGGCGAGCTCGTCACGGATGCCGGTCAGCGGGGACTCGAGATTGCGTTGGATGTCGTTCGAGAGTGCCTTCAGCGGGGATACGTAGACGACCCGCGTCTCATCGGCGAGGCCACCCGCAGCGCCTTCGCGCACCAGCTCATCGATCACCGCGAGGAAGGCGGCGAGGGTCTTGCCGGAGCCGGTGGGAGCGGCAATCAGGACATGACGCTGGGCGATGATCGCCGGCCACGCCGCGCGCTGCGCCGGGGTGGGCGCATCGAAGGTGCGGTCGAACCAGTTGGCGACCGCAGGATGGAACTCGGCGGGCATGGGCACGATTGAATCACAGTGATGGCGTTACGAGGAGCCGGCGCGCACCGAATTCATACTGCGTACAGCGCGGGCTGCGTGGGGCACCTGTATGCCGGCTGGCCTCGGCGGAGTAAAGTCTCCGCTTCGGCCCGGTAATTCTGGGGACGGAGGATGTGGGATCAAGATCTCGAGGACGCATCGCGACGTAAGTACGCGTGGCTCATCGCCGCCGTCGTCGCCGCGGCGGTGGCCGCCGGCGGTTGGTACTGGTATTCCGGGCGAGCACACCCCGCTGCCGAAGCGCCGCCGGTGCGCCCGGCAGCCCCGCAGCCGGCGGCGACTACCCCGCCGCCGATCTCGAATCCGATCCCGGGCGAGGGCGCTCCGACGGCACTGCCTGCGCTCAACGACAGCGACCCGGTGGTACGCGATTCGCTGGTCGGCGTGTTTGGCCGCGGTGCGGTCGAGCAGTTCCTGGTGCCACAGAACATCGTGCGCCACATCGTGGTGACGGTTGACAACCTGCCCCGGCACAAAGTGGCGGTGGAGCTGCGGCCCGTGAAACCGACCGCCGGACAGGCGGTGACCGCGGCCCAAGGCGCGGTGACCACCCTTGGGGAGGCCAACTTCGAGCGCTATGCGCCGCTCGCGCGCGTGGTGCAGGGGACCGATGTCAAGGCGCTGGCGGTGGTCTACGAGCGGCTTTATCCGCTCTTCCAACAGGCGTACGAGGATCTCGGCTACCCGGGAAAGTACTTCAACGATCGGCTGGTGGAAGTGATCGATAACCTGTTGCAGACGCCCGAGGTGCCCGCCCCGATCCCGGTGGTACAGCCGAAGGTCTTCTGGGAGTACGCCGACGCCAGCCTCGAGAACCGCTCGGCGGGACAGAAGCTGCTGATCCGCATGGGCCCGCAGAACGCGCGTGTCATCAAAGCGAAGCTGCGCGAGTTTCGTGCCGAGATCGTCAACAAGAAATAACGCGCACAGGGAAGCGCTGCGAGGGATCCACATGAACGAGGTTTCCTCAACGGACGAGGCAGGGCTCGAGCGGCCGCTCGCACAGCTGCGCTCGGTGTTGATACCCGGCGAGACGGTCGAGGCCTGGGCCATCCAGATGCGCCCGTTCGCGCTGACGCATCGGCGGCTGCTGATTGCGGCCACCAGCGGCCGGCTCATCGTGCTCAGCCGCAAGCTCCTCGGGGGCTTCGACGTCACCACGATCCGCTGGCAGGACTTCGAGGAGGTCACGCTGCGCGTCGGCATGCTGAGCGCCGATCTCGGGGTGCGCGCCGGCAAGGCAACCGATCTCGCCTCCCTCGGTGCCGCCGGCTCGCAGCGTGTCGAGTTCCGCGGCTTGCGCCGCGGCGAGGCGCAGGCCGTGTACCGGATCTGTCAGAGCCAGGACCAGGCGTGGCGCGAAAAGCGCCGGGTGCGCGAGCTCGAGGAGTTGCGCGCGCGCTCGGGCGGCATCCAGGTGAGCCCGGGGACCCTCGCAGGCGGTGCTGCGACGGAGAGTGACGCGGTGCGGCGGCTGCAGGAGGCAAAGCAACTGCTGGAAGCCCGCCTCATCAGCGATGCGGAGTACGAAGCGATCAAGGCGAAGATCATCTCCTCCTGATAGTTCGCGCCGCGTCCTGAAGATTCGCGACCCGGGCAACTTTCAACACCTAGATGGGCATCTGTGCACAAGTAATCCACAAGCAATCCACAGCTGAGCTGAGTTAGGCTCACGCCATGGCCATCCGCTTCCGGCGGCGCCGCCAGGCGCAGAACGAAGTCATCGGGACATACAGTTTCCCCAGCCGGACGGTGCAGGTGCTGCGGACGGAGGACAACCGTATCCTCTGGATCTGCGACTGCGAGAAGTTCCGCCGCCAGAACGGTCACCGCGAGCCCTTGTGGTGCAAGCACATCGCAAAAGCCGCGGCGCGGCGCTCGCTCGAGCGCCTGACACGGCGCGTGGCGGTCAGCCGGGCGCTCGAGGAGAGTTAGGTCCTCACGCCTCGATCAGCCCGTGTCGGATCGCGATGAGGGTCAGCTCGGCCTGATTTGAGACGCCGAGCTTCTGCTTGATGTTATACAGATGCGTGCCGACCGTTGAAGTGGACAACTTCAGGTCCTCGGCGATGCGCTGCACCGTAGCTCCGCCGGCGAGGCGCACGAACACCTCGAACTCGCGCTCCGACAGGTCCTCCACGGCGGATTTGCCGCCGCGCTCGACCTCGTCCAGAGCGAGCTTCTGAGCCAGCGCGCGGTCGATATAGCGCTGACCCGCCGCTACGGCCGTGATCGCCTCCAGCAGGGCCTCAGGCGCACTGCGCTTGGAGAGGAAACCGCGCGCGCCTTCACGCAAGGCACGCCGCGCGTGCAACGGATCGTCGTGAGCAGAGAGTGTGAGAACCCGCGCCTGCGGGTGGTGCGCGCGAATGCGTCGCAAGGCCTCGAGCCCACCCATGCCTGGCATCGCAAGATCCATGACCACAACGTCCGGCATCAACTCGAGAAAACGCTGGTACGCGACCTCTCCCGAGTCTGCTTCGCCGACCACGGTGATTTCGGGGTGGGCCTGCAGCAGCAGCCGAAAGCCGGTGCGCACCACGGCGTGATCATCGACCAACAGCACGCGAATCATGTGCCTGCCGCCAGCGGAATTTCCGCTCTGAGGGACGCGCCGCGGGGCTCGCGGTTGCACACCTGCAGGGTGCCCCCGAGGTGCTGCACGCGCTCGGCCAGGCCGCGCAGGCCGAAGTGACCGGGTCTTGACCAGTTCTCGGGTAAACCGACCCCGTCGTCAGTCACCGAGACGATCATGCGCTGCTCGGCGGAGCTGACATCGATCGTGACCTGCTGTGCACGGGCATGGCGCACGGCATTGACCAGTCCCTCCTGTACCACCCGGTAGGCCGCCAGCGTTACGCTGGTGCCCAGGTCCGCCGGCAGCCGATGCCGCAGCGAGAGCCGCGGGGAAGGATGGCGCCGCTGCCACTCGCGCACCAGACTTTCCAGCGACTCCGCGAGTCCGAGCTTATCGAGCGACGGCGGCGCGAGGCGCGGGATGAGGCCGTGCATGGCGTCGTAGAGACGGGCCGCCTCATCGTTGATGAGACGTGCGGTTTCGGTCATGGCTGGCTCGCCGGACTGGGTGGCGATTGCCATGGCAAGACTGCGTATGGCGGTGACGGACTGACCGAACTCGTCGTGTAGCTCGTGCGCGATCAGGTGCCGTTCCTCCTCGACGCTTTGTTCCACGAGCAGCGCGAGCTCGCGGCCTTCCTCGAGCCGCGTGCGCGCCTCGCGGGCCTCACCCTCTGCCTGGACCTTGTCCTCCATCGCCTGGGCCATGCGATTGAACGCCGCGCCGATCGCATGCGCCTCGGATCCGGAAAGCGGCGGGAGGCGATGGCCGAGCTCACCGCGCTGCAGGCGCTCGAGACCTTCGGCGATGACCGGAAAGGGGGCAAGCGCGCGATCCACCAGCCAGAACGCGAGTCCGGCGAGCGCCACGAGCATGACGGCGGCGATGGCCAACAGCCGAGTCAGGTCGTCCCAGGCATCGAGGATTGCGCGTGAGGGCTGCGCGGCGATCACCACCTGCGCGCCATCGCCGAGTGTGAATATCTGGCGCGCCGGCGCGGGTGCCAGCAGGTGGGTGAACCAGGCCGGCGCCTCGCGCCCGGCCTTGTAGACCGGCGGAGGAGAATAGTAGAGGAGCTTGCCGGAAGGATCGCGGAGCGTGAGATCGTTCGAGCGCACGTGGCCGAGCTGTTCCAGCATGACGCGCACCGCCGGAGTGCCACCCGAGGCGGCATAGGTGAGGATGAGGCTCTCGAGGACGTGGGCCGCCACACGATTGGCTGCCTCGATCTCCTCCCTCACGGAGGAGCGTGCGTCGCGGATCTCATCCGCCACCAGGACGGCGACGAAGACGGCCGTAACTCCCGTCAGCACCAGGTTCAGGCGAGTGCGGAGCTTCATCGGCGGCTTGAGTGCGCCGATCGGGGTTTCCTCAAGAAAATCATGAGGCCCCTTTCATGATCATCTTCTTTCACATCCACAGCTCTCTGGCCAAGCATAGGCGTTGGGCGCTCCGATACGGTCAACCCCAACCAGGAACATAGACTATGCGCTGGGAAACACCACAGGCGATCGATTTCCGGTTCGGCATGGAAATCACGATGTACATAGCGAACCGCTAGGGTTCGGGTAATCTCGCACAATAAAGGCCGGGAGCCTGGGCTGCCCGGGGCTCCGCAACGCGTTGGGAGCGGAGCTGCGGCCTTTTGGCCGACGAAGCCGTGAAGATCCGGGTGCTGGGGTCCGCCGCCGGCGGCGGCTTTCCTCAGTGGAATTGCAACTGTCGTAACTGCTCGGGCGTGCGTAACGGCACGCTGCGGGCGCTCCGCCGTACCCAGTCCTCAATCGCCGTCCGCGGCCGCGACCCGCGGGCGTGGGTGCTCGTAAACGCCTCACCCGACATCCGCGGGCAGCTCGAAGCGCACCGCGATCTGCAGCCCGCGCGCACGCCGCGCGACACCGCCATTGCCGGGCTCGTGCTGGTCGACGGGCAGATCGATCACACGACGGGTCTCTTCATGTTGCGCGAGTCCACGCGACCGTTGCCCGTGTGGTGCACGGAGGCCGCCTACACGGACTTGACGGGCGGCAACCCGATTTTCGGTGTCTTGAGACACTACTGCGGCATCGAGCGCCATGCCATGACACCCGACGGCCGCGAGTTCACGGTCGATCCGCTGGCGGATATCGCCTGGCGAGCCCTCGCCGTGCCGGGTAAGCCCGCGCCGTACTCCCCGCACCGTGAGTCACCCGTCTGCGGGGACAATGTCGCGCTCGTGATGCGCGACGCCGTCACGCTGCGCACCGCGGTCTATGCGCCCGGGCTCGGGTCGATGGATGAGGCGGTGTGGCGGGCGATGCAGGATGCGACGTGTGTGCTGGTCGACGGAACGTTCTGGACCGATGACGAGATGATCACGCTCGGCTTATCAAGCAAGCGGGCGCGCGAGATCGGCCATCTGCCGCAGAGCGGCAGCGGCGGTATGCTGGAGTGGCTGCAGAGGCTTCCGCCGGCGACGCGCCGGGTCCTGATCCACGTGAACAACACCAATCCGATTCTCGATGAGGACTCCGCCGAGCGCGCCGAGCTCGCCCGTCGCGGCGTTGAGGTCGCGTGGGACGGGCTGGAGATCGAGCTGTGACCACGCAGGCCTGGAGCCGCGAGGAGTTCGAGCGGCGGCTGCGCGAGCGCGGCCAGGCCTATCACATTCATCATCCCTTCAACCTCATGCTGAATGGCGGCAAGGCGACACCGGAGCAGATTCGCGGCTGGGTGGCGAACCGCTTCTACTACCAGATCAACATCCCGGTGAAGGATGCCGCCATCCTCGCCAATTGCGACGAGCGTGCCGTGCGCCGTAACTGGGTGCAGCGCATTCTCGATCACGACGGCTACGGCGACGATCCCGGCGGCATCGAGTCGTGGCTGCGGCTCGCCGAGGCGGTCGGGCTCGAGCGTGCGCAGGTCGAGAGCCTTCGGCAGGTGCTGCCGGGGGTGCGCTTCGCTGTCGACGCCTACGTGAATTTCGCGCGCCGCGCCCCGTGGCCGGAAGCGGTATGCGCGTCGCTGACCGAGCTGTTCGCGCCGGAAATCCACCGGCAGCGCCTGGCCACCTGGCCCCAGCACTACCCGTGGATCGACCCGGCCGGCTTGAGCTATTTCCAGAGCCGCGTCAGTCTCGCGCGGCGCGACGTCGAGTTCGGACTCGCGCTGACGCTCGGGCGCTTCGGCACGCGTGCCGGGCAGGAGCGCGCGCTGGAAGTGCTGCAGTTCAAGCTCGATGTGCTATGGCAGATGAACGACGCCATGGCGGTGGCCTACGGAGTCACACGGTGAGCGAGCTACCCGACACATCGCGGCCCGCGATCGCCCACGGCCTGCGGCTGCAATGGGAGCCGGCGCAGGAGGCGCACGTGCTGCTGTACCCGGAAGGCATGGTGAAGCTCAACGGCAGTGCCGGCGCGATCATGAGCCGCTGCGACGGCGCTCGCACGATCGCGGACATCGTTGCGGATCTCGAGCGCAGCTATGGCCTCACCGGGCTCGCCGCCGACGTGCGCGCGTTCGTGGCGCTGGCGCTGCAGAAACGCTGGCTGGAATTGCGCGAATGAGCAGCGCCCCACAGACCGGACCGCGGCTCGAGACCTCACCCCGAGTCGGCCCACCGCTCTGGCTGCTCCTCGAGCTGACCTACCGCTGCCCGTTGCACTGCGTGTTCTGCTACAACCCGACCGACTTCGCCCGCACCGGCGCGGAACTCGCGACGGCTGACTGGTTGCGCGTGCTGCGCGAGGCGCGTGCGCTCGGCGCAGTGCAGCTGGGTCTTTCAGGTGGCGAGCCGCTCGTTCGCGAGGACCTGGAGGAGATCGTCGCCGAGGCGCA
>Ga0318514_10000128_pt1 | contig 16563 bp, 19 predicted proteins | sample GRESIP176b2f18_FD_203684 | JGI IMG/M metagenome (GOLD analysis project Ga0318514, IMG submission 203684) | Tropical soil microbial communities from Luquillo Experimental Forest, Puerto Rico - GRE.SIPMG.176b2f18 | ecosystem: Environmental > Terrestrial > Soil > Tropical forest > Bulk soil...
TCCTCTGGTTTTGCCGAGGAGGGCGAAGCGGGCGCGCGCATGCAGGACGACATCTGTGTCATTGCACGCCGCTATGATATGGCCGTGAGCGGCCCCAATTCAGAAGGGTTCGTCAATATACCTGCGGCGTTCTGCCCGACCTTTAGCCCGGCATTGGATAAGAATGCTGGTCCAATCAAACCTGCCCGCGCGCTCGGTGCAGGCCAAGTGTCGGTAATTTCACAGAGTGGCGGCCTAGGCTTCGCTGTTTTCGATCGCGCTCGCCTGCGCAACCTCGCTTTCCGGCATATCGTCACCACCGGCAACGAAGCCGCTCTCGAGGCCGTCGACTTTCTCGATTATATACTCAACGAAGGTATGACTGACGTTTTTCTCCTGTTGCTTGAAGACGTGAAGTCGCCGGAGCAGTTCAAGCGTGTCGCTGAAAAGGCGCTGCATGCCGGTAAACCGATCATCGTCGGCAAGATTGGTCGATCAGAAGCAGGCGCGCGCGCAGTCGCTTCCCACACCGCGGCACTTGCCGGTTCAGAGGCGTCCTATCGCGCTGTGTTCGATCGCTATGGCTTGATCGAGGCACGCGAGCTCGATGACATGATTGACTTTGCCGTTGGTTTCCTCGCCTGCGGGGATCGTATGCCAGCGGGCAAGCGCATCGGCATCTGTACCGCGTCTGGCGGTGCCGGCGTGTGGATGGCAGATGCATGTGTCGCGGCAGGTTTGGAGGTACCGGTTCTCGACGAGGCGACGCGCAAATCAATCGACGTGCACATTCCCTCCTACGGGACATCTCAGAATCCGGTCGATTGCACCGCGCAGGGAGTTCACAAAGTGGGCTACGCAACTTTCGCGCACCTGGTCGCGCAATCTTCTTTGATCGATGGAATCACGGTGGTCGTGACCGCGCGGCGATCCACCTTCCTCGAAATCGACTTGCCGAAACTTGAGAACCTAAAAAAGGATACTCGCAAACCAATATATATGTGGACTTATACGTTGCCGTCTGATCGTAGCGTGGAGATTGTCAATGCGGCGGGTTATCCACTTTTTACAAGCGCATTTGGCTGTGCCCGTACTATACGCGCCATGGGCGATTACCGTGCTTCACGGGAGCGGACATTAAATAAGCCGCGAACTGCGTGCACACCCCATCCGGCCTACGAGAAGGTCCATGCGGCATTAGCGGCGAGCGCCACTGTCTTGAGCGAATACCAGACACGTTCACTACTCCAGGCGTACGGCATCGATGGGAATGTAGGCAGGCTTGCAGGCTCCGCTGCAGAGGCTGAAGCGGCCGCTAGGATCATTGGTGGACCGGTGGCTGTGAAAGTCCAGTCTGCCGATATCCTGCATAAGACCGAGGTTGGCGCTGTAGCATTAAACGTGGGCCCTGAGGACGCGCGGGCTGCCTATGAGAGCGTGCTTGAGAGCGCGAAGCGGTTGGTGCCGACCGCCGAGATTGAAGGCGTCTTAGTGCAGCCCATGGCACGCGCCGGACGCGAGGTGATTGTTGGTATCAGCCGCGATGAATGTTGGGGCCCGCTGCTCATGCTTGGCCTCGGCGGTGTCCTGGTCGAGGCAGTACGCGATGCGGTGCTCGCGCCGGTGCCACTCGATCACGACGTGGCGCTCGCGCTAATCCACCGCCTGAAAGCCAGCGCTGTCTTTGGCTCTTACCGCGGTATGCCGCCCGCCGATACCGAGGCATTAGCGGATCTTATGGTCAAACTCTCACAATTCGCATTCGATCATGCGGACGACGTCGCTGAAGTCGATCTCAATCCTGTCATCGTGCGCGCCAGGGGCGACGGTATCACCGTGGTGGACGCCTTGATGATCAAGCGCACCGTGCAACGCGTGGAACGCACGAGTAAGAGGGCTCACGCATGAGTGACATCGGCATCGAAAAGAGCGGTCACGTCGCCTTAATCGAGATCCGCCGACCACCGAACAATTTCTTCGACATACCTTTGATCAAAGAACTTGCCGGCGCTTTCGAGAGCTTCGACGAAGACATCCATATTCGGGCCGTTGTCTTGGCGGCCCAGGGCAAGGCATTTTGCGCCGGTGCCAATTTCAGCGACGGTTCAACGCTTGACGCGCAGGGCCGCCGTCCCAATGAGCCAGGTCCAGGTGTCGCGCCACTTTATGTCGAGGGCAACCGGCTGTTTCGCACCAAAAAGCCGATTATCGCGGCGGTACATGGGGCAGCTGTCGGTGGTGGCCTCGGGCTTGCGATGGTGGCCGACTTCCGCGTGGCCTGTCCGGAGGCGCGCTTCTGCGCCAACTTCACGCGCCTCGGTTTTCACCCCGGCTTCGGTCTTACCGTCACGTTGCCGGCGGTGATTGGCCAAACCAAAGCGGCGCTGATGTTCTATACCAGCCGCCGGATCGCTGGTGAGGAAGCCTACGCGATGGGCCTTGCAGATATGCTGGTGCCGCACCATCAGGTGCGCGACGCGGCGATCAAGCTCGCGAGCGAGATTAGCGAGAATTCGCCACTTGGGCTTATCGCCACGCGTATGACTCTACGCGGCGATCTCGCTGATCGGGTGCGCAAGGCAACCGACCATGAATTGAAAGAGCAAACAAGGTTACGAAAGACAGGAGATTTCAAGGAAGGCGTGAAAGCGGTATTTGAACGGCGCTTGCCGAATTTCACGGGTCATTGAGTCCACCATAGCTGAATACATCACTGATATTTCCACATCGACCCACGAGGTGTCTGCACGCCCTCCATGTCCCGCTTGTTGGGGTAAAGCGGACATCGCACAAATCTTCGAGAATGTCCGCTAATGACCCAAAGCAGACTCGCGGCTCAAGTTTGCTGCCGGTGGTTTTCGCGATTTTGCGGTCGTTGGGATGTTAGCTTCCTATGGGGCCAGCTTGTCAGACCTGTATCGAAGAAAAACCGAATTCATTGACCAGATCCTCCGGGGCGCAAACCCGGCCAGCCAACGAAGTTTGAATTTTTGATCAAAGCGCTTAGCCTCACGATCCCTGCGGCAATCCTCTCGCTGGCAGATGAGTTGGTCGACTGAAAAATTCCGCTATTGGCACAGAGCAGATCTAGTGGTTGCGCTAAAAGAGTGAAAGCAGCGGACAAAGCATCGCCGCTTTGCCCGCTTACTTAGAGATCGACATTTTTGTGCCGAGTTGTTTAGCGCTGTTTTCGTTGCACCATTGCCTTGTACGCATTGTTGCCGTTGAAGCCGTACGGGTCCTTGTAGATACCGTTGGGCCCGCCCGCAGCGCCGCCACCAACCGCAACACCACTAGTTTGTGCGAATAGACTGGTGACTGTACCCAGCATAACGGCAGCGCCAAGCACGATGGTCAAGATTTGCTTCTTCATAGTTTGCTCCTGTTTGCTTCGAGGACTTTCAGGTACATCGCGAAGCCATATTTTCTGCCCGCGAAATACCTGTATCGTCGTACCGACAACGGAGACTTCAGTGAAATGCCGAGTCTTTATGGTTTCGATAGCTCCCGGGTATGCAACACATCGAAGTGGGGATCTTCGCTCTCAGCGAGTCCAAATTGTGGATTGCTTCTGTTCGATTTCTCCTATTGGGACCACCAATCGATGGACATGCCTTGTAGCGATGACGGCATGATGCAAAGACACGGCCGGAATTGGCCGATTTCGCGGATGAAATTTTTTCGCACCAGAGATCCGAAAGAAGGATCCGCAATTATGCCGCAACGCAACTACTGCAAAGGTCTGAATTCCTGCATCATGGTCGGAAGAAATTCTGAAACCGTTGGATGAATGTGCATTGCACGTTGCATGACCGTATAAGGTGCTTTGGCGTACATGAGATCGATGATGCCGTGGATGACCTCGTCGCCTGCAAGCCCAAGCAATGAGGCGCCGAGAATATGTTTGCTGTCCCGGTCGACCAGGATTTTCATGAAGCCCTTGGTTTCGCCTTTCTCATAGGCGCGACTGACGTCTTCCATCGCCATGGTTGAAATCATCGCCGGCTTGCCGGTGTTGCGAACCTCTGCTTCCGTCATGCCGGCACGGCCGAGCGGGGGATCAGTGTACAGGGCATAAGCGCTGATTCTGTCAGACACGCGCCGCTGTTCGTTATCCAAGATGTTCGCTGCCACGATCTCGAAATCATTCCACGACGTGTGGGTAAACGCGCCTCGGCCGTTGCAGTCGCCCATTGCCCAGATACCGGGCACGCTGGTACGCAACTGATCGTCCACTTGAATATAGCCGTGCGAATCGGTGGCGATGCCGGCTTTGTCGAGGCCAAGGTCGTCCGTATTCGGCCGCCGACCTATCGCTACCAGCATGTGAGTGCTGACGACCTTTGAAATCTTTCCCGCTGATTCGACCTTCACGGCAATCGAGTTTCCTTGCCTTTCGACACCGACCACCTTGCTGTCGGCTCGAACGTCAATGCCTTCCTCTTTGAGGAAGTCGGCCACGGCGCGGGAGACATCTTCGTCCTCGCGTGCGATCAGGCGCGGTGCCGCCTCGATCACCGTTACCTCGCTTCCGAACCGGCGGTAGACCTGCGCAAATTCGAGGCCGATGTAACTTCCGCCGAGGATGATGAGATGCGACGGGAGGAAATCGACGTCAATCATCGAGCTGTTGGTGAAGTAGGGAACCTGGTCGAGCCCAGGGATCGCAGGAATCGAGGCTCGCCCACCGACATTGATGAAGATGCGATCGGCACCGAGCTCTATTCCGTTCACCGCCACTCTCTTGTCTCCGACAAAGCGGGCATGGCCTTCGTAAACCGTGCAGCCTTCCAGTGTTTTGAGCGAGCGCTCGACGCCTTGCCGCGATGCCCCCACGATAGCGTCTTTGCGCGCCTTGACGGCCCGCATATCGACTCCGACCGGACCACCGATGGTCACGCCGTAATCACCGGCGCGGCGCGCGAGAAAAGCTGCATAGGCGCTCGCCACCAGTGTTTTGGTGGGCGTGCATCCCGTGTTGACGCACGTGCCGCCGAAGTACTTTCGTTCGATGACGGCAACCCTCTGACCGGCAGCAACGAGGCGCCGCGCCAGCGCAGGGCCGGATTGTCCGGTTCCGATTACGATCGCATCATGGTTACGCATGGTCTTCCCTCGATAAGGTCAAGTAGTTATTCCGCCGCGATCGCCAGATCGGGCATTGCGTCGTGCAAAATGACGCCCTCGATCGGGTCAAACTCCCCCTGCCATGGGGACTGCTTGAGTGCCCGCATTGTGGCCTCATAGCCTGCCTCGCGGCGCATGCGGATTCCGGACGGGCTGAAGTCGATATCCTTCGTGTGGTTTTCGTTTTTGAGGCGGGGCGCCAATAAACGCACAACGTGCATCTGTGTCACGCAGCCGTAACTAGCGAGCTCGCGCACTGCTTCGCTCTTGCGCACATCATCGGGAAGATGCCGGACAAGCTGGCTCACCACGTGGCGCAGTCTATGGGTCTGCTGCTGCCGACTGATATGGCTTGCGATGCGGCTCGAGTATTGAATATCCTTTTGACGATGGAGAACTTCCCAAATTGATCGCGGCTCCGGCCCGGTGGGATTCCACAAGTGAACGGCGAAAATGAGCGAGTTGCGCCGGGGATTATCGTCAAAAATCACTTCGGTCGGCGTATTCGACAGGATGCCGCCATCCCAAAAATATTCGCCATCGATACGGATGGCTGGAAAGGCCGGGGGCAGCGCTCCCGACGCCATGATGTGTTCGGCCGTGATGTCGGACACGCGGCTGTCGAAATAATGCATCATGCTAGTGCAGACGTTGGCAGCGCCAACGGTCAGTCGCGGCGATCGCTTGTTGATAATCGAGAAGTCAACTAACTCACCGAGCGTTTGGCGCAGTGCTGTGGTCAGGTAGAACCCCGCGCGATCTATCCCAAGCGGGATATGTGCGCCCCAGAATGCTGGCCAATTGGGCTCGAAGAATCCGGAGATACCGCTGACGAGTGTCGACCAGTACGACCACGTGTCGGAAATGCCGGTCCAAGTGGGAATAATAGGCGAGCCCATGGGACGCTCCACTCTGTTCCAAAACTCGTTGAGTTTGGCGAGGCGATCCTGAGGCTTATTGCCTGCAACGATGCTGGCGTTGATGGCGCCGATCGAGGTGCCGATGATCCAATCCGGTTCGATCCCCGCCTCGTGCAACGCCTCATAGACACCAACCTGATAGGCACCTAACGCTCCGCCGCCTTGCAGAACGAGCACCACTTGTCCATTTGCGTTTGAGCGAAATTCCTCGACCGCTTCTTGAACCATCGTTTTAGACGCACCCATCGCGATCTCCATCGTGCCATTAATTGTGTGTGCAGGCGTCCTGTCCGTATTTCCAGATTTAGTGCGCTGTCCAACCGCCGTCGACTGGTAATGCGATACCGGTAATTGATGCAGCGGGGTCGGAGGCAAGGAAAACCGATAGCGCGCCAAGCTCTTCAACGGTGGCAAAACGCTTATTTGGCTGCTGCGCGAGGAGCACGTCGCGGATCACCTTCTCACGCGAGATGTTGTGTGCCTTCGCTTGATCATCGATCTGCGCCTCGACCAGCGGCGTATAGACGTATCCCGGGCAGATGGCATTGCACGTGATCCCTTGTTCGGCAGTCTCCAGCGCCGTGACCTTGGTGAGTCCGACAATGCCATGCTTTGCGGCGACATATGCTGATTTGAATGCCGACGCGACCAAACCGTGCGCTGAGGCAATGTTGATGATGCGGCCCCACTTATTGCGAAGTCCCATTTTTCGGGCGGAAAATGCTGCAATGAAGCTACGTGCTGGATTCCCGCATTGTTGACCAGAATGTCGAGTCGGCCGAATTGCAGTGTCTGCTCGATCATTTCGCGGATAGCCGCTGGTTTCGACATATCCGCCGGCGAGAACGACACGCGCACCTTGAAGTCGGAGGCGATTTTAGCCTGCACATCGGCAATCTCGTCCGGTTTGCCAAAGCCGTTGAGGACGATTTCCGAACCGGCTGCCGCTAAGGCTCTGGCAATGCCAAGGCCAATTCCACTCGTGGATCCCGTAACCAGCGACACTTTACCCGCAAGTACCTCTCGGGCCGCGACGTTTTCCGGTTTGATGGCAATGTTCATGGTGCGCGCTCCTGTTCGGATGGATGCCGCAGCTCCCCTTCGCACCAATTTGCCGGAGGCAAGCCATGAACTGCCAATGCCTATTGGCTAATGATTTGATACAATACGGCTATGGCATGCATCGGGCTCGAATTTTTGTTTGCCAGATAGGTTTTTAGGTCACATCCGGCGAACGCGATTGTAGATCACGTCTGGCGAGCGCGAGATGACAGTCAACCACTTCCGCTGGTAGTATTGAAGCAGCAGGGGTGCTTGCGGAGTGCCGGCATGGAAATGCATCAAGTCCGTTATTTTCTTGCGGTCACGCAAGAATTGAACTTCTCGCGCGCGGCTGAAAAGTGCAACGTTTCGCAGCCTTCACTCTCCCGGGCCATTCAGCAGCTCGAGGGAGAATTCGGCGGTCCCCTCTTTCACCGTGAACGCCATCTCACACATCTCACCGACCTCGGTGAGATGGTTCGACCCCACCTCGAAACTGTCTACGAGGCTGCCGTCAAGGCAAAACGGTTGTCTCAAGATCTTAGTCAATTGAAAAGAGTACCCCTCAAGCTTGGAATCATGAGCACGATTTCGCCTGACGAGATGGTCGACCTTATTGCAGGTCTCAAGGCGCGCCATGACGGGCTTGAACTACGCCTCTGTGATGCAAACGCGAAGGACCTGAGGGAGCGTTTACTTTCCGGCGAGCTCGAGGCCGTCATCTACGCATTGCCGGGTGAAGAAACCGATGAGCGCACCCACGTGATGCCCCTGTTTCAAGAACAAATGGTTATCGCGATTCATCGTGGTCATCGCCTTGCGGGCGAGCCTGCTTTTCCGGTCAAAGAGTTGGACGGCGAATGTTACATCCATCGGATGAATTGCGAATTTGCTGGGTATGCTGATCACATACTCCAGGAAAAAGGGGTCACATGCACACCGACCTATTGGAGTGAACGGGACGATTGGACCCTGGCCATGGTTGCCGCGGGACTTGGCTTTGCCTTCATGCCCGAAAATGCGGCTAAGTACCCCGGCGTAGTTGCCTTGCCCGTCGTCGAGCCTGAGTTCTGGCGAAAAGTGAACCTGGTCACGGTCAGGGGTCGACCGTATTCGTCCGGAGTAGGCGCGTTAGTGCGGGAAGCCATGCGAAAAAAATGGTTTGGCAGCAAAGCGATTGCCGCTCGCCTGGCTGAAGAAAATCTCGCCGGTTCGGGAGACTCGAAGCGCCTCGCGGGATAATCTTGCGGATTCGTGTCTATCGAGTTGCGCCTAGGGACTCGGATCAGAGACGCATTGCCGCGAGCATATCCGCGATCGTCATCCGGCTGCGATAATCGGGATCGATGAAGCGCGCCCTTATGAGCGCGTCGTGGCCAACAACGAAAGTAGCCGGAATCGGGAGCATCCAAGAGTCGTTTCCCTGAAAAGCCGGAAGGTCCAGACGGCCTTCCATCATTTTCTGGATTTCGGCGCCGACCCAGACGGTTAGATTAAGCGAGAGGGCATAACCGTTGTCCATGTCCGTGAGGATGGGAAACGGCACATTGGACCGCAATTTGAGATCGGCGACGAATTTCTGACGGTCGGGCATGATAGCAACGATCTGCCCTTCGCCAGCAGACAACTGCCTGTGCGCCTGCGCCAATGCATTGATGTTGATACGGCAATAAGGACACCAATGGCCGCGATGAAAAGTCACGGCAACAGGGGCTCGGTTCAGAAGCTCCTCGAGGCTGACCATCCGCCCGGTCTCGTCCGGCAGGACAAACGGAGGCATAGGCTCGCCGATTCTCGGTGCTGACTCGCCGGCGCCATATTGGCGAAGCCGCTCTACGAGCCGATCGACGGCAGCGGAAAATTCCGGCCGCCGATATCGTGGAAACCATCGCACATGAATTGTCCTTCATCAGTCTCGGTCTGCTCGCTGGCCTCGTATTGGTCCGCACCTTTCTTGGCCGGACGCTGGTCCTGGAAATCGACGGTCGGTGGCCGTGGCAGCGAGAGCCGTGCCCATGTCTTCGAGAGCTCGGACCGAAGGAATGGTCGATACACGCTGAGCGTTCCCCGAGCTTCTTCGACGTCATTTCCTCGGCGTCATCAAAGTCCTCCCCGGCGATAGCCATTGCGTATCGATTCCAGAGCCATTCGGCATTTCCGTTCGGCGACCGTTTGGTCAACTCTTAATACCGTTGCGACCTCACTTCCGGGAACGCCTTACAGAGGAGACCACGAACATGTTTGATGGCATCACGGGCGGCCGACGCTTCGGCCAATACCTAGTTCTGGCTGGCATCACCGCTGGAGCGACACTCGTCGGCGTTTCCGCCGCGGCTGCTGGCAGTTGTCCCTCCGACAAGATGAAAGCCGACGTACGTCCGCCGGTCACCGATGCTGCCAAGGGCGTGACCGACACGGTCCTTGCCGCCATCGATCTTGAAAAGGAGCCGGCAAACATCAAGGAGCGCCAGCTTCGGTTCCGTAAACTTACTATCGAGCCAGGCGGCATCGTGCCTTGGCACAGCCACAGCGATCGTCCTGCGATCATCTACATCGCAGAAGGCGAGATCATCGAATATGCCAGCAACTGCTCGGTTCCGATCGTGCACAAAGCTGGCGAGGTACGGCCAGAGACGAGTGGCACCTCCCATTGGTGGCAGAACTCGGGAAACAAGACCGTCGTTCTGTTTGTGGGCGACGTACTACACGACAAGAGCGATCACAATATGTGATGCAAGATTCGGCGTTGTTCGAATCGCGTGTGACGCAAGAAACGCGAACCATTCAATAAAGGCGTCACATCGCTCCTTCCACCGAACTGAGGGTTTCGAAATGGCGCACGCAGTACCTTCGGAAGCGGTTCAGATGGAAATGCAGAGTCACCCTTCCGGGGTGCTGCTGCGCACGATCGTGATCGGCTTGACCGCCTTTCTGACGGTCGTCGATCTGTTTGCGACCCAGGCGATCCTACCGTCCCTGGCGCGCGCCTATCACGTCACGCCAGCGGCCATGGGCTTTGCCGTCAACTCCAGCACCATGGGCATGGCGGTAGCAGGACTGGCAGTCTCGCTGTTTAGCCAGCGCATAAACCGTCGGCTTGGCATCCTGATCAGTCTATCGATCCTCTCGATCCCGACAGCGCTGCTCGCGGTTGCGCCGGATTTGACCACGTTCACTGCGCTGCGCATCACGCAGGGCCTTTGCATGGCGTCTGCCTTTACACTTACGCTCGCTTACCTCGGCGAGGAGTGCAGTGCCGCCGACGCTGGCGGTGCATTCGCCGCCTATATCACTGGCAATGTCGCGAGCAATCTCATCGGCCGCCTGGTCTCGGCCGCGGTGGCTGACCACCTGGGCCTTGCCTCGAATTTCTACTTCTTTGCGGTGCTCAATCTCGTCGGTGCAGTCCTCGTCTACTATACCGTGGCGCAATCTACCCCGATGACGCAAATGGGGTCCGCTGCACGCTCGCCGTTTGCGGCCTGGATCGCGCACTTGCGCAATCCGCAACTGCGAGCCGCTTTCGGCATCGGATTCTGCATCCTGTTCGCTTTCATCGGCACGTTCACCTACGTGAACTTCGTCCTGGTGCGACCGCCGTTATCAGTCGGCCCGATGCAGCTTGGATTTGTTTATTTCGTATTCCTGCCTTCCGTCGTGACGACGCTGCTGGCCGGCCGCGCCGTTGATCGCTGGGGTACTCGACCGACCCTCTGGAGTTCTTTGGCATTAGCTGCAGTTGGATTGCCACTACTTTTGCTGCCCAGTCTCGCCGCGATCCTACTGGGTATGGTGTTGGTTGGCGTTGGAACGTTTTTCGCTCAGGCCGCGGCGACCGGCTTTGTGAGCCACGCTGCCACCGCAGATCGTGGATCCGCGAGTGGCATCTATCTCGCATGTTATTTCGCCGGTGGTCTGGTCGGCACGGCAATCCTTGGCCAAATCTTCGACCGGATCGGATGGCCGGCCTGCGTCGGCGGAATTATGGTTTCACTCAGTGTAGCCGCAGTTCTAGCTCTTCGCCTGCAAATGACGCCGACGGCGAAAACTTAGGTCGAATGTCCGCTTTTGGCACAAAGCGGACATCGCACTAGTATCGATGAATGTCCGCTTTTGGGGGTAAAGCGGACATTGGAGCGACCCTTAACGGGCGCCGGTTGAACCGATACGATACGTCATGCACAGGCTCCTTTTCCTATGCAGACTTAGCGTTGCCTTGGGTATCGTCGGTTGCGCACAGGCATCCGCTGCCGGTGCACCTGACAGCGACCTTCGTCAGGAATTCGAAAAATACTACTACGGTCGTGGGGTTCCCGAGAATCAGGCGAGAGCCAGACAATATTTAAGTGAGGCTGCACAATTAGGTTTTGAGTGGGCGATTCTGCTGATCGCGCAAGAGGAGGAAAAATCCGCACCACAAAAGGCGCTCGACGCCTATCTGCGGCTTGCTCGAAACGACAATTGCATCGCGCAAGTCCGGATTGCCGACGCGTATGCAGCCGGCACCCTTGTCCCAAAGAATCTAACACAGGCTTATTTTTGGAATCTGCTCGCAAAAGCTGGTGAGTGGAGCCGCAAATCAAATGTAGACTACGATAGTGCACGAGGGATCAGTTATAGTTCGGGCGACGCAAAGCCGTGCGGGCATGCTGACCATTTTTCTGCCGACGTTCTGGAAATCAAGATAAAGACACACAAGCTGCTTCCGGCAGAATTGAAGCAGGCGGCAGAAGATGCGGCGACCCATTGGGTAAAGGGTACCGTCGAAAATTTGCTGCCCGCTCCGGCAATAAACGCGGCGGCATCTGAAGTTAGTTCTCAAAAGGTCGCCACAACCACGCCACCGATATCGTCGGCGGTGAATAAAAAATCGCTCTCCGTTGTAGAAGTGCCGTTAAAGGAAGACTCAGGAATATTCGTTGTACCGGTCGAGATTAACGGCGCTATTACGTTAGATTTTGCGGTCGATAGCGGCGCGGGTAACGTGACGATACCCGCTGATGTTTATTATACGCTTGTACGCACAGGCACTATTAAAGACTCGGACATTACCGGCCAACGGACGGTCGTCTTGGCCGACGGTTCGCAATCGAAATTGCCCACTTTCACGATTAGGTCGCTAAGGGTCGGCGACAAGATCATCGAAAACGTCAACGCGAGCGTTCTCCCGTTGGAGGGACAGCTATTACTTGGTCAATCGTTTTTTGCGCGCTTCAAGTCTTGGTCTCTCGACAATACGAAGCGTGTTCTTCTTCTTAATCCATAATAAGCGCGCGCAATAATGGATGACGGCCCGAAGAGCTTGGCCGGTACCACTGAATTAACCGACCACGTTCCGATCTGAAGGCGACATTTTTTGATCTAAATCAAACTAGGAGCGCTCGCGTACAAATTATCGTCTATGCTCATGCGCTATGTGGATCAATACGCGCATAGTAATTTTGCGCAATCGGGAGGGCATCTGTGATGTGCAGGATACTTCACTTTACAATACTTGCGTTTTTCACCTGCCTTGTGAGCGCGTTCGCGCAGACATCAATTCCGTCGGACAGCCGTCTAAAATCTATCGTCGAAAATAAAGCTATCCGAATCGCATATCGCACAGACGCAACGCCGTTTTCATTTAAGAACGAAAAAGGGGAGCCGGCAGGCTTCTCTCTCGATCTGTGTCAACTGGTTACCAAATCGATCGGGCAGCAGTTCGGAATACCGGACGTCAAGATCGAGTGGGTACCAGTTACAGTGCAAACCCGTTTCTCAGCAATTTCGAGCGGCCAAGCTGACCTGGAATGTGGCTCCAGCACGATAACCCTGGGGCGCATGAAAGAGGTGGATTTCTCAAATGTCACATTCGTTGAGTCTACGGGCGTCGTGGTAGCCCGGGCAGCAAACTTTCAGACATTTTCCGATATGGCGGGAAAAAAGATTGCTGTTGTAGCTAGCACAACGAACGAGGCAGCTGTTAATGAACAGAGTCGCGCGCATAATCTCAACATCACCGTGGTTACCGTGAAGGATCGAGAGGAGGGCATCAGCGCACTGGAGTCCGGCAAAGTGGACGGATATGCCAGCGATAAATTGCTTTTGGTGGGAACACAAGCCAAGCAACCAGAGACGCTTGTCATGCTGCCAGACGATCTTTCGATCGAAGCTTATGCGATTGCATTACCGCGCGGCGACTGGGCGCTGCGACTCGCGGTGAATACAGGGCTCGCCTCAGTGTTCCGCAGTGGCCTTATCTTCGCTGGATTTAAAACATGGTTCGGTCAGATGGGCATTCAACCGGGCGTTTTGCCAAGAGCAGCCTGGGCACTGGGAGCACTTTCGGATTAGAGAAACCGGTCCTCTATTCGATTTCCTTTATTGGCACTTAGGCGGACATGCCTAGCGCGCCACCAAATGTCTGCTTTCGGGGTTAAAGCGGGACTTCGGCGATTGTCCTGTGAATGTCCGCTTTTGACCCCAAAGCGGACATCGACGATTCAGATTCGCCGTGATGCACACTGCCACCCTCAACGTGGTAGGCTAACCCTGCCTGAGGGGCATCCGTGAGACGACGAACTCTCATCTCATTGCTCGGTGGTGCGGCGACGTGGCCGCTCGCTGCGCACGCGCAGCAGTCGGCGATGCCGGTGATCAGGTTCCTTAGCAGCGCCTCGCCTGTACGAGAAGGCAAGGCTGAAAAGGCGCTGATGTTCTATACCGGTGCTGGCGCAACAGTGGCGAAAGCAACGGTAGAGGCTTTCGAAAAGCGCTTCCCGGGATCGCCGTAACCCGCAAAGGTGGCTTTAGCAACGTCCTGGACCAGGAGATCGATCGGCAGCTTAAGGACAATAAAGTTACCGCCGACTTCGTACAATTTCAGACCGTCCAGGATTATCGCCGTTGGGACAAGGTGGGCGCGCTGATGCATTTCAAGCCGGAGGGCTTCGACCAAGTTCTCCCGTCAATGAAGGACAAGAACGGCGCCTGGGTTGCGGTGAACGCCTTTTCCGATGTTCTACGGCTACAATACCGAGAAAGTGCCGCAGGCCAACGTGCCAAAGTCGGCGCTCGATTTTCTGAAGCTCGACTTGCGCGGCAAAGTTGTTACCGTCTATCCAACCGAAATACGGCTGGGATTTCACATGGAGAAGTACATGGCCAACGAATCCATATTTTATCCAAGGCCATCGGGATGTCGCTACTCGCCTGCGATCGGGCACTAGCTTTGTCAGCCTCGATAACAGCGCAGTACCCGGCGGCACCCTGAAAATCGCCATGTCGGAAAAAGACAGGACGCCGGTGTTCTTCACCGCGGGCGGCATCCTTAAGAGCGCCCCACATCCCAAAAACTCCTTGTGACTTGGATGCTGAGCGAAGAGCGTCACAATCCCGCCCTCTATTCCCCGCGGGGCGACATGCCGCCGCCCGCGGGAATGCCGTCGCTGACGGATCCCCGCTTCGCTAATGGCTATCGCGATTTTCTCGGCGACGGAACGCGTCTTCCGGCGCTACGGAAGCGCTTCGAAGCTTTTGTCGGCCCGGTCGTTAATAAGGCCACTCTATAGGCTGCTCCGCGACGCAGTTTATGAAGTCTCCGACTACTTGGTCCGCGCGCTTGCGTCCAGGGGGCACTGGGCACGGCTGCCCCCCAACCCTCCTCGCCCGTGCTGATGAAAGTCATCGAATAGCGGTAGCAATGTCCGCTTTCGGAGGTAAAGCGGACATTCAACTGATCCGTTGGGCGAACATCGGCCGCTTCGTCGCTGACTTAGTCGCGGCGTTGCCCTAGAATTGTTGGGCTATCGGGGAGCTGCCATGATTCTCAGCTTGCGAGTTGCAGCTATCGCCAGCTTGATGGCTGTCGCGTCCACACTTGCGACAGCCCAGACCACCGGTACCCTTCCACCCCAGCCGCCACCTTACGGGGTCGCTCCTTCCCCATCGCCGGCGACAACGGGCCAATTCTCGTTGAACGAATTGATCGACGCCGGACATCGGTTCTTCGGCACCGTTTCACACGGGCTCGCAATGGTTGTCGAGAAAGCCGTGAGCCAGTGGGGACTGCCGAACGGTTATGTTCTAGGTCAAGAGGCGAGCGGTGCATTTATCGGCGGCCTGCGCTATGGCGACGGCACGCTTTATACAAGAAATGCCGGTGACATGCGCGTGTTCTGGCAAGGACCGAGCGTCGGATTCGATGCCGGCGCTGACGGTGCGCGGACCATGATGCTCGTCTATAACCTGCCGCAGGTCGGAGCAATTTTCGATCGCTTCGGCGGCATCAACGGCTCGGCTTATTTCATTGGCGGTTTCGGCATGACGGCGCTTACAGCGAACAACATCGTTGTGGTTCCAATCCGCTCAGGTATCGGTCTGCGACTTGGAGCCAACCTCGGGTATTTGAAGTTCACCGACAGTCCCACGTGGAATCCATTCTGACGTACGATCGGCGTCCTCGATCCGAACGAGGCAGACGAGGATAAAAACTGATGGGCACTCGATCGTCGACACCCGACCTGTTTTCGCTTGCGTCGGACCGCGAGCCGTCTTCCTCGTCGGCAAATCCACCGTCAGCGTCGCCTGTGATCACTCGCACTTCGTCAAGGCATGTCTTGCCCGCCGATCTGTCAAACGCAATCAAACACCTCGGAAATCAGGAACTCGATCGATTGCTTGCAGCCGTACTTTCTGAGCGAAAACGACGCGGTAAAAAGCTCCCTGCCTCAGATGAAATCTCACGTGAGAGGAAAGTGGAAGCAGTCTCCGTTCCTTTAACGCAAGGCATATTGAATGCCGTTCGCGCTGCTTTCAAAGCAGGTGTCACGCCCTCTCGAATTGCCCGACAGTTCGGAATTTCTCAATCCGATGTCCGGAAGGCGTTGGCGGATAATAGGCGAGAAAGCTGAAAACGAGCTGTTTCGATATACGAAATCACGCTAGATTTTGATCTAAGTTTGGGTAGCCCATCCTCGGCGCTCAAGAGCTTCCGTTTCCATCATCAGATTTAAGAGAATAACGCTATGGCAAAATATGAGGAACCTCTCAAGGCTTTGACGACCAGTGCGACGCAGACCACCGAGCAGATCACGAAGCAAACTCAGGGTGCGCTGGAAAATTATTTTGGTTGGCTCCAAACGACCATGTCAGCGGTTCCTTGGAGTAACACAAATCTAAATAGAATACTCCTGAGCAACGCAACACAAAATGTTACTGCCAATTTTGCATTCATGCACAAACTGAGCCAGGCCAAGAGTTTCCAAGAAGTCGTCAGAATTCAAACCGAGTTTATGGAAAAGCAAATCAATTCCTTTAACGAACAGACAAAGATCCTCGGCGAGATATATGTCAAGGCAGCGGAAGATGCGATGAAGAGTCCGTTCGGTACGCGTAAATGACTCGTTTTCATGAACCCGACTAACCACGATTTCAATAGTCCCCTTGTGAGGGACGCCTCGAATAAGCTTATTCGCCGTCTGTCCAACGATGAAAAGAGAGCGCACCAAAACTGATC